>Ga0210388_10004199_pt1 | contig 11288 bp, 9 predicted proteins | sample IncBWC19OmetaG_FD_155485 | JGI IMG/M metagenome (GOLD analysis project Ga0210388, IMG submission 155485) | Forest soil microbial communities from Barre Woods Harvard Forest LTER site, Petersham, Massachusetts, United States - Inc-BW-C-19-O ...
GCCGTTGCGCCGGTCCTTGACTGCGACCAGCGCTCCGATGTGCTCGGGCGCGCCGCTGCGCCGGATGTAGGCGCGGATGTGCGGCGCGAAGTACCCGCCCGCGCCGGCCACCACCGGGATGCTGAACGGCGGCGCGATCGACAGCGCCCACATGGCGTTGGACTCCGACTGCTTCTCGAACGCCACGGCCAGCACCCGGCGGTGCAGGCCCGCCTGCACCAGGCTGGCCGCCACGATGCCGGTCGCGCCGCCGACCGAGCCCGCGGTGTGCACCCGCAGCAGCGGCTTGCCGGCCGCGCCGAGCGCGTCGGCCAGGTACAGCTCGGGCATCATCACGCCCTCGAACAGGTCGGGCGCCTTCCCTATCACGACCGCGTCGATATCGGCCTGCGCCAGCCGGGCGTCCTGCAGCGCGCGGTCTACCGCCTCCCGGCACAGCCCGGCGATGGACACGTCGGTGCGCTTGGACCGGTGCCGGGTCTGCCCGACCCCGAGCACGGCCGCAAGCTGCTTCACTCTGTCGCCTCCACGACGCACACGAGGTTCTGCTGCAGCGCCGGGCCGCTGGTCGCGTGCCCGAGGGCCCGTCCCGCGCGGCCCGCCATGACCGCCTGCGCGGCCATCCCGATCCGGGCCAGCCCGGCGGCGAACATCGGGTTGCCGCACAGCGCGCCGCCCGAGGGATTCACCTCGACCTGGTCGCCTAGCCGCAGCGCCTCCCGGAGCAGGATCTCCTGATGGGTAAAGGGCGCGTGCAGTTCGGCGACGTCCACCGCGGACACCTCCGCAGCGCGGCCCGCGACGGCAGCCGCACAGGCCAAAAGGGCTCCGCTCGCGGACGGCACGGCTAGCAGGTCACGGGCGCCCAGCGACCCCGAGTCGATCCGGTGCGCGAACCCGGCGATCCAGGCCGGCCGCGCGCACAGCTCGCGGGCCCGCGCCTGCGACGCGATGATCACCACCGCGGCCCCGTCGCCGACCGGAGCGCAGTCGTGGGCCCGCAGCGGCTCGGCCACGTACGGCCGCGCCAGCAACTCCGAAACCGCGACCTCCTCTGACACCTGCGCCGCCGGGTTACCCAAAGCAGCCCCCCGGCTGCGCGCGGCCACCGCCGCCATGTCCTTCTCGGTCCACAGCCCGGCGTCCAGGCCGAGCCGGGCCTGCAGCCCCGCGATCGACACCGAGTCCGGCCACAGCGGCGCAAGCAGGTACGGATCGAGCTGCAGGGCCAGCACCCGCCGCAGCTGCGCGCCCGAGGACTTGCCGAACCCGTAGGCCAGCGCGACCTCTGCCTCCCCGGTCAGGACCTTGACCCAAGCCTCGTACAGCGCCCACGCGGCGTCCATCTCCACGTGCGACTCCATCGTCGGCGGCACCGCGCCGATCGCGTCGACCGCCTGCACGAACGAGAACGCCCGCCCGGCCAGGTAGTCCGAGGACCCCGAGCACCAGAACCCGATGTCGCCCTTGGTCAGCCCGGTGGCCCGGAACACCTCGGCGAAGATCGGCACCAGCATCTCCACGCCGCTGGTGGTGACGTCCGGGCGCACCCGGCACGGCGTCTGCGCGAACCCGACCACGGCCACCGGCGAGTTCATAGAAACCTCGCGTAGCTCTCGTACGGCGCGTCGGGCTCGCCTGCCGGCGCGAAGTGGCTGATCGTCCCCGCGTCGCCCCACACCGCCCGGACCCGCAGGCCCATCCGCACCTCGCCGGGCTCACAACCCAGGATGAGGTGCTGGAACGCGATGTCCGCCCCGTCCAGCAGCACGGCCGCCGCCACGTACGGCGGCGTGACGCGCTGCCCCGGGTAGGCGACATTCACCACGCAGAACGTCGTCACGGTGCCCGTCTCGGGCAGTTCCACCTCCTCCCGGGTCGGCACCCCGTCGACCGGGCAGGTGCCCCGGGGCGGTACGTACACCCGCCCGCACACCCCGCACCGCTGCCCGAGCAGCCTGCGGTCGGCCAGCCCGCGCAGGTAGGTGCTCTCCCCAGGCGACGCGGTGTGCTCGTAGTGCAGCCGTATCGGCGTGACCGTTATCGCGACCGCCGCCTCGTCTGCGGTCTCCGGCTCAACAAGCGCGGCAGCAGGCGCATCACATGGCTCGAAACAGGCGATGTCGCGGATGCTGCCCACCCGGCTGGCCGCCCACCGGGCCCGGACCCGCAGTCCCGTCCGCATGACCGCGGCCGACCCTGCATCCACCGCGTGCAGCATGCAGGTGTCCGCGCCGTCCAGCCGGATCAGCGCCCAGGCGAACGGCACGCCCAGCGGCTGGCCCTCCAGCGGCTCGGGCATCCAGGACCAGCTGACCACGGTGCCCTCCGGCCCGACCTCGGTCAGCTCCCCGGGCGGCTCCGCGCTCACCGGGTCGTACTCAAACGGCGGCGCGTGCACCCGGCCGTCCACGCCGCGCGTGCCCAGGATGCGCCGGGCCCTCAGGCCCGTCATGAACTGGCTCAGCACCGGCCCGAGCGAGCGCGTGTAGTCGAACTCGATCTCCAGCGAAGCCCGCAGCGGATGATCCACCCGCCAATTATAGAACGTGTTCTAGAATCGGCCCGTGACTGTCTTGGGCCTGTGGGCCATAGCCGAGGCCACCCCGGACCGGACCGCGGTCATCGAGCCGGACGGCGGCGCCGTCGGCTACGCGGAGCTGGCCGCGCGCGCCGACCGGTACGGCCGGGGCCTGCAGGCCCTCGGCCTCCGTCCCGGTGACACCGTGGCCGGGCTGCTCCCGAACGGCACGGACGCGCTCGCCCTGTTCTTCGCGGCGGCGCAGACCGGGCTCTACGTAGTCCCGGTGAACTGGCACCTGACCGCGCTCGAGGTGGCCTACATCCTGGCCGACAGCGGTGCCCGGGCGTTCGTGGCCGACGAGCGGTTCGTCGGCGTCGCGGCGGACGCCGCGGACGCGGCCGGGATCGATCCCGGGTCCAGGTTCGCGGTCGGCCAGGTGCCGGGGTTCGCGCCGCTGGCCGCGCTCGGCGCGGACGGCTCCGGGCGCCCCGACCCGCGCACCGCGGGCGCGCCGATGATGTACACCTCGGGCACCTCGGGCCGGCCCAAGGGCGTCCGCCGCCCGCTGACCGGCGAGAACCCGGACCAGGTACCACCCACCGCCGGGTGGTTCTTCGGCCTGTTCGGGCTCGCGCCGCTCGATGATCACGTGCACCTGTGCTGCTCGCCGCTCTACCACACCGCGGTGCTGAACTTCGCGACGATCTCGCTGCAGCTCGGCCACCCGGTCGTGCTGATGGACCATTTCGAGCCAGAAGAGCTGCTCGCGCTGGTCGCCCGGCACCGGGTCACCCATACGCACATGGTGCCCACCCAGTTCCGTCGGCTGCTCGCGCTGCCACAGCCGGTGCGCGACCGGTACGACGTGTCCTCGCTGCGCGCCGTGATCCACAGCGCCGCGCCCTGCCCGCCAGACGTCAAGCGACAGATGATCCAGTGGTGGGGCCCGGTGATCACCGAGTACTACGCGGCCAGCGAGGGCGGCGGGACCGGCATCACCGCCCGGGAGTGGCTCGCCCGTCCCGGCTCGGTGGGCAAGGCGTGGCTCGGCACCGAGGTGCGGGTCCTTGATGACCACGGCGACGACGTCCCGGCCGGCCAGACGGGGCTGGTCTACCTGCGCATGGGCACCTCGACCTTCGACTACCACCAGGACGAGGAGAAGACCAGGGCCTCACGGGCCCGGGGCATGTTCACCGTCGGCGACATCGGCTACCTCGACGAAGACGGTTACCTGTACCTGTGCGACCGCAAGAGCGACATGATCATCTCCGGCGGAGTCAACATCTACCCGGCGGAGATCGAGAACGCGCTATCCAGCCACCCGGCCGTCGCGGACGTCGCCGTGTTCGGCATCCCGCACGACGACTGGGGCGAGGAGATCAAGGCGGTCGTCCAGCCCGCCGCCGGGGCCGGACCCGGCCCGGAACTGACCACCGACCTGCTGGCCTTCCTGGGCGACCGCGTCGCCAGGTTCAAGCTCCCGCGGACCATCGATTACGTCGCCGAACTGCCCCGCGACCCCAATGGCAAGCTGTACAAGCGCCGCCTCCGCGACCCCTACTGGACCAACCGCGACCGGGCTATCTGAGGCGGACCTCAGCCGGCTGGCGGCAGGCCCTCTACCTGCTTCTTGGTCAGGTTGACGTTTATTATTCCTTCCTCGGATCCGGTCACGGCGCTGATCGAGATCGCGACCTTCTTGCGCCCCCACAGGTGCCCCTCTTTGAGCAGCAGGTGGGTTACCTGGTTATCGTCCGGGTTGACGAGGAAGCCCTGTACCGCGCCGATCCACCCGTCGACAGCGTGCACCGGGTCGCCGGGGCACACCTCCGCCTCACCCGCCGGAACGACGTCTTCGACCACGACCTGCACCGGACTAGGGATCCCCACCCCGGGCCCGCCGGTCATCCCGGGCACCCCGAGCCCGGCCCCTTCCACCAGCTCCTCGTCGTCGGCGGGATCGAGGTGTTCGAACTCGGCGATGGTGCAGCGCAGCCTGATCTCGCCGCCCGCGGCGTCGGCCAGGTCCACCGGGACGAGCCGGCCGGGCTGGTGCCCGTGCCTGGGCTCTATGACTAGGTGGGTTACCGTGCGAGCGTCCGAATGGATGATGATGCGGCGCAGCACGCCGCAGTCACCGTCCGAGCAACTGGCCCTGGTCCCGATCGCGAACTCTGTCTCCTGCGCCATCGCTGGTTCCCTCCAGGTTGCGGTCAGCCGTCGCGTACCCCGAGCGTAGTCTCGCCGCCCCGCCCGTAGCGGACGACGTCGTCACGCTCCGGACGGATCTGCGCGAACCGGAGCAGGTACTCGGTGACCCGCAGGTACGCGACCTGCTCGACTTCGGCCAGCTGGTCGGGATCATGTTCATGTGCGTGCTGCATTGCCTGTGGGACAAGGAAGATCCGTGGGGGGTCGTCCGGCAGTTCCGGGACGGGGTGGTGCCGGGCAGCTACCTGGCGCTGAGTCACATAACTGACGAGGCCCACCCGGAAGCGCCGCCCGAGGATGACGCCGGGGCCGCGTGGCACCTGTGCGGGGTCGCGGTCAAGGACCAGCCCGCCGGCTAGCGGTCGCGGAATTCCGGCTGCCGCTTCTCAAGAAAGGCCCGCGGCCCCTCCCGCGCGTCCTCGCTGGCAAATACGCTCAGGCCCGCCCGAGCCTCCAGCGCGAACGCCTCATCCTCCGCCATCCCCTCGGTCTCCCGGATCACCCGCAGGATGGCCCGCACCGCCACCGGCCCATTGGCAGCAATCGACGCAGCGATCTCCAGTGCCTTGCTCAGCGCCTGCCCGTCCGGCACCACGTGCCCGATCAACCCGATCGACAGCGCCTCGGCCGCGCTGATGTGCCGCCCGGTGAGCAGCAGGTCCGCCGCCATCGTGTACGGGATCTGCCGGGGCAGCCGGACCGCCGAACCCCCGAGCGGGAACAGCCCCCACCGCGCCTCGGAGATCCCGAACCGGGCGCTCTCCCCGGCCACCCGGATGTCACACGCCTGCAGGATCTCGGTGCCGCCCGCGATGGCCGGGCCCTCCACCGCGGCGATCAGCGGCTTGGTCAGCCGCCGCCCCTTGAGCAGCGGCTCGATCACCGACAGGTCCAGGTCGCGCATCGAGTCGCCAGGGTGCGAAGCGGTCATCGCCTTGAGGTCCGCGCCGGCGCAGAACGCCCCGCCCGCCCCGGTCAGCACGCAGACTCGGATATCCGGGTCGCTGTCGGTCAGGTCCCAGGCCGAACGCATCAGCGCCATCATCGGGCCGCTGAGCGCGTTGCGCGCCTCCGGCCGGTTCATGGTGACGATCAGCACGTGCCCCCGGCGCCCGATAAGCGCGTGCGGCGGCCCGTCGCCGGTACCATCCACACCAGCCGCGGTCACCGCGTCCCCCTAATGAGTGCATCCGTAAGGCTTGCCCAAAACAGTAACACGTTCTACTTTCGTCCCATGGCCTTGAACTTCGCCGACCTCTTCGAGCACGCGGCGGACGCCTTCGGCGAGCGCACCGCGGTGGCCTGCGGCGACCGGCAGGTCACGTACGCCGAACTGGACAAGCGGACCAACCGGCTGGCCCATCATCTGGCCGGGCTCGGGGTCGGGCCGGGGGACCACGTCGGGCTCTATGCCCGCAACTCGATCGAGGCGCTGGAGACGCTGATCGCGTCGTGCAAGCTCCGCGCCTCGGCGGTCAACATCAACTACCGCTACGTCGAGAACGAGTTGCACTACATGTTCGCCGACGCGGACCTGACCGCGCTGGTGTACGACCGCCGCCTCGCGCCGCGCGTGGCGGCCAGCGCCCACGCCGCCCCCGGACTGCGCGGCCTGGTCGAGATCGACGACGGCAGCGAAGCCAACCCGAAAACGGAAGCCAACCCGAAAACAACAGCCACCGACTACAACACCGCACTAAAAGCCGCTGCGCCGGATCGCGACTTCCCACCCCGCAGCAACGACGACGTGTACATCATCTACACCGGCGGCACGACCGGGTACCCGAAGGGCGTGATGTGGCGCCACGAGGACATCTGGCGCACGCTGGGCGGCGGCATCGACTTCATCACCTCCGAACCGCTACCCGACGAGTGGGCGCAGTCCCGTAAGGGCCTGGAGAACGGCGAGTTCGTCAAGCTCTGCGCGGCGCCGCTCATCCACGGCAACGCGCAGGTAGCCGCGCTGGCGGGCCTGTTCGCCGGCGAGACCATCGTGCTGCTGCCCGCCTTCGACCCGGACGAGATCTGGCGAGCCATCGCCAAGCACCAGGTCAACGTGCTGGTCATCATCGGCGACGCGATGGCCAGGCCGCTGGTCGAGGCCTACGCGCAAGGGGATTACGACGCCTCGTCGCTGGTCGCCGTGTCCTCCAGCGCCGCGCTGTTCTCCCCGGCGGTCAAGGACGCCTGCGCCAAGGCGTTGCCCGACGCCGTGATCACCGAGGCCATCGGCTCCACCGAGACCGGCTTCGCCGGGATCTCGTTCGTATCGCCCGGCGAACCGCATCGCGGCGGCCCGACCGTGATGGCCGGCCCGGACGTCATCGTGGTCGGCGACGACGGCCGGTCGGCCGCTCCCGGCCAGGTCGGCCGGCTGGCCCGCGGCGGGCACGTGCCGCTCGGCTACTACAAGGACCCGGCCCGCACCGCCGCGATGTTCGCCGAGGTGGACGGGAAGCGCTACGCCATCCCCGGGGACATGGCCCGGGTCGAGGACGACGGGACCGTGACCCTGCTCGGCCGCGGCAACACGTGCGTGAACACCGGCGGCGAGAAGGTCTTCCCCGAAGAGGTCGAGGGCGCGCTCAAGTCGCACCCCGGCGTGTTCGACGCGCTGGTCATCGGCGTGCCCGACGCACTGCTCGGCCAGCGGGTCGCCGCGCTCATCCAACCCAGACCGGGCGCCGCCCTCGACCTCGGCGCGCTGCAGGAGCACGTCCGCCGGCAGATCGCCGGGTACAAGGTGCCGCGCAGCTTCTGGCTGGCCGAGGCCATCCGGCGTACTGTTTCGGGGAAGGCCGACTACGCCTGGGCCCGCGAGTACGCCGCGACCCACGCGCCCGCCCTGGACCGCGTATCCGGCGCCCACTCGTCCAATACCCAAAGGTGAGCGCGACCGTGCGAACCCCCCTGTGCGATCTGTTCGGCCTCGAGCACCCCATCGTCGGGTTCAGTCCGTCCGAGCACGTCGCCGCGGCGGTCAGCCGGGCCGGCGGCCTGGGCGTGCTCGGCGCCGTCCGGTTCAACGACCCGGCCGAGCTGGACAAGACCCTGGACTGGATGGACGCCCACTCCGACGGCCGCCCGTACGGCATCGACGTGGTCATGCCCGCCAGGGTTCCGACCGAGGGCGCCGCCAAGGACCTGGACCAGCTCATCCCGGAGCAGCACAAGGACTTCGTCCAGGACACGCTGCTCAAGCTCGGCGTGCCGCCGCTGCCCGACGACGCGCAGGCCTCCGACGGCGTGCTCGGCTGGCTCCACTCGATCGCGCGCCAGCACGTCGAGGTCGCGCTGGCCCACCCGGCGCGCCTGATCGCCAACGCGCTCGGCCCGCCGCCCCCCGATGTCATCGCCAGCGCGCACGAGCGCGGCATGCTGGTGGCCGCGCTGGCCGGGACGGCCGAACACGCCCGCCGCCAGGTCGCCAGCGGCGTGGACATCGTGGTGGCCCAGGGCTACGAGGCGGGCGGCCACACCGGCGAGATCGGCAGCATGGTCCTGATCCCGGAGATCGTCGACGCGGTACAAGCCAAGGCCATGGTCCTCGCCGCGGGCGGGATCGGCTGCGGCCGCCAGATCGCTGCGGCCCTGGCCCTGGGCGCTGCGGGCGTCTGGATGGGCTCGGCCTGGCTCGCTACCGAGGAATACGCCACGACGACGAGCGCCCCGGCGGTCACTGACGCCGTCCTCAAAGCCACCTCCTCGGACACGGTCCGGTCCCGGATCTACAGCGGCAAGCCCGCCCGGCTGCTCAAGAACCGCTGGACCGACGCCTGGGAACAGCCCGGCGCGCCCGAGCCCCTCGCCATGCCCCTGCAGAACCTGCTGGTCAGCGAGGCCCACCAGCGCCTCATCCGGTCCGGCCGGCCCGAGGTGGTGCCCATGCCGGCCGGCCAGATCGTCGGCCGCATCACCGAAGTCCGCCCGGTCGCCGACGTGATGGCCGACCTCATCAAAGAGGCCAACCAAACCCTGGAAAAACTAAACCACCTGCGATGATAAGACGATGAGGATCTCCGTCTCCGTCGGCTACTGGTCGGCCGGCCCGCCGCCCGGAGCCCAGGAGCTCTTCGAAGCCGCCGAACGCGCCGGGGTCGACCAGATCTGGACCGCCGAGGCCTACGGCAGCGACGCCTGGACCCCGCTGGCCTGGTGGGGTTCGCGCACCACCCGGATCAAGCTCGGCACCGCGGTGTCCCAGCTGTCGGCCCGCCCGCCGGTCACCTTGGCCATGACCGCGATGACCATGGACCACCTGACCCAGGGCCGGGTCCTGCTCGGCATCGGCACCAGCAACCCGCAGGTCGTCGAGGGCTGGTACGGGCAGCCCTACCCCCGCCCGCTGGAGCGCACCCGCGAGTACATCGACATCGTCCGCAAGGTCATCGCCCGCCAAGAACCGGTCAGCTACGACGGCAAGCACTACCAGCTTCCGCTGCCCCCGGAACACGGAGGCACGGGCCTGGGCAAGCCGCTGCGCTCGATCCTGCACCCGTACCGGACCGAGATCCCGATCTACCTCGGCGCCGAGGGCCCCAAGAACGTGGCGCTGGCGGCCGAGATCGCGGACGGCTGGAACGTCATCTTCTTCTCGCCCGCGATGAACGACTTCTACGCCGGCGCCCTGGCCGAAGGCTTCGCCCGCCCCGGCGCCCGGCACACGGCGCAGACCTTCGACGTGGTCGGCGGCCCGCTGGCCATCATTGAGGACGACGACCTCGAGCGCGCCGCCGACCAGGTCAGGCCCACGCTGGCCCTGTACATCGGTGGCATGGGCGCCCGCGGGGTCAACTTCCACCACGAGGTCTTCGTCCGGATGGGCTACGAGGCCGAAGCCAAAAAGATCCAGGACCTGTACCTGGCCGGCGACAAGAAGAGCGCCATCGCCGCCGTGCCCGCCAAGCTCGTCGAGGACGTGGCCCTGATCGGCCCCTGGGCCAAGATCACCGACGAGATCCAGCGCTGGAAGCAGACCGTCCTGACCACGTTCTCCGTCCACTGCGACCCCCGCGAGCTGCCCAAGATCGCCGACCTGATCCGCGGGTGACAACGAGTACTGGAGCGGGCATGGGTACGCGACTCGAGCCGAAGCCGGCGCTACTGGACCGGCAGCCAGAACGCGCCGCGCTTGACGGTCTCCTCGGGGATCTGCGGTCGGGACGCGGGGGCGCGCTGGTGGTGCGGGGTGAGGCGGGGGTGGGTAAGTCGGCGCTGCTGGAGTACGTGGCCGAGTCGGCGGCGGGGATTCGGGTGGCCCGGGCGGTGGGGGTGGAATCGGAGATGGAACTGGCGTTCGCCAGCTTGCATCTGCTGTGCGCGCCGCTGCTGGACCGGCTGGAGCACCTGCCAGCTCCGCAGCGCGACGCGCTCGGGATCGCGTTCGGTCTGCGGGAGGGGGGTGCGCCGGACCGGTTCCTGGTCGGGCTGGCGGTGCTGACCTTGCTGTCGGAGGTGGCGGAGGAACGGCCGCTGCTGTGCGTGGTCGATGACGCGCAGTGGCTGGACCGGGCGTCGGCGCAGGTGCTGGCGTTCGCGGCGCGGCGACTGCTGGCCGAGCCGGTCGGGTTGGTCTTCGCCGCGCGCGAGCCGGGTGAGGCGTTCGGGGGCCTGGCGGACCTGGAGGTGCGGGGCTTGCCGGAGCAGGACGCCCGGGCGCTGTTGCGCTCGGTCATCCGGTTCGGGCTCGATGAGCGGGTGCGGGATCGGATCGTGGACGAAACGAACGGTAACCCGCTGGCGCTGCTGGAGTTGCCGCGCGGGCTGGGCCTCACGGAGCTGGCGGGCGGATTCGGGCTGGCGGGGGCGCAGCCGGTCCCGGCCCGGATCGAGCAAGGCTTCCGGCGACGGATCGACGCGTTGCCCGCCGACACGCGGTCGCTGATGCTCATCGCGGCGGCCGAGCCGGCCGGGGACCCGGTGCTGGTGTGGCGGGCGGCGGGGCGGCTCGGGATCCCGGCTTCGGCGGCGGAGGCCGCTTCGGCGGACGGGTTGCTGGAGATCGGTGCGCGGGTGCGGTTCCGGCATCCGCTGGTGCGATCGGCGGTGTACTCCTCGGCGTCGCCGCCGGAGCGGCGGGCGGCGCACCTGGCGCTGGCCGAGGTGACCGATCCCGACCGTGACCCGGATCGGCGGGCGTGGCATCTGGCCGCGGCGGCGCCGGGGCCCGATGAGAGGGTGGCTGCGGAGCTGGAGCGGTCGGCGGGCCGGGCGCAGGCCCGCGGCGGTATGGCCGCGGCGGCGGCGTTCTTGCAGCGCGCGGTCGAGCTGACGGCCGAACCCGGGCCGCGGTCCGGACGCGCGCTGGCCGCCGCGCAGGCGAGCCTGCAGGCTGGCGCGCTTGATGCCGCGGCCGGCCTGCTGGCCGCGGCGGCGGCCGGGCCGCTGGATGACCTCCAGCAGGCCCGCGCCGGCCTGCTGCGCGGACAGATCGCGTTCGCCTCCAGCATGGGCAGCGACGCTCCAGCGCTGCTGGTGAAGGCGGCCCAGCAGCTCGAGCCGCTGGATGCCGCGCTCGCCCGCCAGACCTACCTGGACGCGTGGGCCGCCG
>Ga0210388_10004200_pt1 | contig 11287 bp, 13 predicted proteins | sample IncBWC19OmetaG_FD_155485 | JGI IMG/M metagenome (GOLD analysis project Ga0210388, IMG submission 155485) | Forest soil microbial communities from Barre Woods Harvard Forest LTER site, Petersham, Massachusetts, United States - Inc-BW-C-19-O ...
GAGGCGGCCCGCGGCGCGGTGCCCGACGCGGTCCGCCGGGCCCTTGACCGGGAGGCGGCTGATGTCCTGCTGGCCAGCGGGGCCCTGCCAGCCGAGGTAGCGGCGCAGCTGGCCGCCAGCGCGGAACCTGGTGACATCGCGGCCGTGCGCATTCTCGCCGACGCCGCCGCGTCACTCGGCATGACCGACCCCAGCGCCTCGGCGGACGTCGCCGAGGCAGCTTTGTCCTTGATCCCGGCACGGCACCCGCTGCGGAGCGCGCTGGTGGCCCGCAGGACCGTGTCCTTGTTCGCCGCCGGACGAAGCGGGGAAGCGCACGCCTTCGCCGACAAGGCCCTGCGGCGGGCCCTACCCGCCGAGGAAGAAGCCGCCGTGCGGCTCAGCCTGGCCGCGATGTTCGCCATCTCGCCAGACGACCGCACCGACAATGCCAGGAAGGGACTGTCCCTGCCCGGCCTGGCCGCCGACACGCGAGCACGGCTGCAGGCGTCGCTGTTCCACAACCTGCTGGTCGCCCATCGGCTGGACGAGGGCCTGGCGATCGAATCGCAGGTGCGCACGAGCGTACTGGCCAGCAACGACATCGCGGCACAGTACTTTTTCCAGATTGGCTGCTCAGCGATGAAATACCAGCTGGGGCACTTCGACGCTGGCCTGCGGCTGCTTGCCGACGTGGACCCCGGGCAGCTCGCCTCTTTCGACGATCCGCGCGAACGCCTGATGCGCAGCTACCGGTCGTGGCTACTGTCCGCACTCGACCGGCTCGATGAAGCGCTGGGCGTTGCCGACGACGGGCTGGCCGACGCCCAGCGTGACCGCCAGAACTGGGCCATCCACGTCTTCGAGAGCTGGAAGGGCCGGCATCTGCTCCACCTCGGCAAGCTCGATGAGGCAAACACCCTGCTCGAAGACCGGTTCTACGTCGCCGATGCACAGCTGATCGTCGGCGTGCTTGACGCCGCGGCAGTGACAGCGCTCGGCCGCGTCAAACTCCACCTCGGGGACGAGCGCGGGGCCCGCGAGGTCGCCGAGATCGCCCGGGTCATGCTGACCGCGACCGCCCCCGTCGTCCGCAAGCTCGCCGCCTGGTACCTCGCTGAGCACTCCATGGCATCCGGCCACCCCGACCAGGCCCACGACTGGCTGTGCACGTTCGGCCAGACGCAGCGGCTGTCGCTGTTCCCGCTCTTCCCGATGGAGGCCGCCGACGATCCGCTGCTGGTCCGGATGGCCCTTGCGGCCGACGATGAGGAACTCGCGAAGGCCGCGACCAACATCGCCGCGCGCCGGTACGAGCTAAATCCCGGCGTGCCGTCCGCAGCGGGGGCCGCCGCCCATACCCGAGGCCTGCTCAACCACTCCAGACACGACCTGGAGCGGGCCGCGTCGATCCTCGCGACCGGCCAGCGCCCGCTGGCCGTGGCAGCCGCGCTAGAGGACCTGGGTTGCGCCCGGCTGGCCGACGGTGACCGGGACGGCGCGGTGGAAGCCTTCGATCGCGTCCTGCGGATCTGCGCCGATACGGGAGCCGTGCGGGACGCGGCCAGAGTCCGCAAGCGGCTGCGCGAGCTCGGTATCCGGCGCCGGGTTCCGTCGCTGGACCGCCCGAAATCAGGCTGGGAATCGCTCACGGACACCGAGCTTCAGGTCGCGAGTCTCGCCGCCGCCGGCCATACCAACCGGGGGATCGCCGACAGGCTGTTCGTCTCGCCCCACACCGTGAACACCCACCTACGGCATGTCTTCGGCAAGCTCGACATCACGTCCCGGGTAGATCTCGCCCGAACCGTCGAGCGCCGTTCCTAGGGGGTTGTCCCGGCACGGACGTTGGCCTACTCAGTCCGGCGGAGGCTCTCAAGCGTGAGCCAGACCCTGGTGGCCAGGTGAAGGTTCAGCCGGGTCGGCCCGTCGTTCAGGTCCTGGCCGAGTAGCTCGCGGATTCGCTTCAGGCGGTACTTCAGCGTGCTGCGGTGCACGGAAAGCTCCGCTGCGGCCCGATCGATATTGCAGCCATTGTCAAAGTACCGCGCGAGCGTGAGGAGAAGACCGGAGTGGTGCCGGCTGTCGTACTCCAGCACTGCCCCGAGCTGGTCATTCATGAAGGCTTCGATTCCGGCTGGGTCGGTGACTGACGAGAGCATCCGGTATACGCCGAGTGCGTCGAACAGCAGCACCGGTACCGCGGAGGATGAGGGCAGGTTGGCCACGAACTGTGCCTCGCGGTAGCTCGCGGCGACGTGCCATGCGTCCGGGTAGCGAGACCCTACCGCGAGGGAGCAGGTGCCATCCGGCAGCTGGCTGGCGATGCCCGCCCGCAGCTTGATCCAGTCGGCCTCGCGGTGGGCGATGATCACGACGTGATTGGCCCGGCCCACCACCAGCGTGGCGATGTCGATGCCCCGTACCTCACGGACAACGGCCTGGAAGAATCGCTCATCGAGGCCATCGTGCGGCCGCCCGGTGGCGATGACGACCCGGTGGGATCGCTCCGGGTCGTACCCCAGCGCGTGCGCGGATGCCCTGACCGTGGACTCGTCCGCGCCCGCGAGCAGTTCCTCGGCGAAATCGCGCTGGCTGCGCAGTTCGGCCTCGGCAACGCTCTGCAACCGTGAGAGCTCGACGCTCAGCACGGTCGCGGCGTACTCCAGCGCGGCCAGGTCGGTCTCGGTCGCCGTGCGCGCGGCGTCGGCGAGCGCGATGACCCCGAGGACGCCTGGCCGCGGGTTGGCCAGGACGAGCCAGGCCCGGCGGTGGTAGAAAGCTCGTCGGGTGATCTGAAGCCGGCGGATGAGCTCCTGCCGCTGTCCGGGCTGTTCCTTGGCACGCCGGCCGGCGGGGAGGTCACCGGCCGATGCCCGGATGTTGCCGTGCACGTCCTGGATGAGCACCGGGAACCCGGTGAGCTGGTGCAGGGTCTCGGCGATACCGGCCTCCCCCGCGCTCACGACGATCTCGTTCAGCTGCCGGTGGATCTCCATGATCTTGCTGAGGGTCGACACTGTCGACTCGAGATCGGCGTTGAGCCGGGACGCCCGCTCGGTGCTCGCTCGTTCGGCCGCCAGCAGCTCCAGCTTCGCGATCACCGTGCCGCACAGCTGCACGAGAACCGAGAGCAGGAACTTTTCCTCAGCGGAGAGCGGGTCGGCGGCGGTCACGACCAGAAAGACCGGGTTACTCGCCAGCGACGGAGCCAGCGGAAACGCCCACCACGACGACCCGTCCAATTCGAGCTGCCCAGGAACCGTGATCTGGGCCAGCGTGTCGCTGATGCGCTCAGGAGCATGCTCGTAGTACTCCCCCGACCTGCTCGGATGCCACGTCAGTACCTGATCGCAGCTCGCGATCGACGGGACCGCGGTGGTGAGCAGCCGGATGGCCTGGCGCGGCGAGGTGGCCTGGGTCAGGATCAGCGACAAGGTGAAGGCCGCGTTCACCGACGACAGGGTGGCGTTGGCGACCGGCGAATCCCCTGCGTCCAGGCTCACCGCGCGCACCTCCAGCCGACGATTGCGGCAAGTCTACGCCCGAGGTGTTGATCCAGGCCGGACAGACTTCCGCTCCAGATTTGTCCATGATGGCCGACGACACCGTGCATCGGCGTGACGACAGTGGAACTAAGAAAACGCGCCACAGGAACACAGATGGAGGGACCATGTCCACCAAACCGAGCCTCGTGTTCTGCCACGGGATTCTTGCCGATGGCTCGTGCTTCAACAAGGTGATGCCCGCGTTCCAGGCGGAGGGCTACGAGGTGATCTCCGCGCAGTATCCCCTCGACGACAACGTCGAGGACGTCGCCGCGACCCGCTACTACCTGAATCAGGTCAGCAGCCCGGCCATCCTCATCGGCCACTCCTACGGTGGCGCGGTCATCACGGCCGCAGGCACCGACGACCGCGTCGTCGGGCTGGTCTACATCGCGGCAGTCGCTCCGGATGCCGACGAGACCACGGCGAGCTTGATAGCCAAGTTTCCCGAGACGGCCCTGTTCCGCGATGTCAAGGTCGCCGACGGGCGGGTCTGGATGCCCCCCGCCGCCACTCCGGACTTCTGCGGGGACCTGACCGAGGCCGAGCAGCAGATCGTCTGGGCCACCGCCGCCCCGCCATCCACTGAGCTGCTCGGCACCAAGGCCGACGGCGTCGCCTGGCAGACCAAGCCGAGCTGGTACATCGTCGCCAACAACGACAACGCCGTCAACCCCGAGCTGGAGCGCTTCGTGGCCAAGCGCATGAACGCCACCACCTACGACATCGACAGCAGCCACGTCCCGATGCTGTCCCACCCGGACTTCGTAATCAACGTGATCCGTGACGCCATCAGGGGCGTCCAGGGGTAACCGTCAGCAGAGCTTCCGTCTCCCGCGACACGTCGCGGGAGACGCGAGCCGCGGCCGCGCCTGCATCGAGCGGCACGGGCGCCTCGCCGAGGATCCCGGCGAGGGCATCCACTGCCCTGGAGGCGAGCGGGGTCCACTTCCCGATCCACTCGCGGACCACCTCGCTGTTCGCGGAGGTGTCATCGATGAGGTGCCGCACCAGCGCCGCCGACCATGCGCGGTGCCAGCGCGCATCCTCGTCGAGCGAGAAGTGGATGCTCGTCAGGATCGGGTCACCGTTCGCCGTGGCGAGCGCGCCGGCGATCTCCTCGTTCACCAGCCGGTCCATGCGGGGCTTGATGACCAAGTTCGTCACCGTGAACGCCTCGCCCCAGTCGTAGGCGGTCAGCGCCCGTTCGAGGAGCTCGCGCAGCGGCTGAAAGGCTTCCGCGTCCTCCCAGGCCGCCCGTTGCGAGGTCGCGGCCACCGGGGACAGCGGGCCGCGCAGCTGGACGGTGCGGTAGGCGATCCGCTGGACACGGCGAAGCTCGTCGGCCGACTGGAACGCGGCGCAGTTGGTGATCCGGGAGGCTGGCGCCATCTGCCCGACGTAGGCGGCGAGCATCTGCAGCCCATGAATCGGAAAACGGAGCGGGGCGTACCAGCGATCCAGGAAGCTCAGCCATACGTCGTTAGGTCTCCTGGTTTCTGCTGCCTCCCTGAGCAGGCCGTCGACGACATCCTCGCGCGCGTCCTCCAACTGGATGTAACCGCGGTAGGTGGTCCGGCGCGGGTCGGCAAACCGCTCCCAGTCGCGGGCCCGCAGCGGCGAGCCCTCCCGGTAGCGGTAGTACCAGGCGACCACCGGGTTGGCGGCCGGCAGCTCGAATCGCATCGGGTAGTTGTAGTGCAGATCGGTGCTTACCAGCTCATACTCGAGCGGAACTCGCCGGCCCGCCGCGAGCCGGCTGTACGCCTTGCGGCCCGGCGGACGCCCCGCCTGGGCGGTCATCGGTCACCCGTCGGCGTGCCCGCGAGCCGCCAGACGGCGTCGTCCTCGGTCATGCGCAGCACACCCGTGAACGACGACATCACCAGCTCGAGGTCACCGGGAAAGCGGATGGCCAGGCCTGTCGCCGCTTCCAGGCCGACCCGCGACAGCCGGCAGACCACGGGCACCAGCACGCGCAGGTACGCCCCTTCGTCCCGGACGAGCACGTCCATGTTCTCCTCCTCGATGACGTCGACGACCGACCGCGCGAACGGCGTGGCGTGCAGCACTGGCCCGACCCGGTTCATAGGCGCACGAAGATCTGTTCGCCGTCCAGCCGCACCGGGTAGCGGCGCAGGCATGCGCTGGCCGGGTTGACCCCGCGCCCGGTCCGTGCGTCGAATTGCCACTCGTGCGCGCCGCAGGTCAAGACGCCGCCGTCAAGAGAACCTGCGGAAAGCGGACTTGCCAGGTGCGGGCATCGGTCCTCGTAGGCGACCAGCGTCCCGTCAAGGTTGCACAGCAGGACATCGGCCGCCCCCAGGTTCACCGCGGTCATCTCGCCAGCCCAGATGTCGTCAAGCGACCCGGCGTACCGCCACACGGCCACGGTCGCCTCACCCTCGCTCGACCCGGAAGATGTCGCCGTTCGCGAGCCCCGCCCGGGTGATGGTCGCCTCGGGATCGAGAATGTCGCCTGCCTCGTTGCGCACCGTCAGGGAGGCGCTCCGCTCGGGTGCCAGGCCCCAGGCCACCAACTGCGCGGCTAGCTGGGCCACGGTTCGGTCGTCCGGTGTGAGGATGACGCGGCCGAGGAAATCATCGCTCGCGAAGCCAAACAGGTACACGCGCATCACGCACTCGGAATGGGGTCCAGGCGCCACGGGTCGAGGCCGCGGCGCAGGTCCTTGCCGGTCTCCACGGGTGCCTCGAGACCCATCCATCCGTGCAGGTCGGTGAGCTTGCCCGGCGCCTCCCCGGCGACAATCCGGTCGACCACGCTCGCGTGACCGGCGAACCGCGAGCGTTCCTGCTCGAAGATCCAGCGGCATGGCTCCGAGCAGAACAGGTACCGGCGTCCAGCGAGGTCCAGGGTGCACGCGGTGTTCCGCCCCGGCCGGATGAACAACGCGGGGAGCTGACACAAGTTGCACAGGGCGGGGAGCCCATAGGAGAGCGTGCTGGCTTCGTCACCGGCCTCCCAGCGCCGCTCGAGCTGCGCCCATAGTCCCCCGTAGGTCTCATCCCACCGCGGGTACTTCGCGTTCAGCCACTCGCGCTCGTCCGCGTCGGGCATCGCCACGTCAAACCACAACGTGGTCCGGTAGGTATACAGGCCCAGCTGGAAACTATGGTGCGCATAGTCAAGCTCTTCGATGAACAGGTCCCAGAACCAGGGTTTTTCGAGGTCGAACTCGGTGAGGTTCTTCATGAACTGCTCGGTTACCCACTCGGTCATGAACTCCTTGAACGAGCGGGTCCGTGCGTGAAGCGGGGCGAGGTACTCCATGGCTGTTCCGCTGAGTGCAAGGAACAGCCGCCAGCATCGCCACCACATCTTGTCGATGAGGTACTGAGCCCGCTCTCGCGAGCCGTGCTCCAGCAACGTCCGCAGCACTGGATGCCCGATCTGGGAATGGCGTGCCTCGTCGGTCTGGATGCTAGCCACCGTCTTCTCGAACAGGTGGTGGTGAGCGCGGTCCGCCATGGCCGCCATGGCCATGAATTGAAGGCTGGTGAAGCCCGTCTCGAACACGAAGTTGAGCTGGATCGCGAGGTCGATGACGTCGGCGGCGAGCATCATGTCGTCGAACAGGTGACGGGCCGCGAGAATTACCCACTCGTTGGTGTGGTACGCCTTGTGGGTCCAGTCGAAGTTGCCGTCGTAGGCCATCAGGTCGTGACCGATCAGCAAGGGGATCTGGGTGTGGCGGATCTCGTCGAGCGCCCCCAGGGTCGACATGGTGCGCCATGCGCTGTCGCGTCCGAACCTGGCCATCCGCAGCTCGGCGATAGCCCCCGCGTATTCCGCCAGGGTGACCGCGCCGTTGTGGAATTTGACCAGCTCAACCCAGCCGGGGTCGAGCTCGTCGAACAGGCGAGGTTTGCTGAGCGCCGCTCGCACACCGAGCACGGCGGCGTCCTTTTCCCGCTGGTTCGCGACGTACTCCCGGTAGGTCGTCCGGTACGCCTCATTCCAGTCGCGCCACGCGTCGCCGGCCAGCCACGGACTGCCGCTGATCTCCTCAGGGAACAGCTCCCGCTCCGCCACGTAGCGGGGCGTCCAGTCGACCTTGCGAGCCAGATCGAGCCAGTCATCACGCCTCACGCAGCACCGCCTTGACCAGGACCTCATCGGGTGTCATGAGGTAGGGATTCTCGATGACGACCCCGCCCACCAGCATCCGGGGATGCGTCTTGACCAGGTTCATGAGGGCGCCGCCCCCGAACCGGTCAATGTCATACAGGCACACGATGACCTGCGGGTAGAGGGGCAGGTACTGGTTCATCTCGGACTCGAGCATGAGAAGCTCGTTGATGTCGGGCAGTACGTCGCGTCGCGACCAGGTCTCGACCGCGCGGACGACGTCGAACTGCCCGGCATACATCGCGTCGGCTATGACGGCCTTCCAGGTCCCGATCACTTCGTCCGCGCGGAAGCGGCCTGACCGCAGGTACATGTCGCACGAACGGATGACCTCAAGCTGCTTGCCGGCTGCCGACGCCGCTGCTTGTCCGGCAGGCCCGAGAGCCGCGACGATCTCCGCTGGATCGGTGCCGTCAACCACACAGATGCACTTGTCGCCGGACGCCAGGCCGGCTCGCAGGAACGGGATCAGGATCTGGTCCCGTTCCCGCTCGCCGGAGAACAGCGCGCAGATGTGATCGCCCGGCTCGGCTTCAAGTCCGGCGATGCCCAGGACAACGGGATTGCGTGCCACGGCCAGTTCAGGCCGTTCCGGTCGCCTGGTGGAGGAGCTCGAGCACTTCGGCGTCCAGCCGCTGTGCGACCTGCGAGGCGGCCGCGTCGTGGTATGGCGCGATCGCGCTGGCGACCGTGTCGTAGGCGACCCGCGTTCCGCCGACGGGTTTCTCCTCGACAAGGATGGTGACCGGTGCGTAGGAGCCCGCGTCCGCCACATGGCGGGTCATCTCGCCCATGGTGACGGGATTGCCGGCGATCAACCGGACCAGGCGGTAGCCAGCCCGATCCCGGGCCTGGGGATCGAGCGTGAATGCATGGTCGAGGTCGAGTTCCATGAACCGGATCAGCCCGGCGCTGCCCTGCGCCTGTCGGACGAGCGAGCTGAACTGCTCGTATGAGGTGCTCGCGGCGAGCTTGCCGAACAGCGCCTCGATGTCGGGCTGGCTGATTCCGCCGAAAATGGCGTCGAGAACGTCCGGGAACGGACGTTCGGTGTCGAAGACGTGGCGGCGGACTAGGACGTCGAGTACATGCTCGGTTGCCACCTGATTCACACCGCCTTCGCGGCATCGCGGATGACGCCGAGGACGAAGTCGGGATGGGACAGCATGGGGACATGGCTGCTGTCCACGTCGTAGGTGTGGGCGCCCATCCGCTTAGCGACGAATCGCTCCAGATCGGGGTTGACGGTCTGGTCGTTGTTGGCGACGATGTACCAGCTCGGCTTCGTCCGCCAGGCGGTTCCTGGGAGCTTCTGGTTGAACAGGTCGGCGTCGGGCACGCCCTGCGTCGCCCAGACCAGATGCTGCTCCTGCTCCGGCAAGTCGCCCGCGAAGCAGCCGATGCCTGACGGGAGCATCCAGATTCGTCCGTCGTCGACCTCGATGTGCGAGAAGATCTCGGTGGCCGGGAACTTGTCCTGCAGGCTCTGTGAGGTCTCGTCGGCGTCGGGGGCGAGGGCGGCGATGTAGACCAGCCCCGCGACGCGGTCGTCGGTGCCCGCGGCCGTGATGACGGTCCCGGCGTAGGAGTGCCCGACGAGAATTGCCGGGCTGCTGACCCGGCCCAGCGCGCGGGTCACCGTGGCGACGTCGCCTGCGAGCGTATCGAGGCTGTTCTGGGCCGACACCACCTGGTGCCCGTCCGCCTCGAGCGCCGGGATCAACTTGCTGTAGCACGAGCCGTCGGCCCAGAGCCCGTGCGCGAAGACGATACTTGGCTTGGCTGGCATGGCTGCCTCCTACGACGGGATGTCACCGTGATGCTTCACGCTAGGACTCCCGTCCGGGTCCCCGGCATCGCCCGATCGCGTGATTCCTTAGCGCCGACGCGCCGCCGCAAGTCCCGGAGAGTAACCGTGCTGTCTTGTAAGCGCCCGGCTGAAGGCGGCTTCGGACGTGTAACCGGTACGTGGCGCGACCTGCCTGGCGTGTCGCTGGTGTCCAGCGGAAACTCCCGGGCCAGCTCCATCCTGACCTCGGTCAGGTATGCCATCGGCGGCTGCCTGACTATCAGGCACCCCGGGAACGCGCCGGTAACGGCGCCCGACCCCACCTGCTCGAACGACTCCGAGGACCTGGACAACGCCGACCGGCACCATGGCCTCAGCGGCCGTGAGGAAAGCCAAAAGCAGGCATATATGATGCCTGCTCAGGACGGGTGCGCCGCCAGCTGAAGACGGAATCCAGCCGCCGCGCGGTCGCCCTGGGACCCGGAGACGCACGCTGATGCTGCTGGCGGGCGAGGAACTCAAGACGATCGCCGACCAGCTCGGCCACTCCAGCCTCGTGCTTGCCGCCGACACCTACCTCAGCGTCGCCGTCGAACTTGGCCTCAAAGCCGCAGCCGCTGCCGCGCGCCTGGTCCTGAACGCGGGCAAGAGCCCGCGCTGCCGCCGCGTCTTGACCGGCTTCCCGCCGTAAGCCCAGCGGAAGCTAGCCGAACGAGGGATGCGACCGTACTACGCCTTCCGCCAGACTGACTGCGCAAGGGCGGACGGCGGACAGACTGCGAACGCCACGATCGAAAGGGAGAATCGTCGATGACCGAGCATGAGCATTCGCTGCCGAGCCCCGCATTGGTACAGCACCACCTGCACGGAATGCATTACCCGGCGACGCGTGATGACCTCATCAATTACGCTCGCAGCCAATGCGAGGCCGGTGATCACTCGGATAGCGAATGCGAGCGGGTCGTCCAGGTCCTCAGTCAGCTACCTGACCGTGAGTACCAGCGGCCGACGGACGTGAGCAAGGCATTCGGCGAACTCGCAAGGAACTACCTGGAGAGGGTGTCCTATCCCGCGGGGCGCGACGACCTAGTGGCATCGGCGCGGGAGCAAGGTGCTGACGATGTAGTGCTCGACACGATCATCATGATCCCGAGCCAGGACTACAGGAATCCCGACGCGGTGATCGTTGAGATCGAGGCATCGGTGTTAGGCGCAACCTTGGCTTGGAACGAATCCCCATCTGCCAGGCCGGGGGCCAGCCTCATGCGTCCAGTGTCGAGGCCACGCGCCCGGACTGTGCCGCTGTGACCAGTTCCTCGTAATCGCGGGCGACTTGATCGGCATAGGAGGCGGCGAACACGGAAACCGCGTCGTCGAACTGGTTTCCCCGGCCCAGGTATCCGGAGATCGTCGCGGCATCGCCGGACCGGCCGTGCGCTCGTGCCAGCGTCCGGCCGCAGACCTGAGCGTAGCTTGCCAGCCCGTTCGGAGTCATGGCGTCAAGGTTCACCGAGCCCTTCATGTCCCGGTATTGCCGCACGTAGTAGTCATGGCCGCGATCACTGGTCCAGCCGAGGAACATGTCGCTGGCCGCCTGCATCAGCCGCTGGCCGACAACAACGCGCTGTCCTTGGTGCTCGAACTCGGACTTGCCGGCGTGGGGCGCAAGCACAGCCTCCGTCGCCTCTTTGAGCTGCAGGAACAGCGGTGAGCGCGCATCCGCGTCGGCGAGCAGGCTCAGGTAACAGCGGGTGCCCACGCTTCCGATGCCTACGACCTTCCTGGCGGTATCCAGCACGGTGTAGCGCTCAAGCAGCGGTC
>Ga0210388_10004201_pt1 | contig 11284 bp, 7 predicted proteins | sample IncBWC19OmetaG_FD_155485 | JGI IMG/M metagenome (GOLD analysis project Ga0210388, IMG submission 155485) | Forest soil microbial communities from Barre Woods Harvard Forest LTER site, Petersham, Massachusetts, United States - Inc-BW-C-19-O ...
ATCGAATGGAATGGAATTCTTATTCACGGTGATGCCTGCGCGGTCAAGCGCCGGCTGCGCGTCCTTGCCGGTGATGCCGCGCGAATATAGATCGATCAAAAACAGATGATTGTCCGTGCCGCCGCTGACGATGCGGAAGCCGGCCTTGGCGATTTCCTCGGCGAGCTTTTTAGCATTCGCGACGATTTGTTTTGCGTACTCGCGGAATCCCGGCTCGGCCGCTTCCTTGAGGCATACGGCTTTCGCGGCGATGATGTGCATGAGCGGGCCGCCCTGTGTCCCAGGGAACGTGATGCGGTCAAGCTCCTTCGCGTATTGCGCTTTGCACATCACCAGGCCGCCGCGCGGTCCGCGCAAAGTTTTGTGTGTGGTCGTCGATACGAAATCAGCATACGGCACCGGGCTCGGATGCATTCCCCCGGCGACGAGGCCCGCGATGTGCGCCATATCCACAAAGAACAACGCGCCTACCGAGCGCGCGATATCGGCCATGCGCGGAAAATCGATGATCCGCGAATAAGCGCTTGCGCCCGCGACGATCATTTTTGGCCGGTGCTCACGCGCGAGGCGGTCCAGCTCGCCGAAATCAATTGACTCGGTTTCCTTGTCCACGCCGTAGGGCACGAACTTGTACATCTTTCCGGAAAAGTTGAGCGGGTGTCCGTGCGTCAGGTGCCCGCCGTGCGAAAGATTCATGCCGAGCACTGTGTCGCCGGGTTGGAGCGCCGCCATGTAAACGGAAACATTCGCCTGCGTTCCGGAATGCGATTGCACGTTGGCGTGCTCGGCGCCGAATAGCGCCTTGGCGCGGTCGATGGCCAACTGTTCCGCGCGGTCGACGAATTCGCAGCCGCCGTAGTAGCGCCTGCCCGGATAGCCCTCGGCGTATTTGTTCGTAAGTACCGAGCCCACCGCCTCAAGCACCGCTTCCGAAACAAAATTTTCCGAGGGAATCAATTCGATGCCCGTGCCCTGGCGCCGTCCCTCTTCACGCAACACCTCGGCGATCTCAGGATCAACTTCCTGCAGCGGACGGTTCATGTGTTGCGAAATCTTGGTCTCTTTCGTCATATTTGATATTGGTGCACCTGGTCGACTTTGAAGAGGCAGTCGCGTCTTTATCTCGCAGCTCCTATTTATTTCTTCATGTCTTTTTCGAGCGAAACCCCGGGTGGTTTGAGCCCACCACGATTCGCGGCATGAGGGTGGAATCGACCAAGGAATTTTTCCTCTTGCGATTCTAACGGAATCTCCCAGTGAATGCCACTTACGATCGATTGACTTCGCCAATATGCATGCATGTTACGGTGTGATCGAAAGGTACGTCTTCTTCTTACTCGCTCACCGCGTATATCACCTCGGCACAACCAGCCAATTCAAAATCATACCTCTGGCAATTCTTCTCGCGGAGGAGTATGAATGGCCCTATAGGATCCCGCCCAATCGCAGTTGGTCAAGGATACAGCTGGCATACGGGAGGACCATATGAATACTGCACCGAATCCAGTCGCCCCGAAAAGAGGGGAGCGAGTCGCCATGCTTCAGCAAGAGGGTGTGTTTGAGGTAGCCGACATCAATTCGCTGATGCAAACGGCGAATCTCAAATCAACAGATGGCCAGGGGCACATCACCAGAAATGTGCCGTGGACGTCGTTAAAGCCAGCGGGGAAAAAGTAGCAGAGAAAAGAATTAGCCGGAACACCTGAGTGTTCCGGCTCGGGACATTCCTCAGAGACTATCCTCGAGGAATGAGCGAAGATTCCTCGACCTGGATGGGTGTCGCAATTTGCGCAACGCTTTCGCCTCAATCTGGCGGATTCGTTCGCGGGTTACAGCGAACGATTGTCCCACTTCCTCGAGCGTATGTTCGGAACCGTCTTCCAAACCAAAACGCATTTTGATGACTCGCTCTTCGCGAGGCGTCAGCGTCTTCAGCAGAGACTCCGTTTGTTCCTGCAGGCTGATACTGATGACTGCGTCCGACGGAGAAACCGAAGACTTGTCCTCGATGAATTCGCCGAGGTGTGAGTCTTCCTCTTCGCCGATCGGCGTTTCGAGAGAAACGGGCTGCTGCGCGACTTCCTTGGTCTTGCGCACTTTGTCGACGGGTACGCCGAGGCGCTCGGCGATTTCATCGACGCGAGGTTCTCGACCGAGTTCCTGCACGAGCTCGCGGCTGATGCGCAGCTGCTTGTTGATCGTTTCGATCATGTGCACGGGCACGCGAATCGTGCGGGCCTGATCGGCGATCGCACGCGTCACGGCCTGGCGGATCCACCAGGTTGCGTAAGTTGAAAATTTGTAGCCGCGGCGCCATTCAAATTTTTCCGCGCCTTTCATCAGGCCGATATTGCCTTCCTGAATCAGATCCAGAAATTGCAGCCCGCGGTTGGTGTATTTCTTGGCGATGGAAACGACGAGGCGCAGGTTGGCCTCGACCATTTCTTTCTTGGCCTGGCTCGCTTCGGCTTCTCCGCGCAGCACCACCTGAAGCATGCGCTTGAGATCCACCAGTTGGGTTTCGCTGGCGGTTTCGATTTCGCGCAGCTCTGCGCGGCGGGCGCGAAGTTCCTTGCGCGCTTCCGCGGCATGCTCGCCCTTCGAGGCGTCCGCCCTGCGTTCCAGCTTGACGATATCGCGCTCGAGCATCTGCACGCGCTCGACCGTGTGGCGAATCTTGTCGATCAGCCGCTTTCGTTCCAAAGCGTGGAAATCGATCGACCGGACATGCCGGGACATCTGCACACGCGTGCGGGCAAGGCGGTTCCGGTAGCGAAGGTAAAGCCGCTTGCTCGATTTCGGAGTTCGTTCGAGTTGCGTGGCCTGCTTGCGCGCCAATGCGTAGAGCTGCTCGATCTTCACGATGATTTTCAGAAGATCGCGCGTCTTGGTTTCAGTTTCCTCTTCGGTCAGCTCTTCCTGGTCGAACTGCACAATTTTCTTGATCGACAGGGAGTTGCTGCGAAGTTCTTCGCCAACGGAAATCAATTCCTTCAGGACAATGGGAGACCGGGAAATCGTCTTGAGCACCATGAGATGCCCGCGCTCCATGCGCTTGGCGATGGCCACTTCATCCTGCCTTTTCAGCAGCGGTACGGTGCCCATCTCTCTCAGATAGAGGCGCACAGGGTCATTATTCTTGTCCAGCATCCCCGGCGTGAGGTCCAGGTCGCCGTCTTCGTTTGCAACGGGGCGATCGGATTCGGCCGCATCAGGGAAAGCCTGCGCGCCGCCCGCAGGAACGATATCCTCTTCGGTTGCACCCTCAAAGGCGGAGAGATGAGTTTCTCCCTCTTCGACCTCCGGAGAGGCTTCGGGGGCAGGCAATACACTCTCTTCCTCATCGGGGAGAATGTACCGGCGCTCTTTCCCGATGCCGATGATGCTCCGGACCTCTTCACTCGTTTCTTGGTTATTCAGAGGCAAACCGTTATCCCCCTTGCGAATCAGCTAGCTAAGGTCCTCAGACCTTCCAAATCCACCAAAAGTCGTATCGCTTTGATGCACAAACGACACAATCTGGTTCACAAGACATTAGAGTCATTTGGCGGCCCTAAGTCACGTAATACATTTCAAGAATATTAATTTGTCTAAAGCCCTTCTTTTCAGTTCGATACGTAGTTGCAGGACGCGGGGCGAGTCTGGGATCTTCGATCCGCACCTTGACAGCGTAGTCTTACTTCCTTCGACGGATTAAAGCGAGAAAAGTATGCTTCAGAGGCTTCTGAAGAGCCCCTGAACCCCCATTTGGCCGTACAGAAACACGAACATCCCCATTATCTCATAAATTCTAATTTCTTGCACGCAAGATCAAACAGCAATAACTGTTGCAGGGATGGAAACCATCGAGGGATTGGATTCTGGAACCAATCCAGCCTTGTTCTGACTGGTCCGGTGGCTGTGCAGAGGCTTAAACCCTTCATTTGTCCAAATCCGGGTCAATCCCGTTTACCCGGAGTTGGTTGACACCTCTGAGGCCCTCGGCTACGCTTCCTTCTCTTGAATCTCGTCATTTCACTTGACAGCAGCACAAAGGACCCTTGCGCATGGCGGATTTGAAGCTTCCTTCTCGCTCGGAAGATTTCTCGGAATGGTACAACCAGCTGGTTCTGCGGGCGGAGCTTGCGGATTACGCGCCGGTACGCGGCTGCATGATCGTGCGCCCTTATGGCTGGGCGCTCTGGGAGAATATTACGGAGCAACTGGACCGGCGTTTCAAAGCCACGGGCCACGTGAACGCGGCGTTTCCGCTTCTGATTCCGCAGAGTTTCATCAGCAAGGAGCAATCGCACGTCGCCGGATTTTCGCCGGAGCTTGCCGTTGTCACACATGGCGGGGGCGAAAAGTTGGAAGAGCCGCTGGTGATTCGTCCGACTTCGGAGACGATTATCGGATATGCCTACGCGAAGTGGATTCAGTCCTACCGGGACCTTCCGGTTCTGATCAATCAGTGGAACAGCGTGGTGCGCTGGGAGCTGCGCACGAAATTGTTTCTGCGCACGCTCGAATTTTTCTGGCAGGAGGGGCACACGGCGCACGCAACCTATGAGGAAGCCGAAGCGGAAACACGCCAGATGTTGGATATTTATACCGATTTTGCGGTAAATGAAGCGGCCATCCCTGTCATTCCTGGGAGAAAATCTCAGTCCGAACGCTTTGCCGGCGCGGATGCCACGTATTCGATCGAAGCGATGATGGGTGACGGCAAGGCCTTGCAGGCCGGCACTTCGCACAACCTCGGACAGAATTTCGCGAAGGCATTCGAGATTCGCTATCTCGACCAGGCAGGCGCGCTGCAGCACTGCTGGACGACTTCGTGGGGACTCTCGACGCGCTTCATTGGCGCTATCATTATGGTTCACGGCGATGATCAGGGCTTGATTCTGCCGCCTCGCATCGCCCCTCACCAGATCGTGATCGTGCCGATCTTCAAGAACGACGAAGAGAAAGCATTGGTTCTTGAGGCCGCGAAAAAGATCCGAGAGCAACTCGTCAAGGCGAACATTCGCGTGAAAGTGGATGAGCGTGAGGGTCAAAGCCCCGGCTTCAAGTTCAACGATTGGGAAATGCGCGGCGTGCCGCTGCGCATGGAAATTGGCCCGAAAGACGTGGCCAAGGGCAGCGTCGTCCTTGCGCGTCGTGACAGGCCCGGCAAGGAAGGGAAGAGCTTCGTTTCGCAAGAAGGCGTCGCTGAGTCCGTCGAGCAGCAACTGATCTCGATTCAAAAGGCGCTTTTTGACCGAGCTTTGGTGTTCCGAAATACACATACATTTGAACCTAAGACCGTGGACGAATTCGCACAGGTGGTCGAACAGGGATTTGCCCGTTCCTATTGGTGCGGCGACGCGAAGTGTGAAGATCGAATCAAGGAAACAACAAAGGCCACGTTGCGCTGCATCCCGATGGAGCAGAATGGCGGGGCAGGCGCCTGCCTGTTTTGCGGGAAACCATCAAAAGAAATTGCTATTTTCGGGAAGGCGTACTAAGGCTTCCGAATTTAGGTGCCAGCAAACAAATCCCCCATTATCAATTGCTTGCGGAAAGTGCTTGTGCCGAAACCGCGGGCGCACTCACACTCGACACCCCTCGGGACCGATGCTAGCATTTTATAATATGGGCCTTTCTCCATTCTCGAGGGTGTGCGGAACGGGTGCGCCCCGGTCGAGTTGCGGGCACAATTTAGCCCGCGTGATTTCCGTCGAGGCGGGGGCCACGAACCGCAATGGTGAGAGGGGCGGGGGAAATCTCAAAGCAATCATATGGACAATGATTCTGGCGGCGTTCATTTACGTCGCTGCGATGACACTTCCGGTATTAATGAATGAATACCAATTCCAGGACAGCATTCAGGACATCGCGCGCTTTGCCAGCGCCACGCGCAAAAGCAATGACCAGGTCCGCCAGGCCGTACTCGCCGAAGCCCAGAAAGAGGACTTGCCGGTGGAGGCCGACGATATCAAGGTGGAAGGAAACGCGGGCAACATCCACATCAATGTCGAATATTCCGTGACGATTGATTTGAAAGTGTACCAGTGGACGCTGAATTTCCACCCGGCCGCAAATAATGCCGCGTTGTTATAGCAGGCGAGGAGAAGTGGGGAACTCGCCCGCCTTGGGACCCAGCCAAGTACCCGGAAGCCGCATCTACAGCCGGAGGTCAATCTCCCCACTCGATGGCCGGATTCGAAATCGGCCTTTGCGACGTGTAAACTGATTTCAGATTGGCCCGAAAGTGCATCTAACGAAATAGGGTGTCTTGGCCAACAGGCGGTTCTTTCGCGGCGGAACGGAGAATTACCTTGCGTATTCGAATCGGCCGGGGGGATTGGGCCTCCCGGATAGGTCTGGCCCTTGTCGGGCTTGCTACTTTTCTCATTGTTGTTCTGGCCGGCTTAGGGACGTATTACTGGATTTCCTTTGGCCGGATGATCGATCTGCGTCTCTCCGGGCACGTTCTGCAAACCACAGCCAGGATTTACGCCGCTCCCATGCGGATCTATACGGGAGAGTCCCTGACGGTGTCAGGCATAGCGGACCACCTGGAACGGGCCGGGTATAGCCAGCTGGATGTTTCGGGGACGCCTGGGCGCTATGTGCTGCACGGCAATGAGATCGAAATCCGCCCGTCCGCTGATTCATATTTTGGACCCAAAAACAGGCTGGTGGTGGATTTCAGCGGGTCTGAAATTCAGAAGATTCGATCGATGGACACGGGGGCTGCGCTGGATTCAGCCGACGTCGAGCCGGAACTTCTGACCAGCTTGTTTGACAGCTCCCGCGAGAAGCGCCGCTCTCTCAGTTACAACGACATTCCGAAGGTGATGCGAGATGCCGTGATTTCCGTGGAGGATCGGCGCTTTTTCGAGCATCCGGGATTTGATCCGATCCGGATTCTGGGAGCGGCGTGGGCCGATTTGCGCCACGGGGCGCGCGTCCAGGGCGGCAGCACGATCTCGATGCAGGTGGCGCGCAGTTTCTTTTTCAATACGGACCGGACGTGGCGGCGCAAGGTAGCCGAAACGGTTGTGGCGCTGGAACTCGAGCACCGCTTCAACAAGCAGCAGATTTTTGAACTCTACGCCAACGAAATTTATCTGGGGAACCGGGGCAGCTTCGCGATCCATGGATTTGGCGAAGCTTCCCTCGCTTATTTCAATAAAGACCTGCGCGAAGTGGCTTTGCCCGAAGCCGCGTTTCTCGCCGGGATCATCCACGCGCCGAATCGTTACTCGACATCGGAGCGGAGGCCGGACCGCGCGATTGAGGCTCGAGACCGGGCGCTCTTGGCAATGAGCGAGAATGGCGTGATTACGCCGCAGCAAGTCAGCGACGCGAAGAAGAAACCGTTGGAGATCGTCGGGGGCGGGCTTGAAGGCAGCACCGCGCCTTACTTCGTGGACATGGTGAAGGACCACCTGCTCGACCGCTTTTCCGAAGCGGATCTTCTCTCGCAAAGTTTCCGTGTCTATACAACGCTCGATCCTGAATTGCAGCGCGCCGCGAGCGAAGCTGTAGACGCCGGCGCGAAAAATATTGACACGCAGCTTGCCCGCCGCTACGCGCGATGGAAGAAAGAAGGCCAACCCGCGCCGCAGGCTCAGATCGCGATGGTTGTGCTGGACCCGCACACCGGAGAAATCAAAGCGCTGATCGGCGGGCGCGATTACGGCGCGAGCCAGCTCAATCATATTCTCTCGCGGCGGCAGCCCGGGTCCGCGTTCAAGCCGTTCGTATATGCCGCGGCGTTTGAAGGTGGGGTTGATGGCGTGAAGCCCATCGTGACTCCGGCGACGACGGTGATGGACGAGCCGACTACTTTTGATTTTGACGGTAAGGAATATACACCGAACAATTATGGCGAAAAATTTCATGGTCAGGTCACGGCGCGCGAGGCGCTGACGTTTTCGCTTAATGTTGCAACGGTGAAAGTTGCGGAACTAGTGGGCTACACGCGCGTCACGGATATGGCGCATCAATTCGGGCTTGATCCTTCCATTCAACCAACGCCTTCGGTGGCGCTTGGCGCGTATGAAATGACGCCGCTCGAAGTTGCCACGGGGTACACGATTCTGGCCAACGATGGCGTGCGCACCGAGCCGATGTTTATTCGCAACGTCGTCAACGCGCGGGGAGAATCGCTGGAACAAAACTCAATTCGGTCGAGGCGGGCGCTCGATCCTCGCGTCGCTTACCTCGTAACCAGCATGATGGAAGACGTCATCAACCACGGCACGGGCGCGACCGTTCGCGCGCGTGGATTCAACGCGCCGGCGGCAGGCAAAACCGGCACCTCGCGGGACGGTTGGTTTGCCGGCTACACATCGAATCTGTTGGCCATCGTGTGGGTGGGATTTGACGACAACCGCGACCTCGGCCTTTCCGGCGCCAATGCTCCAGCGCCGATCTGGGCGGATTTTATGAAGCGCGCGGTGGCTTTGCCGGCATATCGGGACGTGCAGCCTTTTGAGATGCCCGAAGGAGTAACGAAAGTTACGATCGATCCGGAATCGTTGATGCTGGCGACTCCTGAATGTCCGGTCACGCGCGAAGAGGTTTTCATCCACGGCACGGAGCCGACGGAATTTTGTCCTTTGCATGGCGGCCGCCAGGCGAGCGATGCGCCGCCAGGTTCCTGGCTCTCGCACATTTTCGGCGGCGACAAATCAAATGGAGGCGATTCCGCGAATCCATCCGCGCCGGGCAATGCTAGCTCCCATCCTCCGGCGCCGCCCTCTTCCGCAGATAACCAACAGCCCGAAGAGGAGAACAAAAAAAGCGTCTTGCGGCGGATTTTTGGTATCTTTGGAGGCAAGAAAGACGCCGACAAGACACAATCAGGTTCACAAGATCAGCAACATTAAAGCGGCGTCCTTTGGAGACGTTCGCCATGAAATGGATTCCACCTTCCCGTTGGATGATTCCGGGTCTTATACTTTTTTCCGCGATTCTCAATCCGTACGCGAAAGCAGCCGCTCCGGGCCCGGCGGCGAAAACCCCGCAGACGCAATCCGCCAATAGTGTGCCGCCGCCGCTCAGTCCCAAGGAAATGCAAGTTGAGCGGGCCCGAGTTCAAATGGCGGAGAAACGATATGATGCCGCCATTCAGGCCTACCAGGATTTATTGAAAGCCGAGCCGAAGAACGCCGTCTATATGAACATGATTGGAATCGCTTACCTGAACCTTTCCAATTTCGATCAGGCCAAGAAATATTTCACCCGCGCGGCCAGAGCGGACAAGAAATTTTCGAGCGCGGTGAACAACCTGGGGATGGTTTACTACCAGCAAAGAAATTTTCGCGCGGCGATCCGCGAGTATCAGCGAGCGGTGGTGATCGATCCAGGCTCCGCGGGCACTCATGCGAACTTGGGATTTGCCTACTACAACACAAGCAAGTTTCCAGAAGCTGCTGTCGAATTTCAAAAAGCGATCGAGCTCGATTCAACGATTTTTGAACGCAATGACCGCGTGGGCACCATGGTGCAGGACCGCTCCGTTTCCAATCATGGCTTGTTTTTCTTCACCATGGCCAAGGTGTACGCCCAGAAGGGCGATGCCGCCCATTGCGCCGAGTACCTCCGCAAATCGCTCGACGAGGGGTACAAGGATATAGGAAAGGCCGCGACGGACCCTGCGTTTAAAGATGTCGTCAACGACCCCGATGTGCAGGCTGTGCTCGTGCGCATAACTCCTCCGGAGCAAAAAGGAACTGCGACGCACCCGGGAGCATGAGTTTTTCCGCAATGCGCATCGCGCGCGAACGTGCGCTGGGCGGCCTCTGTTACAATGTGAACACGATGCCCCGTCGAACGCTTCGATTTGGCCTGATCGTTTTGGGCACGGCGCTGTGCGGACTCGTGTTGGCGGGCAGCGCCGCACGCGCGCAATCCACTCAAGGCGCGCGTGCTGCATCAAACGAACCTCGTACCGAGATGCTTCTTATTTTTCCTTTTGAAAACGAAAGCCGGATGGCGAATCTTGACTGGCTTGGCGAAGGTTTGTCCGAACTGACGGATGAGCGCCTCGAGGACCGCGGCGTGATTTTGCTTTCCCGCGAAGACCGGCTGGCGACCCTCGAACGGATGGGCCTGCCGGACTCCGCGCGATTTTCTCACGCCACGATGGTGAAGATCGCCGAGGAAGCCGACGCCGACGCCATCGTTTACGGGCACTTCCAGTCCGATGGAAACACGATGACGCTCGAGGCCCGCGTGCTGCACCTGAATCCGCCATCGCTTTCCGCGCCGCTCACGGAGACGAGCGCCACGGCGGATCTGTTTCGCGCGCATGCCCGGCTGACCTGGCAGATTCTATGCGCGATTGACAAGAAGCGATGCCCGCAGCAGGGAGTCAACCGGGATGAATCGAGTTTCTCCGAGCCGCCGCCGTCGCTGCGCCTTGACGCGCTCGAGAATTTTGTACGGGGAATCGCCGCGGCGCAAGACGAGGATCGGTTGCGATTTTTGCGGGAGTCGGCTCGGCTTGAGCCCTCATGGGATCGCCCTGCGTTTGAGCTTGGCCAGATTTATTTCATGAGGCGCGATTGCGATTCGGCGCTGGTGTGGTATTCGCGCGTTCCGCCGAATCGCCCGGACGGGCCTGTGGCGAGTTTCTCCACGGGCGTTTGCCATCTCACGCGCAATGACGCCGCCCGCGCGGACGCCGCGTTTTCCGGATTGATCGAGCGCACACGCAAAACGGGGGAGCGCGACTCGCTACCGGACCTGCCGGAATTTCACAATAATCTCGGCGTGGCGCGCCTGCGGCTCGGGAAATGGAGCGAGGCGGGCGCGGAGTTTGACAAAGCATCGACGCTTGATCCGGGAGAAGCCGATTTCTTCGTCAACATTGCTCTCGCGAAAATCATAGGAAAGCAGGCACCCGCCGCGGTGACGCCGCTCGAACAAGCCAGAAAAATCGATCCCGACGATAAAGAGGCGAGACTGCTGTTGATCGCGACTCTGGAATCCCTCGGACGAAATCCGGAAGCGGCGGCTATTCGTGCTGAGACCCCGGAAAGCGCGGATAAACTCGCGAAGCCGAATCTTCAGGACGGCAACGGACTTGCGCGGCTCGCGCGGGTTTCCAGGAACCTGGATCGCACGCTTTTGCACCCTGGCACCGAAGCTCCCGATGGACAGCCAACCGCAGGAAAAGCGCCCAGGAAGGCGGACAGCGCAGGAGGCCGTCCATGATGGATTTCCGTCAATGGCGCGCTGCTTGGAATTTTCGGGCGACCAATCCTCAAAGAGCTATCGCGATCGCGTCATTCGCAGTCGCGCTGAT
>Ga0210388_10004202_pt1 | contig 11282 bp, 7 predicted proteins | sample IncBWC19OmetaG_FD_155485 | JGI IMG/M metagenome (GOLD analysis project Ga0210388, IMG submission 155485) | Forest soil microbial communities from Barre Woods Harvard Forest LTER site, Petersham, Massachusetts, United States - Inc-BW-C-19-O ...
TGACTGGCAGGATGTAGCGCACCCCGAGAATCCCCAGCGGAATCAGCAAGCTCAGCGCCGCTTCCGGTCCATAAGCCGCCGAACTCAATCCGTCCAAGCCGAAAATCGAAACGCCTGCGGCCGGCCCGATCTGCTCGGCGCGCTCGTCGGTGGTTCTGAGCGGTTTGCCAACAATCAAATCAATGATGTTCATTCGCGGCGAATCCCGAAAGATTTACGAGGCATCCATTTGCAACGACCTGCCCGCCAAAGTCAACCGGTACCCGCTGTGGGAAAATACCTACCGGACTACGTTCCGACTTCGTAGCGGCGCACGTCAGAACTCCGTCGGCGGCACTGCGATCAGCGAAGGCCGCCCGAACCCCGCCGTACTTGACGGCCGGGTGTAGAATCCCCGTCGAGGTGGGTAATGAGGCCAATCCATCTGACGGTAAATCGCTCTCTTTGTTAAGTGTTCTGCCACTTTCCCGGAGGTTTCTTCATCTTATGTTTTAGTACCGGACATGATTCTCAAAATCGTTGAGGGACTCCATTTCGAATTATAAAGGTGATCAAAATGAGCAACGAGACAGAGAAGGACGCACCGAAGGAAGAATTGACGCGCCGGGGCTTTCTGGGAGTAGGCTCGGCAGCCCTCGCGGCTGCAGGGATCCTCGCCGGGGAAAAGTTGGCAGCCCAGGAACAGGCCCCCTATCAACAGAAAAGCAACCGTAGTTCCAGCGACCCCGGGCCTACCAATCCCGCGATCGACGCGGCCAATCCCGATTCGGATAGTCCCCCAATAACCGACGCCGGTGGCGTGCAAACTTTCAAATATCCCTTCTCACTGGCGCACAAGCGAATGCAAGAAGGCGGCTGGTCGCGCGAAGTCACACAACGCGAACTGGCGGTCTCCAAGACTCTCGCAGGCGTGGACATGCGCCTCACCGCGGGCGGCGTCCGCGAGCTGCATTGGCACACCGCGGCGGAATGGGCCTTCATGCTCTACGGCACCGCGCGCATTACCTGTGTTGATGCCGACGGCAAAAGTTTCGTCACCGACGTGAAAGAAAACGAGCTCTGGTTTTTCCCTCCCGGCATTCCGCACTCTATTCAAGGACTCGCTCCCGACGGGTGCGAATTTCTCCTGGTGTTCGACGACGGCAATTTTTCGGAGTATGAGACTGTACTCTTGACCGACTGGATGGCGCACACGCCCACGGACGTAGTTGCGAAAAATTTCGGCGTCAGCGAAAAATCCCTCGCCAACATGCCCAAGAAAGAGAAGTTCATTTTTCAGACGGCAGTCCCCGGACCTCTCGCGGAAGATAAACGCGTCGCCGCGGGCGCGCTCGGTCCCTCCCCCATTGATTTCGCCTTCCGTACCATGGCCATGCCTCCCACCAGGAGCAACAAGAGCGGCGATGTCCGCATCATTGACTCGAAAAATTTCAAAGTCACCACCACTTCTGCCGCCATCGTTACCGTGAAGCCCGGCGGCGTGCGCGAACTGCACTGGCACCCCAACGCCGACGAATGGCAATATTTCTACGCCGGCAAGGGCCGCATGACCGTCTTCACCACCGGAGGCCGCGCCCGCACCATGGATTTCGAAACCGGCGACGTCGGCTACATTCAAAAAACTCTCCCGCACTACATCGAAAATACCGGGACCACCGACCTGAAATTCCTGGAGATGTTCAAGAGCCCCTACTATCAGGATCTGGCGCTCTCCGAGTGGCTCTCGCACACTCCTCCAGAGCTCGTCGCCGCTCACCTGAATCTCGATAAAGCCACGCTCGACGCGATACCACGCGAAGAAACCATAACCATGCCCGACTAGGAGCCGCGTGCGCACCAAAGTCACGTCCGGCCCACGCCTAGACTGTGTAGCGGGCGCTGCGTCCCGGTCTTTTCGGGACGCAGCGGGCACGTTTACTCTTACCACGTCATCCTCGCCTTCGCTGGCAACGCAGCAATCACCTTGCTAGACTCTCACGCGCTTCTGGTCCATTCGGCGCTTCGCGGGGGCGTGTTCATGCATGGAAGGTTTGTTGCGACCGTAATGCTGCTCGTCGTTCTTCTCGCTGCTGTGCGAGTCCTTCGCGCGCAACGCAAATCACCTGGTGCCGCGCCGCATCCCTGGTACCAGCACGCCGTCTTCTACGAAATTTATCCGCGCAGCTTCATGGATAGCAACGGCGACGGCATCGGCGACCTGAACGGCATCGCTTCCAAACTAGACTATTTGCGCGCCCTCGGCGTGGACGCCATCTGGATCGCCCCCTGCTTCCCGTCACCGCAGGTGGATTTCGGTTACGACGTTTCCGACTACGAAAATATTGACCCGATGTACGGCACGCTCGCCGATTTTGATCGCCTGCAAAAACTCGCAACAGATCATGGAATCAAAATCATCCTCGACTTCGTCGTAAACCACACTTCCGACCAGCATCCGTGGTTCGTCGATTCGCGTTCCTCGCGTACCTCGCCGAAGCGCGATTGGTACATCTGGCGCGATGGCAAGCAGGATAGCAAGGGCGATGGCCAGCACGATGGCCCGCCGAACAACTGGATCGCGGCATTCGGCGGCTCGGCTTGGCAGTGGGACAACACCACCAAACAGTATTACTACCACTATTTCTACCCGCAGCAACCGGACCTGAACTGGCGCAACCCCGCCGTGGTTGACGCTATGTACGGTACCACCCAATGGTGGTATCGGCGCGGCGTCGCAGGTTTCCGCCTCGATGCCGTGGATACGCTCTTCGAAGATCCCGCACTACGAGACAATCCGGTCCTGCCCGGCACCAACGCTTTCGGCGATCCCAATCTCGAAGGCAAGTACACCCAGCACTTGCCCGAAGTGCACACCGCGCTGCAAGGCCTGCGCACCGTCGCTAACAAATACAATGCGGTTTTGATTGGCGAAACCTGGACGGACAATGTTGAGCAGTTGAAACCTTATTACGGCACGCGCGACGACGAGTTGCAGATGCCCATGGATCTGCTGCTCACCAAACTGAAATTTTCCGCGCCGGTGTTTCGCGAACACGTCGCTGCGGTCGAGACAACCGGCGAGTGGCCCGTGTTCGTCATCGGCAATCACGACATCGTGCGTTCCTGGAATCGCTACGGCGACGGCCTGCACAATGATCAGATTGCCAAAGACATGGCGGCGATGCTCCTGACCCTGCGCGGCACGCCCATCCTGTATTACGGCGAAGAAATCGGCATGCAGAACAACGATCCCACGCGCCGCGAAGACGTGAAAGACCCGATCGGGCGCATCGGTTGGCCGAAAGAAAAGGGCCGCGATGGTGAACGCACGCCCATGCAGTGGAGCGGTGATCCCAGCGCCGGATTTACCACCGGCACGCCATGGAACGCAATTCCGGAAACCTACAAAACCTACAACGTCGCAGACGAGCTGAGAGATCCGAATTCGATCCTGAACTGGTACAAAGGCCTGCTCGCATTGCGTCGCGCGAACCCGGCGCTGCTCGACGGCGAGTACATCGCATTGAACGAAAACGATCCGAATGTGTTGTCGTACCTGCGAAAAACTCAAAACGACGCAGTGCTTGTCGTTATCAATATGTCCGCCGCGCCGCAGACCGTGAACTTCAAACTGTCAAAATCGCGCCTCAACGCCAAGCTGGCCAAGACTCTGCTCACCACGCAATCATCACTGCAAAACAATTCCGACGTCACGCAACTGTCGCTCGAGCCGTTCGCGGTCTATATCGCCGCCCTGCAAAAATAGCCACGCGAGCCCTCGCGCAGCCGCCCTCTCTCGCCGCCGAACCCTCACACCCGCGTACTCGGTGTACAATTCGTACCGGCGTGAAATCCAAAACGAAAACCCCAGCCGCCCGTCTCGCATCCATAGTTTCTTGAGAATTACTCTGCCATCAGTTTTGTTTCTGTTATTCGCGACGGCCTGGCCCGCCGCGCAGCAAGAGCAAAACCATCCCACACCGCAGGCGCCAGGCGAACCATCGCAGGCATTGGTTGCCACACCCACGTTCTATCGCGACGTCCTGCCCATCCTGCAGCAGCATTGCCAAAGCTGCCATCGCCCGGGCGAAATCGGCCCGATGCAACTCATGTCCTATGCCCAAGCCCGCCCCTTCGCCCGCGCAATCGCCGATTCCGCCGCCAAACGCGAAATGCCTCCGTGGTTCGCCGATCCCGCCGTCGGCCGCTTTTCCAATGATCCGTCACTCACCCAACAAGAAATAGACACGCTCGTTTCCTGGGCAAACGCACAAGCACCCGCGGGCGACCCGCACGCAGCGCCACCGCCGCGCCGATGGCCTGAAGGGTGGATGATTCCGCAGCCCGACGCAATCGTGCGCATGCCGAAACCTGTCGCGCTTCCAGCGCACGGCGATATTGACTACACCTACGAAATCGTGCCCACGGGTTTCGCCGAAGATAAATGGGTGCAGATGTCCGAAATCCAGCCGTCCAGCCGCGCGAACGTTCATCACGCCGTCGTGTACGTCCGCCCGCCAAATTCCAATTGGCTGCGTCACGCTCCAATCGGCGTTCCCTTCACTGGTGCGGACATGACCGACCAGCAGGACCGCGAGGACACGCGCTTCACCCAAGCCGACATCCTGCTGGTGTACGCGCCCGGAAGTTCGCCCGACAACTGGCCCGAAGGCATGGCGAAATTCGTCCCCGCCGGCTCCGATCTCGTATTTCAAATGCACTACATGGCGCATGGCCACGCCACTACAGATCAATCCAGCATCGGCATCATCTTCGCCGCAAATCCACCGCAGCAGCGCGTCCTCACGCTGCAACTCACCAACGATCGCTTCGTAATCCCTCCGGGCGTGGACGATTATCGCGTGGAAGTCCACGGCTCGCTGCCCAATGACGCTGCCCTGCTCAGTTTCTTTCCGCACATGCACCTGCGCGGAAAACGCTTCGAATACAATATTTTGCGCCCCGACAAAAACGCCGAGCCTCTACTGCGCGTCAATTACAATTTCTACTGGCAACTCAGCTATCGCCTCGCCCAGCCCCTGCCGTTGCCCGCCGGCACCGTGCTGCAAGCCGTCGCCTGGTACGACAATTCCAAAAATAATCCCCACAATCCCGATCCCGACGCCGCCGTCCGCTGGGGCGATCAAACCTACGACGAAATGATGGTCGGATTTTTCGACATAGCAGTAAGGGCAGATCTGGACAAGCCCCGTTACTTCATCCGCACCACCAATCCGCCGCCACAGCAGCATTGACTCTACCGCCGCGTCACGAGCCCCGGCTCTCATACCACCAAAAAACCTCTTCGCAGTTGACATTCCCGCTCCGCGCAGCGGAGTATGGGTGCCGGTACCGCCAGGCAGGTCAACGGCTTAACGAAACTAAATCTTCCCATTTCGCATCTCATAGATTAGGAGGGCTCAAGTCATGAAGCCCAGGACGAGCCTCACGAACATGAACGTCTTCCAGCGCGCAGCAGCCGGTTCTAATATTCTGTCGATTTCAGCCAGGCAAATTCTCGCTTGCCTGCTAGCCGTCGCTTTGCTATTGCCAATGTTGCCGCAATCAGTTTCCGCCGCTCAGGAGCAGGACGCGCAAGCTCCCGCGCAGCCGTCGCAAGCTCCGCCTTACACACAGCAAACGGCCGACCAGTTGCAACAGCTCGTCGCACCCATCGCGCTCTACCCTGATTCGCTGGTGGCGCAGGTTCTAGCGGCATCCACATTTCCCGCGGAGATCGTCGAAGCCGACCGCTACGTGCAAGCAAATCCCGATCTGAAGGGCGACGCTCTCGCTCAGGCCGTGGACAAGCAAACCTGGGACCCCAGCGTGAAAGCCCTCTGCGCGTTTCCCACCGTGCTGGGAAACATGGACAAAAATATTTCCTGGACCTCGTCACTAGGCGACGCCTATTACAATCAGGAACAGCAAGTGATGGACGCGATTCAGGTGATGCGCCAGAAAGCCCAGCAAGCCGGTAATTTGAAGGACACACCGCAGCAAACCGTCCAGACGCAAGGCTCAGACATCGTCATTCAGCCTGCTCAGCCCGATGTGGTGTATGTCCCGGCGTATGATCCGTGGCTGGTTTACGGATACCCCGTGGTAGCTTGGCCCGGTTGGTATCCGTATCCCGGAATCTGGTTCGGCGGCCCGTCTATTTTTTGGGGAGGAATCGGTTTCGGCATCGGTTTCTGGGGCGGGTACGGATGGGGCTGGGGCCACTGGGGCGTGGGCTGGGGCGGCCGCGGCGTAATCTACAACAATAATCGCTACTACTCTCGCAGCAACACGTTTTACAACCGCAACAATTACTACCGCGGCGGTGGCGAACGCGGCGTCGCCAACAACGTGCGCGGCGGCGGTGAGCGCGCTAATCCCGGCGGCGTTTACAACCATCCCGGTGGGAGGGACACGCCTTTCCACGGCAATACTCAGGCCGCGCGGGGATTCGATCAGTCCCGCGGCCAGACTGGCACCCGCTCGAGCGGCTTCAGCGGATATGACCATGGCGGCGAGGCCCGCAGTTATTCCTCGCGCGGAAGCTCCAGCTTCGGCGGGGGCGGCGGTGGATTCCACGGCGGTGGTGGCGGTGGTCACGGCGGCGGCCATCGCTAATCAAATTCCTAAAATGTTCGTACTACCAGAACATTCGTAAGACTTCGCGAAGGATTGAAGCGGGCCATTAGTGCGACTTATAGAAACGGAGAGACGACCTATGCGGCAAACGAAACTGAACTTTGCAGCGCTTCAGTATGGCAATCTTCCGAAATTCGCGGCAGTAGCTGTCCTTTTGCTGGGCTCGATCCCCGCCGTCGCGCGGGCTCAGCAGCCGGGCCAAAAAACATTTGCATCCGCCGAAGAGGCCAGCAAAGCGCTCTTCGCCGCGGCTCAAAGTAACGACGAAAAGGCTATGCTCGATATCTTCGGTCCGGACGGCAAGCAGATCGTTTCCTCCGGCGACGACGTGCAGGACCACGAGATGCACGCCAACTTCGCGAAAAAATATCAGGAAATGCATCGCTTGGTGAATGAACCGGACGGCAGCACCACGCTCTACATCGGTGCCGAGAATTGGCCCGCGCCGATTCCGTTGATGCACAAGGGCAACGTCTGGTATTTCGACACCGCCGCCGGAACCAAAGAAATTCTTTACCGCCGCGTCGGCCGCAACGAAATCACCACCATTCGCGTCTGCCAGGAACTGGTAGCCGCGCAGAAGGATTACTTCGCGCAAAATCACGGTGAATACGCACAGCGTTTTTTTAGCGACCCAGGCCAGCACAACGGCCTCTACTGGACAGCGGCGGACGGCGTACCGCAAAGCCCGATCGGACCGCTGATCGCATCCGCAGTCGCCGAAGGTTATGAAAAAATTCCCGAAGGTGGCGCTACTCCTTTCCACGGCTATTACTTCCACATCCTGATCGCCCAGGGACACCATGCCCCCGGTGGCTCGAAAGCCTACCTCGTGCGCGGCAAAATGACCGGTGGCTTCGCCTTCGTGGCTTATCCCGCCGAGTACAGATCGTCCGGTGTAATGACTTTCATCGTCGGCAGCAACGGAGTGGTCTACGAGAAAGACCTTGGCAAGAACACCGAAGCGATCGTCAAAGCTATGAAGAAGTTCGACCCTGATTCCAGCTGGCACAAATCCGAAGACGAGCAAGAACAATCCGCCAGCCAGCAAAAATAACCAATTCGCAGAACGCCGCGCAGCTCCAGCCTTTGACTCTGTAGCGGCCATCCCGCAAAGCGGGATGGGTGCCTTTGTTTTTGTATTTGTGAACCGCCCTGCAGGCGATTCATCCTTCGATCCCGCAGGGCGAGGTCGAGGGGTAGCGGCTACTTCAGGTGGCCGCCGTTGACTTGGTTCTCGTCGCGGCGCACTTGACGCCAATCACCGAGCGCTGGCCGTTCGAGTTTCCCCCAGCCACTCGTCGATCCGCCCCAGCGCCTTCTGCAAATGTTCCGGATCGCCGCCAAAACCAAACCGCACGAACCCCTCCATCCCCACCTGCTCGCCGGCCACCAGCAGCACGCTCTTCTTCACGCGCAATTCTTCCGCCATCTGCGCGGAATTTCTGCCGCCGCGCAATCCCGCCCACGCAATCGCGCCCGCCTTCGGAGCCACGTGCGAAAAAGTCTCCGCATGCGCTTCCAGCCATACCCGCAGCGGCGGATAATTGCGCCGCACGAATTCCCGCGTGCGATTCAGAATCCATTCGCGCCGCTCCGGCGCTAGAGCCACCGAAGCCAGCCGATCCGTCAACATCGAAGGTCCGATGCTGGTGTAGTCATGATAACTCCACAGCTTTTCAATCGTTTTCGGCTCGCCGATCACCCATCCCGTGCGCAGCCCCGGCAAACTGAACGCCTTCGATAGCCCCGCCGTGCACAACATGCGTTCGTACCCGCCCCACATCGTCTCCGTCAGTTCGCCATCAAATTCCGCGCCACGATATACCTCATCCGAAATAATCCACGCGCCCACTTTCGCCGCGGCTGCCACCACCGCCGCGCGCATGTCCTCGCGCAATACCGCTCCGGTGGGATTGCTCGGATTGCAAATCGCGATCAATTTCGTTTTTGGTGTCACCGCGCGCGGCAGATCGTCCACATTGATTCCCCAATCCAGAGCCTCGCGCAGCCACAGCGGCTTTACCGTCGCGCCCATCGCACGCGCCACTCCCGCGATCTGCATGTAATTCGGCATCATGAAAACTACTTCGTCGCCCGGCTCGATCAGCGACCACGTCGAAACGTAATTTGCCTCCGACCCTCCGCAAGTCACCAGCACATTTTCCGCGCCAGCTCCCGGATACAATTCCGCGATCCGCGAACGCAATTCCTCGCTTCCATTCGTCTGCGGATATAATTGCTGCACATCCAGTATTTTCCGCAGCTGCTCGGGGTCCGGCACGAGCTCCGCCGTCGTCAGCGGATGCACCCCGCTTTCGGAAATATTCAGCTCGACTTTGTTCTCCCACACCGATTGCCAGCGTTCCAGCTGAAACGGTTCAATCTGCATTTCATTCACCTCGGCCCAGCCGCGAAATCGCGTCGCAACGCGCGCGCCAGAAATGTAACCAACTCACCCGCATTACCCAAGCGAATTCCACAACCCCGCCGTTGCCATCGCCACCTCGAAAAACTACAATCGCCTGTCACTTCCAGCCGGAGGAGTTCGCAAACCACGAAAATGGGACGCCGAACTATGATCGCCGCGGGTTTGCTGGCACTGACGACAATCTGCGGATTCAATCGCGTTGCACTCGCGCAATCCTCCGCACCAGCGCCTGCCACTTGGCACTTCGCCGTCTCCGGCGATTCGCGCAATTGCGGCGACGTGGTCATGCCCGGCATCGCTGCCGCCGTAAAACAAAGCGGCGCCGCGTTCTATTGGCACCTCGGCGATTTTCGCAAAAACTCCGACTTTGACGAAGACATCCAGCATCAGCCCGAACATCTTGCCAAGCCTCTCAGCATCAGCGCCTACCAACAAATCGTCTGGGATGATTTCCTGCAGAATCAAATCGCGGCCTTTGGCTCGCTGCCGGTTTTCCTGGGTATCGGAAATCACGAGACGGTCTGGCCTCATACTCGCGAAATGTATCTGATTCAATTCGCGGACTGGCTCGATACGCCGGTCCTCCAGAAGCAGCGTCTCAGCGACGACGGAAACGCCCACAAACTCACCACCTACTACCACTGGATTCAAAACGGGGTGGATTTCATCACTCTCGACAACGCCGTCAACAACGAATTCGACGCGGACCAGCTGAAGTGGTTCGAAAAAACGCTCGCGCGCGATGCCTCTAATCCACAGACTCACACCATCGTCGTCGGTATGCACGAGGCGCTGCCCGACTCCATCGCCGCAAATCACGCCATGGACGATTCGCCTGCGGGCATTGCCAGCGGCCGCCGCGTATATGCCGACTTGCTGAAGGCGCAGAACGAAGCCCACAAGCTCGTCTACGTCATCGCGAGCCATCAGCATTTTTTTATGGACGGAGTTTTCAACACCGCCTACTGGCGCGAACACGGCGGCATCCTCCCGGGATGGATCATCGGCACCGCCGGGGCAGTCCGCTACGCGCTGCCGCCAGAAAAAACAGACGCCAAAGCCGCCGCCACAAATGTCTACGGCTTTCTAGTCGGCACGGTGCAACCCAGTGGCGAAACCACTTTCGCTTTTCACCAACTGAACGAATCCGACGTCCCGCCCGCCGTCGTCGAAACCTACAAACCCGAGTTCGTTCACTGGTGCTTCGCCGAAAATTCCGCCGCTCGTTAGCGCATACTAAAATTCAGGAGCGTATCCCATGACAACCGCACCAGAACCAGCCAACGTAACTCCAGAACGCATCTTCGAAACTCTCAACGCCTACCAAAAAACCGCCGCGCTGAAAACCGCCATCGAGCTCGACGTTTTCTCCGCCATCGCCGACGGCGCCACGACGCAAGCCTCGATCGCCAAGCGCTGCCAGTCCAGCGAACGCGGCATCCGGATTCTCTGTGACTATCTCGTCGTCAACGGATTCCTACTCAAAAACGGCCAGGAATACGCTCTCGCCGATGATTCTGCTGTATTTCTCAATCGCCGCTCGCCGGCCTACCTGGGCGAAGCCGCCAAGTTTCTCGCGCTTCCCGAAATGATCAACCTCTATCAGGATCTCACCGCAATCGTCCGTGCCGGCACCTCGCTCAAGGGCGAGCAGTCCACTAACGAACCGGACAGTTCCAAATGGGTGGAGTTCGCCCGTTCCATGAGCAACCTGCAGCGCATGACCGCCGTGGCTGTCGCCGAAACTCTCTGCGCCAGCGCGGGCGAAAAATGGAAAGTGCTCGACGTCGCCGCAGGCCACGGGATGTACGGCGTCATGATCGCCAAACAAAACCCTAATGCGGAAATTTTCGCTCTGGATTGGCCGGAAGTTTTGAAGGTAGCGCATGAGAACGTCAAAGCCGCCGGCGTCGCCGCGCGCCATCATCACCTGCCCGGCAGCGCGTTCGAAGTGGATTTCGGGAACGACTACGACATCGTACTGCTGACCGGTTTCCTGCATCATTTCGATCCGCAAACGATCGAAACCATCCTGCGCAAAGTTCATACCGCGCTGAAGCCAGGTGGCCGCGCCGTCACCGTGGAATTCATCCCCAACGAAGATCGCGTCTCGCCGCCCGCCCCAGCGGCCTTCAGCATGATCATGCTAGGCACCACGCGCGCCGGCGACTCCTACACCTACTCCGAATACGACAAAATGTTCCGCAACGCCGGCTTCACTCTCAACGAGCTA
>Ga0210388_10004203_pt1 | contig 11282 bp, 10 predicted proteins | sample IncBWC19OmetaG_FD_155485 | JGI IMG/M metagenome (GOLD analysis project Ga0210388, IMG submission 155485) | Forest soil microbial communities from Barre Woods Harvard Forest LTER site, Petersham, Massachusetts, United States - Inc-BW-C-19-O ...
TGCGGAGCTAACATGAAGCAACGGAGCTTCTCGGGCTCCCGGTGTTGGCCGGAGTTCCTCAGATGTACACCGCAGCTGAGGTGCGTTCCCGCAGAATTGGTTTTGTACTAGCAGCCATTCTCACGGCATCCTTTGCCTCGGGGCTGGGAGTGTTGATCTCCGTTGTGACACGGAAGGTAGGGTTATTTTAATGTATCTAAAGTACTACCAACTGCGCGAAGAGCCCTTTAGCCTCACTCCTGATCCTCGGTTTCTGCATTTGGCCCAGCCATACCGGGTGGCCCTCGAGACGGTGGTCCAATCGATCATCCGAAGAAAGGGATTCGTGGTCGTCAACGGCCCAATAGGGACGGGCAAGACTACGCTGCTGCATGCGGCCATGCAGATTCTTTCGCGCCTGAACAGCAACAATGCTCCGCTAGCATCGGCATTTGTGCTGAACCCCGTGCTCAGCCGTGAAGAATTTCTTGAAACCTTGATAACGGAATTCGAAGTGACCTGTACGTCGACCAGTAAGCCGGCGCGACTCACCGCTCTTTACAACATGTTTCTCGAGAAGCAAAAGCAAGGGGGAACCTCCATTCTGATTGTCGACGAGGCCCACTTGATGACCATGGAACTGCTCGAGGAGATCCGGCTGCTGAGCAATGCCGATACCTATCGAGAAAAGCTGCTGCAGGTGATCCTGTGTGGCCAGCCCGAGCTGACTCCCTTCTTGCAACGGCGTGAACTGAGAGCCCTACAGCAGCGGATTACGCAATATTGTTCGCTGCGGCCGCTGAGCCTGGCCGAAACTCACAGCTATGTGGCGGAGCGTCTTCAGGCCGCGGGATTGGTCGGGTCGTCACCCTTCAGCGAGAAGTCCATCGAGCTTCTGAATCTGTATTCGCATGGGGTTCCCCGGCTGATTAATCAGATCTGTGATAGCGCCCTGGTGATTGGATTTAATACCCAACAGAAGGTCGTTCAGCCGGATGCCATCGAGGAAGCGGCGACGCAACTTCAGTTGACGGTCGAGCAGATTGAAGAACGTCCAAAGGCGGCCGAGCGCGCAGCTGATCTGGAGGTTGTCGAGTCGGCTTTAGATCTATTAATCGGAGCTATGAAACGGAAACGGACCTCCAATTGGGAGTAATGGATGAGTAAATTTTTCGACGCGACCCAGAAAGCACGGCAATGGGCTCCTCAAGTTCCCGAAAACGGGCGCCTAGACGTAGTGTCAGTGATCGACGCGATTAAGCAGAGCGGGCCAATTTCTGTAACAGGAAACGCTTTTAACGAAGCGGCCACGGTGATGGTCACCGATAAAGTGGAGGCTGCGCCGGCACCTAAATTGGAGGTCGAAGAGGAAAAGCCAAGCCGGCGGTCAGTCAAGATGCGCCAGAGTAGTGATACTCCCCTCCCCCCTTCGGCGGTGGAGGCTTACGGATCGCTGCGAACCCGGGTTCTGAAGCTGCAAGCTTCGAAAGGTATCCGCTCGCTGATGCTGACAAGTTCGGTGCCCTCCGAGGGGAAGACGTTGACGTCGCTGAACCTGGCTGTATCGTGCGCAAAGCTGCATAATTTGCGCATTCTTCTGGTGGACGGAGATCTGCGGTCGAGAGGTCTGACCCGCTTGCTTAAGGTCCCCGACGGTCCTGGTTTGTCGGATTATTTGGGGGGGAAGAGCACCTCCGATGAGACCGTTTTGCCTACAGAAATCGAAAACCTTTCCGTCCTTGGAGCAGGAAGACTTAACGCCCAGCCATCCGAACTTTTTGCTAGTCCGCGCTGGCCTGAGTTTATTGCCTGGGCGAGTCAGTCCTACGGCATCGTCATTGTGGATGCGCCGCCAATCCATGCGCTTTCGGATGCGGAATTGATCAGTGCCGGATGCGACGGTGTCTTGATGGTCGTAAAGGCACTATCAACATCCCGCGAGATAGCCCAGAAGTGTGTCAGCCGGCTGGATAAGAGAAAACTGCTCGGCATTGTCTTTAACGGTCTTCCCAGCCCGGAAAACGACTATGGCTACTACGGAGTTTCGGGCTGAGTCAGGACGAAGCGGGGGCATACGTTTTGAATCATGGACAGGTCGAGCGAACCCATCCAAGGGCATGGTGTGTCAAAAGGGGAAGGAGGTAGCCGTAAGAAGACATGTACGCAAACATTAAATTGCAAATATTTCGCAAAGGGATCCATCAGAACCAGCTGGCCAGGACACTCGGCATGGACGAAACGCTATTAAGCAAAATCATTCGGGGATTTCGCGAACCCTCAGAGGACCAGCGTAAGAAGCTTGCCGACTGCCTCAATGCCAGCGAGCAGTGGTTGTTCGAGAAGTCCGAATTCTCGAGCTCATCCGAAGTACTCGCTAAGGCCGAGCTAAGAACCGGGACTGGTAATGACAGAGACTAACGCGCACTGCGAGGTCTTAACGCCCGCATCGACGCTCCCGGAGGTGAAGTCGTTCGAAGTGGGCGCGGAGAAGCGTTGGGATCATTTTGTACTAGAAAATGCGCGTGCCAGTTTCTTTCATTTGATAGGCTGGAAGCGAATTATAGAGAAAACCTTCGGTCACAAAGCGCGCTACTTCTATTGCGAGCGCGATGGAAAAATCACAGGCATTGCTCCGATATTCGAATGTTCCAACTGGCTTATAGGAAGATGTTTCATCTCCATACCGCTGGGTGCCTACGGTGGAATCGTCGCGCTGGACGACGAGTCCGAACGAGTGTTGCTCGAGCATTCGAAACGAATGGCCGAGTCGGCCGCGGCCCAATATCTTGAATTCCGACACAGAGATCGAGAGCTTCTTGACGGCTTTCACGCAAACCAGCTGTATGTAACCTTCAACGCTCCACTTTTTCCCGATGCAGCCTCAAATCTCAAACGCCTGCCAAAAGATACTCGATACATGATTCGCAAGGCGGAAAAGGGTGGCTTGCGGGCGCAGCTTGGTACAGAGCAGATGGGTGTATTTTACGACCTCTTTGCGCAGAGTATGCACCGGCTAGGAACGCCGGTTTTCACTCCCGCGCTATTCAGGAATATCGTGGAAGAATTCCCCGATCACACCCAGCTTATGGTTGTGTACAATGGCGCCGACGCTGTAACTGGCGTACTCTCCTTCTTTTTCCGTGACACCATTCTTCCGTATTATGCGGGTGCCACTCCCGAAGCGACGCGCTTGGCAGCTAATAATTTCATGTACTGGGAACTGATCAAGTGGGCTGGATCGCAGGGCTTTCGGACGTTTGATTTTGGACGAAGCAAAAAAGGCACCGGAGCGTTTGCGTTCAAGTCTCAGTGGAACATGAATGCCGAACAGCTTGACTATCAGATTTTCCTGGTGAAGCGCAAGACAGTTCCGAATTTTTCTCCGGTGAATCCGAAGTTCGAGATGGCCATTCGTCTGTGGCAGAATCTTCCTTTCTCGGTGACCAAGTGGCTGGGACCGTCCGCCGTTCGGTTGTTCCCATGAAGATCCTATTTCTTGCGCACCGCATTCCCTACCCTCCTGACAAGGGCGAGAAAATTCGCGCTTTCCACGAGTTGAAGTTTCTGGGGGCGCGTCACACCGTGGACCTGTATTGCTTTGCGGATTCTGAAGCAGAAGCCTCTCAGCAGGGATCGCTGAGAGACTATTGCCGACGCATCTATGTGGAGGCGCGTTCGCAAACGAAGATAGTGGCAGGGGCAGCGCGAAGTTTCTTTAGAAGAGAACCGCTCTCTTGCGGGTGCTTTTACTCGCATAGCTTTCAAGCGGAGGTACAACGCGCCCTCGCCACCGAAACCTACGATGTGGTCTTCGTGTACTGCTCTTCCATGGCTCAATACGTCCCGTGGCCATTGGCGGTGCCAGTGGTGGCGGACTTTGTGGACATTGATTCAGCGAAATGGAGCCAGTACGCCAAGAGATCGCGGCCGCCTCTATCGTGGGTCTATGAACGTGAAGCCGAGACGTTGGCGGCGTACGAGGAGAAATGGGCGCGCGTGAGTTCTTCAACGATAGTCACCACTCGGCAGGAAGCGGCATTGTTGTGCGGAGAAGGGATCCCTCCGGTCGAGGTGGTGAGCAACGGTGTAGAGATTCCGGCCACGCGACTCGACCCCCTACCAGCAGAAATCCAAGCTTTGCAGCCTTATGTACTTTTTGTCGGCACGATGGACTATCTGCCGAATATCGACGCGGTCGAGTATTTCGTGCGGGACATATTTCCTCGAATACGCACGCGTCATTCTGAACTGAATTTCGTTATCGCCGGCCGAAATCCCGCCCGCCGAGTACGCAAGCTCGGAAGCAAGCCCGGTGTAGTCGTGACGGGAGCCATTCCCGACGTAGACGTATATCTGGCAGGCTGCGCCGCCGTTGTTGCCCCGTTCCGCATTGCTCAGGGCATCCAGAATAAGGTGTTGGAGGCGCTTGCAGCGGGTAAACCAATCGTTTCCACTCCGGGACCTGCGGTAGCGATTGCCGCAAGACATGGCGAGACACTGCTAGTAGCCGAAAATGCGGAAGACTTCGCCAATGCGGTCGTGGCTCTTCTTGAAGACCCGGCACTCTATTGCCGGTTCAGCAACGGCCCTGAGTTTGTACGCAAGAACTTCAGCTGGCATGAGAATCTGAATCACCTGGAGCAACTCTTGCTGCAGGCAGCGGGTTCCTGCCTGGCAACCACCAGGTAGAACAGCATCATGCCCAAATTGACGGCTACTTCACAAGAAATGTCTCTTCACAACAGCGCGCCTCGATGTGCCATCGAGCCGCGGGAAGATGCTCATGCTGTCGTGGAGCCGGAGGATGGCTGGCGGGGCTCGCCGGGTACACCAACCACCAAGCGGTCCGACCAATCTCGGCTGCGGGTGTTGCATGTTATTGACCGGCTTGGAGTGGGAGGGGCAGAAGTCGGAATCTTGAAAGTCGTCGAGGGATCGAGCGGTGAGTGCTTTGAACACAGAATATGCACCATTCGTGGATTCGACGAGAATTTTGCGAGGTCCCAAGGTTTCGAGGGCAGAATTTATGTGGCAGGCCGGTCGAATTCAGGTTTTCAGTTTCTCCTGGGCCGTCTGGCGCGAATCATGCGTGAATTTCGTCCAGATATTGTTCATTCCCGGAACTGGGGTGCGATCGAAGCCATGCCAGCGGCACGCCTGTGCGGCGTCCCCGTGGCGATTCACAGCGAGCACGGCTACGAGGTGGACATGCTGGACGGGCTTCCAACCCGACGTCGGGTTTTTCGCCGCTTTGCTTACACCGCCGCCGACGCGATTTTCACCGTAAGTGAACAGCTGCGGTCCTACCATGCGCGCCAAGCTTGGCTTCCCGTGGAACGAATCCGCGTGTTGCCAAACGGGGTTGACACGGACCGGTTTGCCCGGCGTCCTGGAGAGAGCCCAGCAGCTCGCCGGCGGCTCGGCGTGAGCGACGGGAGCCTAATCATCGGGGCCGTCGGCCGCTTGGTGCCTATAAAAGATCACGCGACACTTCTGCAGGCAGCGGACATCCTCATCAGCCGAGGAATGCCGGTTTACGTTCTTCTGGTCGGCGCGGGGCCTGAGTTGGCGAAACACCAGGAATTTGTTGCCGCCTCGCCGAGGTTGGCTGGGCGAGTGATCTTCGCGGGAGCGGTTTCCGATGTCCCCGCGATGCTAAACGCAATGGACGTATTCGTGCTGCCATCTCTCAGCGAGGGCATGTCGAATACACTGCTCGAAGCCATGGCTTCCGGCTTGCCTGCGGTCGCAACCCGAGTCGGCGGGAATCCCGAGCTGCTCGAAGAGGAACGCTCGGGATGGTTTTTCCGGCCAGGAGATGTGGCGGCTCTCGCAGCGATTCTCGAGCGCTTGGGTCGTGACGCAAATCTTCGTCAAGAGTTTGGCGAAGCGGCACGACGGCGCGCGGTCGAGCATTTCAGCCTGGAAGGCATGATCGCCAGATACCGTAATCTCTACGTCGAACTCGCCACGAAGCGCGGAGTCTTGACCGCGCATCAGGGATAAGCTTTATGTGTGGACTTACCGGTATATTTGAATACGAAGGTACGACGGAAATCTCAAGAGATCTGGTGCACCGCATGAACGAGACCATCGTTCACCGCGGACCGGACGATGAAGGTATTTTTGTAGGGCCCGGCATAGGCCTTGGGTTCCGACGCCTGAGCATCATCGACCTCTCGGGCGGCCACCAACCTATATCGAACGAAGACGGCCGCATCTGGGTGATGCTGAACGGAGAAATCTACAACTATCCTGAGCTGCGCAAAGAGATGCTAGAGAAGGGACACACGTTAGCGACACGGTCGGATACCGAGACCATCGTGCATCTCTACGAAGAGTATGGCGAGGGTTGCTTCGCCCGGTTGCGGGGAATGTTTGCTGTCGTTATATGGGATTCCCATCAGCGGAAACTCTTAATGGCACGCGATCGTGTTGGAAAGAAGCCGCTATTTTATTCGGCCGATAGCAAGCGCGTCCTGTTCGGATCTGAGTTGAAGGCCTTGTTAGCAGGCGACAGCCTCTCGCGCGACATGGATCCTCACGCTCTGTCTGATTACTTTTCGTTTGGATATATCCCCGCGCCAAAAACCATATACCGCAGCGTACGGAAAGTTCTTCCCGGGCACTACGTCACCGTGTCGAGGGATGGCTCTCTCCGCGAAAACTCCTACTGGAAGCTGTCTTTCGGAGAGACTGACGATCACAGCGAAGCCGAATGGTGCGAGCGCCTACGCCACGAACTTTGCGAAGCAACCCGCATACGCTTGATGAGTGACGTGCCGCTGGGCGCTTTTCTCAGTGGCGGCCTCGATTCGTCTGCGGTGGTGGCTACCATGGCGCGGCTGATGAATCAGCCAGTGACCACCTGTTCGATTGGTTTTGACGTGCCCCAATTCGACGAGTCGAAGTATGCCAGGCAGGTCGCCGAACAATTCCATACGCAACACCACGAGCAAGTCGTTCAACCTGACGCGTTGGCTATTGTGGATAAACTCGCCTGGCACTACGACGAACCTTTTGCGGATTCTTCTGCGATCCCAACCTATTATGTGTCCGGTATAGCCCGGAAATACGTAACGGTTGCGCTTGGAGGAGACGGAGGCGATGAAAATTTCGCCGGATACCGGCGATATCAGTTCGACGTGATGGAAAACCGAGTGCGCGCACGCGTGCCCGCGGGAATCCGGTCCAGCATTTTTGGGCCGCTAGGCCGCTGGTATCCGGCACTGGCTTGGGCGCCGCGGATGTTCCGCGCCAAAGCCACATTTCAGAGTCTTTCGCGCGATCCGCTGGAAGGTTATTTCAATTCCATATCCATTTTTCGTCCGGGGGAGAAGTCCAAGCTCTTCCAGAAGGATTTCCAGAATCTGCTGGCGGGCTATGATTCCATTGACGTCCTCAGACATCACTACGATCGCGCCGATACGGAAGATCCTCTCTCGCGAATACAGTACGTCGATATCAAGACTTACCTGCCCGACGACATCTTGACGAAAGTCGACCGCGCAAGCATGGCCGTATCACTGGAGGTGCGGGCACCGCTGCTTGATCATCGATTGATGGAGATGGTGGCACGAATGCCCGCTTCGCTGAAGCTGCGGGGCAGGGAGGGGAAATACATCTTCAAGAAAGCGATGGAGCCAACACTCTCAGCTGACATTCTCTACCGCAGTAAACAAGGATTTGCAGTTCCGCTGGCACACTGGTTTCGCAACGAATTGAAAGAAATGGCCCGCGAGGCCATTTTCGGCGTCAAGGATGGAATACTCGATCCACAGTATTTAGAAAAGATCTGGAAAGAGCACCAGCGTGGAACTTTTGATCGCTCGGCCTATCTGTGGTCCGCGCTGATGTTCCGCAAATGGCAACAAGGCTTTGCCGTGGGGGCAAATCGATGAGCGGGATTTGCGGCATCTGCGAGGCTGGTGTCGAGCTTCCTCGTGCAAGCCTTGACGAGATGATAGCGGCGTGCTCGTTGCCGGAAGAATCGGGTTGCGAAAGCCTAATGGGAAATTCCATCGGGCTCGGGGTGAGCCGACGCTGGCCCAATCAACAAATTGGCAGAGTTCGAGGGATTAGAATCGCGCTAGACGCGGATCTTTATAACCACGATGAGATCTCGTCATTTCTTGAAGGAGCAGGTCAGCCCCGTGGCCATATGTCGCTTGCCGAAGAGGTAGCGAATTTATATATCCTTCGTGGGCCGAACTTTGTCGAACATCTCGAAGGGGCATTCGCCGTCGCGATCTGGGACGAAACGCAGCGGCAACTTCTGCTCGCTGTCGATCGTTTCGGATTCAAGACGATCTACTGGAAACGCGACCGGGAACGCTTGCTATTTGCGTCACGCGCCGGAGCTGTGAGAGCCGGCCAGGACTCGCCCACCGAAATCAATCCCGAAGCCATCACCCAATTTCTGCTTTTCAGTGTTGTCCCTGCTCCACTTTCAATCTTTCGTGGGATTGCGAGACTTAGCCCGGGATTTCTCTTGACCTTCCGCGGGGGTGAGCTCAAAACGAGGCGTTACTGGGATCTCGCGTACAGTGAGGACAAGGGCCGGGACGAGCAATATTGGTCGCGGGAGTTGCGCGAAGAAATGCGGGGTGCGGTTCATCGGCACCTGGCCGGCTGCGCGCCCGAAAAGACCGGGTCCTATCTAAGCGGCGGAACGGACAGCAGCAGCGTGGCGGCGTTCATGTCCGAGCGTTGCAAGCCAGCGAATACATTCTCGATATCATTTCCAGTTGAAGGTTACAACGAAATTGAATTTGCGAGGACAGTTGCGAAGCAATTTCAAACGCGGCATCACGAGCTCTGCCTGACTCCAGAAGATGCCGCTATCGCTATTCCGAAGCTCATGCGCTACTACGATGAGCCATTCGCCAACTCCTCTGCGATTGCCTCCTACCACTGCGCGCTCCTCGCTCGTCAGAATGGAATGGACACCTTGTTTGCTGGCGACGGAGGAGACGAATTGTTTGGCGGAAACGCGAGATACGCCGCCGACAAGAAATTTGCGCTGTACCACTCCGTGCCGGAGTGGATGCGACGGATCCTGATTGAGCCGGCGGCGCGTCTGCTACCTGAGACCGACGGGAAGTTAAGCCTGCCGCGACGCTACATCCGGCGCGCGCAGATCGCAAACCCGAGAAGAATTCTGTCCTACAATTTCTTTCTGAATATGGCGGCACAAGAGGTTTTCGAGCCGGATTTTCTGGAACAGTCGAGAGAGTCGGCATTTCTGTCCATTGCGGAAGAGCATTTTGGCTCCGCCAACGCATCGAGCGAATTGAATCGCCTACTGTACATGGATGTGAAGATGACGCTGGCCGACAACGACTTGCGCAAGGTAAGCGGAACGGCGGAGATGGCCGGAATCCGTGTTCGGTATCCTCTTTTGGATAGGCGGCTCGTCGAATTCTCGGGCCGAATTCCAACCAACCTCAAGCTGAAAGGCATGGAGAAGCGATATATTTTCAAACAGGCAATGAAGGGAATCCTTCCGGACCAGGTTCTCCACAAGAAGAAGCATGGATTTGGAGTGCCTTTGGGTGAATGGTTCTTGCACGACGCCAAGCTAAAGGCTCTTGTACAAGACGTATTGGGTGACCCCCGAACACAGCAGCGGGGTTATTTCCGACGGGAATTCCTCGGCAAATTGATTGGCTTGCATAAACAGGAAAATGCGGGTTTTTACGGTGAAATCGTCTGGTACCTCGTGGCACTCGAGCTATGGCACCGCGAGCACCTGAAACCAGTTCGAGAGGTTTCGATTGCCGGCTGAGACCCAAGCGACTGAGCCCTCGACGCGCCAGCGGAGCGGAGACAGCGACGTGGCTAGCCCTCGGCACAGATGGCGTGATGCAGTGGCCGCTAGTCTCTTTCACACCGGGGCCCTCCGGATTCTTCAGGCTTTTACGCGTTATTATGAATTCAGTGGAGGCAACGGCCGCAGGCTGCAGCTTTCGCGCAGAGATGCACATCCGAAGTTTCTGGTTTTGTGCTACCACCGGATAGGGACGAACGGAATCCCGCTGTTCAGCGAGCTTCCGCCCGCCATGTTTGAAGCCCAGATGCGATATGTTCGACGGCGGTATCGAGTTCTATCTCTCGATGATCTCTGTGAGGAAATGGGGAATCCCTCCCGAAAAAGGGATGCCGTCGCAGTTACTTTCGACGATGGGTACCGCGATTTGCATACTCATGCGCTGCCTGTCTTGCGTAAGTATCAGATTCCGGCGACGATTTTTTTGCCGGTAGCTTGTATTGAGACAGGCCAAGTTCCTTGGTATGACCGGATCTTTCTAGCTCTAAAGGTCTATCCCAAGGACGAATTGAGGATCGATGTGGGTCGTCCGCGGAGCTTTCAGCTCTTCTCTTTGAGGGCCAGGCTGGAGACGGCTACGGAAATCATCCAATATTTGCGTACGCTTCCTGACGATCGCCGCAGGGAGTATTGCGCAGCGATGGAAGAGCAGATCACCTTGCCGCAGGACGAACTAAAAGATCGGATGCTGACTTGGGATCAGATTCGGGCCATGGACCGCGAAGGGATAACCTTCGGATCGCACACCATGACACATCCCGCGGTCAGCCGACTGACAGCATCCCAAATGGACCACGAATTGGGAGAGTCTAAACGGGCCCTGGAACAGCGCATCGGTAGCCCAACCGCGCACTTCGCATATCCTTTCGGCCAGCCAGCAGATTGCGGAACGACGGCGCTGCCGTTTCTGGTGCGCATTGGCTATCGTTCAGCATCCACAACCGTCGAGGGCGTGAACGAGCCAGGAGATAACCCTTATCAGTTGCGGCGCTCGCAGGTGGGGAACGAACGGTCGATCTCGCTGTTTGCATTCAGGTTGAACCAGCTTTTCCTCTCCTCGGGAACGCAAAATTCAGCAACCACCGTTCCGGCTGTGGCTCCCGTTCCATGTGAGAAGGTCGCCGAATCGGAACCACAGCGGCCCAGAGCCACCAATGCGTGACATCGTAGTGTTAGCCATAATTCTGGGCTCAGTGCCGTTCTGCTTTTTCAGACCCTTTTTTGGTGCAATGATGTGGGTGTGGATCGCCTACTTTAATCCTCACCGCTTCACGTACGGGATGGCCTACGACTTTCCCGTTTCCACGGTGGTTGCAATCCCTACACTTCTCGGAATTCTGTTCTTTCGCAAAGTGAATCGTGGAATTTTTGTGCGAGAGACCGTGATGCTGCTTGTTTTCTGGGCCTGGATTACCATCACGTATATCAACGCAACGCAAGTCGCACTTTTTGCCGATCATGTGGAAGACGCGCG
>Ga0210388_10004204_pt1 | contig 11282 bp, 3 predicted proteins | sample IncBWC19OmetaG_FD_155485 | JGI IMG/M metagenome (GOLD analysis project Ga0210388, IMG submission 155485) | Forest soil microbial communities from Barre Woods Harvard Forest LTER site, Petersham, Massachusetts, United States - Inc-BW-C-19-O ...
TCGACGCCTTCGGGCGCGCGGTTCGGCATCGGCGGGCGACGCTCGCCACCCAGGTCAGGGGCGCGATTCGGCATCGGCGGGCGCGTCTCGAGTGTTTGTGGAGCGCGGTTCGGCATCGGCGGACGACGCTCTGCAACCGGTTCCGGCGCGGGCTCTTCCTGCTCGTCGTTCAAACCCGCGACGATCGCGAGCGTGAGCCATTCGCTCTCGCCCTCGCGACACACGAATGTGTTCTCGTGAATCTCCCCTGCTTCGAACGCTGACACTAGCTCGTCGAGCGTCATCAGCTTTACCTCGCGCGAGTCGAATTGCGCGTAGAAGCGGTCTTCGGTGTCTTCCGGTTCGGAGTCGTAGTGGGTCATCGACACCCAAGGTACATGGAGGATCCAGTGTAGGCCATGGCTCTCAGCGGCCTGTTTTCATTCTGATCCGCACTATTAGCGGATTAATTTAGGCACGGCGGACGGCGCTCGTTCACAATTTCACTGACTCTCGATTCCAGTCGATGTTTCCGCGCGAAACCAACGAATCTGGGTGACCCGTTTCGGCGCGTCGCGCCCCCGTCAGCGCTCAGCCACCGTGGCCTGGGCCGATGATCTTCGGCCACGCTTCGGCCACGCTCCAGTCCGCGTGCACGTGCGGCGGATGGTGACACGTGGCCGCGCACAAGCCGCGCTCGGGCAGCGCGATGAGCTTGTCATCGCTCGGTTTCTGCACATGGCGCGAGCCCGGGCCGTGACAGACCTCGCACTGCACGTTGCTCAAGTTTTCGACGTGTACGACCGTCGAGCCACCGGGTTTGTCGTAACCCGTGACGTGACAGCTCACGCAGTCCAGGTTGAACTCCTTGTGCGCGGAAGAGAGCGTGGCATAGGCCCCAGCGTGTTGCGTCTTGTCCCAGAAGGCGCGCTCACTCTTGTGGCACGTGCTGCACGCCTCCACGCCCACGTAGTGACTCTCGCCTGCAGGTGCGGGCTCGGGCAGCTTGTCCTTGAACACCTCGTGGTTGTGGTCGTTCACGCGTTGGTAGTAGCCGTCGATCAAGCTGTGTACGGCCTGCTCGGAGCCGAGCTTGTCGCGCACCTCGACCAAGTCGTAGCGAAAGAAGCTGCCCTTCGCCGGCGCGGGCGGCGTGGACAGTTTTTGTAGCTCGGTTTTCAGGCGCGTCAGGTCAGCGTGGCGCGCCACCACATCTCGATCCGTGCTGTTTCCCGAGGGATCCGCCGTCGCCAAGCGGACTTCCAGCTCGCGGATGCGGCCCGTTAAACTTTCGCGCTCGGCCGCTTGCGCGGTGTTCGAGCCGTCCGCGAACTCGAACTGGTCGCCGCGCACGAACAAGTCGACGACGCCCACGGCTTGCAGGTGATTGGGCGCTTCGACGACCAAGGTCGTGCCCACGACCTCGGGTGGAGTGGGCGGATCGTTGCTTTCGCCTTGGTCGTACGGCTTTCCGACCACCAACAACTGAAAGCCAGGCACTTGATCGAGCAAGCGGAGCGCGTCACCGCGCGGCATGGCGGCGAGCAGCACGCGAATCTGCGCGCCCTGCGCGTCGAGCGCGGCCTTTGCTTGCTTGAGCTCGCTCAACGCATCGACTGCACTGACGCCCTTGGGCAGGGCTCCCAAATGACTCGGTAGGCTCAGACCCGCGACGCCCACCTTGTTTCCGCCGAGCTCGAAGACGCGCACCGGCTGCACACCCGGCGCCTTCAGGTTCGCGGCCAGTGGCGTCGCTTGCGCTGCCGAAGCCAGCGCCTGAAAAGTGTCCGGGCCGGCGGCCCAGTCGTTGGCGCCGGGTGCCCACGCGCGCAGGCCAGCCGCGCCGAGCGAGCGCGCCAAAGCGTCGGCCTTCCATGAATCTTGCGTCTGGCGCTCGCTCGCGAGCTCGGTGTTCATGAAGAACAGCGGTCCGGACGCGAGCAGCGCGCTGTTCGGCGCGCTTTCCGCCTGGCTCTTCAAATAGGAAGCCAAGTGATCGACACCGCCCAGCATGTCCTTCACGCAGCCACACGGTTCGAGCGCACCGGCTGGCGAAGAGATCAAGTACAGGCGCAAGGTGGGCGTCTTCGGCGGCACGCTCTCTGCGTCGTGGCTACCTCGGCAACTACCGCCGCACGCGGCCATCAAGACCAACAGCGTAAGCCCGAGCAAAAAACGAAGCGCGCGTGCCGGTGCCATCGCCGCCCTTTATCACTTCTGAAGTTCATCGGCGAAAGGAGAAGATCTTGAGGCTCCCTGTGCGCTGCGCGCTCGGACTTGGGTTTGGGTCGCCGCGAGGAAACGGGCGCGCTGAACGCCGCGCACGACGCAAGGCCACGCCTCCAATCACGGGTCGGCCATGCAGCCGCGCCTGCGCGACGAGGAAATAGGCGCCGGGCTCGCGACCTGGCAACGTCGGCTGCCCTCGTTTCACTTCAGATCTGACGTTTAAACTTGAACGTCAGATTTCACGGCGCGTGAGCGGGTGAAGCCGCGCGCAAGGCGGCTTTGGTCATCCCCCGCCGCGGCTCGGCTCGAGACTCCGAGGCCTCGCGCGCACGGGCGACCAGTGTGTCGGTTTTGCGACTACCGAGCGTTGGCCACGGTTTTCCCTGTTCCGAGCGCCGGAAAGCCGCTCTAATGGAAGGCTGTGGCAAGCGACCGCAAAGGGTCCGGCGCCCAGCAGCCCTTTGGGCCGTTCGTGCTGGAACGACGCATCGCTGTCGGCGGTAGTGCGGAGGTTTTTCTAGCGCGCCCCAAGATCGGCACGCTACCCGCGGCCCGGCTGGTGGTAAAAAAATTGCTGCGTGCCGCGCGCGAGGGCGGGGATTTCGACGCGCTGGAGCGCGAGGCGGAGCTGCACCGCGCGGTCACGCACCCCAACGTGGTGACCGTATTCGGCGCGGGGATGGTCGGTGACGAGCCATATTTGGCGATGGAATACGTGGACGGGGTGGACCTGTACCGCCTGCTCCGGCGCGCGGACGCCGAGCAGCGGCGTTTTCCGCCCGGCCTCGCCGCATTCATCGCGCGGCGCGTCGCCAGCGCGCTCGCCGCAGTGCACGCGGCCCATGACCAGGAGGGCAATGCACTCCACATCGTGCACCGCGACGTGACGCCCTCGAACATTTACTTGTCGATCGACGGGCAGATCAAGCTCGGAGACTTCGGCATCGCGCGCTTCGAACAGCGCGTGAAACCCGCACAACCGAGCGTGGGCCTGAAGGGTAAGTTTGGCTATCTCGCGCCGGAGCAAGTCGCTGGCGAGCCGTTCGATCATCGCGCCGATCTGTTCGCGCTAACGGCAGTGTTCGGCGAGATGCTGATCGGTGAGCGCGTCTTCCCAGGCAGCGGCCAGCTCGCCGTGCTGCTCGCGATCCGTGATGTGAACATCGGACCACTACGACAAGCAGCCAACAGTTTGCCGGCAGGCGTGCTCGCCTTGTGTGAAAAGGGTCTGGCGCGCGATCCAGATGCGCGCTTCCAAGATGCGGGCGCTCTCGCCCTGGCGCTCGAGCCCTTCGAGCGGCCTTCGGCCGAAGAGCTACAGAAAACGCTGGCTGAGTGGGTGAGCTGGGCGCGGGATTCGAGCCAATTGGCCAAGCAAATCGAAGGCCAAGTGCGTGATTCGGTGCAACGCATGAAGGCCGTGCGCGCGCGCAGCAGCGGCGGCATGGCGGCCGTGCAGCCCGCGACCGTGCCCGTAGCAAGTGATTCTCAACTGTCGAGCTCGCTCTCCAACGTGCGGCGCGGGGATGGCCAGATCCAAATGGGCATCCCGTTCGCGAAACTGATCGAGATGATCGCCACGGGCGATCTCGGTGGTGACGACGAAGTGGCGCTGATGGGCGCAGACTTTCGCTTCATCCGCGACGTGTACGAGCTCGGCCGCCATCTGTTACCGTCGACCACTGCGACCACGAGTCGCTTGTTCGAGCCCGGCATTCCGGACTACCAAGTGCTGCTCCGCGATACGCAGATGCTCGAAGTGCTCGCGCACATGCGTCAGAAGAGTGAAAGCGGCGCGCTGTTCGTGGAACGCGCGTCGAACACCGGCAATGCCAGCCGCAAAGAGATCTACTTGGACAAAGGCCGGCTCTTGCACGTCGCTTCCTCGGAGCGCGAGGAGCTGCTCGGCGAATATTTAGTGAAGCGCGGTCGTTTGACGCGCGCGCAACTAGAGACCGCACTGACCACGCTCTCGAGCTACGGCGGGCGGCTCGGCGACACACTGATCGGCATCGGCATGGTCGATGCCGTCGACGTTTTCAGGGCGATTCGCGATCAAGGTCGCGACCGCGTCGCCGCGCTCTGCGGTTGGAGTGAAGGCCTCGTCACATTTTACAGGGGCACCTCGCCGCAGCGTGTCGAGTTCCCTTTAGATTTGGACTTGGCGAGCCCAATGATGGCCGGCGCGATCGTGCGCTCGAAGGGCGAGCCCCAAAAGCTGTTGCCGGACGGGAAGAGACTCGTGCTCGCAGGTCCACGCGCAGAGGCCATTCGCCACCCTCGCGAACGCGGCTCGGCTCCGGCGTCACTCGTGTACATCACTTCCCTGCTGAGTGAACGCCTCACCGTGGACGCCGCACTGGAGCGCCTGGTCGCGATCAAGAGTGGCCACGACGTGCGCGCGATAGGCGCGAAGGAAGCTGCGGCAGCGTTGGTAACCGCGGATCTGTTGGGCTGGGTGATGTTCGGGGAGTGAGGCGCTGACGCGAAAATTCGGTTTTTCGGCTCTTGAACGGCGTCGAATGCCGCCAATGACGATGCTACACAGTAGCCCATGCTTTGGGTGCAACGATGGTTCCGCAGCGGCGCGCTAGTGAGCGCGGTCGCCCTCGCCGGCTCCGCAATTCTGATCCGTTGCAGCCACTCAGCTCGCGCCCTCGGAGCGCAAGGCTCGCACCCGATCTCGACACCACCGCGTTCCGCCGATCCGGCGCGCCTCGAAAACACCGTGATGGCGGAGGACGTGCCGCCCGGTCGGAGCGAGTTCACGGTCAGCGCGGACGGCAAGCGAAGCTACTTCTCCGTGGGCGCGGCGTACTATGTCTTCGATGAGCGCGGCGACTTCGTTAGGCGGATACCGCTCGCCTATACCGTCGCTCGCACGCTGATTCCTGTCTCGAACGGGAATTTCATCAGCGTGCAGAGTCACGCTTCGGGCCAATTGGCGCTGATCGGACCTGACGGGACCCAGCTGCGTTCGCTCGTGAAGCGTGGTCCTCCGCCATCGAACCTGCGCCAAGATAAGACTGGCTGGACCAGCCCGACCGGGGCCGCTTTCGACGCAATTCATCAGTTGCTATTCGCGCTAGACACCACGGTTGCGCCAGCCGGGACGCCGGATCCGGATTGGTCGCGCATTGCAGTGTTCGACGCGCAGGGCAAGTATCTACGAGATATCGCCGCCTACGATGGAAGCAAAACGGCCGCGACCGACGAGCGTCGCACGTGGTACGACGACATCGAAGTCGACGCCAAACGTTCGATTGTCTACGTTACTGCGCGAGCCAGCCAACAGTTGTGTGCGTTCGACTATACCGGCACGCCCCGGGGACGAGTCCCGGGTGTGGCCGGCATTGCCGTCTTTCCGAACGGCAACGTGGCGGTGGGCGATCCCGACCACCGCCATGTACGAGTCTACGATGCCTCACTCCGCCTGATAAGGACGCTCGATGCCGCAGGCATTCTCGATCTCGAAACGGACGCCGCGGGGCGACTGTACGCTTCGATCCCAGACCCTGCGGTCTTGTACCTGCGTTGGCCCGCCGACCTTTCACCGGCCGAAACAATTACACCGCGATTTCGCCGAATCTCAGTCGGAATTCCGTTCGATTCCGTGGTCGCCGGGCAGCCATTCTCACTGCCCGTTTCGGTCACCGGTCGACCTGCACCCGTCGATGACGAGTGGCATGTCTTTGCGCGACCGAGCGACGGAAGCAATCTGAGTTGGCGGGAGCTCGACGCGACGTACGCTCGCGGAGCTCTGGACGTTAAACCGCCGCGCGAGTTGCTCGGTTTCAACCAGATCGCCGTGCGGTACGGCAAGGGGATGATCAGTCGCGCCGACGGTGCACGTGACTTACACGTCGAAAAGAGGGTGAGATTCGAGCGAGCTTCCGAGAGCGGCGGCGTGACGGTGCGCTCGTTGTCCGAGCGCTCCGGATTTCGACGCGGTGAAGCGATAGCATTTGGCGTCGAAACTCGGGGAGCTACGCCTAGCCAGTCCGCAACGCTTGCGCTTCGGCTCAACGGAAAAGCCCTACTCACCACTCAGATTCCAACCAACGACTACTGGGAGTTGTCGGCTGGGCTGACGCGACGACTGATGCCTGGCCATTACACGTTGAGCGCGACGCTCGGCTCCGCACCGGCCGGCGCGTACGAGTTTGACCTCGCGGAGGCGGAACCAGGTTCCCCAATGCAACGAATTCTGTACCACGAGTTCGGGCAGAGCCTACCGAGTACTTCTCCGCTCGCGCAGCTCGACACGGCCGAACAGCTCGCCTTCGCGCGGGACTATGTCGACAGCGTCGCGAGCCTGGGCTTCACCCGTGAAACCGACCACGGGGGTCTCGAATTCATCAATTCTCAGTCGGCCGGCGTGTGGCGTATGGACCCCGCCGGGGAGCCAAGTGACCACGCCACACTCCCTGAAGGGGGCTCCTGGCCATGGGAGCTCTATCTCGATCGCGCGACGGCCTGCGGGGTCAACTATGACACTCAGATCTTGTCGCATTGCTCGGGCGTGCGCCTCGCCGACAGCTGGTTTCCGCCAATCAACCGCACGCTGCAACGCTTGAGCCAGTGGTTCGGGAAATACCCCGCCTTCTACGGCTTCAACTACAACGACGAAGTCTTCTTCACCCCAACCCCACCGGACAAGGCGTGGCTCGATGCGGAGTCGGTCAATCGCCCGATGCCGGATGTTTACCGCGCGGGGCTCTCCCACATGTACGGTGAGTTCGATCGAGCCGTACTCGAAGTGAGGCCAGACCTGGGGCGAACGGCGACGCCGATGTGGCAGTACCCAGCCGTGGCGGGCAGCTACGCGCCGACGATCTACGCTCACATGACCGAGTCCTACTCGCACTATTTGAGCGAGGGTTACAGTTGGCCGTTCTGCCCCGCACACTCAGCCGAAATTCTGCGTCGCCCGCGACTGCCTCTAATGGCCATCTTCGACAACGCCTACCACATCGGCGACGGCGAATCCTATCTCAAGGATGCGCTGCAAGTGCTGGGGCGGGGAGTGCAAGGGTTCGGCGTCGAACACACGGTGCCCCTTCGCGACGCTCGGGCTGCGAACGCGCTCCGCGTGATGAACTCGCTCGGCGAGGCATACGGCCCGATTTTCGCTGAAGCCGAGCCGGGGAATGAAGCAGCAGTGCTTTATTCATACGCTCAAGACGTGACCGAGAAGCGCGACATACTTGGCACACCGCACTGGGAGCGTGTCTTGGCATTGTACGGCGCCGGGTTGATGGCAGGGCTGCCGATGAGTATCGCGTATGAGGAAGACATAGCGAGCGGCTCGCTCATCGACAACGGCAAGCCAAAGGTGAATCTGTTGTTTCTGGTAGGTCAGACCGCAGAGCTACCCGATAGCGTGAAGCGAGCCCTGCGCGTTTTCCGTGCAGCCGGCGGCACCGTCGTGATCGATGCAGATTCGCGAGCTCTACCGGAGACCACGCGTTTCCCCGTTAGCACCTTGGGCCCATCTCGAGCGGCTCACGGTGCAACCGACGTCGATGCATTATTTCCAGACTCGCAGCCCGCGTACACGGCGATAGCCGGAGCGTTGAACCAACAATTCGGACGGTCTCGACGCCTTCCCGTCGACACAGACGACCCCTGGGTTTCGAAGAGCCACTTCGATGGAGGCGCGATCAAGTACGTTCTGATCGCGTCAGAGACTAGTCCCTATCCATGGAGCGCTCCGAGCGTGTGGGCACTTGGCGCGCGTTACAGCAAGAGCTATTGGCCCAAGCGCGTCGAGCTCAGTGTTCCACGCGTCCCGGTGATCTACGACGTGTTCGAACGACAGACCGTGCCCGCGAGCGGCGCCGGAAAAACCGTCGCAGTTCGAGCAGATCTGACGACCTTTCCGGGGAAACTATATGCTCTCGCGCCGCGTGTCCTCGATGCTCCCAAACTCAGCGTGACTCTCGATCACGAGAGCATGACGTACTCGGTCAACGTGGGGCTGCCAGCGCGTGTGCCGCTCCGCATCGTGCTCAGTGATGCAGACGGCTCGGTGTCGACGCTGTTCCGCGGCACCAACCTGCGTGGCGAGCTCGTGCATACAGTCGGGCGACCCGTCGGACCAGGCCCGTGGCGGCTCGAGGTGAGTGAGCTCCTCGGCGGCGCGAGCAGCTCACTCACCGTCCCGCCGGGCGATGTCTCGGAGCCTTGGGTCACCCCGCTTCTCAAAGTGGAAGCGGAACGCGAGTCGCAAATTCGGGCGCTCGTGAGTAAGGGCCAGCCTGGCATTCACTTGGTCGGCGACTTCGACGCGCTACCCAAGGAGCTCGTCGCTTCGCTCGTGCAGACCCTGAAAGCGAAGGGGCTGCGCGTTACGCTCCATGCCGGATCCGCAGCGCCCGTGACCTCTGGCCCCGAAACGCTCGTCGTGCTCGCGACAATGGCGGGCAAAGGGCCTGGCGACATCGTCCAAGCGGCGAACTCGGCCGGGCTATTTGGGCGAAAGCTCAGTGCTCGCTATCCCGGCACAGGTCGAGGATTTGTGAGCGCCGCCTTCGCCCCCCGAACGTACGGCGAGAATTGTGTTGCGATCGTCGGCGGGGATCAGCGCGGGCTCGAACTTGCGATCGAGCGCTTCATCGAGCTCCTAAAGCAGGAGGCTCCCGCAGTTCACGGCGCTGCAAAGGCCGGAGCCGCAGCGCCACTCGTCGTGGTCGGTGCGGCCACGGCGCAGCTGAGCATTCCCAAGCTCAGCGAGCGGGTCGGGGTTCGGCTATCCGCGCTCCGGGCGTCGCACGGGAAATTGGCCGTGGCCGCCGATGGTTACGTCGCAAACCTCGCGCGAGTCGACGATGAAGGAGACCATGGACGAGTCGTCGCCACGACGCGCGTCGGTGAGTCGCCCACGACGACTAGCTTGTTCCTGAGCAGCGACGGAACGGCGTTCGGTCTCGCCGCGCGCACGACTCAGCGCTTTGGCGAGGCGTTTTTCTTGTTCAGCTCAAGCTCGCCGACGACGGAAGCCTTCACGAGTTTCGGTGACATGGGCGCATTTCAGCAGGTATTTTCGGCCTCGAGCGATGCGAGAACCGTGCTGGCCCCCGGCCCATACGGCGTCGTCGCGTGGCAGCGTACGGCTACCAGTTGGCGGGAAGCCTGGGCGGTCGACTATTGGAAGAAGTTCGATTCGCTGGATTGGTCACTCTCCGACGACGGAACGCGCGTCCCGAGCTTCGACACCCTCGTGCCCAGGGACGGCGATATCGCGCTGATTGCGTTCGGCGAGTTCACCGACAACAAGGTGCTGTCGGATCAGAAAGCTTCGCACACCGAGGTGAGCGCTCGTTCCATGAAGGATGGAGGCGTGCGCTGGTCTTTCTCGGCACCCATCACTGGCACGCTGGTATTCCCCAAAATCTACGCAGACAACGACGGTGCGCTAGTCGTCTTGCAAGCTCAGCTCGGCGCTTCCGGAGGGCTTCGCTATTTCGCCCTCGACAACGGGCGGTTGGCTGGAACCTGGGACAGCCAAAGCGCGCCGCTCGGCTTCGATCTCTCCACGCGCACGAAGCGCATCGCGACGGCCTATGGGGGCGGTAGCAGATTGCTGGAGGTCAGGATGATGGACGGCACCGTCGCCTTCAGCAAAACTTGGCACTCTCAGCCCCTCGCAATCGCCTTCGCGGAAGATGGCGCCAGTGTTTACGTCAGCGATGACGAAGGCGCGCTCAGCCGGGTCGATGCGCACGGTGAGCTGGTTTGGCGGACCCAGCTCGGGTGCAGCGCCGAGCTAACGCAGGATGACGCGCGGCTGTACGCCGCGGGCTGGGACGGCCGGCTGCGCGCCTTCACAGCGGATGGAAAAGAACGCTGGAAGCTGGACCTCACGAGCTCGATGGCGAGTGCAGCGATCGGCCCGCTCAGCGCGGGCGCGTCGAATATCCACGAGCCGCAGCGCCCAAACTCCGCTTCGAGCATCGTCCCCAAAGGCATCAATTTATTGCGTTCGGGTCAGGCAACGTTGAGCGTGGGCGGCACGCTAGGCTGGAAATCGACAGGCAAAGTTGCAATCGAAGCAAGCGCGCTGACGAACGGAGCGATCAACGACGCCGTCGCGGCCTGGATACCGGCCGATGAAGTGTTCATGGACGGTACTTATGCCCGAAAGGTCTGGGCCGAAATGAACTTCAAGCAGCCCACGAGCATCCACTCCCTCACAGTCTATGAAAACCCCGAGTTCCCCGACTCATGGCCAACGGAGTCATTGATTCAGGTCTGGGACGAAGCAACGCAACGTTGGAAAACCGCAAAACGCGGCGTATTTCTGCGCGGCCCAGTCGCGACCTATGCGCTAGACCTGCAGCGGGTAACCAAGCTCCGGTATTTGCCCTGGAGCAACTACTTCCGTAACTTTCACACCAGCGAGATCGAGCTTCGATAACCACTGGACGGCGGCGGCTCGTCGATTTTGATTCCGCGACTAATTCGGCAAGATAAGCTCTGCGCTGCAACGCGATGGACCCGATAGCAACCAGGCCGAGCGCAGCCCGCCGACGCAGACGGCGCCTCGAGAAGCGACGCCAGACAGAGTGGGGGGATTCGATTTGCGAAGTCCTGCTCGTGATCGTCGTCATCGGTTCAGCGCTGGCGATCGGCACCGTGCACATTCCCGCATTGCTAGCCATCTCTGCACTTGCTTTGGTTGGTGGCACGCTTGGAGCGATGGCTCTTCGGCGAGTGCCGAAGCCAGCGCTCGTACTCGCCGCGCTGGGGCTGTTCTCCGCCTTGCAGGCGATCCCTCTTCCCGCTGGCTTGGTGCACCGCTGGTCGCCTGTCTCCGCGGACGTCTGGTCGCGCTGTTTAGTCCCATTCGGTGAACCGACGCTCGGCAGCTTTCCGCTTTCGCTCGACGCCGGCGCTTCCATCGCCGAGGCGCTGAAGTGGCTCACTTACGCCTCCGTCTATATCATGGCGAGTCGGGTGCGCTCGCGTCGCAACTCTGCGTGGCTCGCGGCTTTGCTGCTCGGTTCTGCCACGCTGGTAACGCTCATCACCTTGATGCACGGCGTCGCCGATCTCGACACGCTGTACGGAGT
>Ga0210388_10004205_pt1 | contig 11281 bp, 8 predicted proteins | sample IncBWC19OmetaG_FD_155485 | JGI IMG/M metagenome (GOLD analysis project Ga0210388, IMG submission 155485) | Forest soil microbial communities from Barre Woods Harvard Forest LTER site, Petersham, Massachusetts, United States - Inc-BW-C-19-O ...
TGCGGCAATGGGCGTCACCCATGTGCTGCGCGGGGACGACCATCTTACCAACTCGCCGCGGCAGATATTGATACTGCAGGCCCTGCAACTGCCGGTGCCGGCGTTCGGCCATGTGTCGCTGCTGGTCGGCGCCGATGGCACCCCCTTGTCCAAGCGCCATGGCGCAACGACGGTGCGCGAGTACCGCGAGCAAGGCTTCACCGCCGGCGCGCTGTGCAATCTGCTGTTCCGCCTGGGCCACTCCAGCCCCGACAACGCACTGCTGGATCTGCCCGCGATGGCCCGCGCCTTCGAACCCGCGCACCTGGGTCGGGCGCCGGCGCATTTTGACGCCACGCAGCTGCGGGCCTGGCAGAAGGAATCCGTCAAACAGATGACTGTTGAGGAGGTCGGGGAATGGCTCGGCTCGCAACTGCCGGCGGGCCTGCCGGCCACGACACGGACGGCCTTCATTGAAGCCGTACGACCCAATATCGTGCTGCCCGAGGATGTCATCCAGTGGCGCCAGATCGTGTTCGGTGACCTCCCCGTGATCGGTGCGCTCGAGCAGGCCGTGATCGATGAGGCAGGCCATGATTTTTTTGCTGTTGCCGCGCAGGCGGCCCGGGCAGGTCCGGGCGACTTTCGGGCGATCGCCGCCGCGACCGGTACGGCGACCGGGCGCAAAGGCAAGGCACTGTTCCAGCCGCTGCGAGTCGCCCTGACCGGACTGACCCATGGACCGGAGCTGGCGCCGCTGCTGCGTGCCATGCCTGAAGGGTCAGCGCAGGCTCGGCTGGCGCGTTTCGCGTAACCTATCGGCATGATTCGCATTTTCAATTCGCTGACGCGGACCAAGGAAGACCTTCAGCCGCTGCAACCGGGCCGGATCGGCATGTACCTGTGTGGCGATACGGTCTATGACCTGGCCCACATGGGTCATGCGCGCTCCAAGATCGCCTTCGATGTCGTGCGCCGCTATCTGCTGTTCAGCGGTTTCGCCGTGACCTTTGTCCGCAACATCACGGACATCGATGACAAGATCATCAAGCGGGCGGCGGAGCGCCAGGAGAACATCGAGACCTTCACGGAGCGCTATATCGCGTTCATGCAGCGCGACTACGACGCCTTGGGCATCCTGCGACCGGATCACGAGCCGCGGGCGACATCCCATGTGCCGGGCATGGTCGAGCTGACCTCGCGGCTCATCGAGCGCGGCTATGCCTATGTTTCAAGCAGCGGGGACGTCATGTTCTCGGTGCGCAAGTTCGCCGCCTACGGCGCGCTTTCAGGCGAACTGGTCGATGAACTCAGTGCCGGCGAACGGGTGGCGGTGGATACGACCAAGCGCGATCCGCTGGACTTCGTGCTGTGGAAAATGGCCAAGCCCGGTGAGCCCGCCTGGCCCTCCCCCTGGGGCGCCGGCCGGCCGGGCTGGCATATCGAATGTTCGGTGATGTCCGAGGCGCTGCTCGGCACCCGCTTCGATATTCATGGCGGGGGGATGGACCTGAAATTCCCGCACCACGAAAACGAAATCGCCCAATCGTGCGCCGCCAGCGGCGACAGCTTCGCGCAGGTCTGGATGCACAATGGCTTCCTGAATATCGACGACACCAAGATGTCGAAGTCCTTGGGGAATTTCGACACCATCGTCGCGGCACTGAAGCGGGTGCGGCATCCGGAAGTGATCCGCTACTTTGTGGTTTCCAGTCATTACCGTGGCCCGGTCAACTACAGCCTCGAACAGCTGACCCAGGCGACCGCGGCGCTGGAGCGTATCTACAGCGCCCTGCGTGAGGTCGAATCGGCCGCCCCGGCCCCCGTGACCCGGTACACCGCGGCCTTCCGCGCCGCAATGGACGATGACTTCAACACGCCCGAGGCGGTGGCCGTGCTGCAGAACATGACGCGCGACCTGAATGTGGCCAAGCGCGAAGGTAAGGCGGATCTGTCCAGTCAGATCGCCGCCGAGCTGCGGGTGCTGGCCGGGGTGCTCGGGATCGCCCAGTTGCCACCCGAGCAGTGGGCGCGCCTGCGTACGCCAGCGGTGGAAGGGGAGGCTGCAGGGCCTACGGAGGCTGTAGAGCCGACGCCGGCCGACGCCGGCCTGGACGAAGCCGCCATCGACGAGTGGGTCGCCAGGCGCCTTGCGGCGCGCAAGAACAGGGACTTCAAGGAAGCGGACCGTATCCGCGACACCCTGGCAGCCCAGGGGGTCATCCTGGAGGATCGCCCGGACGGTCGTACCGAGTGGCGCCGGGCGTGAATTGACGGTTTGCGAGGGCCTCCGTATCATCCCGGCCCCCGTCGGCTCAGGTCTGAAGGTATAGTCCCTTTTGGATCCGCGGTCGCGGTAGGGCGGGGCATGGCGCAGTCTGGTAGCGCATCTGCTTTGGGAGCAGAGGGTCGCAGGTTCAAATCCTGCTGCCCCGACCAGTAACGAGGCTGGATCCAGCGCGGACTTGCGGCGAAGTCGCAGATTTTGCTGTGCGCCCGTAGCTCAGTGGATAGAGCATCGGCCTTCTAAGCCGAGGGTCGCAGGTTCGAGTCCTGCCGGGCGCGCCACCAGGCGCGAGCACGCGCGGACGTGGGTTTCGATGGTGGACGTAGCTCAGTTGGTAGAGCCCCGGGTTGTGATCCCGGCCGTCGTGGGTTCGAGTCCTGCCGGGCGCGCCACCAGGCGCGAGCACGCGCGGACGTGGGTTTCGATGGTGGACGTAGCTCAGTTGGTAGAGCCCCGGGTTGTGATCCCGGCCGTCGTGGGTTCGAGTCCCATCGTCCACCCCAATTTGGCTTGCACAATGGCTGGTCAGTTCGGATAGAATCGCCGCCCGCCCACCGGGGTGGGAGACATCCAATCAGGGCCGTTAGCTCAGCTGGTAGAGCAGTTGACTCTTAATCAATTGGTCGTAGGTTCGATCCCTACACGGCCCACCACCTTGACGATGGATCCGCCCGTTCAGGCAGAACTTGGACCGACCAGCAGACGCAGTGACGCAGTGGCTTCGCTGCCAAACAAACCGGCAATCTCACTCGCGCGGATCGGGGCACTGATGTCGACCTTATAGGCGTACACGAGCCCCAGCAGGCCGGCCACCAGGATTAGCGACAAGCCACGGATGGTAGTTCGGTGGCGAATGAAAAACCCTGGATGCGGGAAAAGCTCATCAGATACCGCCCGCAATCATTATCGCCGTATGCGAAAATGCGGCATTGCACTGTGCTATGCCGCTGCCGTTGGCATGGGAATTCAGGGGGGGCGGCGCGTTCGGCCGGGCGACGAGGGCGCAAGTCGCGGGTACCGGCCCTGCCGGAGTCTCGAGTTGCACGGTATCGCCCACCGATTTGCCCATGCAGGCGGTCAGGCCCCGCGGATTGAGACCGCCCCGAAAGCGGCCGCCGCCGGTACCTCCTCCGAAGCGACCGAATCCCCCGGCACCGGCGTTATCGCCGGTAAACTGCAGCGATTCCTGGAAGCGGATCGCATCACCGGACTTTTCGATGGCGTTGGGCGGCAATGACTTGCCAACCAATGTGTAAAGATGTTTGTTCACGAAGAATATGGCGACGGTCGAGCGACTGCCGTCAGTCCCACTAATACTCAACTCGCGTCCATACGCGCGATTGACCCGCGCATCGATTGCCACGGTCACCTTGCCGGAAGTACCCAGCGATTTCTCGGTCTCGGCGATCGTGCTCGTTGCGTCCGCGTTGGTGGTCGAAAAATCCACAACGCTGAGCGTATAGACGATACGGTCTTGACGCACGGTGTAACGCGTCATCGGCAGCGAAGCGCCGGCAGAAGTCCGGAACGTGGTCTTTTCCACGGTGGGAGGTGCCGGGAACTGGATAGCGAACCCGGCCTCAGGATAGGGGTAGGCCTGCCATTCTTGAGCGTCAGCCGCGACGAGCGGCGTAAGCCAGGCGGCCATCAAAAGCGCAGCGATTCCCTTCATCGCCACTATGGAGTGCCGGCCGGGCGCTGCCCAAGCATTTTGCCGTTCGGCAGGGTCACCGAGACCAGCTGGCCGCCGTAAGAGCCGTCCCGCAGCGGATGAAGTTGCACTAAGACCTTATCGCCGGGATGAACGACATCCTGTGTCCACCCGACCCTCTCCAGCTGGCCTGCACCGCCCAATTCCACTGGCCATTCGCTCTGTACTCCATTTGCGTCAGCAACCATGACGCGCAGCCATCCATGCGGATTGATGAGCTCGAACTGCTTGACCGTTCCGGCAATCGTTTGCGTTCGGCTTCTATCAAACATGGCGAAGGAGTGGTGAGCGCCCGCCGTTGTAGCAAAGCACAGAATCGCGGCGGTCGAGCAGCCCATCAGTGGAAAGCGCTTCATGGTCGAAGTCCTCGTCTGCGCACAAGATCCCTATGACGGCAACGCGGAAGTTCCAGTTTCAGTCGCATGTGGACAACCAGAGGCGTTCCCCGCTGTGGAAAAAGTGTAGCGCAGATCCCAGATGTCTGGCGAATTCAACGGCTTCCGCCAAAACCGTCGGGGCTGCCATTCGCGCTCGACACCCGAACGATAATTAAGTAATAGCGCGACCGCGACACGGTTGTGGACAGCTTTGTCATATACGGTGTGATCCACAGTTCCCGCGCCACGCAAGTGTCCGCACCGCCTTCATGGATCGATGCAATTGGTAGGAAAAGATTCAATCGTCCGGACGCTTCACTTGCAGGCTCGCGCAGCTAGGCGCGGCGATAGCCGTTGCGCTCCTGAGCATTTCAGCCCATGCGCAGGGCGGGCCGCCTTATGTGACGGATGACCCGGACACGCCGGGTAGCGGCAACTGGGAAATCAACGCGGCGGTGGCCGGCGCGCAAAACCATGAGGGCTGGAATTTGGCCCTCCCGGATCTCGACATCAATTACGGCTGGGGCGAGCACCTGCAGCTTAAAGTCGATCTTAACTGGGCCTCCGCTCAGATGCCGGATGGGCGACGCATTTCCGGGCTAGGCGCCAGCGATTTCGGTGTGAAATGGCGCCTCGTCGATCAGGAACAATCCGGATTCTCCCTTTCGATTTATCCGCAGGTCTCGACGAATCTTGAGTCGTCTTCGGTCGCCAGGGGGCTGATTGCGGACGGTCGGACGTTCTTTGCGCCGGTCGAAATGGCTGCTGAGTACGACGCATTTCGACTCACTGCTGAAGTGGGCCCTGACTTCGTCGAGCGTGGACGGGATGCGTGGCTTGCGGGGCTGATCGTGGTGCATTCCTGCGGGCCAAGTCTTGAGTGCGGCTTTGAGCTTCACGGAACGCTGATCGACCGTCTGCTCGTGCCGCTGGTGAACTTTGGTCTGCGCTGGCAGATCGCCACGCACGCAATACTGCTGGTTGCGGCCGGACGGGAATTCGGTTCCGACGGCGAAGACGTCAACGGCTTCGTGTTCTATTTCGGAATTCAGTTGCTGCGGGAGCAATGAGGAGTCATGCAATGCACCTAACCATCCGCCAGAGGATCCTGGGCTGCTCTGCCCTGATCATGGCAATCATGCTCACCGTGGGCATCTTCGTTTACACGCACTTGAACGCCGTCACGCGCGAAACCGCCACTGTCGAGGAGGAATCGCTGCCGGCACTTTATTACGTTACGCAAATGCTCAACACGTTCAATGAAGAATTTGCCATTACCCAAGAGTTCGGTCTCGAGCAAAGCCCTGCCGTGATTGCGCCGCTGCTGCAGGAGGTGAAGGACAGCCGCACGAAACTGCTGAGTATCACCATAAAATACGTGGCAACAATTACCGACGCCGACGAGCAGGCGCAGTACCAGGTGTACGAAACGGAAAGAGTCCCCTACCTGCGTCTTCAGGATGAAATCCTGAAGCTGAGTTCAGATCCGAAGAACACGCGCCAGATCGGCGCAATGGTGCGTGACGATCTTGATCCAGAATACGACAAGATCCGCACGTTATTGAGCGCCCTGGTTGATAGAAACAAGGGCGAAGCGGACAGCTCGACGCGGCTGATCGTAAACTCGGCGGAATCGGCGCGCCGCGCAATCGTCCTAAGTTTCGCGGTCGGACTGGCGCTGTCGATCGCCTGCATCTACTACCTCTTGCGATCGATCAATCGACCCCTTGGCGGGCTCGTAAGTGCGATGGCCCGGATGCGTCAGGGTGATTTCACTCAACGCATCAATCGGCAGGATGAGTTTGGCGCGCTGGGGCAGTCATTAAACGGTATGGCGGACGACCTAGCGTCGCTGTTCGGCGAAGTGCAAAAGTCCGGAATTCGCGTCACGACGTCCGTCACCGAGATTGCCGCGACTGCCAAAGAGCAACAGGCCACTGCCAACGAAATTGCAGTGACAACTGCGGAAATCGGTGCCACGTCGCGTGAGATCTCCGCGACGTCCCGTGAATTGGTCCGGACCATGCGCGAGGTGTCTTCGGTTGGAGAGCAGACCGCAGCGCTCGCCGGCGACGGCCGAACCGGATTGGCGCGGATGGAGGAGACCATGCAGCGCGTCGTCGAAGCCGCGGGCTCCATCAATTCGAAGCTCGGCGTGCTCAACGAAAAGGCTGGCAATATCAATCAGATGGTTACCACCATCACCAAGGTCGCGGACCAAACGAATTTGCTGTCCTTGAATGCGGCGATAGAGGCCGAGAAGGCGGGCGAGTACGGCCGTGGCTTCGCAGTGGTCGCCTCGGAGATTCGCCGGTTGGCGGACCAGACGGCCGTCGCGACTTATGACATCGAACAGATGGTGAAGGAGATCCACTCGGCCGTCTCCGCCGGTGTCATGGGAATGGACAAGTTTTCGGATGAAGTGCGCCGCGGAATGTTCGAGATCCAGCAGGTCAGCGGGCAGCTGGCCCAAATCATTCATCAAGTGCAGGCCTTGGCGCCGCGATTCGAGGCCGTCAACGAAGGTATGCAGGCCCAGGCAACCGGTGCCGAACAGATCAGTGAAGCGCTGACCCAACTGGGGGCGGCAGCACGGCAGACGGTCGAGTCCCAGGCACAGTCCAGCCGCGCGATCGAAGATCTGAATCAGGTGTCGAGTGGGCTGCGCAGCGGCGTATCGCGCTTCAAACTCGTAGCCTAGGTGCGCGCGTGTTATTTCTGGTCTTCGAGCTCGACGGCGATCGCTACGCTTTGGATGCAAATCAGCTCGTCGAAGTACTGCCCTTGGTGAATCTCAAACCGCTAGCCAAGGCGCCGCCGGGCATTGCCGGGCTATTCGACTATCACGGCCTGCCGATTCCGGTGCTCGACTTGAGTGAATTGATTGTGGAGCGGGCCGCGCGGCGGCGCTTCAGCACGCGCATGGTGGTCGTGAAGTATCCCGGGAAGGGTGATACGCAACACGCGCTGGGACTGATTGCCGAACGAGCTACGACCACCACGCGCCTGGACCCTCGCATATTCAACGAGGTGGGTATTGCCAATGGCAAAACTCCCTATCTGGGTCCGGTGGCCCGGGATGCGCAAGGACTGATTCAGTGGCTCGCTATCCCTAAAGTATTGCCGCCGGACGTGAGTAACATGCTGTTTCAGAACTGATGATGCACGCGATTGAAGAGTTGCTGAAGCGCGCGATGGGCCTCGACCTGGCATCCATCGGCGCAGCCGCGGTTGAGCGCGCTGTCCACCTGCGCATGGCAGCAAGCGGTCGTGTGACGCTGGATCGGTATGTCGAGTTCGTGCGCGGGTCGGAGCAGGAACTGCAAGAACTGATCGAAACCATCGTCGTGCCTGAGACTTGGTTCCTGCGCGATGCGCAGGCATTTGCCCTGCTGTCGCGCTGGGCGCTCGAGTCCTGGTTGCCGAAGCATGCGCTCGGTCCACTGCGATTGCTGAGCCTGCCATGCTCGACGGGCGAGGAGCCGTATTCCATGGCGATGACGCTGCTGACAGCGGGATTTCCTGCCGAGCGCCTGAGCATCGATGCGGTGGACATCAGTGCGCGCTCGCTGGGGCTGGCCCGATGCGCCGTATACGGCAAGAACTCGTTTCGCGGCAGGGAACTCGCCTTCCGAGAAACCTATTTCGAAGTCAGCGCGCGCGGCTGGCATCTGAGTAGGTCGGTGCAATCGCACGTGCGATTTCAGCAAGGCAATCTATTTGCCGACGATTTGCTGGCCGGTGCGCAGCGCTACGATGCGATCTTCTGTCGAAACGTACTGATCTACTTTGATCGGGAAACCCAGGATCGCACCGTTGCCGTGCTGCGGCGACTGCTGGCGCTCGATGGCCTCGTATTCGTGGGTCCGTCGGAAACCAGTTTGCTCATCAGTCACGACTTCGTGGCAGTAAAGGCGCCCCTCGCCTTTGCGTTTCAAAATCCCGATGCCGTACCGGTGCCGAAGCGATCCAGCATACGGGCGGCCGTCCTGCCGCCCGCGTGGCTACCGCCGCGCCCCCAGACCACGCTGAGCGACCAACCAAACGCACTGCAACGGGCGGTAGCGCTTGCCGATGCCGGGCGTTTCGCGGAAGCCGCGGCATCGTGCGCAGAGCATGTGGCGAGATATGGGCCCGCGGTGGAAGCATTCCGCCTCAGTGCCATGATCTTCGCCGAGGCGGGAAACCTGGACAGCGCCGCCGCAAGCTATCGCAGTGCCCTGTATCTGGACCCGAATGACTATGAGTCATTGATTCATCTGGGTTTGCTGGTGGAGAAGCGCGGTGATGCGGCCGGCGCAAAGGTTTTGCAGCGACGTGCGCGACGAGTTGAAGCCCGCGTCAAGGCCGGCACCGGGCCGTGAGTACGACGCCAATCGAGGGGTGCTGGAAGGCAATCGGCACCCATGGTGATGGCTCATGTGCCCGATTGGTGGAGCATGTCCATTGCCGCAATTGCCCGGTATATGCCGCGGCTGCGGCACGATTGCTGGACGTCGAAGCGCCGCCGGGCTACACCCGGGAATGGACGCAGCTCGTCGCGGCAGGAAAGCCGACCGCGCGGATCGAGACCTTCGCCGTGGTCATTTTTCGGGTGGGCGCGGAATGGCTGGCGCTGCCATCCGGGATCTTCAAGGAAGTGGCCGCCGATCGTCTGATTCATGCGCTTCCGCATCGCCGCCATGAGGCGCTGCTGGGCGTGGCGAACATACACGGTGAGCTTCTGGTGTGCGCCTCGCTTAGGCATATCCTCGGCGTCGATATTGGTAATGTGGCAGACGGCATGCGTCGCATGCTCGTCATCCAGCGCAACGGCGATCGGACGGTCTGCCCGGTCGATGAGGTTCACGGGATCGAGCGGTTTCAGGCGCACGCCCTTGGGCAGGTGCCCGCAACCCTCAGTGGCGCCGCACTGACTTTCATCAGGGGGGTACTGTCCTGGCGGCAGCGATCAGTGGGTGTCTTGGACGCTGACCTGATCTTCCATGCTTTGAACCGGAGCTTCCAATCAGCCACGTCGACCTAAGCGACAAGTCGATGCTGGATCTGTTCCGCCTCGAAGTCGAGGCGCAGGGGCAGGTGCTGACTCTCGGACTACTGGCGTTGGAACGCCGTCCGACCGCCGCCGACCAGCTCGAGGAGTGCATGCGCGCGGCGCATTCGCTCAAGGGTGCGGCGAGCATTGTCGGCCTGCAGGCGGGAGTGCGCGTGGCGCATGCCATGGAGGACTGCTTTGTCGCGGCTCAGGAGGGCGGGCTGCTGCTGCGTCAAGATCAGATCGATCGACTGCTGCGCGGCGTTGATCTGCTGGGCCGCATCGGAATGGCGTCAGAGCCTGCGGGCGAGGTGGACGGCTTCCTCGCCGATCTTCAACGGGCGATTGAATGCCGGGAGGACGCCGGGGTGGCCGCGCCGGAACCGGTCCTGCCGCCGGATGCCGCAGGGGCGCCCGAAACTGCCGAACGCGTGCTGCGCGTGACCGCTCAGAATCTCAATCGTCTGCTGGGATTGACAGGCGAATTCTTGGTCGAATCGCGCCGGATCAAACCCCTCGTGGACTCATTGTTGCGGCTCAAACGGCTTCAGGGTGCGGCGAACGCTGCCATCAGTGGCGCGCGCGAATCCCTGATGGGACAGTCGGCGGCCAAAGCCACTGACGCATCGCTGGCTGAGGCTCAGAAAACGCTTTTTGAGTGCGAGAACCTCCTGGCGCAGCGTCTGCTGCAGCTGGAAGTGTTTGATGGGCGTTGCACTGATCTTGCCAACCGTTTATACGAGGAAGCGCTGGCCTGCAGCATGCGGCCATTCGCGGACGCCGTGCCTCGCTTCCCGAGAATGATCCGCGATCTCGGCCGCGAATTGGGCAAGCCGACGCGCCTCGAGATCGCCGGTGAGGCGACCCGGGTGGACCGGGACGTGCTCGAGAAGCTGGATGCACCACTGGGGCATCTGTTGCGAAATGCCGTGGATCACGGCATCGAGTCTCCCGAGAGACGTCGCGCCGCCGGCAAAGCCGTCGAAGGCGTGATCCGCCTGGAGGCGCGTCACACGGCCGGCATGCTGCAGATTCTGATTACCGACGATGGAGCAGGCCTGGATCTCGGGGCACTGCGCGCGGCGATCGTGCAGCGAAAATTGGCGACGGCGGAGTTTGCCCGGACGCTCAGCGAATCGGAACTGGTGGAATTCCTGTTCCTGCCCGGGTTCACACTGAAAGATACGGTGACCGAGATCTCCGGCCGTGGCGTCGGACTCGACGCGGTGGCCAACGTGGTCAGACGGCTGCGGGGCAGCGTGCGTCTGACGGCACAGCCGGGAGTGGGCTCGCGCATCGTTTTGCAGCTGCCCCTGACGCTGTCGGTGGTGCGCACGCTGCTCGCGGAAGTGGGGGGTGAGCCTTATGCCTTCCCGTTGGCCCATATATCGCGCACCTTGTCGCTGCCGCGGGCGCAGATTGAATCGCTGGAAGGCCGCCAGTTGTTCGAGTTCGAGGGACGGCCGGTGGGCCTGGTGGATGCGACCCAGGTACTGGGTGGCACCGCGGTGACCGCCCGTGGCGAATGTGCCTCGATCATCATCATTGGCGAGTCTGCCAACAGCTATGGACTCGCGGTGGATCGCTTTCTCGGCGAGCGTGAACTCGTTGTGCGACCGCTCGATGTCCGACTCGGCAAGATCAAAGACATCGCTGCGGCCGCGCTCATGGAGGATGGATCTCCGGTGCTGATCCTCGATATCGAGGATTTGCGGCTGTCGATCGAGAGACTCATCTCGAGCGGACGTTTGCATAAACTGCCGAACGTCACGGGCACCCAGCTGGGAAAGTCGCGCAAGCGCGTGCTGGTGGTGGACGATTCGCTGACCGTGCGTGAGTTGGAGCGCAAATTATTGGATAGCCACGGTTACGAGATTGAGGTGGCTGTCAAC
>Ga0210388_10004206_pt1 | contig 11279 bp, 8 predicted proteins | sample IncBWC19OmetaG_FD_155485 | JGI IMG/M metagenome (GOLD analysis project Ga0210388, IMG submission 155485) | Forest soil microbial communities from Barre Woods Harvard Forest LTER site, Petersham, Massachusetts, United States - Inc-BW-C-19-O ...
TCCAGGTTCACCGTAGTGAAGTTCCGCAGTTCGTGGCCCAGATTGCGAACGCATGAAACGGCCTTCAGGAAAACCTCCGGCATGACGACCGCGGACCCCGCATTGATGTAGACGCCGCCGTCGTTTAGCGCGGAGACCAGTGTGCAGAAAAGCCGGAAGTCGTGGTGCGTGGCGCTGCCCAGCGTGGCGGCGTTTGCCGCCGGATGCGTGTGGGGAGTGTCGGTTCCGATGGCGACATGCACAGTCACGGGCACGCGAGCGCGCCAGGCTTGCAGCAGGAGACTCGATGGCGCATGTGCATCCGGCGCCAGCCGGTCGAGCGCGCGGCCGAGGGACTCACCCAGCCCTGCGCCCGTCTCAAGCGCAGCATTCCACTGGCGGCCCGTTTCTTCAGCGGAGCCGAAGCGCCCGTCGGGCAATACGGCTTCGACATCTTCGCTGGTACTGCCGACGAGCGCGATCTCAAAATCGTGGATCGATGCCGAACCGTTCATCGCGAAGGCTGTCGCACAGCCGCGCCGCATCAAATCGATGAGCACGGGCGCCAGGCCACACTTGATCACGTGTCCGCCCATGCCCCAGATCACCGGTTTCTGCTTTGCGCGAGCCGCTGCGATGGCGTCGACGACCTCTCGCAGGGTATCGCCCGCCAGAATCTTCGGCAGGCTCGCCAGCAAGCCGGTGATGGCCGCGCCCGGCCGGTACACCTGCGCGAAGTCAGCCTGCTTCACCTTCCCGCCGCGCTCGGCGAGTGATATTGTTTTCAATCCCGAAAGATCAATCGGGCCGATGCCGTAGTAATTGCTCACAGAACGGGGAAGTCCCAGTATAGTTTCCGCAAACCGCTAGAGTTGCGCTTTCGAAGTAACTTGACCATTGAGCGCGGGTACATGCGACTTCAGTCGCGCTCGTTGTGGATCGAATGACGCGACTCAAGTCGCGTGTACCGGCCCTTAGTCCGAACTCGATCGGGATCTGGGACGCGACGGGTTTCCACATTCTGATCGTGAATGCTCATACGGTTTACGCCGCTTTGCCCGGTAACAAAACCTTGCGCAATGCCTCCCCGGTGAAGCTCTTGCGCGACCGCATGACCTGCTCCGGAGTCCCCGCCGCAACCAGGCGTCCACCGTCTTCACCGCCATCGGGACCGAGGTCAATCACCCAGTCCGCGCACTTGATCACATCGAGATTATGCTCGATCACCACCACAGTATTGCCGAGATCCACCAGCCGCTGCAGCACTTCGAGCAGCTTGCGTACGTCTTCGAAGTGCAGTCCTGTGGTGGGTTCGTCCAGCACGTAAAATGTGCGTCCGGTCTGCCTCTTGCTCAGCTCTTTGGCAAGCTTGATGCGCTGGGCTTCGCCGCCGGAAAGCGTTGTGGAGGATTGCCCGAGGTGCACATAACCCAGCCCGACATCGAGCAGCGTCTGCAGTTTCGGCCGGATCTGCGGATTCGTCTCAAGCACCGGCAGCGCCTCTTCGACAGTAAGACCGAGCAGGTCGGCGATCGAGTAGCCCTTGTACTTCACCTGCAGGGTCTCGTGGTTGTAGCGCTTCGCCCGGCAGACGTCGCAGGTCACATAGACGTCCGGCAGGAAGTTCATTTCGATGCGCTTCAGGCCATCGCCCTGGCAGGCTTCGCAGCGTCCACCCTTCACGTTGAAGCTGAACCGTCCGGGTTTGTAGCCGCGCTCCCGCGATTCCGGAAGCATGGCGTAGAAGTCCCGGATCGGTCCGAACAGGCCCGTGTAGGTAGCCGGATTCGAACGCGGCGTGCGGCCGATCGGCGATTGATCTATGCGGATCACTTTGTCGACGTTCGCGATCCCGGAGATCTCCCCATGAGACCCCGGCGCTTCGTGGGAACCATAGATTTCATGGGCGAGCGCGCGGTACAGAATGTCGTTCACGAGCGTCGATTTACCGCTGCCGGAGACGCCCGTGACGACGATGAGCCGTCCGAGCGGAAAATCGATATCGATGCTCTTCAGGTTGTGCTCGCTGGCACCTTGTATGCGAATGGATTCGCCGCTGCCCGCGCGGCGTTTCGCTGGAATCGGAATCGAAAGCGTGCCGGCCAGATACCGGCCCGTCAGCGATTCCGCACTCGCACGGATCGCATCCGGAGTACCGCTCGCAACCAACTCGCCGCCGAGCCGCCCCGCTCCCGGGCCCAGATCGATAACGTAATCGGCGCGCTCGATCGTCTCGGCGTCATGTTCCACAACAAGCACGGTGTTGCCCATGTCGCGCAGCGCGGTGAGGGTATCGAGCAGGCGATTGTTATCGCGCGGATGCAGGCCGATCGAAGGCTCATCGAGCACATAAAGCACGCCGCGCAACTTCGAGCCGATCTGCGTCGCGAGACGAATGCGCTGCGCTTCGCCGCCCGACAACGTCGAAGCCGCCCGTTCGAGACTCAGGTAATGCAGCCCCACCGATTGCAGGAATTCGAGACGGCGCCGGATCTCATCGATGACGCGCCCCGCGATCTTGTTCTCGCGATCCGTCAGCTCCCAGGAGCGCGCCGTGATGAGCGCGCGTGACAGCGGCATGGCTGTAAATTCGGCGATCGAGATGTTCTTGACGCGCACTGCAAGACTCGCCGGCTGCAGACGCCGGCCGGCGCACGCCGGGCATGGAACCGGTGACATGTATTCCGTCAGCCACTCCTGGTAATCGGCCGGCGCATCGCTGTAGATCTCCGTAAGCATTACGATGATCCGGATGAGCAGGGCTTCGCGCGTTGCTACAGGGAGCTTCTCCCAGGGCGTTTTCAGCTTCGCGCGCAACGATTTCGCCGTTTCCTGCACCGCGTTGATAATGCGGCTTGAACCCGCACCCGGGCCGAGCGCGCCTTCGAGCAGAGGCTTCGTCGTGTCGGCAATAATCTTGTCGGGATCGAACGCCCACGTGCTGCCGATGCCGGAGCACTCCTCGCAAGCGCCGTACGGGCTGTTGAACGAGAACGATCGCGGCTCCAGTTCCGGAACGCTCGCGCCACACTCCACGCAAGCGAGCTTTTGCGAATAGAGCCGCTCCTCTTTATCGACCACAGAGATCAGCACGATGCCATTGGCGAGCCGCGTGGCCGTATCGATCGAGGCTTCGAGACGCTTCTCGATTCCCGGCTTCACCAGCAGCCGGTCGACGATTACTTCGATGGTGTGATTGCGCCGCTTATCGAGAGAAATATCATCTTCGAGAGACCGTATCACGCCATCGATCCGAGCCTTGGGAAATCCCTGGCGCGCCACTTTCTCCAGCTCTTTCTTGAACTCGCCCTTGCGCCCCCGAACGATTGGCGCCATAACGAGGATCCGATCGTCGGGCCGCAGCGAGAGTACATGCTTCAGGATCTGCTCGGTGGTCTGGCGGGAAATCTCGTTGCCGCAAACAGGGCAGTGCGGTACGCCGATCGAAGAATACAGCAGCCGCAGGTAATCGTAGATCTCCGTGATGGTTCCGACCGTGCTGCGAGGGCTGCGTCCCGTGGTCTTCTGGTCGATCGAAATGGAAGGGCTCAAGCCATCGATGGAATCGACATCAGGGCGCTCCATCTGGTCAAGAAACTGGCGCGCAAACGTGGACAAAGTCTCGACATAACGGCGCTGGCCTTCCGCATAAATCGTGTCGAAAGCGAGCGACGATTTGCCGGAGCCGCTCAAACCTGTGATCACAGTCAGCGTGTTGCGGGGAATACGCACACTGATATTCTTCAGGTTGTGCTGGCGCGCGCCCGAGACTGTGATTTCTTCCAGCATGAACTCAGAAATGGGTTAGAGATGGGGGAGGAAACCCCTACATCTAATGTACCGTTTGCTTAGATGCTGCTGAAGGCCGAAACGATTGATCGCGGGAAAAGACTCGACGCTCTGCTGCACGAGCGCCTCCCGGAATACAGCCGATCGCGCCTGCAGAGCTGGATTCAGGATGGCCGCGTGCTGGTGAACGGCGTCGCGGGCAAGCCGGCATTGGCGATTCGGGGTACCGAAGAGATCGCGGTGGACCCCGCGCATCTGGCGCCCTTGAAGGCTGAGGCGGAGGACATTCCGCTCTCCGTGCTTTACGAGGATGAGAGCGCCGTAGCGATCGACAAACCCGCCGGGATGGTGGTTCACATCGGTGCCGGGGCTCACAGTGGCACAGTCGTAAACGCGCTTCTGCACCGCTTCCAGGCGCTTTCGAAGCTTGGTGGCGATCTGCGCCCAGGTATTGTGCACCGCCTGGACCGGTTCACCAGCGGTGTCCTGCTGGTGGCGAAAACGGACGCCGCGCACCGCGATATCGCTCTGCAGTTTTCATCACGCAAGGTGGAGAAGGTCTACCTGGCACTGGTTGAGGGGACGCTCGCGGGCAGCGGGCACCTCGATCAACCGATTACGCGCGACCCGGCAAACCGCGTACGCATGACGGCTAAAAGGAAAACCGGCCGTCACGCCATCACGGATTGGAAGGTGCTCGAACAATATCCGGGCTTCACGTTTCTCGATATTCGCATCGGAACCGGGCGGACGCACCAGATTCGCGCGCACATGGCTGCATTTGGACATCCGGTCGCGGGCGATCGGTTGTACGGGGCGAAAGCGTCGGAGTGGAATCGCTTTTTTCTGCACGCCCACAGGCTGGGATTCAAGAGCCCGGCGACCGGCGAGAACGTGACGGTGGAATCGCCTCTGCCACCGGATCTTCTGGAATGGAAGCGCTCCCTGGCGTAGCCGTACCTCGTTTCCGAGCCGTGACTGTGAAGGAGCGGTACCGAAATCTTGCGCCAAAGGATAGTTAAGCAGCTTTCGCCGGGTGGATAACAGCCGGTGGCTCATTCCCAACCAGCGAGAACAGCAACCCCGCAACCACCACGACAAACGCGCCAATCACGTTGTACCAGAGATACGCAATAGGCGTAAACAGCGCACAAGCGACAATCGCCGCCTCTCCCGCCAGCATGCCCCAGAACGCGGCTGAGCCACGCACGTTTTTGAAAAAGAACGCAAGAATGAAGACGCCCAGCAACAGCGGATAGAAGAACGACCCTACCTGATTGATCGCCTCCACCAGCGAACCGCGGTTCTTCGCGTATTGCGCGAAAACAACGGCCCACGCGCCCCAGACGGCCGTTGACATTCGCGACACCATCAGATAATGGCGGTCGCTGCCGTCGGGCTGCCAGAATCGCCGGTAAAGGTCCATCACGCTGACCGCCGCGAGTGAGTTCAGCTCACCGGAGCTCGACGACATGGCCGCATTCAGAATCACTGCAATCACCAGCCCGATCACGCCGGCCGGAAAATACCGGGTAACGAACGAAAGGAAGATATAGTTCGTGTCGTTAAACCCGGCATGCCCCTGCGTCTTCTCGTATAGCGCTACGCCTGACTTCCGCGCCCCCTCGATCCCGCGCTGCGCGGCGCGATAAGCCTCGGTCGCGGCCTGCAGATTCCCCGGCTCATCGCGTTTGCGCGCGGCGTTCAACGCTTCGGCCGCCTTCTCGCGCTTCTGCCAGGCGGCATCGAACTCATTCTGCACCGCGGAATACCCAGGCTGCGTCTGAATCGCTTTCATCGCCGTTTTTTCGAACAGCATCGGAGGCTGCGCAAAAAGATAAAACACGAAAACCATCGCGCCCACGAAGAGGATGAAAAACTGCATCGGCACCTTCGCCACGGCGTTGAACAGCATGCTGAGCTTGCTCTGCTCCACCGACTTCCCGGTCAGGTAGCGTTGCACCTGCGACTGATCGCCGCCGAAGTATCCCAGCATCAGGAACGTGCCGCCCAGCAATCCGCTCCACAGGTTATACCGGTTGTCCGGATCGAATTTCGTATCGATGGCATTGAGCTTTCCCACCGCCCCCGCCAGATACACGGCATCGGTGAAACTCACGCCATGCGGCATGAGCGAGATCACGGTGATGAGCGCGAGAATCAAGCCGGCGAAGATGATGATCATCTGGAGCACGTCCGTCCACGTGACGGCGGGAATGCCGCCCATCGTCGTGTAGAGCACGCAGATGATGCCGATGATCAGCGCGGTGACCCGGTCGTTCCAGCCGAGAATTACACTCATCACAATGGCTGGTGCATAGAGCGCGATTCCCACCGCCGCGCCGCGTTCGATCAGGAAAATGATTCCGGAGAGAGCGCGCGTCTTCGCATCGAACCGCCGTTCGAGGTACTCATAAGCGGTGTAAACACCCGCCTTATGAAAAATGGGTACCGCGGTAGTGCAGAGGATCACCATCGCGATCGGCAGGCCGAAATAGAATTGCACAAAGCGCATCCCGTCGACGTAAGCCTGGCCCGTGGTGGCGATAAATGTAATGGCGCTCGCCTGGGTCGCCATGATGGAGAGGCCCATCGCGTACCATGGCATGGTCTTGCCGGCGAGCAGATAGTGGCTGGTAGTCTTGCCGCCGCGGCCGCGCCAAAGCCCGAAGCTCGGGATCGCGATGATGGCCGCGACCATCACGAACCAGTCGAGTGTGGTCATGCGAAGTAACGGGTGAAGGCGTAGAAGACGGCGATCAACAACGCCAGCCAGCCCAGGACGAAAATGTAAACGTTCCGCCACGTCCTGAGGACGGGCGGCGGCTCGGCGTCATAGGCTTCCGGCGGCAGAGTGAATTTCATTGCCTCAAGTTTATGCGAGCAGCTCTCCGCGCAGAACAGTCACCGCCTGGCCCGACATACAAACGCGGTCTCCCTGCAGCCGGACCTTCACCACGCCCCCGCGTGCGGATGCCTGAAAACCCGTCATCTCGGTTTTGCCGAGCCGTGCGCCCCAGAACGGCGTCAGAGCGGAATGCGCCGATCCGGTCACGGGATCCTCATCGATGCCCGATCCAGGCGCAAAGAAACGCGAGATGAAATCGTAGCCCGCGGTCTGCGCCCGCGCAGTCGCAATCACGCCGCGCACGGGAAGCTCGCGCAGCAGATGGTGGTTCGGCTTGAGCCGGCGCAGCGTGGCTTCGTCCGCCACTTCCACCAGGTAATCGAACTGATTGCGGCCCACCCAGATCAGCTCGGCGCCCATCGCGGCAGCGAGTTGCGCGGGAGCCTCCGCGAATTCGGCGCGTTTCGCCGGAAAGTCCATCTCGATCCAATCGCCATTGCGTCTACAGGTCAGCAGACCGCTTTGGGTATGGAAGCGCGCTTCCACCTCGGGCGCGAGATGGCCGTCCTCCCAGAGCACGTGCGCGCTGGCCAGGGTGGCGTGGCCGCAAAGCGCGACTTCGATGGCAGGCGTCAGCCAGCGAAGCCGGTACCCCCCGTTTTCCGGATGGAGAAATGCGGTTTCCGACAAATTCATTTCTAGGGCGACATTGCGCATCCATGTTTCATCGGGTGGCCCGGGAAGAACGCATACAGCGGCGGGATTCCCGGCGAACGGTTTCGAGGTGAAGGCGTCTACCTGGACGATTCGGACCGGCATCTTTCCATCTCAACACACACGCCCCGTAAACTCCCAACACGTAAACTAAGGTCATGTCCCTGACGATAGCCGGGCGGACGTTCCGCTCGCGGCTCATGATCGGCACCGGCAAGTACCGGAGCTTCCCGGAAATGGCGCGCTGCCACGCAGCTTCGGGCGCCGAAGTAGTCACCGTGGCGGTGCGTCGCGTCAACCTGACAGACCGGTCCAAAGAATCGATGCTCGATTACATCGACCGCGAACGCATGTTCATTCTGCCCAATACCGCCGGCTGCTATACGGCCGACGACGCCATTCGCACAGCGCGGCTGGGGCGCGAAGTGGGCCTTTCGAATTGGGTAAAGCTCGAAGTGATCGGCGACGAGAAAACCCTGTTCCCGGACAACGCCGGGCTGGTCGAAGCGACGCGTGTGCTGGCGAAAGAGGGCTTCGTTGTGCTCCCGTATACCAACGATGACGTGGTGAACGCGCGGCGGTTGATAGATGCCGGTGCAGCGGCGGTGATGCCGCTTGCCGCGCCAATCGGCTCAGGTCTCGGCATCCAGAACGTGACCAATCTGCGCATCATGCGGGAGATGATCACCGAAGTTCCACTGATCGTGGACGCGGGCGTCGGGACAGCATCTGACGCCGCAATCGCCATGGAACTGGGCGCGGACGGCATCCTCATGAACACGGCGATCGCCGCCGCTGACGACGCCGAAAAGATGGCGCTCGCAATGAAACTGGGTGTCGAAGCGGGCAGACTGGCGTTCGAAGCCGGGCGGATGGAGAAGAAGCTCTACGCCAGCGCGAGCAGCCCCTTGGCCGGAGTCGTCGGACGAAGCTGACGGCGGCCGGACCAACGCTTCGCCGGCTCGACTTCAGCCAGCGAACGGATCGACGATGCGCACGCCCGCGTTCACAAAATCCGAGTAGTTTCGGGTCGCGACCGCTAAACCGTGGACGGCTGCAGTCGCCGCGATGAGGCTATCCTTGATCGGCATGGCTCTCCCCGCGGAACGAAGATGCGCCAGCAGTTCCGCCCACTTCAAGCCGGTCTCCGCATCCCAGGGCAGACATTGGAGACGCCCGACCCCCGCGTCGAACCAACGTTCCAACGAGGTCCGTTTTCTTCCCCTGGGAAGGATCAGAATCCCGAATCGCAGTTCGCCGAGAATCACGGGATCGACGGCGATTTCCGGCTCATGTGCGCGAAGCCACGCCACGACACGCGGATCGGGGGTTGGTTTCGTCGGCTCGCTCAGAACGTTGGCGTCGACCAGGTACTTCACAGCAAATCGGTCGACTCAGAATCGACGGGCACGAAGAAGTCCTTCCGCGGGCAAGCGAGCAACCAGTCGATGACGCCCTCGTTCCGCGGGGCGGCACGCCGGACTAACCGATAGTCCCCACGATCGAGACGCTCGACGTCGAACTCTTGCCCCGGTTTGATGTGGTCCATCTGCCGGAACTCCGCCGGCAAGACGATCTGCCCCTTGGAGGAAACGGTAGTCTTCACAGAGGTAAGATATCGTCTTACAGCGACCGTGTCAAGTGCAGCGTGGGGGTGTCGGCGTGGGGGAATGCCCCTCACGGCTCGAACAAATCGCCCTTCAGCAGCTTCCGCCCGCCCAGCGCATGCCGGAAGCTCCATACCGCGAGCGCCAGCGCCAGCCGCCCACGAGAGAAATGATGCGATACCGCTGGGCGAGAGGCATGCCGGGTGGAAATCTCCCGTCTTCAACGGACGATGGAGACGAAGGCGGTTTCGGCTTCGGCGCCGCCATTGTCGTTGCTTCCGGGTCGCGGGCCAGTGGCACTGCACACTCCGGACAGAACCGCCCGGGGCTGGTGATCTCCGCGCGGCAAACCACACAACGCACAGGGAACATTGTGACAGGTCTTGCGCAAAGAGCCCGAAGTGCCGATTGGTGGCGGGGGGGAGACTCGAACTCCCGACCTACGGATTATGAGACCGTCGCTCTAGCCAGCTGAGCTACCCCGCCCGATCAAATCGATTTTAACATTCGCGGCATGAGAGACTGAACACTGGCAGGCGCCGGATGGATAGCCGCTCGCGCAAGCGGGAGGAAAGTCCGGTCTCCACAGGGCAACGTGCCGGCTAACGGCCGGGGGGGACCTCTCAAAGGGGTTTTTACGGAAAGTGCCACAGAAAATATACCGCCGGCGAACTTCGCAAGAGGCGCGCCGGTAAGGGTGAAATGGTGTGGTAAGAGCGCACCGCGGACGGAGCAATCCGGCTGGCAGGGCAAACCCCACGCGGAGCAAGACCAAATAGGGGAGGAGGAGCGGCCCGCTCCGTTAAACTTCCGGGTAGGTCGCTAAGGTCTGGCGCGCAAGCGCCGGATAACGAGCCGCGCAGTAATGTGCGGCCCAGATGAATGGCTATCGCCCGCAAGGGTACAAAAACCGGCTTATAGTCCGCGCGTCTGCCAAATAAAAAAACCGGCCGGGCTCTCACCCGGCCGGTCAACCTACTTTAATCGATTAGGCTACTACTTGGGGCAACCCTTAGCCTTGATTTCCTTCTCAGGCGCGGCTCCCAGACCCGCAACGTTGGGCGCGGTCGCTCCACCTGGAATGAACCAGACTTCCACGCGCCGGAACTGCGCGCGATCGTCTGTTGCAGCCTGGCCGGCGCGCTCCTTCACAGAGCTATCGGCAAACGGCATCGGCGGATCGGTCTGATCGATTCCGGCCGAGGCCACCTGAACGCGGCTAAGATCCAGTGACGGGCAAATTCCCTTGCCCGCGCTCAGAACCGCCGCGGTGTTGAGCACGCGCTGCGTGTCGAGTGTAGCGTTGGCACGGCCGGTCTCGCTCATATCGCGATGTCCGATCAGAATCACCTTCGCATTCGGATCGGCGCGAAGCTTCGGCGTGAGTACTTCGATGAGATAACGCTTGGCGGCGTTATTCACGCGTGAACTGCGATTCGGGAACACAATGTCGGTCCGCTGCGCCGGACGAATATACGTAACAGTCACGTTCGCGTTCCCAGTGGCGGTCTGGGTCCGTGAGTCGGTTTCTGTCGCGGTAAGGCGCACAACCTTCTGCTGCTGCCCTGCGCCGTTCGCGTCGAAGCTCAGGCTGGAAGAATCGAAGGTGGTCCCGGTAATGGTGCCTTCGCTCGCCGTGTAGCGAACGGGAGTTGCGGTAGCGCAATCCCCCACCCGGGCCTGCGCGTTGAGCGGAAGCCGGTCGCCGTAAGCGATGGTGGTCGGCGAAACGGTGAACGTGATCGTCGGCGGCGTGATCGCCCGCACATTAACGTTCACTGGACCCGATGAAGCGGTCGCCCCGGCGGCGCTGATCGTCACCCGAACGGCCTTGGCGCCGGAAGTAGTGGTGTTGAGATTGAATGCAGCGCCATTTCCGCCAGGAGCATTCTGGTTATTGACTGACCACTGGTAGGTGGGTGACGCGCCATCGGGCACACCGCTGGGGGTTACCGTCAACCGGACATTGTCGCCCGGACAGACGTTAGCCTGCGCACCTTGAATCGCCGAAAGCGAGATGCTCACGGGCGGTGCGGGGGGCGGCGGAGGCGGCGGCGGCGGCGGCGGAACATAAGGCGCCGGCGGCTCATGGTATCCGAAACGGAATACGATGCCGGTCGTGAACATCAGCGAACTCTCGCCATGGGGGTGGGTAATGTAGACCGAACCCGGCCCGTAAGGAAGACTGGGCAGAGCGAAATCCGAAGTCTTCGGGGTCCATGCACCGCGGAGGTCGTAGTCGAAAGCGATGTGGCGGTTCACGTTGAAAACCGCACCCAGACCATAGACGAGCGCCGCGTATGTCTGATTCTTGAATGTAGCCGGCAGCAAAGCCGGGGTTC
>Ga0210388_10004208_pt1 | contig 11267 bp, 6 predicted proteins | sample IncBWC19OmetaG_FD_155485 | JGI IMG/M metagenome (GOLD analysis project Ga0210388, IMG submission 155485) | Forest soil microbial communities from Barre Woods Harvard Forest LTER site, Petersham, Massachusetts, United States - Inc-BW-C-19-O ...
TCCTGCCAGCTCAGCGCGGGCAGGGAATAATACGCGGCCTCGCCGGTTGTCTTGCCACGGGCAAGGGCGTCCATAAACAAATCCAGATGGTGCGTGAAATGAAGGTAGGGCTCGAAGACGTTGCCAACGGTGGCGGCGACCCCGCGCATGATGAGCGGGCCAACCCAGCGAATGCCGGCGTTGCGGATGTTTTCGGCGGAAAAACTGTGGATGTGGATGGCGATGGCCCCGGGCGGAAATTTGAAATCGGTGGCGGAAATTGGCCCGTAGGGATGCTCGGCATACCAGCCGAGATATATCGCCGGGGCGTCGAAGCGCGTGCGCCAGGAGAAGAGGCTCGATTCATGGTCTTCGCTAATGTCGAAGCCGAGCTGATGCACGGTGGCGCTGGCGTTTTTCAACCAAAGCTCGCCCTCGTAGCGCGAGTCCGTCTCACCGTAGCCGGCGAAGTCCAAATAGGCGCGGCCTTGCAGGCCGTGGGCCTCGCCCGCGATGGCGCTGTCAATCATCCCGCGGACGGCGGCGGGGGTCGGCCCGTCGAGCCGTGCGACTTTGACGACGAGGCCGCGCGTGAATTCATCCGGGGTGAGTTTGTTGTAGAGCGGGTTGTTGACGAGGCCGTTGGTCGGCGTGTTCACCGCGGCGAGCAAGGACAGCTCCGCATCCACGGCGGCCTGGTTGGTGTTGAGCTCTTTGTGCTCCACCGTCAACGGCGTAGGGACGAGCCGGGCCGGATCGCTCGCGATGCGCACCGGCACGCCATAACAGACGACGAGGAAATCAATTTTGTTGCCGTAGAAAACGAATTTGAGGCGGCCTTCGCTATCCTTCTGGTCGGTGACGTAGGCGGAGAGCCAGCCGTCTTTCGCCAGTCGCGTGCGGAGGGGATTGAAGACTTGCTCCACAAATTCCGTCCAGGTGATGTCCGTTGTGGTCGGGGCATCGATGAGGATGAGATTTTTGTCCGGTATGCCGCGCTGCTTCATATAGTAGCGTGCAATAGGCTCGGACTCCGGCTCGCGGGAATTTGCGACGACAACGACATGTTGCGCATCGGGCGTCGCCCCCAAGGCAGGAATGTCCGTGGACGCGGGCTTGGCCGCACCGGGCGCCGCCATTACGGAAAAGTTGGGCAGGGAAATGGCGGAGTTGGTGGCGGAGGGATTCGCGGGCGCGGGATTCGCCAAGCTGGAACCACCCGCCGCCGGCACCGCCGCCTGCGCGGCAACGCAATACGCCAGCGTGCCCGCGGCGCAAACCACGGCCACGCGCAGCAAAGCTCCCCAACGGCGGCACGACAGCATATCTCTATATAGAGTGAGACTCTGACGCCGCGAAGAAGTGCCGTCAGCTTTATTCTCCTCGCCGTCGCGCCGGTCTCTGTTTTGAATCCACCCTCCGCAATCGCCCATCCACCCTCCATGCCCGAAACCTCCTCCGGCCCGACCGATGCCTACGCCGCCTTCCGCGTGCCCGCGTATCGCGCGTATTGGCTGTATCGGCTGTTTGGCTCGAGCGCGATTCAGATCCAAAGCGTGGCGGTCGGATGGCAGATTTACGAACTGACGAAAGACCCGCAGAAGCTCGGCCTGATTGGCCTAGCCGAGGCGGTGCCGGCGCTCGGGGTGTCGTTGCTGGCGGGGCACGCTGCGGATGTGATGAGCCGGGGCGCGATTTTGCGGATTTCCAACGGGTTGATGTTGTTTGCCACGGCGGCGCTCGCGGCGATTTCCCTGCCGGCGCTGCATACTTATTTGGTGGCCCACCTGTGGATGATTTACGGGGTGATTTTCCTGACCGGGCTATGCCGCGGGTTTTTGAGTCCCGCGCATTTCGGGTTGCTCGGGCAGATTGTGCCGACGGAGCTTTACGGCAACGCGTCGATTTGGAATGCGAATGTGTGGCAGGCGGCGTGCATCGGCGGCCCGGCCGCGGCGGGTTTTTTATATGGTTATTGCGGCGCGGCGTGGACGTACGGGCTGTCGGCGTTGATGCTTTTTCTCGGCTGGGTGAGCCTGTTTGCGATCAAAACGCCCTTCGCGACGCGCGCGGTGCGGGCGGAGCAATCGGTCGTCGCGAGCATTCACGAAGGGCTGCGGTTTGTGTTCAGCAACCAGGTGATCCTGGGCGCGATGTCGCTCGATTTGTTCGCGGTGCTCTTTGGCGGGGCGGTGGCGTTGCTGCCCATTTACGCGGACCAGATTTTGCACACCGGGCCCTTCGGCCTCGGGTTGTTGCGGGCGTCCCCGGCCATCGGCTCGGCGTTGGTCGGCGTGTATTTGTCGTATAAGCCCATCCGGCGGCGCGCGGGCCGGGCGCTGATGTGGAATGTCGCGGGCTTTGGTGTGGCGATGATCCTGTTCGGCATCTCGACGAATTTTTATCTGTCCATGTTCTTTCTATTTCTCAGCGGATGTTTTGACGCCGTGAGCGTGTTCGTGCGGTGGACGATGTTCCAGATTGTGACGCCCGACCACATGAAGGGCCGCGTCGCGGCGGTAAGCTCCATCTTCGTTGGCTCGTCGAATGAAATCGGCGAATTCGAATCGGGCGAGACGGCGGCGTGGATGGGCACGGTGCCCTCGGTGCTCTTCGGCGGGTGCATGACATTGGTCGTCGTCGCGCTGACGTGCTGGTGGGCTCCAAAGCTGGCGCGGCTGGATTCGCTGGAATCCGGCGAGCACGGGTGAGCGCGGGCGCAGCGTCCGGCATAAGGAGCTTCCACTGCGCGGGAAATCTGTTACGCTGAAGGTTCAACTTTTATTTTATCATGGCTACCCGCTTCCCTCGCAGTGTTTACGACAAAACCAACGGCCTCGTTTATTTCGCCCGCATGGTGGAGAAAATCCGCCTCAACGCCGCCGGCCAACTCGGCGCGGATTACCTCGAAAATCTCGGCAAGGGCTTCGACGAGCGTTGTTGCGCCATTCTCGGCGTGAAATACGACGACTTGAAAAAACAAACCCTCGCCGGCGGCTCCGACGAGGATTTGCTGAAATGGTGCTTTGCAAATGGCCGCAAACTGACCGACGACGAAATCGCCGACTGGAATGATTTCATGATCAAGCGCGGCTGGCGCGACGGTGTTTCCGGCCGCCTGCAAATGCGCCTCAAGGAGGCGAAGATGGAGCACCGCGCGAAGGAAATCCTGACCATGTTTGATTTCATCGAAGCCGACGAGGGCCGGGCGCTGCCGAAATTTGAGTAAATTATTATGACTTCTTCCGATTACCCCGGCACGCCGGCCACGCTCGAAGACCGCCTGCTGGAGCTCCTCCGGCGCAAGGACTACACGCCCTTGCGCGTCGAGGAAATCGCCGCCGCGTTGCAACTGGATTCGCGAGGCGCCCGGAAACTTCCTCCGCTGGTGCACCACCTGCTCAACACCGGCCTCATCGCCAAGGTGAAGCAGGACCGCTTCGTCATCCCGCGCGACGCGGATTTGCAAAGCGGCAGCGTCAAATTCCGCCAGAGCGGCGCGGCGATATTTTTCCCCGACCCGCCGAGCGGCGGCGTGGCGGAAGCCCCCTGGCATATTTTTGCCGAGGACACCGGCACGGCCATGCATGGCGACCGCGTGCTCGTGCGCGAAAACAAAAGCTCGCGCCCCTGGCGCGCTGGCGCGCGCGGCGGCCATACCGACAAGATCGGCCGCATCATCCGCGTGCTCGAACGCAAACACGAAACCATTTCCGGCACGTTGCGGCGCGATAATAATTTCTGGAGCGTCGCGCCGGACGATCCACGTTTCGTGCGCACCATTCTCGTGCCCGACCCGGCGCAAAGCGGGGTCTTCCCGCCACCCAAACCGGGGGACAAAGTGCTCGTGCGCTTGCAGGAGTGGACGCAGCGCCACCTCAACCCCACGGGGGAAATCATCGAAAACCTCGGCCGCACGCACACGCCCGGCGCGGAGTTCAAGGCGATACTTTATAAATTCCATCTCAAGCCGGAATTTCCCGAAGCGGTGCAAGCCGAGGCCGCGGCGATTCCACCGGAAGTCCGCCCACGCGACCGCGCCGGGCGCGAGGACGCCCGCGAACTTTACACCATCACCATTGATCCGGACGACGCGAAGGATTTCGACGACGCTTTGTCGCTCGAACGCCTGCCCGGCGGGGAAATGCGCGTCGGCATCCACATCGCCGATGTAAGCGCCTATGTGCGCACCAACACCGCGCTCGACCGCGAGGCGCGGGAGCGCGGGAATTCTACGTACCTCGTCGGTTGCGTCATCCCGATGCTGCCGCACGCGCTTTCCAATGGATTGTGCAGCCTCGTGGAAGCGCAGGACCGGCTGGTGAAGAGCGTGTATGTCACTTTTGGCGCGAACGGGAAAATTCGCGCGACGCGCTTTGCCAATTCCGTCATCCGCAGCCGCAAGCGCCTGACGTATCGCCAGGCTTTCGCGCTGCTTAAGGAAAACGTTTTCGAAAAAATTCGCGCCCTGCCCTTGCCGCCCGCGCACGCCACCGGTTCAACGGGCCGCGCCCTGGCTTCGCTGAGCGATGCCGAGCTGGTGGAACTGCGCGACTGCGTGCGCGCGTTCTGGTCGCTGGCCGAGCCGCTGCGCCGCGCGCGCATGCAAAAAGGCAGCCTCGATTTCGATTTCCCGGAAGTCAAAATCTTCACCGATGCCGATGGCTTGGCCGACCGGTTGGAATTGATCGAAAACGACGAGAGCCACCAGCTCGTCGAGGAGTATATGTTGCTGGCGAACGAAGTCGTCGCGCGCGCGCTGCATGAGGCGGGGCTGCCGTTCCTCTCGCGCGTGCACGACCAGCCCGACCCGGAGAAACTCATCGAGCTGCGCGAATCGCTGGCCACCTTCGGCGTCATGGCGGGCGATTTGACCCAACGCAAGGAAGTGGTGGAAGTGCTGCAGAAAATCCGCAACCACCCGCAGGGTCACGCGCTCAAGACGCAATTTTTGCGCAGCCTCAAACAGGCCTGCTACCGCGCTTCGGTGGACGGGCACTACGGCCTCTTCAAAAAATTCTACACGCACTTCACGTCGCCCATCCGGCGGTATTCCGATTTGGTGGTACACCGCATTTTCGACAATTATTTGCAGCGCACCGGCGCGGCGCCCGCCGGCGGCCCGCCCCCCGTGCGCTACAACCAGGCGGAACTGGATGCGCTGGCGCGGCACCTCAGCCTCACCGAGCAAAACAGCACCGAGGCCGAGCGCGAGACGGTAAAGCTCAAGCTCCTCGAATTTTTCGAACGCGAAGCCCAGCGCACGCCGCGCCGCTCGTTCCCCGCGCTCATCACCGACATCCGCAACCACGGCTTCTTCATCGAGCTGCGCGAGTCCTCCGCCTACGGTTTTGTGCCGCTGTCATCGCTGGAGGATGATTTGTATTCCCTCAGCGGCGACGGGCGCGAATTGGTGGGGCGGCGCACGAAACGCAAATTCACGCTCGGCCAGGAAGTGCCGGTCGAGGTGTTCCGCGTGGATCGCTTCAAGCGGCAGATTGATTTTCGCATCGTCGGTTCGGCGCGGAAATCCGGCGCGACCGACGCGGGCGGCGACGACATCACGCCCGCCATGGCCGCCCACCACAAGAAAATGCGCGACAGCCGCGGCCCCAAGCCACGCCCGCCGCGCGAGCAAAACCGCAACGCGCCTTCGTCCCGGCAGAATCCTGAGGCCAGCCCGGGTAATCGCGGCCCGCGCGATAATTCGGGTCAAAACCGCGGCCCCCGCCACCAGCCTCCGTCGGGCCGTGGTAATCGTGGGCGCCGATAATTTCTCCCTTGCTGCCCATGCCCCGGGAACAACCAACCGAGCAACTCAGCACCCCGGCAATTTTGCTCGGGGCGATGGCGATGATCCGCCGCCTCGCGCCGCCGCCCAACGCGGCGTACCTCGAAATTGGCGCGGGCCACGGCCAGCTCATCGAATTGGTGCAAAAGGAATTCTCCGTCAAAGTTCGCGTGTGCGATTACACAACCGAGCTGCTGAATATGCCGGAAATCAAAGTTGACGTGGCGGACTTGAACCACGAGCCGCTGCCGTATCCCGATGCGACGTTTGATTTGGTCACATGCACGGAGGTCATCGAGCATCTCGAGCACTACCGGTTCACGCTCCGGGAGATTTACCGCGTGCTCAAGCCCGGCGGTCGGCTGGTGGTGACGACGCCGAACATCCTGAACATGAAATCGCGCGCGCGGTATTTCTGCTACGGGTTTTTCAACCTCTTCGGCCCGCTGCACTTCCGCGAAAGCGCGCTGCACTCGACCGGCGGGCACATCAACCCCGTTTCCTATTTCTATCTCGCGCATTCGCTGACGGATGCCGGGTTCACCAATATCCTGACCGCCGTCGATCGCCACCAACGCACCTCGTGGTTTTTGACCGTTCCCTTGTGGATCCCGATGCAAATCGGCGCATATTTCGCGCATCGCCGCGAAGTGAACAATTGCAAGACGGTGGACGCGAGCAATGCGCCATTTGTGGCCCACATCAATTCGCGGGATATCCTGCTCGGGCGCACGATTATTTTGGGCTGTATCAAATGATGTCAGCCGCGCGGCGGTTGCATTGCACTCTATTGTTTGGCGGGCGCAGCAAGACTGCGCCCCTACAAAAACACATCGCGGCATCACCAACCACCAGCCACCGTGCAGGGCCTTGGTGTAGGGGCGCAGTCTTGCTGCGCCCGTTCTGGTTATTCTCATTACACGGAAGCACTAGCCGTTTGCTTGCTTGCCTTCCCGCAGGGAGTGATTTTTGCTGGAGCCGTGTTGGCCCGGCGAAAGTTTCGCCATCAGTTTGGTTTCTTTTCACCCCTCTCGAAAAGGTTACCCCCATGAACTTCCGTATCTTGCGCGGCTTTGCCCGCATGTTTTTGTTTTCCACCCTGGCCGCCGCGGCCTTTGGCGCAGATGCATCTCCTGCGCCCACCATCGCCAAGCCCACGGCCGCCGCACCGGTTACCATTACCGACAATGGCACGGCCTGGACGCTCGACAACGGCATCGTCCGCGCCACGGTGGCGAAGCGTTCCGGCCAAATGTCAAATTTGATTTTCTACGGAACTCCCGCGACCGGCAATGCCACGTTGCGCGGCGGCGGCAATTGGGAGGAAGATCCCTCCGCCGCGGCCCAAGTGGGCGGCTTGACGGACGCCGTCACCATCGACCCCGCGACCAATGGCGGCGAACGCGCGGAGGTCGCCGTCAAAGGCGTCACGGGCGGAAAGATTGGCTTGTCGCCCAATTCGCCCGGCCAGGGCGCGGACGGCACGGTCAACATCGATTTGGAATTGCGCGTTTGCCTGGGCCGGGGCGAAAGCGGCATCTACACCTACGCGATTTTTTCCCACCCGGCGGAATACGGCGCGGCGAACATCGGCGAAAGCCGCTTCATCCTCGGGCTCAATCGCGAGTTCGACTGGATCTCCGTGGACAAGGACCGCAACATGCTCGAATGCGCGCCGACGGATTGGGGCACGGGAGTCGTCGTCAACGCCAAGGAGCAACGCATCATGAGCCAGGGCGTGTATGAAAATTCCGTCGAACACAAATACAGTTACACCGCGGTGCAATACACCACGCCGGCATACGGCTGGTCGAGCACGAAGAACCACGTCGGCATCTGGTTCATCAACCCCACCATCGAATATTTGAGCGGCGGCGCGACCAAGCAGGAATTGGACTGCCATTTTGGTGACAATGGCAACCCGCCGCCGATCATTCTGGATTACTGGCGCGGCACCCACTACGGCGGCGGCGCGCAATGCTCGGTCGCCGCAGGCGAGGAATGGCACAAAGTCATCGGCCCGATTTTTGTGTACGTCAACGCGCTCGACAATTTTAAAACCCCTTCACAAACCGACCTCGACACGCTGGCGGCCTCCATCGGCGACCCGACCGTCCCCGCCGCGTGGAAGGACAATGCGACCGCCCTCTGGCAAGACGCCCTCACGCAGGCGAAGACCGAGCGCGCCAAGTGGCCCTACGCCTGGGTCAACGGCGTGGACTTCCCGCATAAAGACCAGCGCGGCTCCGTTTCCGGCCAGTTGGTGCTTAATGATCCGCTCGCCCCCGCGGGTTCGTCGAAGCTCCTGCCGCATCTGACGGTCGGGCTCGCGCATCCGGATTATGCGAACGGCCCGCGCACCATCGACTGGGTGCATGACGCGAAGTTTTACCAATTCTGGAATGACGGCGGCGCAGACGGCAAATTCTCCATCACCGATGTCCGCCCCGGCAATTACACCCTCCACGCGTTTGCAGACGGTGTCCTCGGCGAATTCGCGCAGGCCAACATCACGGTCGAGGCGGGCAAGAATATCAACCTCGGCCAGCTCAAGTGGTCGCCCGTGCGCTACGGCGCGCAGGTGTGGGACATCGGTTACCCCGATCGCACAGGCGGCAAATTCTTCAAAGGCGACGGTGACAATTACTGGCTCTGGGGCTGGAACTTGCGCTACGCGCTGCTGTATCCGAATGATTTGACTTACACGGTCGGCAAGAGCGATTACCACAAGGACTGGTTCTTCGAGGAAGTCCCGCACGCGACGGCCGACCCGGCCACGTTTGTGAACCCCGCCGCGAAGGACCCGGCCAACCAGCGTTTCGGCTGGGTGCGCGCGTATTCGCTGGATGAGTACCCACAAACCGTGAACGGCAACCCCAACTCCCCGGGCCCCTGGCGCATCTTTGGGCAAGGCCGGGCGACGACGTGGACGGTCAAATTTAATATGGATAAATCCGTGCAGGGCTATGCGGCGTTGCGCGTGGCGCTCGCGGGGGCGGATACCGTCACAACTTTGGCCGTCGCGGTCAACGGCCAGGGCGTCGGCGCGATTGGTGATAACAGCAACGCCAACAACGCGCGCATTGTCGCCACCAACGCGATTCGCTACAACACCGACAAAGGCATCTGGCAGGAACGCACGCTGACGTTCGACGCTTCCGTATTGAAGCCCGGCGAAAACACCATGACCTTCACCGTGCCCGCCGGCAATTTGCAAAGCGGCGTCGTGTGGGACTACCTGCGCCTGGAACTGAACCAGGACTACAAACTCGACGGCACCAAGCTCACGCCACCGAAGACGTGAGCGCGTTATCCGCACAATATTTTTTCCTCCAAAAAGATCTTGCCCCGCGCCGCCACCTGATCGATCCGATCTGGGCGTATGGCCTCCACTTCCGCGCATCGGAAAACCCGCAAGCCCCGCGCACCCAAAACCCCGCACTCCTCCGCGGCGTATCCGCTCCGCGAGCAGGACGATATCATCGGCATGGATGCCAAGGCCGCGCACGACCCTTTCTCCGGGCTCGTCCTGCGCGAAGACGCCCTCCAACCCCTCCGCCTGGCCTATCGCGACGACGCCCGCGGCGTCTGGCTCTACCAAGGCGATTGCCTGGAGGTGCTCGACGCCCTCAACGCCCGCTTCCCCGCCGGCCGGTTCGACGCCATCTTTGCCGACCCGCCTTATTTCCTCTCCAACGGCGGCATCACCTGCCACGCCGGGCGCATGGTCCGTGTGGACAAAGGCGCGTGGGACAAGTCCCGCGGCGCGGAGTTCAACCACGAGTTCAACCGCGCGTGGCTGGAGCGTTGCCAGCGCGCCCTCAAGCCCAACGGCACGCTATGGGTCACCGGCACCTCGCACGTCATCTTCAGCATCGGGTATGCAATGCAGCAGCTCGGCTTCAAAATCCTCAACGACATCGCGTGGGAAAAACCCAACCCCCCGCCGAATCTGTCGTGCCGGTATTTTACCCACAGCACCGAGACTGTGCTTTGGGCGGCGAAGAACGATAAGAGCAAGCATGTCTTCAATTACGCGCACATGAAGCAGATCAACGGCGGCAAGCAGATGAAGACCGTCTGGCGCTTCACCGCTCCCGGCGGCGCGGAAAAAACCCACGGCAAGCATCCGACGCAGAAACCCGTCTCTTTAGTGGAGCGTTGCGTTCTCGCTAGCACAAAACCCGGCGAGCTAATTCTTGATCCTTTCATGGGTGCTGGGACCACTGGTATCGCATGCACTCGTACTCATCGTAATTTTGTCGGAATTGAAGCGGATCAGTCACACGTAAAGCTCGCCCATACTAGAATTGAAAATGAACTTAAAACAACCTTGCCATTTGGGAGGAATGAAAAATGAACACGACGAAAATATGGCTAGAACAACATGGCTATACGGATGTGTTAAATAAAATCGAAAAGCTCGAAAGAGGTTGGATAAAAAAAGGAACGAAGACGCGTCGAAGTTGGCCCGAGGTACTAGCGGGTAATAAAGACGGAAGCCCAAAAATAATTGAGGGCGTAAAGTTTCCAGTGCTTTGCGCGGCAAGGACACGCAAGAACTGGGCTCAAACAAAAACATGCATTTCTAAAAACCCATTAGAAACTATGCCGCAGGTAACCAAGCAATCGAGATGGGAAAAATGCAAAACACATACTCGTCACATGGAGGAATCAAAAAATGAGCGCTAAATCACCAGAGCAGAAGCGAGCTTTTGAGTTTTTGTTAGCACGGTATAATAACCAGGAATTATTTACTAAAGCAGAGATGGAAGCTGCTGCAGGTTGGAACCCTCAAAAGAATTCTTTCAACACTTACTGGACCAAGCAATTTCGCCCCCTTGTCATAGAACATGACGAAAAATTCCGGGTGAGCCAACTATTCAAACGTTACAGCACTTGGCCCAAGTTTAGAGATAATATTGTTACTCAAAACCGCGTTTTATCTTCAAACTATTCTTCGTCAACATACGATCAGGTTGTGGTATTTGAGTTTTTTATGCCTTTGCGCAACGAAGAGCATCTTCGCGCAACGTTGGACACGCTATTTTTTCGCAACATTATCGTAGCTAGATTGAAGATTTTAGACCAAACAGATCTCGCAAAAAATTTCCCAAAAAAGGTAGACGAAAGTGACGCTCCTTATTATGAACGAATCTGCGATTGGATTTCAGATACATTTGCTGGCTATTCAATTCGCCATGTAAATGGTCGCTATCGTGCCGGTAGCTTAAGAAGCAAAGAAGATGCCGCTCGATCAGAAGCGAAGGGCGAACCATATCTGATTGATGAAACAACGGCTGTTACTACATTCATAATTCCATACGGAAAACCGATCGCCGGACATTTTTTTTCAAACAATCAAGAGGACTCACTCGATTTCGCTGAATCACCGGAGTTAAGTAAAATCAGGTGGTTTTTCTATCACTTATTTATCCAAAGCATAATAGAAGTAGTAAATGGTGAGGATGAAATCTGGCTTCTGGAAAATGGAAGG
>Ga0210388_10004210_pt1 | contig 11265 bp, 6 predicted proteins | sample IncBWC19OmetaG_FD_155485 | JGI IMG/M metagenome (GOLD analysis project Ga0210388, IMG submission 155485) | Forest soil microbial communities from Barre Woods Harvard Forest LTER site, Petersham, Massachusetts, United States - Inc-BW-C-19-O ...
CTTCAACTTGCGCGAATCGCGGCCGAACACCGGGAGGGAGCGAAGGCCCTTGCGCATTTATCTCAGATAGAAGACTCGACGGTACTGGCCCGTATCGTGCGGGCAGAGGCGATCTACTGGATGGGGAACCATCCTGCGGCGATCGCGATGCTCGATGCTGCTCAAAGAGACGCAAATGGTGATCCCGCCATGCTTTTGCTGTTCGGCATCACGTGTCGTCGCCTGGCATTGTACGAACGTTCCGAAACAGCGTTCAATTCGATACTGGCCAGGAACCCGCTCGATTTCGATACGCTTCTGGAACTTGGACGCACTGCAGTGTGGGCCCGGGACTATGGTCGCGCCGAGAGCGCACTGACCCTGGCCCTAAACTTACACAGCGAGGATAGTGATGCATTGTTTCAGCTTGCCCAGGTTTTCTCGGCGCGTCAGGACTACAGCCGCGCGGTTTACCTGCTGGCAAGAGCGAACCACTCGTCGCCCAATCGTGCTGAAATCTTGCTGGCGCTCGCGCGAGCTGCCCAAGCCGCGGAGTACTACGGCGATTCTGCCATGGCCTACGATGAGTACCTGCAACTCCGGCCGCTTGACGATGTTGCCCGCCGCGACCGTGCTCTGGTCTATGGCTTGACTGGGACCCGCTCAGACAAGGCCTTCCAGGAATTGAGATGGTACCTTCGCAAACATCCCTCCGATAGCATCGCGTACTACAATCTGGCGCAGGTCTCGTGGAAGACGCGCCCTGAAGAAGCGCTCCGGGATTTATCAACGGCGCTACGCTTGAATCCGAAGTTTGCGGCAGCGCGTTACAGCCGTGGATGGCTGCTTCACCGGCTCGGTCGAGACGCCGAGGGTCTGGCCGACTTACAATCTGCAGCCAACATCCTTCCCAACGTTGGCGTGCTCATCAGCCTGGGGTCTTCCTACCTGGTCCTCGATCGGCCATCGGACGCAGAAAAAGTTCTGCGTCAGGCATTAGCAATGTCGCCCGCCAATCCGGAGGCGCTGATGCAGTTGGGCCGCGCTCTGATGGACTTGGGCCGTGAAAACGAGGCTCAGAATTTCCTCGATGAGTTTCAGAAGGTACGGCCACAGAAAATACGCGGTCCGCTCATTGAACCCAGGATGATCGAATTGGCTACTCTTTCATCCGGTGACATGGCGAAACGCGAAATCGAGCGCCTACGAGAGGACTTGGGCGCCAACCCTGGCGACTCGGAGTTGCAGCTAAATCTTTCCAGGCTGTTGCTGCTGAACGGCAGGGTGGCAGAATCCCAAGTTGAGTTCCGTCATTTACTGAAGATGAACATCGATGGACAACTCTGTGAAGAAGCTGGAACGTCTTTGCTTCAGTCCGGCAACTATGAGCTAGCAAAGGAATTTCTACAACGTGCTGCGCTGGAGCGGCCCAATGCACGCATCGACTTGGCAGCCGCGCTGTTTCTCAACGGCAGCCCGGATCAGGCCTTGGCAGAGCTCGATCAAATGCCAGACGGCCTACGCACTGGAGACTACTTCTTTTTGAACGCCAGCATCCTCGATGCTTTTGGGATGAGTGCGCAAGCAGAGAAGGTTCTCGACGAAGGGCTGCGCCGTCCAACTTCGAGGCCACAGATCGCACAGCGGGCGGTATTGCTGTTGACTCGAAACCATCGCGACACCGATGCCCTCGGTCTCATAAGAAAAGTTCTCAACAACAACCCCGATAATCCCGAATTGTTGCTTACGGAGGCAATCCTGACGGCGCTCATCCATCAAGAGGCTGGCGCTGAGAACAGGCTCAGGGAGATGGAGGCACGTTGGCCGGAATGGGACCGTCCATACTTAGTTCATGGCCTGTTGCTCGATCAGGCTGGGAACCAAGACGGAGCCAAACGACAAATCGAAACTGCGCTTGCCCTGGGATCGAAAGACCCCGTAGGCATCTGCGCCCTCGCCCACATTGAAAACTCCCGTGTTCCTGACTCACAGTGTTCCGACCTGAAAGGGATTCGAGGCTTGATCCCATCTTCGGGCGACAAGCCATAACCGCGCGGGTTAATTTGGCTCCTTCAAGTCAAGAATCTTATCGGCGACTACTCTTTTCACAACTTGTAAGGTCCCGCTCGGCCAACGAATTTCGACTATCGCTGCCGATTTCTCCTGCCCCAGACCGAAATGGACACGCTTGTCGCTCGACGACATAAAGCCTACGGATGTAGTCACGTGATTGTAGAGCGTTCGACCAGACGGGGTTGTGACCTTGATCTTCGCCCCAATCGCATCACGGTTGCTCTTCACTCCAGTCAATTTGATGAGCAGCCAGTGATTGCCATTGTCAGCCGAGTTCAGTAGGATGCGGGGCTTCTCATTGAGAGACGTAACCACAATATCCATAAATCCATCATTGTTCAGGTCGACGAAAGCCGAACCTCTCTGATAACCGACGCGGAGGAAATCCTTTCCTATCTGGTCCGACACGTCACGGAATTCCTTCCCATCCACGTTCTCAAACAGCGTGTCATGCTGCCTTGACGCCGGGACCAGGTTGTCGACGTCGCCATTCGCCGAGAACAAATCTTTCCAGCCGTCGTTGTTGTAATCGACGAATCCAGTGCTCCAACCGGAGAAGGTCCGGCTCAGTTGACCGATCTTGGTGCCGGGCGAAACATAGCGGAATGACTTGCCGTGCTGGTTCCGGAACAAGGCCCAGCTCTGTCCCATTAAATCGTTATAGAAAATGTCAACCCATCCGTCATTGTCGTAGTCCTTAGCGTCGCTGCCCATACCGGAGACCGTGCTTCCGTCATCGTTATAGGCCGCGCCGTAGTCGAGCGCGGCTTCTTTGAACGTGCCATCGCCCTGGTTTATGTACAAAAGGTTTCGCTCGGTATCGTTGGCAATGAAGACGTCCATCCACCCATCATCGTTGAAGTCGGCAATGGCGATGCCCATTCCCTTCCCCTTCGATTTCCCGAAACCCGATCGCTCCGTAACATCCTCAAATTTTCCGTTGCCGAGATTGTGATAGAGCCGCATCGGAACACTCGTGTAGGTTTCGGGATTGCAGTAGGACTCCTTGCCGCGAAGAGCGCACCGGCGGTCCATTGCGGGAGTCCATAGGGCGTAATTCGACACGATCAGGTCGAGGAGACCGTCGTTGTCATAATCAAACCATGCTGCCTGCACGCTTAATTCGCCCGCTGGTTTGTCGCCCAGTCCAGATTGGTCGGTAACGTCCGTGAATGTTCCATCCCTATTGTTGTGGTAGAGCGTGTTCTTCCCGGCGTTTGCGATAAAAATGTCGGGCCATCCATCGTTGTCATAGTCTGCGATCGCAACCCCATAGCTGAAACCGAGCCGTTCACCGCTAAGTCCGGCTTTTGCGGTGACATCTTCGAACGTGCCATCGCCATTATTGCGAAGTAACACATTGTGGAACGATGAATTTGTTTTCTCGAGTTCCGGAAATCGGGCACCGTTGGTGAGGAAAATGTCCATGAACCCATCGTTGTTGTAGTCCAGAATACCTACACCTCCGCACATTGGCTGCGGAAAATACTTTCGACCTCTAAAATCGTTGTTCGAAATATATGAGATCTTCGATCGCGGCACGATGTCAGTAAAATGCGGGCGCTTGGGAGCTGCGGGCGATTGAGCGTCGGCCCGCAGGCGTAGTCCGACGCTTGCGACCGCTAAGGAGCACGCAAGGAAAAGGAAACCCGGCCGTCGATGAATTGTTCCTTTGAGAACAAAATATGCCAGGCGAAGACGTCGGGTGCTCATAAGGGGAGGGCGGCCCCACTCCCACCGCCGGTCGGTAGGACTGAGGCCGGTCTGTCCGGAACAATGTTCAGAAGGTAAATCTTAAGCTCAATTGCAAAATTCGGCCATACGTATCCTGCTGCTCATCGGTCGATTTGCCGAAGGTGGGAGACGTCGGGCTGCTCACGTCTGGCGCCGCCCATGTAAGTTGGTTGAGTACGTTGAACGCGTCCATGCGCAACTGAAATACAGTTTTCTCAGTCGTGTGAAAGTCTTTGACGATGGAGGCATCTATGTCAAAGAAGTGTGGTCCAGTGAGTCCCGGGTAAAACCACGGATTCTGCCGGACAGCTCCCGCCGGCAAGGCCGAGAATAAGGAGGTATTGAACCACTCAAGATGCGAAGGACTGGAAAGCACGGGGCTCCCCGGAGAGACAACCGCTCCAGGCATTGTCAAATAGTTCCCGGAACGCCAAGTGCCAACGCCGCTCACGTACCAACCGCCCAGAACAGCATCGAGCGCTCGCGGCGCAGCTGGCATGAACGTACGGCCTCTTCCGAAAGGCAAATCGTAAGAGCCCGATGCCGTTAGTCGATGCCGCGCGTTGGGAGACTGCATCCAGGTCCAGTGCTGTAGATAGGCATCGATGCTGTTGAAGAACCGCTGGTCCTGTTCGTAGTGATAACTGTAACCCACCAGGAGCGAGAGCCCATGGCTGTAGTTCTTCGTTAGCTTAAATTCAGCAGCTTGATAGTGCATATTGCCGCCCCGGACCCCGTCGTACTCATTTAGCGGTCCGTACTGTGGGAAAGGAACCATCAAAGATCCCAAGCTCACAGTGGGCAACAAGGCATTGGAACCGGGGAATTGATTCGCTGGGAGGAGCTTATAAAACGGATTTGCAACTGTAGTAAGTTCGGCCGCCAACCCTGCTGGTGTCGTCGCAATCCGAGGATCGATCTGATTCAGATTGTAAGCTGTGTCGAACATCTGGGTCGAGAAATTCAGGACATAACTGGCCTCGAACACGGCGTCACGCGCCACCTGGTGCTGGACTGACAGGTTGATCCGGTCGCTATGGCTCTTTGGCCGGGTCGGATTGTAAAAAGAGATTCCATTTGGATCGCCCAACCCCGTGTATACTCCGTCGCTTTTTTTGGTGGGAATCTGAATTGGAAAGGACGAGGGGAAGGGATTGGACAAAGACATTGGCGGGGTTCCGGGAATCGTCTGGTTTGCCGTGGATGGTGCTGGGCTGACCTGATCGAAACCATAGAAGGGGTTGCTCAGCATGTCCAATCCCCCCGAGGAACCCTCCGCGTTGTTCTGGTTCCCGTTGATGGTTTGGTCGCGCCAGGGCGTGAAGTACCGGCCATAACCTGCTCGGAAGGACATTTTGTCAGAGAGGCGGACAGCCACACCAAGTCGCGGCGACAAACTGCCATAGCCGGCGTTCCACTGTCCGGAATTACCGGTATCGGTAAATTGGAACGCTCCGTTCATGTTCGGTGGGCCGGGCGGAATGCCGGTGTAGCCGTTGGAGGACAACGCACCCTGGACGTCGGATTGAATCACGGATGCAACTCCCGTGCCTTGCAATACCGGGTCTGAGGCCGCGAAGTTTGGCGCGCGCGCGAAATTGTTCGCCGAAGAGGAATACGCAGTCTCGTATTCATACCGCAACCCGAGAGTCACGGTCACATTTCTGGATACTCTCCAGTCGTCATTGACAAACATTGCAAAACTCCTCGACTGCGTGTCCTGGAGGGTTAGCACAGGCATCGACGTCGACCCGTCGCCCCAGCTGTTGTCCGATAGCCCGGGAACAGCCTGAACTACTCCCAACAGGAAAGTCGCATAAGGATCGCCCGATGTTTTGTCCGTGTTCAAGTACGTACTCGAGGTGGCGCTTGGGTCAAATCCGAAACCCGGATTCTCATTCTGTAGAAGACTGGGGGAGTGACTGATGATCACCTCAAACCCAGTCTTCAGGAAGTGTCTGGTCTGATCGTGTGAAAGTTGAACGCTAAATGCTTCACCGCTCGGAGACTGGTGCCAAAGACCGCCGCCGGGACCGATATCCAGCACGTCACTGCCGCTGTAAGCGATCATCGACATGCGCGGAATCAGTATCGGGACCGACGGATCTGCAAATAGGGGAGTGTAGAATGTGGTTGGCGTGGTGCCCAAGCTTCCTCCCCAGATTTTTGCCCATCCTCCGCCAGAAGCGTAATTGGTCGCGAAATGCGCCGCATCGATCAGGCTGTGATAGTCCCCGCGCACGTCGACAACCGTCTTATTACTGATTGTGTAGGTTCCGCCGGCAGCGTACTGGGTGCCGTTTCGTGTGGAACCGCGGTCGGATTGAAACAAGGGCGAACCGGTGGGATTGGATGTAGATACGGGCGTCCTGATGATACCTACATGCCCGTACAGGTGCAATTTGCTCGTAACCTCATAGTCGACTCGGTCCATGAAGTTCTTGTAGGGATTCTGCACCGGCAGAGCGACTGCGTAGTTATTTGCATTTGTGGGGTTAGTGGCCAAATTAACGGGCTGGTTCGGTTGCCACAGATTCTGCGTATAGTATTGCGCGATCGGATTCAAAAGGTTGGTGGGAATCTTGTTATAGGCAGGATTACCGGCTTGCCCAGCTTCTGCCGCAAACGTCATACGCTGACCGCTGGAATTGGTCGATGATGGGTCGTAAAGCCAGCGCGTTGTCCCGCTGCTGTTCAGCGATTGGGAATAGTCGCCACTACGTTCGAGCATAGTTGGTACGGTGTAGACGAGTTGCCCGGGCTGCGTGTACACCCATCCCTCATAACCGACAAAATCAAATAATTTATTCTTCAGAATTGGGAAACCCAGGGTCCCACCGTATAAGTGTTTGCGCTCGTCGTTAGCGGTGCGCGTTACGCGGTCTTGCAGCGCGTTGGCCCATGGATATTGTCCCTGATAGTATGCAAGCCCGTGCCAGGCATTGGTGCCAGACTTGACGGTGAGGTTAATGGCTGTGCCCGCACCGTTTCCATTCGCCGCATCCACCGTATTCTGAACGATGTTCACTTCCCCGATCATGTCTGGCGCAGGCTGGTAACCATTCTTTACGCTGACTGCGGTGGGACTTCCGTCCAGACGCAAGTCATTCGAATAATTTGCGCTGCCCGCGATCCTCTCTTGGCCCGGCCCCCAACTGCTATAAACGGCGTTGTCTGGATTATCGTCATTGCGTTCGACGGAGGCGTCCAATTCCGCCAGGAAAAAAGGGGCGCGCTGGAGTTGCGGCAATCGGTTGGCGATCACCGTGTCCACGGTGGTATCCAACTTGCTGGTATTGAACTCCACCGTGGTGGCTTCAGCCTGAACTGAGATGGTCTCGGAAACGGAACCAGGGTTCAACATCGCGTCGACCGTGACGTCGCCCCGAAGCTGAAGATTGACCTCGCGCTGCACGAACTTCTTGAAACTCGTATGTTCGACAGCGAGGTCGTACTTTCCCGGTTCCACGAGGTCGAAGATAAAGTGGCCATCGCTGTTCGTTTGCTGAGTCGTCGTGACTCGTGTGGCTATGTTTGTGAGCGTGACGGTTGCGCCGGTGATCGCCGCCTTGCTGGAATCAACCACGCTGCCCTGAATCCTACCGCGAAAATCTTGCGCCAACAGGCTTGTCGCGAACAGAAGTATTGGCAAAAGCCTCAGCAGTCTGGCCCCGATGCACATAAGTGAAACCTCCTGAAACGGTCGCGTTCTAAAAGAGCCAACGACAGCCGGAAAAAAGGAAAAGCGGCTTCGGTCCGAATGCGGATGAGGCACGCGGAGAGCGCTGCTGGGATGAGAGGGAACCGCCCTGACAGGTACGCCAGTTTCATTGTGCGACCGCCGTGCATAGCCCCGGCCAACCTCGCGTTATTATGTAATCGATTACATTTCAAATTCTTAATAACTACCTGTAATCGCTTACATCGGAGACGGTGCTGACGCTACTCCACAGCAACTGGCGTTGTCAATCATTATTTTCTTTTAGTCGGGGAGGGTCAGTTATCGGCAGGACTAGCTGGCATTTGGAGCGGTTCCCTACCCGGGCGGCGAGAGGTAGTGCCGCTCCGGCACTTCCCTAAGTCTTGCAGCAGCAGTTTCCGGGGTTAGGTCCCGCTGTGGTGCGGCAAGCAACTCATAGCCGACCATGAACTTTTTCACCGTAGCAGAGCGCAGCAGGGGCGGGAAGAAATGTGCATGCAAGTGCCACTCGGCGTGTTCCTTGCCGTCCGTCGGGCGCTGGTGAAATCCCATGGAGTATGGGAAGGAATACTGAAACAGATTGTCATACCGTGTCGTCAGACGTTTAAGCACATCCGCCAAACTGACGCGCTCTCTCACATTCAGTGCCTCGATATCAGCAACATGCCGTCTGCTGAGAATCATGGTCTCGAATGGCCAGGTCGCCCAGAACGGCACGACTGCCAAGAAGAAGTCATTCTGGCAAACAATCCGCTGCCCCGACGCCAACTCCAGTCTCAAGTAATCACACAGCAGGCAGTCATGGTGTTCGCGCCGGTAATCCTCCATGGACTCCTGCTCCTTCCGCGGTTCGTTGGGAATGGTTTGCGTCGCCCAGATTTGCGCGTGCGGATGCGGATTGCTGCACCCCATCATCGCGCCGCGGTTTTCGAAAATCTGGACGTTGTGGATATACGGAAGATCGCCAAGACTCCGATACTGCGCGGCCCACACATCGATGACACCGCCAATCTCGGCGGGCGTCATCTGTGCCAACGTCAAGTCGTGTCGCGGCGAGAAACAGACTACGCGGCAAACGCCGCTCTCGGCGGTCGCGAGAAGCAGATCCTTGCCGCCGTCATCGACCGTCAGCTTCGGCAAGTCGGGTTGCAGTGCGGCGAAGTCGTTGTCGAAAACAAAGGTCGTGGAATACTTCGGATTATGAATGCCACCCGCCCGCGTGTTGCCCGGACACAAATAACAATTTGGATCGTAGCTGGGGGACGACGAATGTACAGGCTTCTCCGTCTGCCCTTGCCAGGGCCGCTCCGTGCGATTCGGTGAAACCAGAATCCAGTCCTGAGTTAGCGGATTGTAACGACGATGCGATATCCGTTGTAGCTTCGCTAGGTCCATGCCCATCAGTCCACGTATCCGTTTGGGTGCCGCTGAAACCAATTCCAAGCGCTGCTCACGATTGCACCCAGCTCCGTGTACTGTGGTTTCCAACCAAGCTCAAGGCGGATCTTGTCCGAGCTCGCGACCAGGATCGCAGGATCTCCGGGCCGCCGTCCCTCCTCGATCGCCGGAATGGCATGGCCAGTAACTCTCCTTGCCACCTCGATAACCTCGCGGACGCTGAAGCCACGGCCATTGCCGAGATTGTAGATCGATGCTTTTGGGCTGCCAGGGACGGTTATTGCATCCAGCGCCAGCAGATGTGCGCTGGCCAGATCGGAAACATGGACATAGTCCCGGATGCAAGTTCCATCGAAGGTTTCGTAGTCGGTCCCGAAGATGGCGACACTATCTCGTTGGCCTGCAGCGACCCGAAGCAGAATGGGGACCAGATGTGTTTCGGGTACGTGCATTTCGCCCAGTTCGGCGGTTGCGCCCGCCGCGTTAAAGTAGCGGAGACTCGCATAGGAAAGTCCGTGGATGCGGTGGTACCAAGGAAGAGTCCGTTCCACTAACAGTTTGGACTCGCCATAGACGTTCGTCGGCTGCAAAGCATCAGTCTCAAGAATCGGTGACCGCAGCGGATTGCCGTAGAGGGCAGCCGTCGACGAGAAAACGAAACGCGAGACTCCGTACTCAGCCACTTGCCCCAGCAGCGTCATTGCGTTCGCGGTGTTGTTGCGAAAATAGCGAGTTGGCGTCTTCATTGACTCGCCTGCTTCGATGGACGCGGCAAAATGCATGACCGCGTCAAACTTATACTTTTGAAAAACACTGCTCAGGTGAGTAATGTCCTCCAACTTGCCTACGATCAACTCGGCCTTGGCTGAAACGGCACGCCGGTTGCCCTTGCTCAGGTCGTCGTAAACAACCACCTCCTGCCCCTCGGCAAGCAACTGAGCAACAACAACGCTGCCAATGAATCCAGCACCGCCGGTCACGAGAACCCTCATCCAGCCTCTTCTTTCCGAGCAAACGCTTCGGAACGTCCCAGGACACCTTCACCCTGCCGCCGTGATTCGCCGACGACCGGTGGAGGTGGTTGTGGGTGACCACATCCTCCGACTTTTTCAGGAGCGGCTTCGGCGTATTGCGAGCAGCAACATAGTGGCTCCGAATGCGAGCAACACGAGGCCCCAGACCAGATTGATATCGATTCCAAGAGAACGAGCATAAATGGCGCGGTCACTCAGCCAACCATCAACCGCCAAAATGAGGCCGAACATAGAAAACATCAGGCCGATCGGCAACCGGATATCCAACCCCATGTACAGACTCCGTCTACCAGAAGATCAGGTTCAGGACCACAGCAATACCAATAACAATCGCGCCCAGCACAGCTGGACGCATGTACCAAGCTAAATGCTCCTCATCCGGTTTTTCGGTTAATGAGTACACCAACCCGACTAAGCTGTTCTCCTGGGGCGCGCGCGTGCACAGGCTAATTAGAATGGTGACTGCGAAGCATACCGACCACGCCCAAATTGCCGTCCAGAAATTTTGCGCCATCTCGCTGGGATACGTATGGACCGTTCCCAGCCAGCCCCCCTTGATGCCAGCGCCCGCACCGAAAGGCAGCGTGAGTCCTTGATGGACCGCAGCTGCGGCTGTGCCGGAAAGCAACCCGAAAAATGCCCCGTGGCCAGTTGTACGCTTCCAGAACATGCCAAGCAGGAAAGTAGCAAAGACTGGCGCATTCACGAAGGCAAACACCAGCTGGAGGAAGTCCATGATGTTGTTGAAATGCGATGCTGCATAGGCCGCGCCCACTGACAGTGCAATTCCAAACGTCGTGGCCACGCGCCCCATCCACAAATAGTGAGCATCGTTCGCGTTCGGGTTGACGTAGGACTGGTATATGTCGTAAGTCCAGACTGTGTTGAACGCGGTCACGTTGCCAGCCATCCCCGACATAAAGCTGGCCAGAAGCGCGGTCAGCCCGAGGCCAAGAATTCCGGTCGGAAAGTAATGAAGCAGCATGTTCGGGATTGCCAGATCGTAGTCGAGGATGGGTTTGCCGTTTGCATCGAGTTTCAGGGCGCCCGTGCTCTCGTCCACTTTTGCAGGAATCAAACCTTTGCCGCTTGCGTTGGAGGCTTGCATTTGGCCCGTACTGGTGTTTGCCGCGGTTATTGCAGGATTGGGCAGCGCGACTGCAATCATCCCCGGCAAGATAACCAGAAGAGGAAACACCATCTTCGGCAGCGCAGCGATGAGCGGCGTTCGGCGGGCCGCGCCCATAGAATCGGCGGCCATGGCGCGCTGGACCACCAGAAAATCCGTGCACCAATAACCGAATGACAGCACAAACCCAAGTCCCATTACCAGGCCAAATACATCCA
>Ga0210388_10004214_pt1 | contig 11260 bp, 6 predicted proteins | sample IncBWC19OmetaG_FD_155485 | JGI IMG/M metagenome (GOLD analysis project Ga0210388, IMG submission 155485) | Forest soil microbial communities from Barre Woods Harvard Forest LTER site, Petersham, Massachusetts, United States - Inc-BW-C-19-O ...
AGCCTGCGGCATCTGGACTTCGAGGCAGATAACCTGACGATTCACGGACTGGAAGCTCCGGGCCAGATTCCGTATGCGCATGTGGATCGTGCGTATGTCGAGGTGAAGATACTCTCGTTCTTCCGTCCCAAGATCGCGCTGAATTATGTGGGCGCGACGCATCCGGTGATTCACCTGCTCGTCAATGCGGACGGTTCGACGAATGCGCCTCATCCGAAGGTGCTTTCGACGAGCAGCAAGCCAGTGCAGGATACGCTTTTCGATCTGGCCGTCGATCGGACCGAGGTCACGGAGGGAATAGTGCTGATCGATGAGCAGGCAATCGAACAGCGGGCGATCCCGTTCGACCTTGCCGCGAATCATATCGGGGTGCAGCTTCGTTATGTGCCTGCGCCACTGGGGGCGGCGGACCCGAAGGCAGTGGAGCGTTATGCGGGCACGGTGCATATCGAAGACATGACGGCGATGCGCGTCAAGACCGCTCCGGTGCATTCGAAGCTCGATCTCGAGGTGAGCGTCGCAAGAAACTCCGCCGATTTGCAATCGTTGCGGTTACAGAGCGGACTTTCGCTGCTGGAGGGAAAGGGGGAGCTCAAGAATTTTGCCGATCCGGCGTGGAACATGCAGCTCAATGGCAAGGTGGATCTTCGCGAAGTGGAGGCGCTCTTCGACATTCCGGGACTGGACCGGGGTGAGGTTGCGCTGCAACTCACCGGGCAAGGGAACAAGAGCAGCTTCAGCGTCGACGGCAAGACGGATGTATCGAAGGCCACGTATCACGTGGCAACGATTCACATTGTCGATGCGAACGCGACGGCGCAGGTACACATCACGCAGGACGAGCTTGCTCTGACCGGGGTCAAGGCACGGCTGGCTGGCGGCGGCGCGATCGACGCCGATATGCGCATCCTTCGTTGGCTGCAGACTCCGCCGTCGAACGCGGTGCCGAATCTGCCGCCCGCCACAACGCGCGCGCTGAGAAAAGCCAGCGAGATGGATGCTGACCGCACCAAGCAGCAGGGAACGATCCGCGCGAAGATTCGCGGACTTTCTCTTTACTCGATCATGTCGATGGTGGCTCCAGCGCATTACGCGGATCTGGGTTTCGACACTGCGGCGACGGGCGATGCGGGTGTGGACTGGACGGGGAGCGCGATGGCCTTCACCGGGAATGCGAGGGTCAGTCTGACGCCCACGGGCCGGGGTCGCCCGGACTGGGTTCCGGTCAGCGGCTCGGTAGATGCGGGATATTCAAATGTGACGGGCGCGGTGAGCATCCGCAACGTTGTGATTCACACGCCGGCAACCGAGTTGCAGGTGACGGGCAGCCTCGGCGCGTATCCGATCACCCGCGCTTCTTCCTTACAAGTGCAGCTGACGACGACCAACCTCGGCGAATTCGACCGGGCGCTCTCCACGCTTGGGGTTGCGGCGGGAGGGAAGCAAGGAGTGAAGGCGCTTCCGCTTGCGCTGCATGGGCAGGCTACCTTTCAGGGCGTGGTGTCGCGCAGCATTCTCGATCCGGATGTGGAAGGCCATCTGAATGCGACAAACTTCGACCTGATCTTTAATGCGCCGTTGCAGAGCGCAGCCGCGGCGGGGACGACTCCAGTTGCTGTTCCTGCTTCGGAACCGGCCCCGGCTACGGTGTCTGCTTCGCCTGCGACGCCTCCGGCTGCGAATGCGGAGCGGGTCATTCACTGGGACTCGGCGGATGCGGAGGCAGAGTATTCGTCAAATCTGATTTCGGTGCAGCATGGCGTGCTGACGCGCGGCAAGACCTCGGTGCATCTGACGGGTGCGCTGAATGCGCATCAATTGTCGCCGCGACGGTATGCGTTCGATGAGCATTCGTCGATCACCGCGAATGTGGGCGTGCAGGACGCATCGGTGGGCGATCTGCTGGTGATGGCGGGGCAGGATCTGCCGGTGACAGGGACGCTGAATCTGCAGGCGAATGTGACTGGCCAGCTCGATAATCTGAGCGGCGGCGGCCACGTGGCCGTGAATGGGGGCGCGCTCTACGGCGAGCCCTATCGCAGCCTGAATGCCGATCTGCGCTTCGCGGGCCGAGAGATTGGCGCGACGCACCTGGTATTTCTGCAGGATGGCGGACAACTTTCGGGCGACGGCGGTTACAACCTCTCGACGGAGAATTTTCACTTCAACGCGAAGGGGTCCGGCTTCGATCTGGCGCATCTGCAGAGCCTCAAAAGCTTGAAGTTCGCGGTGGGCGGCATGGTGGCTTTCGATGCCCAGGGCAGCGGCACGGTGACGTCGCCCAACCTGCAGGCGAGTGTGCATCTGACGCGGCTGAATTTCGACAACCGGGCGCACGGCTTCGTCGACGTCAACGCGCATACGCAGGCGCATTCGCTGCTGCTCGATGCGAATGTGCAAATGACCAATGCAGCGCTGCGGGCCCATGGGCAGGTGGAGTTGGGCGGCGACTATCAGACGCAGGCACAGCTTACGCTGGTGGGTCTGGATGTCGATCCGATCCTGGAGACGCTTGCGGTGCGCGGGGTCACGGTGCATACGTCGATCTCGGGCGATGTGAAGGTGGCCGGGCCGCTGCGTTTTCCTCGCAAACTGAGTGGGGATGCGACGCTCAACCAGTTTTCGGTATCGCTAGGCGGCATTCCCCTCAAGACCGACGGAGCGTTGCATGCTGTCCTGACGGCAGGCTCTCTGCACCTCGATCCGTTCAAGGTTACGGGCGAAGACACGAACATGAGCGCGAGCGGCTCACTCGGGCTCTTCGACCAGGAGCGGGAGCTCGATCTGCATGGCGAAGGCTCGATCAACATGAAGCTGGCGCAGACGCTGGATACCGATCTCACTTCGTCAGGGCATGTCGACTTCAACGTGGATGCGGATGGGACGATCCTGCATCCCAGTCTGACGGGGCAGGTGAAGCTCACAAATGTGAACATGGCGCTCCAGGATTTTCCGAATGGGCTGAGCCAGGTAAACGGCACGTTGGCGTTCGACCAGGACCGGCTGGATGTGAAGGATCTGACGGCGATCAGCGGCGGAGGCAGGCTGAAGCTGGGTGGATTCGTGACGTATCAGCAGGGACTGTATGCGGACCTGAACGCCACGGCGAAGGATGTGCGCATCCGCTATCCGCAAGGCATCAGCTCGATGGCGGATGCGACGATGCGTCTGCAGGGCACGCAGGCTTCGCTGCTGCTGAGCGGAACAATCACGGTAACGCGGTTCGTGATCGGTGCGGACCTCGACCTGACGTCGCTCAGCTCAGCGACCGGCGGCGTGACGCTTCCGCCCGATCCGAACGCGCCTTCGAACCATGTGCGGCTGGATGTTCATATCGTGTCCGCGCCACAGCTTGACTTCCAGAACTCCTACGCGAAGCTGGCGGGCGATGTGGATCTGCGGGTGCGCGGCACGCTGGCACAGCCTTCGGTGCTTGGCCACATTTCCGTGACCGAAGGCAGCGCGACGTTTGCCGGGACTACGTATGAGCTGCAGCATGGCGACATCTACTTCGCCAATCCTCTGCGTATCGATCCGGTGATCGACCTGACGGCGACGGCGCATGTGGAGGATTACGACATTACGATCGGACTGAACGGGACCCCTTCGAAGCTGAGTCCCAACTTCCGGTCGGAGCCGCCGCTTTCCGAGCAGGATATCTTTGCTCTGCTGGCGCTGGGGCGCACGCAGGAAGAACAGCAAATTTATTCCAACATGCAGTCGCAGGCGGGTGTCAATTCGACGGCGGATACTCTGCTGGGCGGGGCGCTGAATGCTACGGTGAGCAGCCGTATTCAGAAGCTGTTCGGCGGCGGCAGCGTGAAGATAGATCCGACTTTTGTAAGCGGAACGGGGAACTCGACGGCGCGAATTACGGTGGAGCAGCAGATTTCGAAGAACGCTACGCTGACCTATGCGACCAACGTGAACTCGACAGCGGAGCAGCTCATTCAGGCGCAGTGGAACCTGACGCAGAACCTTTCGATCCTGGCGGTGCGTGATGAATCCGGCGTATTCAGCCTGCTGTTCAAGATCCGGCAGAGATATCGCTGAGAGAGGTATCCCTATGGATCTGCAAGGACGGATGGTAGCAACCGGAAGGGAAATCGGGTATATTTCATCCGCGAGCATCTCATGTCATTGAGCGTTCGCTCGGAATTCAAATGAAATTCAACGAGACTGCCGGATGTTGGGGTAGTGCGGTATCGGAGTGCCGAACGAGGAGGATTTTGACGATGAGAAGTGTGAAGCGTGAAATCGCCACAATGGCGATCGGTTTTCTGCTCTTGAGCGGCTCTGTTTCCCTGTCGCGCCATTCAGCGGCCGTAGCCCAGTCTTCGGCTAACGACAACAACCTTCGCGCGGAAATCATGAACAAGGCTTTGAACAAATCCAAGTTCAAGGGAGTTCAGGTCGCGGTTCAGAACGGACTTGTGACGCTGACCGGTACGGTGGATGTTTTTGACACCAAGGTAGATGCGGACAGGCGCGTGCACCGCACCAAGGGGGTTAAGGGGGTCGACAACGAGATCGAGGTCGCGGGACCGGACGTACCGGATGGAGTGCTGCAGCAGAAGCTGGTGAAGGCGATCTCCTACGACCGCGTGGGATATGGGACAACGGCGTATAACGCTATCTCGGTCAACGTGCAGAATGGCGTGGTCACGCTATCCGGCACAGCCTACGGGCCCGTCGACGCGGACTCGGCGGTTGCGGTTGCGGCCAACACGAAGGGCGTGAAGGATGTCGTCAACGATATTTCGGTCGATCCGGTTTCGCCAATGGACGATCGCATTCGCATCGCGGTGTTCCGCTCGGTTTACGGCTTCCCATCGCTGAACAGGTACGCGATCGATCCGGCCAAACCGATCCGCATTTCGGTGCAGAACGGCAACGTGACGCTGTATGGCGTGGTCGATTCGCAGTCGGACAAGGATGCGGCGGGGATTCGCGCCAACTCGGTGCCGGGCGTCTTCAAGGTGACCAATAACCTGCAGGTGGCAGGCGCTGGTCAGGAGAAATAGCCGCATCACAGCTACTGAAGTCGACTGATCGTGCTCAAGCCCTCGCGGATCTCCGCGGGGGCTTTTCCTTTGCGATGGAAGCGGACCCGATGAAGGGTGCGATGCGTTTTTCGTTAAACTTGATTTATGGCCTTCTTTCGCAACATCGGTGTGACTCTGGAGATGATCAAGTGGGAGCACTCGATCTTTGCATTGCCCTTCGCGCTTACCGGCGCCATGCTGGCCGCGCGCGGCGTACCGCATGCGGCGCAGATCTTCTGGATTGTGGTGTGCATGGTGAGCGCACGGTCGGCGGCGATGGCTTTTAACCGTTGGGCCGATGCCGCACTGGATGCGACGAATCCACGGACAGCTTCGCGGGCTATTCCGGCTGGGCTGCTGACGCGGAGCTTTGTGGGGGGCTTCACGCTGGCGATGATTGCTATCTTCCTGATTGCGGCGAGCCAGCTGAACCGGCTTACCCTGCTGCTGTCGCCGATTGCGCTGCTGGTGGTGCTGACTTACTCCTATACCAAGCGCTTAACACGGTGGTCGCACCTGGTGCTGGGGCTGGCGCTGGGGATTGCGCCGTCGGCAGCGTGGATCGCGGTGCGGGGCAGTCTTGATCCGCGCATCGTCATTCTTACGGTCGCGGTAATGTTCTGGGTTGCCGGATTCGATGTGCTGTATTCCTGCCAGGACGTGGAGCATGACCGCGCGGAAGGACTCTTCAGCGTGCCGTCGACCTTTGGAGTGAAGGCGGCATTCATGGTGGCGCGGCTGTTGCACCTGACCATGCTGCTGCTGCTGGTATGGCTGGCGCGTGCGTTTTCGCTGGGACACTATGCGTTCGTGGGGATTGCAGCGGTCGCCGTGCTGCTCTTATACGAGCATCTGATTGTTTCCCCGGGCGATCTGCGGCGGCTCAATGCTGCGTTCTTCACGATGAACGGGGTCATCTCGGTGGTGTTCTTTGTCTTTGTTGCTGCCGATCTACTTGCCCACCGCTAGACGCAAAAAGCCCGCGGTCGATGCCGCGGGCTTTTTTGCATTCCGGGGGAGAGGAATCCCGTTTTTGCTTTTGCTGCTCTCAAGCCGCTCTTTCGGAGGAAAGAAGCTGGCTTAAGTTCGGCGCGCGATCAGGCTGGGCGCCGCTCATCTACCTTGTGCTTATGCTCATCGATCTTTTCATTGACCCGGTCCTTCATGTTCTGAACCGTGGAGGTGACATTTTCACGAGCATGGGTGGCATGCGCTTCGCTCTCGCGCTTGTGCTCAGCGGCTGTCTTGCTGGCCGCATCCTTGACGTTGCCCCATGTCTCCTTGGCGGCGCCCTTTACCTGGTCGGCTACGCCCTGGTTCGCGAGATGCTGATTGCCTACGCCTTCTCCTACCTTCTCCTTCACCTTTCCGACTGCCTGGTCGATTTTGCCAGATACCTGATCCTTATTCATGGTGGATTACTCCGGGGTATGTACGGTTGATCTTTCGTTTATGTTGACTTGTTCTGATGCTGCTATGCCGAGCCATGCGAGATGGCTAAACTACAGGGCGGCGTCCGCTGATTAGCTGGATGAGCAGCACGACCAACGCCAGCACCAGCAGGATATGAATGTAGGCGCCAATCGCATGGAAACTGACGAGGCCCACCAGCCACAGAACCAGAAGAATTACGAAAATTGTCCAGAGCATCGCGAGATCTCCTCTTTCCCTCAAAGCATGTCTTCTACGGTCTGATAAGGTGCGTGGCGGCGATATTAGGTTGCCGTACAATCAAAAATTTGAGGGTCAAGTCAAGATGCAGCTTGCAATCCAAGGAGAGCCGGGATCTTTCAGCCATGAAGCGGCTCTACGTTTAGTTCCCGAAGCAACCATTCTGCCGTGTGCCTTTTCGACCGAGGTCTTTCGACGGCTTACGGACGGGGATGTCGAGGCCGCGGTGATTCCGATCGAGAATTCCCTGGCGGGGTCGGTGGTCGAGCATTACGATCTGCTGCTGGCGCACGACGTGGGGGTGGAGCAAGAGACGCTTCTGGGTATCCATCACAATCTGATCGTCGTTCCGGGCACGAAACTGGAGCGCATCCGGCGGGTGTATTCGCACCCGGTCGCACTGGCGCAATGCAGGCAGTTTTTCGAAAAGCATCAGAACATCGAGCCCGTTCCGTATTACGACACGGCGGGTAGTGTGAAGCAGTTGATGGAGTTGCGTGACCGCTCCTTTGCGGCGATTGCGAGCGATCGGGCGGCGGCGTACTACGGCGCCGAGGTGCTCCGGCCGGATCTCGAGGACAACGCTGAGAATTACACGCGCTTCTTTCTGATTCGGCGGCGGGGTGAGGTGCAAACGGTTCCGGATGCGGACAAGGTCAGCCTGGCGTTTCGGGTCGAGAATCGGCCCGGGACGCTGGTCGGCGCGCTGCACGCCTTTGCGCATCAGGGAATTAACCTGACCAAGATCGAATCGCGGCCGGTTCATGGCCGTCCCTGGCAGTACGTGTTCTACACCGACTATCAGCTATCCACGCCGGAATCGGCGGACCGGGCGCTGGAAGCGCTTGCCAAACACTGTTCGATGGTGAAGGAATTGGGGCGATACAAGGCCGGAACCATCGAAAAGTAATCCGTCCGGCAAGAAGCTGCGCAACGGAAGAAATCCGCACCCCTTTCCTCGTCCAATCGGACGGTCGATCTTTTTTGCCCAGATTTAGCTGAGTCACCTTGCCGGGTTGCATTGCCGATGAAATACTCGGTGATCAACTCGGGCTTTTCCACTTGGGCGGAGCATCCTATTTGGCAAGTCTTTGACTCCTCGGGAGGTTGGCAGTTGACCCCGGGCGGGGTTGTGGAACCCCTGGAGTTCGCCCGCGGAGGGCGAAGTTAAAGAAAATAAACGGACAATGGGCCGACGGAGGCGTTTTTGCGACCTATTTAAGGATGCAGCGTCTAATAGCTAATAATCTGATAAGAAGGCACTCAATGGCCAACGATTTTCTAAGTGTGATTCAACCGAGCGATCCAAAACAACGTGAGGAGCGCTCGAACGACAAGTCTCTTCCCGTTCTTCCGGTACGCGATACGGTGCTGTTTCCGCACGCGGTTTTGCCTCTTACGGTAGGCCGGGAGAGTTCCATTCAACTCATCAATTCCCTGGGGGACGAGAAGAGCATTGTGGTGGTCGCGCAGCGCGACGCACGGCTGGACTCTCCGCAACCCAGCGACCTGCATGCGTATGGCACGCTGGCGACGATCCACAAAGTCGTGAAGATGCCCAACCAGAGCCTTTTCGTCTTTACCGAGGGCACGGAGCGGGTCAAGCTGGGCACGTTCTCGCAGATCGAACCGTTCATGACGGCTTCGGTCGAGGTGGTGCCTGAGATCCTGCCCCGGAAGAGCTCGGAGCTGGAGGCCTTGCAGCGCAATGTGCTGACCCAGTTCCAGCAGATCGTTACCGCTTCTTCGACGCTCTCCGACGAACTGCAGACGATCGCGATGAATATCGAGGAGCCGGGCCGGCTGGTTGATTTCATTGCCTCGTCGCTGCCGTTTCTCGCGACCACCGATAAGCAGGAGCTGCTCGAGACCACCGATGTATGGGTGCGTCTGGAGCGGATGAACAAGCACCTGGCGAAGGAGCTGGAAGTTCAGCAGCTTCGCAACAAGATTCAGTCCGAGGTTCAGGACCAGGTTCAGCAGTCGCAGCGCGACTATTATCTGCGCGAGCAGATGAAGGCGATCCAGAAAGAACTGGGCGACGCGGACGAGGGCCAGAAGGATATCGAAGAGCTGCGCCAGAAGATCGAAGACGCCGGCATGCCGGAGGAGACGAAGAAGGAGGCTCTGAAAGAGCTGAACCGCCTTTCGCGTATGTCTCCCATGGCCGCGGATTACTCGCTGACGCGCAACTATATCGAGTGGCTGGCGGTACTGCCGTGGTCGAAGTCCTCGGGCAGCGAGGTGGATATTTCCAGGGCGCGGCAGATCCTGGATGAGGACCACTATGACCTGAAGAAGGTGAAGGACCGCATTCTGGATTATCTTGCCGTGCGCAGGCTGAAGCCGGATATGAAGGGACCGATCCTTTGCTTCGTCGGACCTCCGGGAGTGGGGAAGACCTCGCTGGGCAGGTCGATTGCCCGGGCTCTGGATCGCAAGTTCCAGCGCATCTCGCTGGGCGGTATGCATGACGAGGCTGAGATTCGCGGCCACCGGCGCACCTATATAGGAGCGCTGCCGGGGCAGATCATTCAGAACCTGCGTCGTGCGGGCACCAATGATCCGGTCTTCATGCTGGACGAGATCGACAAGCTGGGACGCGATTTCCGTGGCGATCCGTCTTCGGCGCTGCTAGAGACGCTCGATCCGGAGCAGAACAATACGTTCCGGGATAACTATCTCGACCAGCCGTTCGATCTTTCCAAGGTGCTGTTCATCTGCACGGCGAATCAACTCGACCCGATTCCCGCGCCGTTGCTGGACCGCATGGAGATTATCGAGCTGCAAGGCTACACGGAAGAGGAGAAGTCGCACATTGCGTTCCGCTACCTCATTCCGCGGCAGATCAAGGAGAACGGGATCAAAGAGGAGAACATCGAGTTTCCTCTGGAGTCGGTCTCCTACATCGTGCGCCACTACACGCGTGAAGCGGGTGTGCGCAGGCTGGAGCAGTTGATCGGCACGGTCTGCCGCAAGCAGGCACGCCGCATCGCCGAAGGCAACGCCGAGAAGCTGGTCGTCACCAAGGAGATCATTCAGGAATTCCTTGGCGGCATCAAGGTCCGCGTGGATACGGAGATCGCGGAGCGCACCAAGCGTTCCGGAGTGGCCGTAGGGCTGGCATGGACGCCGGCGGGTGGCGACGTTCTGTTCATCGAAGCCAATCGCATGAAGGGTAAAGGCGGCTTCACCATGACCGGGCAGATCGGCGAGGTGATGCAGGAGTCGATGCAGGCGGCGCTGACCTGGGTGCGCTCGAACGCTCGCTCGCTTGGACTTGAGGAGGACTTCACCAGCAACGTGGACATTCACATTCACGTGCCGGCTGGGGCGATTCCGAAGGATGGTCCGTCGGCGGGTGTCACGATGGCGACTGCGCTGGTCTCCCTGATGACCGATCGGCCGGTGCGTCCGCTTACGGCGATGACTGGCGAGATCACGCTCAGCGGGAATGTGCTTCCGGTGGGCGGCATCAAGGAGAAATTCCTGGCCGCGAAGCGCTCGGGGGTGGATACGGTGATTCTTCCTGCCGATAACCGGCAGAACGTGGAAGAGGATCTGATGCCGGAGCAGGTTGCCGGCGTAACGATCCACTATGCCAGCCGCATCGAAGACGTGCTTGCAGTTGCCCTACCCCGTTCTCCTGCGGAGAAGAAGCAGGACGAAGAGGTGAGGGAAGAGGTGCTGCAACACGCGGAAGCGTAATCGCTGGCCGCAATTCCCGATCGAATGAAAGGCCCGCCCACCAGCGGGCCTTTTCTTTTGTGCTGCGTCCGATTCGCTCACTGGGAAGAGCCACCGATCGGAATTCGTCAATGCCAGATCACGCTGTTCAGTCTGAGCATGATCCAGCTGCCCCAGGCCCGTCTTGCGCTTTTAACGCGGCAGCCATGCCCGATCGACCTCTCGAACGCTTTCAGAGTGCCTGCGAGTGCGCAGACATAGTAGCCTCATAATGCGGAACTGCCACGAGATTTCGCGCATATGATGGGTTGGCGGCGCGTCCGGGGACGACCGGAACGGGGGCTTGATCCCTTCTCCGTACCTGAGTCCCTGATCGCGTTTCTGGAATCACACAGAGAAAGCCGGTCGATGATCGTGCGTCAATTTCCGCTGATCGACGATGGAAGATCGGCGATGGCCACAGCTAAAAAGGGAGAAGTCCTTTGGGGCACTTGCATGTCGACGTTAGTTATCTGGTGAAAGAGACCGTCCTGGTGGTTGCGGCGCTCTTTCCTATCGTGAATCCGCTGGGCAGCGCCGCGATCTTCAGCAATCTGGTCGGCGATGTCGAGGAGAGCGTCCAGAGCGTTCTCGCTCAGAAGATCGCCATCTACAGCGTGATGCTGCTCATTGTCTCGATGCTGTGGGGCGTCGATGTTCTTTCCTTCTTTGGCATCTCGGTTTACGCGGTGCAGATTGGCGGCGGTCTGATCGTGACGGTGACCGGATGGTCGCTGCTCAACCGGACGGCGGCGCGCACGCGGTCGGATGGGGATGATGGCGACGACATCCTGGAGCATGCGTTCTATCCGTTTACT
>Ga0210388_10004215_pt1 | contig 11259 bp, 7 predicted proteins | sample IncBWC19OmetaG_FD_155485 | JGI IMG/M metagenome (GOLD analysis project Ga0210388, IMG submission 155485) | Forest soil microbial communities from Barre Woods Harvard Forest LTER site, Petersham, Massachusetts, United States - Inc-BW-C-19-O ...
CGCGCCGCTCCAATGATTGAAACCATCGCCAGAACCAGCAACATCATCAGCCCGGTAAGCAGCGCTCCAAGTCCCATTTGCATCGGCAGCGTGTTTCGTGCCGCTGCGGGGACGGGAACGGCCATCGTTCCGGACCCGGCATCGCCGTCCGCCTCAATGCGTACCTGCCACGAACCGGAAGCCATTAGCCATAATTTGCCCGAAAAGAACTGAGGGTCGTCTTTCGATGGGAGCAGCACATCAGGAGGCGGCGGATACTTCGAACCTTCGCCGACAATATAAAGCGGCACAACTTTCACTTGCCGCACTCCCGGCGTCGAGCTGCGAATTTGAATCTCCGCAACTCCGGGAATCATTTGCGGAGTGCGAACCTCCACCACGAGATGGTACGGCCCCGCATCGCCTTGAAAAAATACATCCGGACTGCCCACATGAGCGAGGCACGGCGCAGCGAGGAGAACCGCGAGAACTATTCCTGCGATGTGGATTACTTTCACGAAGGAGAGCCTAACGCCGGATCCGCAGCAGCCAGCCGCCAAACGCGATGCCAATCCGAGAAGAAATCACCGCTGCAACCCACCCCAAGCCCAATCCACGCCAGAAAGCGAGGCGCGTCGGCTCATATGCCTCGAACCTGTACGCGAGTTGGTGCATCGAAATCGGCTCTTGATACGGGAAATAAATCATTCCGAAAAACCAGTTTCGCGCGAGCGGCGAAATCATGAAGTTGCCGAATGGCCACTGCACGGCCACAAGCGTCGCGAAAAGGGCGCCGCCCAGCGCAAACGCGATGAGCCACTTATTCCGTCCCGCGAGGCGGCTTCGAATAGTATCGATCACGATCGCAGGAAAAACCAGCAGCAGAGGAAATCCCATCGGCACCATGTGCGTCACGTTCGTGTACACAGGTCCCAATTTCGGCTGCGCAGCAAAAAGAGGCAATATCCATAATCCCGCGAGCATCACCGCCGAATACACCGCAGTGATAATCGTCGCGCCCCACCTGTGTTCCGATGCAAGTCCGTAGCCAACAATGAGCGCCGGCGTTCCGTACATCACCACGCGGTAAAATATCGCGCTGTGCATCATGCTCGGGTCGCTGAACTCCGAAATCAGAATCAAGTGCAGCAGCAAACCCAAGCCTGCGAGATAAAGAAACAACCACGATAGTTTCTTTCTCGCAGCTCCCGTTGCTCGATTCTTTTCGGCGACAATTAAAACCAAATACCCGATCCCCACGCCGAGAATCCCCAACCCGAGCACCACGTGCGGGGGGCTCAAAATTTCTACGTCCAGTCCGAACGAATTGTGCCACCAGTTGTCGAACGGCGCAGACGTCACCATCGTTACGCCGCCCCACGCCGTCAAAAACGCTCCAAGCGGCCCGCGAAATCCCCAAACCCTTACCGAAGCGGACTGCACCCCCGGATCACGCGAGAACGTAGTCGAAAAAATCAGATAGCAGCAGGTAATCGCGGCCAGTATCCCGCCGAACTGGATCAGCAGATGCGCGGGTGTCCAGAAAGTGTCGCGCCCGATCGTCATGTGCCAGGAAATATCCCAGTACAGCCCGAAGCTGATCGAAGAAACCGCAATCATTCCGGACCAAACAAACCAGGGAATAGCGGACGCGCGGGCAATCGGCCGCGCCTGTTCTGCGCTCGGTGCCGAAATTCCAAATGGAACGGTTTGCGCCATCAATAGGTCCCAAACGAGGATAGCAATTCTAGTGGCCCGAAACCATACTTCAACGATTCGCTTAGCCGCCGGAATTTGAGGGCTGGCCCACCATCATCGTTGTTTAGTAAGGGTGCTTGCTCGGCGCCTCCCGGTGAGTAACACTCTTTCCCATAAAGCATTGCCTAGAGTTCTACGTTTTCCTGAGGAGAATGCGATATGCGATCTTCCTGGTTTGCACGTTTCACGTCTCGAATTTTAATTTGCTTCGCCCTAGTCCTTGCAGCCGCCGCGACTCCCTGCGCTCGCGCCCAAGCTCCTTCGAACGAACAGAGCGCTAAGCCACGCGACTCATCTGCGCCCGATCAGAATTCCAAACCCTTCGCGCAACTCTCCGCTGGCACTTCACGTCCAAAGATCGGTGTGGCGCTCGAAGGCGGCGGAGCCCTCGGGCTTGCGCACATTGGCGTCCTCCAATGGTTCGAGGATCATCACATCCCGATCGACTACATCGCGGGAACGAGCATGGGAGGCCTCGTTGGAGGGCTCTACGCAGCGGGCAAAAGCCCGAAAGAATTGCAGGATATCGTTAACGCGCAGAACTGGGACGTCATCATCGGCGGTGGAATTGCCTACGAAGATCTCTCCTACCGGCGCAAAGAAGATCTACGTGCCATCCAAAATACGATTGCGTTGGGTTTGAAGCACGGACTCTCCACACCGTCGGGATTAAATTCCGGCTCCGAAATCGATCTGCTGATCGACCGCGAAACGCTGCCCTACCCGAGCCTGAAAACTTTCAACGATCTGCCCATCCCGTTCAGTTGCGTCGCTACCGATCTTGTTTCGGGAAAGGAAGCAGTGTTTTCAAGTGGCTCGTTACAGATGGCGCTGCGAGCCACGATGTCACTTCCCGGCGTCTTCTCGCCGGTTCGAGATGGTGAAAAAATCTATGTCGATGGCGGACTAGTCGGGAACCTGCCGACCGATGTAGTTCGAAAAATGGGTGCGGACATCGTCATTGCAATTCATCTCGATGTTGCGCCAGCCGACCCCAAGGAAATTCAATCGCTTTTTAGCGTTTTAGGGCGATCTGTGGATGTGGTGGTCCGGCAAAACGAGATTCGAGGGCTCGCCGGAGCCGATGTGATCGTGAACGTGGACTTGCAAAAGTACAACTCAATGCAATATGAAAAATCGAAAGCGATCATTGACGCTGGAACGCAGGCCGCCATTGAGAAAGCTCACGTACTCACTCCGTTCTCACTTGGAGATGCGGATTGGGACGCTTACATCGCCGCAAAGAATGCGCGAAGGCGCAATGCGGTTCCGATTCCGCAGTTCGTACGGGTCGAAGGGACGGATGCCGTTTCTGCGCACCAAATCGAGAAATTCCTGCAGCCGCTGGTGGGAAAGCCGATCGTAATTTCGGAAATCGATGAACGACTCTCGCGCTTGGCAGGTATAGGAAAGTACGGCTCGGCAGATTTTCGAATGGCGGAACGCGATGGACAGCCAGGTCTCATCGTCATCGTCCATGAAAAAAGTTACGCACCACCGATCCTGCAGGTCGGGTTCGCAATCGACGGATCCGAAAGCGACGACGTCACCTTCACGCAACTCGCGCGAATTACCTTCATGGACGTCTGGGGTTACCGATCGGAGCTACGGACGGACGTGCAGCTCGGAAACACGTATGGTGTCGAGACCGAGCTCTACCGTCCGTTCACGCCAAACAGCAAATGGTTTTTTGCCCCGCGCGGTGAAGCGACTGACGCGTCCTTCAAAATTTTCCACAAAAGTAATCCGCAAGCGATCTATAGATTTTATCGCGACGACATCGGAGGCGACGTCGGCTACACCTTTGACCGGTTTACAGAAATTCGAGCAGGATATGAGATTGGCTACTTCAGTGCCAACCTCCGGCTGGGAACGCCGGATTTCGGATCTTTCAATGGCCGCTTCGGCGACACAAAGGTCCACTTCCTCACGGACCATCGCGACGATTTCATCACCCCGCGACGTGGTTACAGCGTGGAAGGCACGTTTCGCTTTTACGATACAAACCCAGGCGCCACGGGCAACTTCCCATTGTTCCAAGGCCAAGGGCAGTATTTTATACCGGTATCGAAGCCCGGATCCATTTTTGCGGTTGCGGAGGGCGGCACCGTATTCGGATCAAATCACATCGGTACGCCGCAATTCTTTCTCGGGGGTCCTTCTCGCCTCAGCGCGTACGGGACCAACGAGCTTTTCGGCAACGAATATTATTTCTCTCGAGTGGGCTACCTCCACGATGTTTTCACCCTGCCTCCATTCGTTGGAAAAGATGTCTACGTAATTGGAGCTTACGAGTTCGGCAGGATGTTTGGCGCGCCTAACGAGAGCAAATTTCCAAATGACTTCGCCCTGGGATTCCTCGCCCAGACTTTTGTTGGCCCCTTGTTTATCGGCGGCAGCGTAGGCGATACGGGCCATGCGAAGTGGTTTTTTGAACTTGGGCACGTGTTCTAATTTAGTCCGTTGCTACCTTCGATCGAAAGCGGTCGTCACCGCCAAAACCAAGATAGTATTGATGGCACTGTGCCGCTAAACTGATGCGCTTTCGCGCCACTAACGAGAGGACTCATATCGATGATTAAGCGCTACATGCCACATCTCCTTTCCGCCGCCGCCCTAGCCTTCTGCGGCTTCAATATCCCGGCCCTGTCCAACGCGCAGAGAACGGCTGTGCCAGATGACTATCTGTTTGTCTGGACCGGCGACGCCGCACTCAAGGGCAATGACTTTCTCGCCGTGATCGATGCGGATCCTTCATCGGTGTCGTATGGACATCTAGTAACAACAATTGCGACCGATCAACAAACGATGCGAGCGCATCACACGGAGTACACGATGCCGGCCAGCGGGATGCTCTTTGCGAATGATCATGACTCGGGCCGCACATTCATCTTTGATGTGCGCGATCCACTGCATCCCTCCTCCGTCACCTCGTTTACCGACATGGCCGGTTACATGCATCCTCACTCTTATGTTCGCCTGCCCAACGGGAACGTACTTGCTACTTTTCAGCATGCGCATCACAGCGAGAGTGGGAGCACGACGGGCGTAAGCGGCGGGCTGGTGGAAATTGATGATCACGGGAAAGTAATTCGCTCCGCAAGCAACGCAGACCCGGCGTTCGCCGACTCCCTGTTGATGCCTTACAGTCTGGTGGTCCTGCCTGAAATCGACCGCATCGTTTCTACGAACTCTTCCATGCACTTGGACGATATCTTCAGCGGCGTCACCTATCAGGTGTGGCGTCTTTCCGATTTGAAACTCCTGAAGACGGCATACTTCGATGTTGGAGAAAATCGCTATTCACAGATAGGTCCCGAAGAGCCGCGTCTCGGTCCCGATGGCTCCGTTTTCGTCCAGACACTCGGATGTGGAATCGAACGCATCACTGGGATAGATACGGCTATGCCAACATCGAAGCTCGTGTACACGTTTCCAGGCAACTGGTGCGGCGTTCCCACGATCGTTGGACATTATTTAGTCCAGAGCGTGCCTGCGGCGAACGGCCTGATTGTCCTCGACATTGCGAATGCCTCCAAACCTGTGGAAGTCTCGCGATTGAAGCTGACCGATACATACAGCCCTCACTGGACGGCGTGGGGCCCGAAGACGCAGCGTCTCGTAGTCACTTCCAGCGGATCGCCTGTCGATCATCGCCTTTTCTTGTTGAAAGTGGATCAGACCACGGGCGTCCTCACACTAGACGATTCTTTTCGCGATGATAAGGACGGGAAGCGCGGCTTCAACTTCGCCGACCGCGAATGGCCGCACCGTTGGACAGGAACAGGCGCGCCACACGGAGCAGTCTTTTCACGCTGATAGAATTGTTGATTTCATCGATGGATTCGAGTACTAAGTTTCTGCTAGCCGCGTCGGCCTTGCAGCTGTCACATCGCTAACCCCCGTCGTTCCGTGCGGTCGACGCTATTTCCAAAGGAGCCGAATCCCTCTACAGGGCATCTAATTCAAATCCAGGAGGAAATGCCATGCGACGAGTACCACGATTATTACAGGCCCTACTTCTAATCGTCTTGCTGTCGACCTGCTCCGCTCTCTTCGCACAGACTGAACAGCATCCCATCAGGAATATTGTTTTGGTCCACGGGGCCTGGGCAGACGGCTCGGGCTGGAGAGGTGTTTACGACATCCTCGTCAAGGACGGCTTCAACGTCAGCGTCGTTCAGGAACCAGAGACGACTTTTAAGGACGACGTCGCCGCCACGAAGCGCGTTCTTGCTCTTCAAAATGGCCCGTGCATTCTCGTTGCTCATAGCTACGGAGGTGCCGTTATTACGGAAGCCGGGACGGATCCCTCTGTCGTTGGTTTGGTCTACATTGCTGCCCACATGCCCGACGCTGGTGAAAGAGAGTCTGAGGATGGAAAGCGCTTTCCCAGTGACCTGAGTAAGTCAGGTGCGATTAAGAAGACCCCTGACGGATTTACTTACATCGATCCCGCTCAATTTCATGAGTACTTCGCAGCCGACCTGCCTGCCGAACAGGCCGCGTTCATGGCGCGCTCGCAGGTGTTCAATTTAGGAGACAATTTCAGCGCAGTCATCACAGCGGCTGCGTGGAGAACGAAACCAAGCTGGATGCTGGTCGCGGGCAGCGACAGGACGATTAACCCCGATCTCGAACGCTGGTACGCCGAGCGAGCGAAGAGCCACAAGGTCGAAGTTGCGGGTGCTAGCCACTGCGTCTACGTCTCCCATCCGAAGGAAGTTGCTGCTCTGATCGAGGATGCAGCCGCGCACGCTCGCTAGAAATCCCTGAAAGAGTGCCTCATGCGTAGAACGCATTGGATGGCAATGACGAACGGACGCTAAACAGCAGCGAAAGCCTGCGCGACCAAAGACTCAGAGAGAGCGGAATGTGAAGGAAATCAGCGAAGCGGTTACGCTGGAAGGCCACATCATCGACTCGTGGACGCTTCCCAAGGTGTTCGACGCCGTCATGGACCTCGGCGGCTCGTTCGACCTAGAAGAAATTCGTGTGGGCCGGCGCAAAGACGAGACTTCCTACGCTCGGCTGAAAGTAATGGCCACGAGCGAAGCCCAGCTCGATAGCATCCTCACAGCGCTTCAACAGTACGGGGCCGTCTTAGTTTCGCGAAACGACGTTCGCACAGAGCCAGCTCCCTGTGATGGTGGGCTTCCGGATAATTTCTATTCAACTACGCACATGCCAACCGAAGTACGCCTCGACGGCAAATGGATTCCAGTTTCAGGCACCGAAATGGACCTCGTGATTCTCGCAGATCGCTCGCAGTCATCCGCAAAGATGGTTCCGATGGCCGACGTGCGAAAAGGCGAGACCGTCGTTGTGGGACATGAAGGCATCCGAGTGATGCCGCTTCAGAGGCCGCGCGAACGCGAGATTTTTTCGTTCATGGCCAACGACGTTTCCTCCGAACGCCCAAAGCTGCTGGTGATCGAAGAAATCGCGCGGCAAATGCGCGAGACTCGCGCTCACGGCGGGAAAATCTTGATCGTCGCAGGCCCAGCGATTGTTCACAGCGGCGCTGGTCCTCACCTCGCGGCGATGATTCGCGCAGGGTTCGTTCAGGTGCTCTTCGGCGGAAATGCGATTGCCACGCACGACGTAGAAAGCGTCCTGCTGGGCACGTCTCTCGGGATGGCACTTCGAAACGGCCAGCCCGTGGAAGGCGGCCATCGGCATCATATGCAGGCAATCAACGCGATCCGAAAAGCAGGCTCGCTGCGCCGCGCCGTTGAGAACGGGATTCTGCGTGAAGGTGTGATGTATGAATGTATCAAAAACAACGTGGAGTTGGTTCTGGCCGGCTCGGTGCGCGATGACGGCCCCCTCCCTGATGTGATAACGGACATGGCTGAAGCTCAGCGTCGGATGCGTGAAGCCGTGAAAGGTGTGGAAGTGGCGCTGATGATCGCGACAATGCTCCACTCCATCGCCACTGGAAACATGCTGCCCGCGTCAGTGAAAGTGGTCGCGGTGGACATCAATCCCGCGGTTGTGACGAAACTCGCTGATCGAGGGACCTTCCAGGCGCTGGGACTCGTTACAGACGCCGAACTATTCGTACGTGAACTCGCGCAAGCCCTGAAGTTGTAGCTTCCTCCAGCCTCACTTAATGGCTTCCGCCGTTTCCTTTTCCCGCACCGATTTTTCGCCTTAACTTCGATCATGATTCTTTGGCTCAAACGAACCCAAAAATCGCAGCGCTATGCTAAAATTAGTTGAGGGAAACATGCGATTTTCAACGGGAATCTGGCGATTTCTACAACTCGCGACCGCCGGGGTGGTGCTGTGCGCGCCGATCTGTGTCCAAGCGCAATCGCGCGATTTAGCTTCTCTTCCGACGTCCTCTAACGAGAACCAAGATCATCGCCTGCAGCTTTTTAACACGCATACAAACGAACGGATTGACATCGTCTATCGGCACGGCGATCAGTACATTCCCGGCGCTCTCGCCAAACTCGACTACTTCCTGCGCGATCACAATACAAATGACGTCCGCCACTTCGATCCGCGCCTCTACGACATTCTCTCCGACCTGACAGCTTCCATCGGCCGTCCCAGCGCAGAGATCGATATTGTTTGCGGCTACCGCACCCCATCAACAAACGAATCGCTCCGTGCTCACACCACAGGAGTCGCCAAAAATAGCCTTCACATTCAAGCAGAAGCGATTGATCTTCGAGTGCCAGGATTCAATACGCTGAAATTGCGCAAAGCCGCTCTCGCTCTGCAGCGTGGCGGCGTCGGTTACTATCCGCATTCCGATTTCATCCACGTTGACGTTGGCCGAGTGCGCCAGTGGTGCTTCGACTGCCCCGCCAGCCTGATGAACGGCGACTAAAAACTGACGCTCGCTCTTTTGCGGCTAACCCGGATACGGATAGCCCTTCTTCAACACTTCGTCCAGCTCTTTATCGTGGCCATAAATATCATCGTAAAAATGTACCAGCCCATCTTCAGGCACGACCACTGTGCCGTAGATGATCAACACGGGGATTGGGCGAGGCAGATTCACCTGTTGGTTTGAACCAGTGCTCATTGCCGCGCGCACTCGCGCCATGTCCCATCCCGGAATCTGCTGAAGCACGAAAACCGCTAAATCCGCCGGCTTTTCCAGCCGAATGCAGCCGTGGCTGAAATCCCGGCGCGACCGTGAGAAAAGCTGCTGCTCTGGGGAATCGTGCATGTACACGTTGTAGCTGTTCGGAAAAATAAATTTCACGAGCCCCAGTGAATTCTTGGGCCCAGGGTTCTGCCGGACGAAAAGCGTTCCCGCCTTGAGCTGAGCGAATACCTCCGGCGTAACCGCTCCCGACGTCACCACGTTCTGCTTACTATCCACAACCTGAAAGCCTTTCGCTGCCAAGTAGTTCGGATCTTTTGCGATCTTGGGGAAAAACTCCGATCTCGCAATCGAATACGGCACATTCCAGTACGGCCTGAACACTACGTATTCCATCGAGTCGCTGAACACCGGTGTGTCGTGGTTATAAGCCTTTCCAACTACGACGCCCATCGAAAGCGCGAGTTTTAATTGGTCATCGTACGCGCGAAGCCGAAACTCGGGAATATTCGCGATGATCGGCGCGTTCTTGTAAGCCTCGGGCAGCCAGCGCCACCGCTCGAGCGTTAATTGCATCTGCCTCACGCGCGCGTCGAGCGGCACATTCATATCAGCCACGGTCTGCGCCCCAATCCTGCCATCCGCCGTCCGGCCATGACGCACCTGAAAACTTTTCACCGCATCTACAAGCGGTCCTTGGTAGACAGTCGAATCGGCCGGAACATTTGCATCCGCCGGAAGATCACCAACGAGACGTAGCAATCGCGTCATTTGAGGTAAGCCCGCGTAGGATTCCCCTGGCCCGATCGTCTTTTGCACGGGAGGAAGCGAAAGCGAATCCGCGTCCTCTTTCTTTGCAAGCTCCATGTAAGAGTGCAGGGCTTGAATCGCGCGCTGATAACCCGGATAAGTAGGTTCCACCTTCGCGAGTACAGCAGCCACATCCGGCGCTTCCATCACATTATTTTTCACAAATTCCGGCAAATCGTACTTTTTCGTCTCGACATTCAGGCCAAAATCAAAATGTTTCGGATTCACTTTGCCGATGTGCAGGTCGGAGATATACCTCATCAAACAAACGCTCAGCTCGAGATCGAACAGTTGAGCATCCGCTTCAGATGGCTGCGCAGCCCCCGGTTTCAGTTTCGCGAGCCGTGCGCTCCAACGCGAGGCGTCGTAATCCTCAGCCGACAGCCCTTTCTGGTCCGCTTGCTGAAGTATCGCGATCGCCTGCAGCGCCTGCGGCGTCGGCGCCATTCCGCGCACCCACGGCAGTGATTGCCCATTTGAATCGTAAAATTCCCGCAGAAGTTTGCTGTAATCGCTGAAGTTGGGCCAACGCAGCTCCGGAATGTTTCCCGCGGAAATTGCGGCGCTCTGCGCTGCACGGCCTTCGGGGCTCAGTTGTTGCGTTGGCGCGGCGGAGGCTGAGGACCCTCCAGACTGCGCTCGAGCACACGCAACTAATCCTGCGACGGCGAGGCACAAGGGAATACTTAGGACGGAGACGAACAACATTCGTCGACGGCAAGAAACTTGAAGTGTCTTCACCGATTCCTCCACTCTACGCCGCGCGACTCAATCTCCACCGGCGCGCTGACCCCGGCGGAGATGCGAAAAGCTATCACACACCTGCGCCACGCGAATACTACAACGTCATCGAGCGCTCGCCACCATTTAGCTTTCAGTTCGCGAAGGAATTTTCGCTTTCACTTCGAAAATCGCTTCAATGAATCGTTCGCGTGGCACGCAGCCATACTCCTTCGAGCACCGCTGGGACCCATTGCTCGGCGGGACAGCTGCTCCAACTGTCTCTCATGAACACAAGGGCTCGATCGAGCTTGGCAGCGTTTCCAATATTGAGAACAAATAACGAGCTATTTGAAAACTGGTTGCCATTCAGTTCGCCAGCAACCGTTGCTTGCCGATAAAGACTTACCGGAGCTGCGAGGCATCGATTTGCAACTTCAGATGGAGATAAGCTTAATCGAGAGTTCGTATCCGTATAGACTGATTTCATCCGGCGCAGGCTATTCACGAGATTGTGTACTGCGATACCAACCGCGTTAATCGCAGATAGGTCGTTATTCACCATGCCGGCAAGCTGTCGCTTGGCGCGCCCAACCTTGCCAGTTATTCCCCACCAGATCAGCTTGAGAATATTGGATGAACGGGGAGCTCTCACCAGAGTACGCGCAGCGTCCCAACTCTCGGGAGTCGCGACGAACGATTCAGAAAAAAGTCTGCCCAAAATCTGCTGTGTCTGCGGACCCAACGATTCTTCAGTGCCGTGACCCCTAACCCACTGTGCCAGAGGCTCAAGCTCTTCAGGGCCCAGTTTTACCTCAGATACCTTAAGGTTCAGGCGCTCCCACAACGCCTGCTGATTCGACTTGCGTACAGCGGAGTCTCGAGGGCTCATCGTCGGAAAGCGGATTCCCCGGTACGACAGCGCA
>Ga0210388_10004218_pt1 | contig 11256 bp, 11 predicted proteins | sample IncBWC19OmetaG_FD_155485 | JGI IMG/M metagenome (GOLD analysis project Ga0210388, IMG submission 155485) | Forest soil microbial communities from Barre Woods Harvard Forest LTER site, Petersham, Massachusetts, United States - Inc-BW-C-19-O ...
TACTACGTTTTAAAACTCTTTAACGGGAGGTAATTCAAAAGGTTATATTTTATGATTATATTTTACAGATCATCCGTTTCGTTATATAAATAATGAGGGCTTCTGTATCCCTTTATTTATAAGCTTTTCAGAAGGGATATAAAATCCGGAGACAAAAGAACAGTATCCGGATTTTAAAATAGTATCAGAAATTAAATCAGTTAGTATGTTGAAAAATATTTTTAAAAAAGTCGAAATATTTTTTATAAATCAATTTCAATTTGTGATTTTAATAAATCTTCAATCGTTTCTCTTCTGCGAATGAGAAATGATTTATTGTTATGAATTAATACTTCGGCAGGTCTGTAACGAGAATTGTAATTTGAACTCATACTGAAACCATAGGCACCGGCATTTTTTATTGCCAATACATCACCCTCTTTTGTTTCATCTATTAACAAGTCTGAACCAAAAGTATCTGTTTCACATATATAACCAACGACCGTATAGATTTTTTTAGTTTCTGAAGGATTACTTATGTTTATAATATCATGATGTGCACCATACATCATGGGGCGTATCAAATGATTCAGACCAGAGTTTACACCAATGAATGTACAGGCCGGCGTTTCTTTTACTACGTTACAAGAAACCAGTAAAATTCCAGATTCGCTTACCAGAAATTTCCCTGGCTCAAACCAGATTTCTAATTTCTTTCCGTATCTGGTACAGAATTCTTTAAAAGAGAAACTCATTTTGTTTCCGAGCTCTTCAATATCTGTAACATAATCTCCATCTTTATAAGCTACTTTAAAACCGCTACCAAAATCTAAAAATGAAAGATTTTTAAAATGAGTCGCAACGGAGTAAATAATTTCAGCAGCTTTTACAAATGCGTCAGCATCTTTAAAATCGGATCCGCTATGTACATGTACGCCGTTCACAGAAATATGATATTTCTCGATAATTTCATATAGCTCATTAATCTGCTCAATCGAAATTCCGAATTTCGAACCTTTATGACCAGTCATGATTTTTGTATTTCCGCCGGCATTTATATGCGGGTTGATTCGGACACAGCAAGGAACGGATTTTCCGTATTTTTCCCCGAAACGGATTAAGAACGGAATATTATCAATGTTTATCTGAACACCGGATTTTGCAGCTTCCTCAATTTCTGAAAAGTCGACACAATTTGGGGTGAACATAATATCTTTTGGATTAAAGCCAGCCTTGAAAGCCAACTCTAGCTCCTGGATGGAAACAACATCAACACCTGCACCCGCATTTCTTAACAATTTTAGAATAGCCTGATTTGTTAATGCCTTTGCTGCATATTTGATCCGAACATTTACATCTTTAAAAGCATTATGCAGACGATTGTATTGAGAAATGATTTTCTCTCCGTTGTATACGTACAAAGGAGTACCATACTCTGCTGCCAGATCTGTTAGAGAAATACCCTGAAAGGTATAAGCGTTGCTGTTTTGTTGCATAAAGAAATACTATTGAGTTGCAAATATAGCAAGATAGTTGTGAGTTTCTTGAATAATGGACGGATACGGTTACTGTTTAAGATAATAGAATGTATAGTAATCAGATATTAATCTCATCACGTTGATGAGGAACAATTGAATGAAAACCAGACCTCTAAATAACATTCGACCATATCGAAATTATTATTTTCTGTAAACTAAATTTGGAAATTGCTTTTTCACCTATATCTTTGCATTCATGAAAACAATGACAGGAATTAAACAATGGTGGTGGTACGTGAACTAATAGGTTCGTGAACACATTGCTTTGTCCTGTTTGACATATAAAAAAGAGGCTTGCTGTTCACGGCAAGCCTCTTTTTATTTATTTCGATTCTACATTTATTTATGAAGACATATACATTAAAGCTTAAATACAAGAAAATACTTGCTGATACAACTACTCCAGTAAGTATGTATCTGAAACTTCGGGATAAGTTTCCTCAGACAATGCTGCTTGAAAGTTCGGATTATCATGGCAACCAGGATATTTATTCTTATATCTGTTGTAAACCAATTGCAGGTATCAAGATTGACAAAGGATATTTTAATGAATATTATCCGGATGGAACGATAAACAGTTTTGAAATTGAACAGGTTCGCGTACCGGAACAGATAGCGGCTTTTGTGAACCGTTTTAAAGTTGATGAAAAGAAATTTCCATTTATCAGTAGCGGAATTTTTGGCTATACATCATACGATGCTGTCCGGTACTTTGAAGACATTAAAATCAAAACGTTTGAAACCGAATACCGCAAGATACCGGACATGCAATATCACATCTATCGGTTTATATTGATTTTTAATCATTTTAATAACGAGTTAACCATTATTGAAAACTATCCGGATGGAATAGAATACACAGATAAAAGTTCTATTGAGGAAGTAGAATCTTATTTGAATAGTAGAAATTTTGCTTCGTATCAGTTTCGTTTGGCGGAAAGAGAGGAATCAAACTTTACGGATGAGGAATTTTTAAAAGTTCTTCAAAAAGGGAAAGATCATTGCCGTAGGGGAGATGTTTTTCAGATCGTTCTTTCACGGCGTTTTTCCAGACAATACATAGGAGATGATTTTAATGTATATAGGAGTCTTCGATCTATTAATCCTTCTCCATATTTGTTTTATTTTGATTATGGAAGTTTTCGCTTATTCGGATCTTCACCAGAAGCGCAGATTGTAATTAAAGAAGATAAAGCAAGTATATTCCCTATTGCCGGAACTTTCCGCAGAACGGGAGATGATGTAAAAGATTATGATCTTGCAATGCAGTTGCTGAATGATCCTAAAGAAAACTCAGAGCACATTATGCTTGTTGATCTTGCTCGGAACGATCTGAGCCGTCATTGTCATAATGTTGAGGTAGAAACATTGAAAGAGGTTCAGTATTATTCTCATGTTATTCATCTGGTATCAAAAGTTACTGGTAAAATGGATAACAAAGAGGCTTTCATGAATATCGTAGCAGATACGTTTCCTGCAGGGACCTTATCCGGTGCCCCAAAACATAACGCTATGCAGATTATTGATCGGAAGGAACACGGCAACCGAGGATTTTATGGCGGAGCCATAGGTTACATTGGCTTTAATGGAGAATTTAATCATGCTATTATGATCCGGACAATAATGAGTAAAGACAATATTTTATTTTATCAGGCAGGTGCCGGAGTTGTAGACTTATCAGATATTCATAGTGAGCTTCAGGAAGTCAATAATAAATTGGCAGCACTTAAAAAGGCTATTCAAATGGCCGAAGAAATATAATAAAGGGAGATAGAATTATGAAAGATATATCTATACTGGTTCTGGACAATTACGATTCATTCACCTATAATCTTGTGCATATTATTAAAGCATTGGGTTATGAGCATGTAGAAGTTCATCGTAATGATAAAATAACGCTGGAAGAAATTGAACGTTTTGATAAAATTTTATTGTCTCCAGGTCCTGGCATTCCTTCAGAAGCAGGCATTTTGCTGAGTGTGATCAGAACGTATGCAGGCAAGAAACCTATTTTTGGTGTTTGTCTAGGTCATCAAGCAATTGGTGAAGTATTTGGAGGTACATTAACAAATTTGGATAAAGTATATCATGGTATTGCTGCCAAAACCCGAATTTTAAATAAGAGTATTTTGTTTGAAGGAATACCAAATGAAATCACGACAGGTCGTTATCATTCCTGGGTTGTAGATACAAAAAATTTTCCTTCTGTTTTAGAAATCATCGCAGAAGACGAGGATGGAAAAATAATGGCGCTGAAACACAAAACGCTTGATATAGTTGGTGTACAGTTTCATCCGGAATCTATATTGACAGAATTTGGACAAAAAATGTTACAGAATTGGTTAGAGAGTTGAAATTATTAGATTGGTGAGAGCAATTATGTGGTTAATAAGAAACAGATCATCTAATTAATTAAGCTGAAAAATCATGCATAATTAAGATCTCCTACAAAATGAATTTGTGTAAGGCATGAAAGATTTATTAAATGAATTAACGAGGCATTACCGTCTGACCAGAGAAGAGGCAAAAGAAGCAATGCTGGCGATAGGTAACGGGGCTGTTAATCCTTCACAGGTGGCTGCCTTTATCTCTGTATATATGATGAGAAGTATAACGGTAGCGGAATTACAGGGGTTCAGGGAGGCGTTACTTGAAATGTGTCTAAATGCTGATTTGTCAGAATACCAGCCAGTGGATATTGTTGGTACCGGAGGTGATGGCAAAGATACATTTAATATATCTACGCTGTCATGCTTTGTAGTAGCGGGTGCTGGTATAAAAGTTGCTAAACATGGTAACTATGCGGCTTCGTCCAGTTGCGGTTCTTCTAATGTGCTGGAGTACTTTGGTTATAGCTTTACTAATAATAAAGATGTATTGAGAAAGCAGATCGAAGAAGCAAATTTCTGTATGCTTCATGCTCCTTTGTTTCATCCTGCACTTAAAAACGTAGCTCCTGTCAGAAAGGAACTCGGAATGAAAACAATATTTAATATGTTAGGTCCGCTGGTTAATCCTGCTTTACCGACGTATCATATGCTTGGTACATTTAATATGGATCTGGCACGTTTATATGGTTATATTCATCAGAGCCTGAATAGCAAATTTACGATTGTTCATGCGCTGGATGGATACGATGAAATTTCTTTAACAGGTCCGTTTAAAGTAATTTCCAATCATATGAATCGGGTAATGGAGCCAGATGATTTAGGTTTGAATCAATATAAAGCAGAAGAGTTATCAGGTGGAAAAACAATTGAAGCCTCTGCGAAAATATTTATGAATGTGTTGCAAAATACAGCAACAAAAGCCCAAAAGCAGGTTGTTATAGCAAATGCAGGTTTGGCTATTTCATTGGCAAAGCCTGAAATTTCATTATTTGATGCTCTTGCTACTGCCCGTGAATCGCTTGAAAGTGGAAAAGCATTAGAATGTTTGAATAAAGTACTTATAAAATAATATTCCGTGAATATTCTTGATAAAATAATAGAACGTAAATGGAACGAAATTGCTAAAAGTAAACAGACGATTTCTGTTGAGCAATTGCGTGAATCACCATTGTATACAAAAAACATTCTTTCATTAAAAAAGTATATTCAGGATCCTGCCTTAAGTGGAATTATTGCTGAACATAAACGTCAGTCACCTTCAAAAGGTATTATTAATGGATCTGTTGATCTTAAACAGGTTATAATGGGATATCAGAATGCTGGGGCAAGTGCATGTTCAGTTCTTACAGATACATCATTCTTTGGTGGTACCATTGAAGATCTGGTTCAGGCCAGAGCCATCCTTCAGATTCCGATTCTCAGAAAGGATTTCATGGTTGATGAATACCAGATTGAAGAAGCTAGATCGATGGGGGCAGATGTTATTCTGTTAATTGCTGCTTGTCTTTCTTCAGAACGCGTAAAGCAACTTTCAGAATATGCAAAAAAATTAAATCTTGAAGTGTTGCTGGAAGTTCACAATAAAGAAGAGTTACAAGATAATCTTATTGATAGCGTTGATATAATTGGTATAAACAATCGTAACCTGAAAACATTTGAAGTAAGTATTGATACTTCTATTGAGGTTGGGCAATATATACCGGATCGTTATATAAAAATATCAGAAAGTGGAATAGATGATCCCCAAACGATTATTCAGCTCAAGGAACATGGTTTTCAGGGTTTCTTAATCGGAGAGTCTTTTATGAAGACCGTTGATCCAGGAGCATCTATGAAACAGTTTGTTCATCATATAAAATAAATTATCCTGAATTATGTTACTGAAAGTTTGCGGAATAACGTATCCAGATAATGCAAAAGCAGTTGCAGAATTGCTGCCTGATTATATGGGCTTTATTTTCTACAAACCTTCTAAAAGATATTGTGCCGCAACACTATCTCCTGAATTGGTTAAATCACTTCCTTCTTCCATTATAAAAACAGGAGTGTTTGTTGATGAAAGCATAGAAGAAGTGTTGAAGATCTCGGAGAACTATGGTTTGCAGGCAATACAGCTGCATGGTCATGAAACACCTGAGTATTGTACCTCAATAAAAGATAGGGGTTTTCATGTCATTAAGGTATTCCATGTTGGCGAAGACATTAACTGGCTGAGTCTAGAACCTTATATAAATGTATCGGATTTATTTTTGTTTGATACGAAAACAGATTTGTATGGAGGAAGTGGGAAATCGTTTAATTGGAGCGTATTGAATAATTATCCATACAAAGTGCCGTTTTTTCTAAGTGGAGGTATTGATGAAAGCATACTTGATAAGCCTATACAAAATTTAGTGTATGCTCTGGATATTAATAGTCGGTTTGAAACGGAGCCAGGATTAAAGAATATAGCAAGTATCAAGGCATTCAAAGAAGCTTTGAAAAAGTTTAACAAATAAACAATATCAGCGGTGAACGGTTCTAAGTAAACGAAGTATATTGAACGTAGTCGATAGTTTAAGGGCGTACAGATATGAATTACAATGTAAATAAAAAAGGATACTACGGAAATTTTGGTGGAGCCTATGTTCCGGAAATGCTGTATCCGAATGTGGAAGAGTTGCGGTCAAAGTATCTTGACATTATTAATGATGAGTCTTTTCAGGAGGAACTCAGAGATCTATTAAGAGATTATGTTGGTCGTCCGACACCACTTTATTTGGCCAAACGACTTTCTGAAAAATATCAGGCGACGATCTTTTTAAAGAGAGAAGATCTTTGTCATACCGGGGCTCATAAAATCAACAATACAATTGGTCAGATCCTGATTGCAAAACGTATGGGTAAGACCCGTATCATTGCTGAAACAGGTGCTGGTCAGCATGGAGTTGCCACTGCCACTGCCTGTGCGCTGATGGGTATGCCATGTATAGTGCATATGGGAGCTGTTGATATGGAAAGACAAAAGCCTAACGTAGAACGTATGCGTATGCTAGGTGCAGAAGTTATTCCATCCATGACAGGAAGCCGGACTCTGAAAGATGCAACGAATGAGGCCTTAAGAGACTGGATCAATAATCCTGTCGATACCTTTTATATTATAGGATCGGTAGTTGGTCCGCATCCTTATCCGGATATGGTAGCTCGTTTACAATCCATTATTAGCGAAGAAATTCAGGATCAGTTAGTAGAAAAAATAGGTGTGCCAGATCCAGATTATGTAGTAGCTTGTGTAGGCGGTGGCAGCAATGCAGCAGGTGCATTTTATCATTTTCTGCCTAATGAAAAGGTACAGCTTATTGCCGTGGAGGCTGCCGGTAAAGGAGTTTATTCCGGGTATTCAGCAGCAACAACATTCCTTGGTAGACCGGGTGTGTTGCACGGAAGTAAAACGTTACTGATGCAGACAGATGATGGACAGGTTGTAGAGCCGCATTCTATTTCAGCAGGTCTGGATTATCCTGGAATTGGTCCGATGCATGCAAACTTATTTGAAACCGGCAGAGCTAAATTTTATAGTGTAACAGATGAAGAGGCATTCAATGCCGCATTTATGCTGGCAAGAACTGAAGGAATTATTCCGGCATTGGAATCCGCACATGCGGTCGCTGCACTGGATAATTTGAATCTTAAGAAAACAGACATTGTAGTTGTAAATTTATCCGGGCGTGGCGATAAAGATCTTATGACTTATATTACCAGAAAAGAAGAGTTCCTTAAACAGAAATAAAAATATGCATGCAAAAATAAAAATATCAAATAGATTAACGGCATTATTTGATAAGAAAAGAGAAAATATACTGAACATATATTTCACAGCAGGGTATCCGTCTTTGAATGATACAGTAATTATTCTGAAGGCACTTGAAAAAGCTGGCGTTGATATGGTTGAAATTGGTATGCCATATTCAGACCCGGTTGCTGATGGTCCTATAATTCAGAAAAGCAGTCAGGATGCTATAGAAAACGGCATGACCCTTAAAACACTGCTTCATCAATTAAAAGACATTCGTAAAGAAGTTAATATACCAATATTACTGATGGGATACTTAAATCCAGTCATGCAGTATGGTATCGAACAGTTTATACGTGAAATCAGCGAAATCGGAATCGATGGAGTAATTATACCGGATCTTCCCCTAGATGAATATAGCGATCATTATAAGGAATTATTTGAAAGCCATAATATCTCAAATACTTTGCTTATAACGCCAAATACGGCAGATCAACGAATACGTTTAATCGATGATATAAGTCAGGGTTTTATTTATATAGTGTCGACAAACAGTACAACAGGGAATGAATTGAAACAATCAGATGAAAACCATGAAAAATATTTTAGTCGGATTAAATCAATGACTTTGAAGAGTCCCCGTTTGATTGGTTTTAATATAAAAGATAAAAAAACATATCAGGATGCCTGCTCCTATTCAAATGGAGCAATAATTGGTTCTGCCTTTATTCGTATGCTTTCCAACAGCCATTTGCTAGAACAGGATATCATCCAGTTTGTCAAAAATATCAGAGGATAATAAATATTTTTCTCATTCTCGGGCATTCAGATATTTGAATGCCCTTGCTTTTAATCTAATTTTTTATTAAAAAAGGTATTTAATCAGTTACTTTTTTGTAATTGGTGCGTATAGAATATAAATAAATTTCAATCTCACTACTTATTTGGAACGTCGTATGAGTTATAAAACACTGCTGATTTTTCTCATTTCAGCGATTAATTATTGTGCATTTGCAACAGATTCAACATTAATATACGGTTCGTGGAAACTACATTATTATCATGTATATACTCACGGAAATGGTATGGATACTACGTATTATACGACAGGATATATTTATTTTTATAAAGACCATACCTACGAAACTGAAAATGTAAAAATGTGTTTTATGGAAGGGAATAATTATGTATGTCCTGAAAAGACGGAAGGTACATGGCTTTATACATCCGACAAAGTTATTCAAATCACTTACAACGAAAGAAATTTACTTTGTAATGGTAGTGTTTGTCCCGATCTAATAGATCGTCATGGCATATATATCATAAAACTATCAGAAGATCATATGGTTTTACGAACCGAATACTTCAACAAAAAGCGTAAACACCGGTTGATAATTGATGGTTACCTTGTGCGCAAAGTAGAATAATTACAGGATTCTTAGCATACCCATGTTAGTTTAAAAAACGTTGTATTTTTTTTAAACTGACATTTTCATTAGATTGTAACTAAGAAACCAATTTTTATGATTCTGATAGATTTATTTATTACCGAAAAATGTATTCGTGATTCTGATAGTCCGGACTATGGTCTTGATGATTCAAAAATTGAAGGATGGATCAGAACAATCATATCAACAATTAGTGCCTATGGAATGAATAAAGAATATCAGATTCTGATACATTCTCCAGCATCTTTGAATAATCTGGAAGTAGTTGCAATACAAAGAAAATTAAAGGAGTTTTATCAGATTCATACACATGAACTGAAAAACGATCTTCGGGAAATGCACATTGAGACAAGAGTATCATTGAGCAAAGGTATTCCGATTATGATTATTGCTCTGAGCTTGGACTTTTTTATTGATTCATTAAAAGATCCAGAAACGTATACAGAGTTTATTCTTATTGAATCATTTGATATTATCGGCTGGGTTAGTATGTGGAAACCGATGGAACTTATGTTATACGAAAGATGGCCCCTTAAGCGAAAGCTGAAATCATACGATAAAATGTTAACTGTTCCGATTAAAATAGTTCATAGCCTCTAATCTAAGTAAACACGAAAGCTTTTTATATTATTACTTCATTTTCTATTTAAATCTAATAATGAGAAAAGGATTTATAATTTGTACTGTTGCCTTATTTCTTTATGCCTGCGAGGGAACGGTGCAACAGCATACCCCGGAAAAAAATCCTTCGGATACAGCAAATGTTATAATTAATGATTCAACAGCATTAAGCAATACTACAGTTGAACTGATACCATTAACAAATTCCCCGGAATTTGCTGATGCGATTCTGGAACTTAATGCGCCAGATAATGAATCCATAATCAATTCGAATGAAATATCATTTAATTATAATATTAAAAATTATCAGTTGGGTAAACCTACTACAGATGGTTCGTGTGCTGTTAATTGCGCTAATTCTGATAAAGGACAACATATACACCTTATTCTGAATAATCAGCCTTATCTTGCAAAATACGAATCATCTTTTATAGAGAACCTAGAGGATGGACATTATGTCGCGCTATCATTTTTATCTCGTTCATATCATGAAAGTATTAAGGAATTTGGGGCGTCAGATTTAAGACAATTTACTGTTGGTAAAGCAAAAAGTCAGAAAGTTGATTTAACGGAACCTATGTTGTTTTACAGTCGGCCCAAGGGAGAATATAAGGGAAAAGATACTGAAAATGTATTGCTTGATTTTTTTCTTGTAAATACAAACCTTTCTGAAAAAGGAATTAAAGTAAGAGCAACCATCAATGGAAAACCATTCCTTATCGATGATTGGAGAGGTTATATAATGAAAGGGTTGCCATTAGGGGAAACAACAATTAAACTTGAACTTGTTGATTCAAGTCTTAAGCGGATTCCCGGTTTGTATAATTCTGTTGAACGTAAAATTTTCCTGAAAAGATAATTTAAAATTATGGCGGAAGAAGTTATATTTTTATTCAAATACTTCTCTCAAAATAGTCATAGAATGAATTTCATCCAAAGACTCAATTTGATTTCTGTAAAAACCAATGATGATATCCAATGCTTCTCTCCGATGAAAGTTTGTTGATGAAAAAGAATTGAAATATGTATTCTTCATGCAATTTTCAAGGTAATTAATTACTTCCTGGGAAGGTTTGTAATGACTATTCTCCCACACACTTTTAATGTCCTGAGGGAAAAATCCAAGATAGAAAGAATATCGCAATAAGAAAGAGACATGAAAATTTAATGTTTCATTTTCTAATTTATCCAATGCGTGAAATGAATGATATAAAAAATCAAATTGTTCCTGGTTGGAAATTTCTTCTTTTAGCGTTTTGACCAGAATTTCAGATAAAAAAATAGAAATAGTGATTTTATGAATGTCGAAAGGAATTGACGCATAAGGTTCTGCATAACGTATTTCAGATATTCGCTGCAGTCCAGTAGTGTTTTTGTGATATACAACTAGATCAAGTAATGTTAAAGGTTGAAACAAGGCAATCTTGTTTTTAGCTTTACTGCTTCTCACACCATTTACTATGTATGACTGCAACCCGAATGCGTCAGTATATATTCGGGTAATGATT
>Ga0210388_10004219_pt1 | contig 11255 bp, 11 predicted proteins | sample IncBWC19OmetaG_FD_155485 | JGI IMG/M metagenome (GOLD analysis project Ga0210388, IMG submission 155485) | Forest soil microbial communities from Barre Woods Harvard Forest LTER site, Petersham, Massachusetts, United States - Inc-BW-C-19-O ...
AGCGTATCGGCCGCCAGGATCAGGCAGCCCCCGCGCGCATCGGGCAGCTCAAACAGGGTTTGCAGCCGCCGCGAAGTGATATCGGGGTGGGGGGAGAACAGGTCGTAAGGGAGGATTTCCCAATCCGGCAGGGGCATCAGCGCCTGGGTGGCGGCCTTGCCACCCTGGAAGAAGGCGATTTCCGCCGCCAGGCGCTCCATTTCCCGGGCACCGGCCGTCACCACGACATACAGGCGCGAGTCGTTGTGCATGCACTCCGCCAGGGCCAGGGCGGTCGCGCTGCCGTGCAGCTGTTGCCAGCGCACATGGCGCCGGCCGCTATTGGGTCGCAGAAGCTTAAGCAGAGGCAGAGGTGTCATCGAAGGCCATGGCGCAGCGCGGAACGCGGCAGCTTACCGGTCGCCGGCAGGTATACAAGCCCCGATTTTGAGGCCGGACGGCCTCGATCAGCTGGCGGTGGCCACCGTGTCGATGACGCGATCACCCTCGAAAAACACTGAAAAGCCGGGATAGTCCCAGCGGGTGATCGGTGGCTTGCCCACCGTCGGGTGGCGATTGGCCGGTGCGCCAAACTGCTTCTCGACAGTCTTCATCAATGCGCCGCGGGCCGGTTGCGGTGTATTCGTCGGGGCCACCACGACCTTGCCCTCATCGACCACGAGTTCGGCATGGGCGACTCCGGTGAGGCACAGCAGGCAAAGCAGGGCATGGACTTTCATGGCAGCTCCATATCTGACCATCGCAGATTGTACCACCGGGGGCGGCCCGGATTTGTGACGCAGGTCCGTGCTGCACCGGTGGGGGGCGCCACTGTGGTTAAATGCGGCGCGTGTTTCACCCCTTTGCGCCGTACGTCGGGCTGCGCTATGTGCGCGCGCGTACCCACAAATTTTTCGTGTCCTTCATCACCTGGGTGTCATTGCTCGGTGTCGGGTTGGGGGTGGCCGCACTGATTGTCATCATCTCCGTCATGAACGGCTTCGAGGGCGAAATTCGCGACCAGCTGGTGGCCCTCAGCGCCCACGCCCGGGTCGTCCCGGCGGCAGGGGCGATGGGACCTGAAGACCAGGCGGGATGGGATGCCATCGCGGCACGGCTGCGCACCCAGGCCGGGGTGGTCGGGGTGGCCCCATACATTGAAGTCCAATCCCTGGCCGTGCACCAGCCGGACATGCTGCCGGTGGTGTTGCGGGGCATCGACCCGGTGAGTGAAAGCTCAGTCAGCGACATCGCCAAGCTCCTGCGCGACGGCACGCTCAAGGACCTGACCGCCGGTGATGATCACGTCCTGGTCGGGGACGGCATCGCACGCCAACTCGGGATTGCGCGCGGGGATGCCCTGACGCTGCTGATTCCCATGATCGCGGCGGACGGCACCCCGACGCCAAAACTGCGCGAGGTGCGCGCGGCGGGTGACTTCGACGGCGGGCTGCAGGACCAGCAGGGCGGCTTGCTGCTGGCGAACATCGCCGATGTTCGCGCCATGGGCGCGGCGGCCAGCGACATGGGCCTGCACCTGCGCTACGCCAACGCGATGGACGCGCCGACCATGAGCCAGGCCCTGCGTCGGCTGCTGCCCGCGAATCTGCAGATCATCGACTGGACGGTGGACAACGCCAGTTACTTCCGCGCCATCCGCATCGAAAAAACCATGATGTCGCTGATCCTGTTGCTGATCGTGGCGGTCGCGGCCTTCAACATCGTCGCCATGCTGGTCATGACGGTCACGGACAAGCGCAATGATATCGCCATCCTGCGCACGCTCGGGGCTTCACCGCGCACGGTGATGGGGGTCTTCATGACCCAGGGACTGGTCATCGGTTGGGCGGGAGTCGCGATGGGCGTCCTGCTGGGAGTGCTCCTTACCGTCAACATGAACCATGTCGAGCCATTCCTTGAGCATACGTTCGGCTTCCATCTCTTTGACCCCGAAGTCTATGCCGTCACGACCATTCCCACCGATCTGCAGATCCGTAACGTGGTGTGGATTGCAGTCGCGGCACTGGTGCTGACCCTGCTCGCGACGCTGTACCCGGCGCTGCGGGCCTCGCGCGTGCCGCCGGCGGAGGCGCTGCGCTATGAGTAGCTACGAATGGCTGATCGGTACCCGATATCTGCGTGGCGCACGCCGACAGGGATTCATTTCCTTCGTCGCGGTGATGTCCGTGCTGGGACTGATGCTCGGCGTCGCCGTGCTCATCGTGGTGCTGTCGGTCATGAACGGTTTTGAGCGCGAATTGCGCAGCCGCATCCTCAGCGTCACGGGGCACGCGCAGATCTCCGGCCTGCAGGGCACTTTCCCGGACTGGCCGGCGGCGCGCGCGAAGGCGATGCAGGACCCGGAGGTGCTGGCGGCGGTGCCGTATATCGACGCGCAGGCCATTCTGGCCAATCCGCATGGCAGGCATGTCGACGGCGCGCGGATCCGCGGCGTCGTGCCGGAGCTGGAGCGCACCGCCACCGGCCTGGCGCAGCGTTTCACCCAGGGCAATATCGAGCAGCTGTTGGCGGGCCGCTATCACATCGTGCTCGGCTCGGCGCTGGCCGCCGCGCTCGATGCGAAGGTCGGCGACTCGGTGGTGCTGATTGCTCCGGAAGCCACCGCCACACCGAGCGGCCTGCAACCGCGCCTGCGCCGCTTCCAGGTCACCGGCATTTTCAGTTCCGGCATGTATGAATACGACCGCGCCCTGGCACTGATCGAGATTCACGATGCCGCGCGCATCTATCGCTTAGGGGACAATGTCACGGGCCTGCGCCTGGCGCTGCGCAATCCGTGGCGCGCACCCGCCATCGTGAATAGAGTGGCGCTGAGTCTGGGCGGAGGGGTGTATGTCAGCGACTGGACCCGCAGCCATGAGAGCTTCTTCGCCTCCATCACGGTCATGAAGTCGATACTGTTCGTGATCCTGCTGATGATCGTGGCCGTCGCGGCGTTCAACATCATCGCGACGCTGGTCATGATCGTCAAAGAAAAACGCTCGGACATCGCGATTTTGCGCACCCTCGGCGCGGGCCCCATGAACATGCTCACCACCTTCGCCATTCAAGGGGTGCTGATCGGTCTGACCGGAACGGTGCTGGGCGCCGCGCTCGGCATCGGGGTGGCCCACAATCTCGAGAACTGGGTCCACGACCTGGAACATCTGCTCGGCACGCATTTTCTGGATGCCAGTGTGTACAACATGAGTGACCTGCCTGCCTATGTTGAGCTCGTCGACGTGATGAAGGTGTGCGGTGTGGCCTTCGCGTTGTGTGTCCTGGCCACGCTGTACCCGGCCTGGCGAGCCTCCCGTACGGCACCCGCGGAGGCATTGCGACATGAGTGAAGCGGCATTGCAGGCCATTGAGGTCTGCAAGAGTTTCCGGCAGGGGCCGGAACTACTGAATGTGCTGGCCGGCGCCAGCTTGCACATCGCGCCGGGGGAACGCGTCGCCATCGTCGGCGCCTCGGGCTCCGGCAAGACGACACTGCTGCAGATACTGGGCGGGCTGGACAAGCCCAGCTCCGGCCGCGTGCTGGTCGCGGGGCGCGACATCCATCAGATGGGCGAGCGTGAACGGGGCCTGCTGCGCAACCAGTCGCTCGGGTTCGTGTACCAGTTTCACCATCTGCTGCCGGAATTTTCGGCCCTGGAGAATGTGGCCATGCCGCTGTTGGTGCGGCGGACCGCCATCGGCGAGGCACGGCGCCGGGCGCGCGAGATCCTGGAGCGGGTGGGACTGGGTCAGCGCCTGACGCACCGGCCGCACCAGCTGTCCGGTGGCGAGCGCCAGCGTGCCGCGGTGGCGCGGGCGCTGGTCACACAGCCCGCCGTGGTCCTGGCGGATGAGCCCACGGGCAATCTGGATGGCGTCAATGCCGAACAGGTATTCGCCCTGATGCTCGAACTGAACCGCGAGCGGCAGACGAGCCTGGTGGTCGTGACCCACGATCCGCGCCTGGCGGCGCGCATGGACCGCATTTTGACCATCGAAGGTGGCGTGCTGCGCGAGACGACCTAGAGCGCGGGCGTCCGATGGGTGTGGCGAATGCGGCGCCGGAGCAGCACCTGTCGGCGCCAGATGAATTCCAGAGCCAGCCAGCCGCAGATGCCGCACACCACGGCGCACACCAGGCAGCCGATCAGGAATGGCTTCCACATCGGTCCTAAACCGTGCTGCAGCCAGTCCCAGCTCAGACGAAAGCCAAATCGGCGCACCGGGGCCCCGCTCATCGCGGCTCCGACCCGGTAGGCGCAGTAGTAGATCGGCACCATGGTCAGTGGATTGACGAGCAGCGTCGTGGCCACGATGGTCGGAAAATTGATGCGCCAGGTTATGGCCACCAGGGTGGCCAGCGGCAGGTGCACCGGCAGTGGCATGAAGCAGATGGCAAGGCCTGCGCCGAACCCGGCGGTGACACCGCGGCGGTGCAGGGTCCACAGCTTCGGATCCGACACGCGCGGGCCGAGCACCCGCAGCGGCCAACGCGCCAGCAGCATGTGCGGGTCCGGTAGGAACTTCTTGATCCACTGGCGGGGCATCGGGTCGCGACTCTAGCAGAGCCGCCTTGAGCCCGGGGGACGCTCCGGTATGATGTGACGCCGAACTACTCGGCCGGGCGAGGTATGCAATCGGATGTGGGAAATCGTACGGGCCGGTGGCCCGTTCATGTGGCCGATCGTCCTGTGCTCGGTGGTGGCGGCGGGCATAATCCTTGAGCGTCTGTGGACGCTGCAGGAACAGCGAGTGCTGCCGCGGGACCTCATCCGCCGCGTACGCCAGCTTGTGGAGGCCGATCAGGTCAATGAGAAGGTGATCGCGGCTCTGGAGCAGAACTCGCCCCTGGGGCGCGTGCTGGCTGCCGGTCTCGCCAGCCGCCATCGCAGCCGGGAAATCATGATGGAGCGCCTGGAGGACGCCGGGCGGCACGTCGTGCACGATCTGGAGCGTTTCCTCAACACCCTGGGCACGATTGCCAGCACTTCGCCGCTGCTGGGCCTGCTGGGCACCGTGACGGGCATCATCAAGTCTTTCAACGCCCTACAGGCCGGGGCGGCGGGAGATCCGCGCATGCTCTCCGGCGGCATCGGCGAGGCGCTGATCGCCACTGCGGCGGGCCTGTGCGTCGCCATTCCGGCCCTCATCGCCTACCGCTATCTGCGCGGGCGGGTCGAGAGCTTCGTGATCGAAATGGAGAAGGCCGCCATCAGGCTGGCCGACGTGGTGGAGAGTGCGGAGCACGAGCGCGGCGGCCAGGGCCGACCGCCCCATGAGCGGCCTGCCCAGGATCGGGCCGGCCCCGACCTGGCACCCCCGGCCAGACCGATCGCGGCCAGCGGCACGGGTGCGCGGTGAATCTGCGTCCACGTCGAGTCGAAGACCCGGAGATCAACCTGGTCTCCCTGATCGACGTGGTCCTGATGATGGTGGTGTTCTTCATGCTCTCCAGTTCCCTCGTGGACGAGGGGCGCATCCGCGTGCACCTGCCACAGGCCCGGGACGTGGCCACCGGCAAGCCCCCGACTGAACCGCTGGTGGTGTCGGTCACGCAGCAGGGCAGCTACCTGGTCAACGGTCACGAACTCATCAATTCCAGCCCGGACACGCTGCGCGCGGCGCTGCTGAAGGAAGCCGGCACCGATCGCACGATGCGGGTCACGTTGCGCGCGGATGCGCGCACCACCCACCAGTCCGTGATCACCGCCATGGATGTGCTGGGCCGACTGGGATTTGCGGAGCTGAACATCGCCACGGTGCGGCAAGATGTCGCGCCGGCAGCGGATACGAAATGACGGCGGCTAAGGGGCTGGAGAAAACCAGCCCGCTGACCATCTATCTGCGGCTGTTGAGCTACGTCAAACCGTATCGGGGCGCGTTTGCGCTCGGCATATTCGGCGGGCTGTTGTACGCCGGCGCCATGACGAGCTTTTCGTACTACGCCAAGAAGTTCACCGACGGGACGCTGGAACACAGCGATCCGCGCACCATCGTCTGGTTGCCCCTGGCGATCGTCGGGGCCCTGGCGGTGCGCAGCCTCGGGGATTTCACGCAGACCTATTTCACGGGGTATGTGGCGCGCCGGGTCGTCACGAATATCCGCCAGCAGGTATTCGATGCGGTCCAGCGGCTGCCGATCGCCTTTTTCGATCGCAACTCCAGTGGCAGTCTGCTCTCGCGACTGACTTTCAACGTCGAGCAGATCGGTCAAAGCACGACCGACTCGGTGGTGATGCTGGTGCGCAGCCTCGCGCAGATCCTCGGTCAGCTAGCCATCGCGATGTACGTGAGCTGGCGTCTGACCCTGCTGGCGCTGGTAATGGGCCCGCTGATGGCGTGGCTGGTCTCGCGCATCAACCGCTACTTCCGGCGCTACGCACGGCGCATCCAGGACTCCATGGGGGATGTCACACGCGTGGCGAAGGAGAGCTTCGAGTCGCCGCGGCTGATCAAGATCTACAACGCCGAGGAGCATCTTGGACGCCAGTTCGCCGTGGTCAACGAGCACAACCGTCGCTCGAACATGCGCCTGATCCTGACCAAGGGGCTGTCGAACCCGATCGTTCTGACGATCAACTCGCTGGGTCTGGCACTGGTCCTCGCTCTGGCTATTTCCGAGGCGATTCACGGTCGCATGAGCATGGGCGACCTGGTGATGTTCATTGTCGCACTGGCTACGATTTCCCAGCCGCTGCAACAGTTCATAGGTGTGACCGGTGCCCTGCAGCAGGGCATCGCCGCGGCCCAGAGCCTGTTCGAGGTGCTCGATGAGCCGCGCGAAGTGCAAAGCGGTGGCATCGCCGTGACGCGGGTGCGCGGTGACGTGCAATTCGACAACGTGTCCTTTTCCTATGAGCGCGGCAAGGGCGCCGCCTTGCACGGTCTGAGTCTTGATGTGCCCGCCGGACAGCAGATCGCCATTGTGGGGCGCTCGGGCAGCGGCAAATCGACGCTGGTCAGCCTGCTGCCGCGTTTCCACGACGTGCAGGCGGGGGCAGTGCGGATCGACGGTCGCAATGTGGGCGAATATAGCATGCACAGCCTGCGCGAGCAGATCGCGGTGGTCAGCCAGGAAGTCGTCCTGTTCGATGACACCATCCGCAACAACATTGCCTTTGGTCGTGCGGCGGATCCGCAAGCCATCGAACGTGCGGCCGAGGCGGCGCATGTCCTGGAGTTCGCGCGCGGCTTGCCACAGGGCCTGGACACAATGGTGGGCGACCGCGGCGTACTGCTGTCGGGCGGCCAGCGACAGCGCATCGCCATCGCGCGCGCGCTATTGAAGGATGCACCCATCCTGATTCTGGATGAGGCAACCTCGGCGCTGGACACCGAAGCGGAGCGCCACATCCAGGCGGCCCTCGCACAGCTGGTACGCAATCGGACCACGTTCGTGATTGCGCACCGCTTGTCCACGGTGGAGCAGGCCGACCGGATCATCGTGCTCGAGGGCGGCCGCATCGTCGAGACCGGCACACATGCCGAGCTGCTCGCACATGGCGGGGTGTACGCGCAGTTGCACGCCATGCAGTTCACGAGCTGAGGCGGCGGCGCATGCCGATGCACGACCGTCTGAACAGGATCTGGTACGAGGGTGCGTTCGGCCAGGGCCTGCTGATGCCCCTCGCGTGGGCCTACGGCCGTCTTGCCGCCGCAAGACGCCGCGCCTTTGCCTCCGGTCGGAGCGTTGCGACGCGCGTGGGCTGCCCGGTGGTGGTGGTCGGTAACCTGTCGGTCGGCGGCACCGGCAAGACCCCCATGGTCGCCTGGCTCGCCTGGCAGCTGGGCGCGCTGGGCAGGAACGTGGGCATCGCCTCGCGCGGCTATGGCTCGGCGGGGCTTGCGGGCCGCCAGGTCGATCCGGCGGGTGACTGGCGCGCCTTCGGCGATGAACCGGTGCTGCTGCGCCGGCGCACGGGGGTTCCGGTGGTCGTGGATGCGGATCGCGTCGCTGCCGCGCAGCGCCTCATCGGGCTCGGGGCCGACGTGATCGTGTGTGACGACGGACTGCAGCATCTGCGCCTGGCGCGGGATTTTGAACTGGTGGTCATCGATGGCGCGCGTGGCCTCGGCAACGGTCGGTTGCTGCCCGCCGGTCCGCTGCGCGAATCCGCCGCGCGTCTGGAAACCGTGGATGCCGTCGTGATCAACGGCGACCCGCAACCGGGCCTGCTCGATACGCTGCATGCGCTGGGGGCGCCGCGACCCCTGTTCATGCGCATGGTCCCGTCGGCGCTGGAGCCGGTACGCGGGACGGGCGATCATCGTCCGGGTGAGGCACTGTGGGGGCATCGGCTCGAGGATCTGCACGGCGTTCGGGTGCACGCGGTGGCCGGCATCGGCAACCCGCAGCGATTTTTCGACCTCCTCAGTTCCTATGGTCTGGATGTGATCCCACATGCCTTCGCGGACCATCATGCCTATACGGCGCGGGACCTGGATTTGCCGGGGAAATGGCCTATCCTGATGACCGAGAAGGACGCCGTGCGCTGCGCGGCCTTCGCGAATGAGCGCTTGGGATTCGTGCCGGTCACGGCGCAGTTTTCCGCGGAAGATGCGCAGACGCTGCTGGTCGAGGTCAATGCCCGCTGCGTGGGTGCCGCTGCGACCGGAACCGGATAAAGTGGGACCCATGGATACCAAACTTCTGGACATCATGGCCTGCCCGGTGTGCAAGGGCCCGCTGCAGTACCGCCGCAGCGAACAGGTGCTGGTGTGCCGCATGGACCGGCTCAGTTACCCGATCCGCGACGGCGTTCCGGTCATGCTCGAGGAAGAGGCCCGGCAGCTGGCCGCCGACGATCCACTGCTGGACCGCTAGCGACAGTGTTCCGCGTCGTCATACCCGCGCGGTTTGACTCGGCTCGCCTGCCCGGCAAGGTGCTGCTGCCGATCGGCGGTCGGCCCATGCTGCACTGGGTGTGCGAGCGCGCCCGGGCCTCCGGTGCCGAACAGGTCGTCGTCGCAACCGATGACACGCGCATCCAGGCCGCGGCCCTGCAGGCCGGCGTCGAATGCGTCATGACTTCGCCCACGCATCTATCGGGCACCGATCGGATCGCCGAAGCCGCAGCCAGCTTGCACTGGGCCCCCGATGACATCATCGTCAATCTGCAGGGTGACGAACCACTCATGCCGCCGGCACTGATCGCACAAGTCGCGCGGCTGCTGCAGGACCACGCCGATGCAGATATCGCAACGCTGGCCGCGCCGGTGATTTCTGCTTCAGAGTTCCTCGATCCGAACGCCGTCAAAGTGGTGCTGGCGCAGGATGGCCGCGCGCTGCTGTTTTCCCGCGCTCCGATACCGTGGGACCGCGACGGTGCCATTGCCGCAGATCCCGGCCCGGACAGTTACCGACAGGCCCTGCGTCACATCGGCTTGTATGCCTACCGCGTGCGCTCGCTGCGGCGCATCGCGCAGTTGCCGCCGGCGCCGCTGGAACTGCGGGAGAAGCTCGAACAGCTGCGCGCGCTCACGCACGGCATGCAGATCCGGGTTGCGATTGCGGCCGAGCGGCCGGGCGTGGATGTGAATACGCCGGCCGACCTGGAGCGGATCAGGACGCTGTTGGAGTGAATACCATGAGTCATCGTCCGTGGGCAGCGGCACTGGTGGGGATTGCAGCGGTGCTGGCAACCACTGCACGCGCGCAATCCTCGATGCCCAACATTGCGCAGCTGGAACGACAGGCCACGCAGCTTGCCGACGTCGAGGCCGTCAAGCGCCTGCAACGCGCCTACGGCTATTACCTGGATCACTCGGACTGGGACAACATCGTCGATCTGCTGACCGATGATGCCACCCTGGAATATGGTCCTGCCGGCGTTTTCGTGGGCAAGGCGCATGCAAGGGCGCTGCTGTATGCGATCGGCTACGGCAAGTCCGGGCTGCGACCGCAGCAGCTGCGCGAACACGTCCAGCTGCAGCCGGTCATCAGCATTGCGCCGGATGGGCAGTCCGCGAAGGGTCGCTGGCGCGCCATCGTGCTGCTGGGACAGTTCCACGAATATGCGCGCTGGCAGACCGGGCCCTATGAGTGCGAATACCGGAAGGAGCATGGAGTCTGGAAGATCAGCAAGCTGCATTGGGTCGAGACCTTCACGGTGCCGGAGCAGGGCGGGTGGAAGACGAAAATGACCCAGAGCAATGTGGCCGATCGCAAGCTGCCCGCTCCGGATCGGCCGAGCTCGTTCGTGTACGACCCCTGGCCGGCCGTATCCTTGCCGCCGTATCACTACGCGGGACCAGATGCGATCGGCGCGCTGAATCCGGCACCGGCCCCGATGGTGAAACTGTCGGCGGCTGAAGCCGCGCGCCGCATCGCGCACCTGAAATGGCAGGTCGATCGCCTCGAGGATCAGCACCAGATCGAAATCCTGCAGCGCACCTACGGCTATTACGTCGATAAGAACCTCTGGAAGCAGATCGCGGATCTGTACACCGAAGATGGCACGCTGGAGATCGGCGGGCGAGGTGTGTTCGTGGGCCGGGCGCGCGTGCTGCAGTACCTGCAGTGGTTGGGTAAGCCGCAGAATGGCAAGCTCTACGATCACACGCAGATCCAGCCCATTGTCGATGTGTCACCGGACGGAACCGTCGCGAAGGGTCGCTGGCGTGCGCTGGTGTTTGGTGGGGAACTGAACGGCACCAGCGTGATCGGCGACTGCATCTACGAGAACGAATACCGCAAGGAAAATGGCGTCTGGAAGATCGCAAAGCTGCATGCGTACTTCGAGATGTATTCGACGCTGGAGCAGGGCTGGGAAAAATTCGCGACCCCCAATACCCATCCGGAGAAGACTCTGCCGCCGGATCTGCCGCCGACTACGGTATATGACATGTACCCGGGCACACTGGTCGCGCCGACTCACTACGAGAACCCCGTGACCGGTAAACCGGTGTACCCGGTCAAACGAACCGCCGATCTCGCGACGGCTGGCGCAACCGATCCCACTGCTGACCTGGCGACCTTGGCCAAGCGGCTAACGCGACTGCAGGACGCCGAGGAGATCGAGAACCTGCAGAACGCCTACGGCTTTTACCTGGACAAGTGGCAGTGGGATTCGGCCACGGCGCTGTTCGCGCAGCAGGGAACCCTCGAGTTGGCACAGCGCGGTGTGTATGTCGGCAAGGCCCGCATCCGTGCCAGCCTCGAGGATGCGTTCGGCCCGCAGGGTCTGCACCAGGGTGAGGTCAGCGACCACGCGTTCTATCAACCGGTCATCCATGTCGCCGAGGATGGCCAGACGGCGCGCGCCCGGGTGCGCGAG
>Ga0210388_10004220_pt1 | contig 11254 bp, 10 predicted proteins | sample IncBWC19OmetaG_FD_155485 | JGI IMG/M metagenome (GOLD analysis project Ga0210388, IMG submission 155485) | Forest soil microbial communities from Barre Woods Harvard Forest LTER site, Petersham, Massachusetts, United States - Inc-BW-C-19-O ...
GACCACCGCTCTTTCCTACGCCAACATCCTGGGCGCGAATGATCGAATTTCGTTATGCCACATCGGCATCGGCGGCCGCGGCCACGAACTGGATTGGATCGCCGCCCAACTGAAGACCAGCCACAACGCGGAGATGACGACGGTTTGCGATCTGTGGAGCGTGAATCGCGAAAAGGCGGTTGCCGCTAATACGAAATATTATGGCCGCGCCCCGCGAGCGTTTCAGTATCTCGAAGACGCTCTTGCCCTCAAAGACGTAGATGGTGTGCTGATCTCCACACCCGAGCACTCTCATTCACCCATTCTGAAGATGGCAGTCGACGCTGGCAAGGACGCCTACGTGGAAAAGCCCATGGGCAACGTGCTGGAAGACGCGAAGGCCGCCCGCGACGCCGCCCTCGAGCACAAACGGATCGTCCAGGTAGGAACCCAGCATCGCAGTGAGCCTTATCCCAGAGCCGCGCACGACTTAGTGCAGACTGGCGTCCTTGGAGACGTCAGCAAGGTAGAAATTGTATGGAATTATCATGGCCCGAGATGGCGCGGGCGTGCGGAAACCAAGCTTATTCGCGAAGCCGACACGGACTGGCGCAAATGGCTGCTGACCAAGCCCTACCGCCCCTTCGACCCGCAGGTCTATTGCGAATTTCGTCTGTACAGAGAATTCTCCAGCGGCATCCCCGATCAATGGATCAGTCATGGCATCGATCTGGTGCACTGGTTCATGAATGACAGCTACCCACGTTCGGTCATAGCTCACGGAGGCGTTTTTGCCTGGCACGATGGCCGCGAGAATGCCGACACATTTCAAGCGCTGCTCGAATATCCCAAGGGTTTTCTGGTCAGCTACTCGACGAGCTTTGGCAACGACTCGCCGGGCTTCACTCGCTACATGGGAAAGAAGGCCACGCTGTTCAACATCGGAGGCGAGGGCAGCCCGCGTTACCAACTGGTCGAAGAAAAGGGAACCCACGAAGAAAATGCCGACATCGATCGGAAGCGAGCGTCACACTACATTCTGTTGCCCGGAGAAACCAAGCTTCCGCCGATGGGCATCGATGATCTCTCGCTCGAACACATGGCCAACTGGTTCGAGTGCATGCGTTCACGCCAGCAGCCCCATTGCACAGTGCACGATGGCTTCGCCCATTCTGTGGCCTGGAGAAGCCAAGCTTCCGCCGATGGGCATCGATGATCTCTCGCTCGAACACATGGCCAACTGGTTCGAGTGCATGCGTTCACGCCAGCAGCCCCATTGCACAGTGCACGATGGCTTCGCCCATTCTGTGGCCTGCATGATGTCGACCCAATCGTACTGGTCGGGGAAAAAGCAGTACTGGGATGCAGCCAGCGAGACCATTCTTGAGCAGCCTCCAGCAAGTTGAGCCACAGTTTCAAGCTTCGGGCTTACCGATATGTCGCATGTGCGCTCGCGTCGCTCGCGGGGTGGACGAATGCGCCCGCATCGCCGGAGTCGAACTGTCCCGCTTAAGCCAAAGGACCGCTTGAATGGACGACCCGTCGTCCCATCTCTTCCACCTTCTCAGGGTAGGACCGGCAAGACCAGATGCGATGGCATCGTCGTGGAGCAATAGATTCTCTGTGTTGCCGGAACAAAGTCAGCCGCCGCTGCTTTATAGATACTGGGCACGAACTTCTGTGGATTGCGGTCGATCACCGGAAACCATGTGGATTGAATCTGGACCATGATACGGTGTCCTTTGAGGAAAACATGGTCGTGGTCGCGCAGCGGGATGTTCCATTGCGTGGGCTGATCCGGCTTGAGAGCGTGCGGTTTCTCGTAGCTCGCAAGATAGCGGCCGCGGCGCACCTCCATGGCAATGGGTAGCTCGTAGCCATTCAGCGACTGCGCGTATTGTCCGGGCTTTGGGCCTTCGTCGGGATTCCAGTCGTTTTTCTGCGCGTTCTCGGGATAAACGTCGATCAGCTTGACGATGAAATCGCTATCGGTGCCGGAAGTTGAGGCGAACAGATTGGCGGCGAGCGGCCCGGTGACGGTCAGATCGTGGTCGAGCGTATCGCTCACGAAGGAAAGCACGTCGGGACGCCGATCGACGAAGCGCTGGTCGGCAACCTCCCAGGCGCGCCAGTCGCCGGCGGGATAAGTCGGGGAAATGGGGCGCTGGCGATAGGGCACGGGATTGGCGGGATCGGAAACGTACTCGCGATAGGCCTTTCCGTTCTTCGATTCTTCCGGCGACTCGTCGGGCGCGGCAAATGAAAGTTTTCCGTCTGCATGCAAGTAGAGGTTGGTGGGCTTCGCATTCTTCGGCGGCCACTGTGCGTAGGTATGCCATGTATTCGATCCGCTTTGAAATGTGCTGGCCTGCCACGCCGGCTTCTCGCCGTTGCCATGCAGGTAATAACGAAAGAATGGAGCCTCGATGTTCTCGCGGAACTCGCGGGCGGTCTCGTGTCCGGCGAAAGGAACGATGCCGATCTGGTCGCCCTTGAGGCTCCGCCACTCGCCGTGATACCACGGCCCGGCGACGATGAAGTTGGTGTGTTGCGGATCGTTCTCCTCCGCGTGGCGGAAGATTTGCCACGGACCCCACGGATCTTCCTGGTCCCAGAAGCCGGCCACGTTGAGATTGGGAACCGTGGAGGCGTGTAACTGGTTCACCCAGGCCTCTTTCTTCCAAAAGTCGTCGTAGTCGGGATGGTCGACGCTCGCATTCCAGTAAGGGATGGATCCGTGAAGGTACTTCGTGTTGATGTTGGAGAGCGGTCCGAGGTCGAGATACCACTGGTAAGTGTCGTAAGTCTCGAAATCGAAATGTGTGTTCTTGTTCTTGTCGGCCTGCTCCATCACGGCGTATTCAAAGTCGTAACTCTCGCGCAGGGCGCCGTAGCGGTGGTCATCGTCATTCATCCATTGATCCACGGGCGAGGCCTGTTCGCTCATGGCTTTCAGCGCCGGGTGCGGGTGAAGAAGAGCGAGAGCGGTCGTCAGTCCGTCGTAGGAAACACCGTACATGCCAACGTTCCCGTTGTTGTTCGGCACGTTTTTCACCAGCCAGTCGATCGAGTCGTAGGCGTCCGTAGTCTCGTAGGTGGCCTTGGGATCGCTGAGGTCGACCCAGGAGGAAAGATTAAACGTGCCTTCGGAATTAAAGCGTCCGCGAAGATTCTGGATGACGAAGATGTAGCCGTCCTGGGCCAGCTCTTTTATAGAGGACGGCATCTGTTCCGGTGGCTTCTCGGGGACGCCGTAGGGCGTGCGCCGAAACAGAATGGGTAGCGGGCCGGTTTGATCCAGCGGGGTAAGGATGACGGTCTGGAGGCGCACGCCGTCGCGCATCGGAATCATAACCTCCTCAAGCTTGAAGATCGGTTTCGTCGGCGCCGTCGGTTGCGCCGGAGTCTGCTGCGCTGCCGCAGAGATTGCAAACAAAAATGGTAGAACGAACCGTCTGATCGATGAGGGCTGCACCGGTCCTCCAATATTCAATGTCCGTTTTCGAACTGAAGATGACCGCGAAGTATATCAATCCTCAGATTGTCCCGGCGGGAAATCTCCAAAATCTTGTCAATAGGCAAGAAGTACACGATCGACCTTAAGTCGCTCAAAGCAGCGGAGATATATTTCCGGGAAACGTGGCGGGTTTACCCCTCTCAAATTGTTATACTGAATATATAGACTGAAAATTTCAGAAAAACGAGGCGCGGCCAATGGGCCGCGCCTTTTTTGTTGGTCGTCGGATCCCGATTCCGCAACAGCTCCAGGAGCAGTATGCCCAAGTTCAGGAACTTCAAAGAACGCGGCGAATGGGTAGAAGCCCAGTTCATAGCCGAAGCCCTCGGTCGCGGTTTCACCGTCCTGAAGCCTTGGGGAGACTCCCAGCCCTTCGACGTCGCCCTCAACTTCGGCAACCGCATCGTCAGGGTCCAGGTTAAGTCCACCAGCTACCGCGTCAGGGCCGGATACCGCTGTGACTTCCAGACCAATTTTCACGGTCGGCGTTACACTCTCAAGCAGCTAGACTTCTTCGCCAGCTACGTCATCCCCCAAAAGACCTGGTACATCATCCCGGCGCGGGTCCTCTTCAACGGCGGCCGTGAACCGACGTGCTCGATGCTCTTTCCCGTCCGAGCCCTCAAGGCAAATCGCTACAGCTATGAGTGCTACCGCGAAGCCTGGCCCCTGCTCCGCCCGAAACCAGAGGGGAAAAAGCCCCGCGCGAGATGAGAGGGGTGGCCCATTCTAAATTTCGCGTTCTTTGCGAAATTTAGAGTGGGGATGTTCACATGTCACAGACTTGAGCCGCGGAACAAAACTAGATTGTCCTCATGCCATGGGGACTGATGCGCTTTCACGACAGCGGGCAGAGTCATTTCGTCACTTTCTGCTGTTACCATCGCCGCCGCTTGCTTACCACCGACGAGAGCCGGCGAATCTTCGAGTCAGCTCTGGAGCGGGTGCGGCTCAGTTTCAGGCTTCAGGTTTATGGGTATGTAGTCATGCCGGAGCACGTTCACTTGCTGCTTAGCGAGCCCCAACGGGAGTCGTCCAGCGCTGGAACAGCAGCCAACGAGAGCACAGGTGGCCCATTCAAGCCGTCCTTTGGCTTGAGTGGGGCACTTAAGTCGTTGAAGCAAGGAGTATCACGGCGTTTGATCGCCGACGCGGAGCACTTCTGGCAAAAAAGGTATTACGATTTCAACATTCGAAATTACCCGCAGTTTGTGGAAAAGCTGCGCTATATCCATCGCAATCCGGTGAGGGCCGGGCTGTGCGAACGTCCGGAGGACTGGGAGTGGAGCAGTTTTCGCCACTACGCAACCGGCTGTGAGGGACGGGTTGAGATCGAGTCGGAATGGACTGCGCGAAAACGCGAACGAGCGGCGGGAAAGCTTTCTCCAGCTGTGGAACTCCCCCACTCAAGCCAAAAGATGGCTTGAATGGGCCACCCGCACACAAATAGTCGAGATGGAACCCCCTCCTAGGAACGCACCCCCGCGTCCGGTTGCTGCAGTCTTTTCGTGATCAACAAACCGATCTCGATAGCGATGTTCCGAGCGATCCGTGCCACGTCCTTGGTGGCTCCTAGCGTGTGCGTTCCTTCATCGGACATGACCTTGTAGAGTCCCTCGACAAGCGTGGTGAATTGATCCGAGAAAAATCCGCTGCGCTGCAGATACTTACGGACCTCCACGGGGTATTTCGTGTCAACCTCCGCGCTTGCGAGAGTTTCCCCGCGCCGAGTCGCGATCTTCTCGGCGGTTTCGTTCAGCAGCTCCGCGAAGAACGACCTTGCCTGATCGACTGAGGTTTTGTAGCTAAACTCGCCCTGCGCTTTTGCAAATTCCACTTCTGCAAATCTTAAGAACCCAGTAAGCTTCTCGCTGAATCCCAGCGCGCTCAGGTTTCCGACCAACCTCTCACGATCTTGGTTCACTTCAAAGTTTGCCTCTTCGCGCAGCTCCTTGCGGAGCCGCAAGTATTGAATGCGAGTCGATTGCTCGCAGATATAGGTAGCGAGTCTGTCGATGGGCTTCAGCTTGTCGACGACTATGCTCTCAGAGAACGAGTAGTTACGAACTTTACGACCAGTTGGTATCGTCACCAATTTCCCCTTCGGCCTCAAGGCCGAGATTGGTCTCGCCAACAAGTTGCCCAGTGCTTCAAGGTCCGCGCTCCCGATGAATGTGTGGTCGAACCTCAGGATTTGAACCAGTGCGGGTAGCGTGAGCGTAGCTGTGTTTAAGAAGTTGTTGTAAGGTTCACTTGTCAGAAGTTCCATCGTGCGGCGAAATGAGGCGTAGCGTAGGAGGAACGCGAAGATCTGCAATGAGCAGTTGGGATAAAGGCGTCCTTCCCAGCACACCGTGGCGATCACATCCTTGCCATCATCGTCCTGCGCTTGGTAGAGCGCCCTCAATAGTTCAACTTGCTCGTTAGCAGGTCTGTAAAACTGCAAGAATTCGAGCGGCTCAACCTGAGGGTCCTTGTCCAGGTTAGTCATAACCTCGGGTACTGACATTTCGGGGCTGGAGAAGCTGTAGAGACCGAGGTTAGCCCGACACTGGCTCATGATGAGCCGGACTCTCTTCTCGATAGTTGCCTTTTGCTCGTCTGTCACGGTTTGGGAACTTAACTCTAAACTCGCGCCACGGGGCTCTCCAATCGCACTATGGCGTAGAGGCCGTAGAATGGAAAGCGACAATGCCCAGTTTTCTGTGCATAAGCTGTGGAGAAGCTGCTTTTGCTGCGGAAACGGCAGCAAAGTCTGTTCAAAGAAAGAGAGCAACTACGCCCCATGACTTGTAATAGTATTTCTTGCAATGTCCGCCTTACTCGACGACATCATTAACCTAGCCATAGATGGCCAACAGCCATTAACGGACATTCTGAGAAAATGCCTACTTTTAGCGCACGAGTTGAAAAATGACCAGCTAAAGGCCTGGGCAAATCAGGAACTCAACGGCTACGAATCAGGGGAGAATATTCCTGACTACAGGATCATTCCCGCTCCTGCCAAGGGCAATTTCATCGGCCCTTTCTACGCCCAATACAATGACCACATAATTCCTTCGGTTATGCTTGAAAAGAACCACCGCGAATTTGCTGAAAGGGTCTATTTGCTCCAGTCCGTCAGTGCATATGTAGATGTCCTAAAGGAGCGTGACGCAAACCCGACCGGTGGCTCTCTAATATACCCTTGGAACGCCAATATGATCGCTTACTACCAGGACAAGCTGATGAGGGGAGGGTTCATTTGCCACTCCGCTTGGCAGGAAATACCCTCCAGCGCTATCGCGGAAGTCTTGGACACGATTCGCAATAGAACTCTGAATATGGCGCTTCAAATCAAAGATGAACTCGGTACTTCTTACACAAACCTACGGAACATCGAGTCGGGCGAAACCGCGACCAAGATCCAGAGCATTATTTTCCAAAACACCGGAGGCAACACGACGGTCGCTTTCGATCAGGGGACTGTGTCACAACGCCAAATAGTGATAAATGCCGGCGACCGGCAGGCCCTCGATGAAGCTCTAACTGGCGCGGGCATGGAGAAACAGGACTTGCAGGCACTCACTCAGGCGATTGAACACGATGGCGACAAGCCAGGTAATAAAGTCCACGAATGGATAAAAGAGAACGCATCGAAAGTTCTTTCAGGGGGCGTGAAGGTCGGCACGCACATCGGACAAGAGATTTTGACCGCATGGATAAGGGCGCACTACGGGATCTGATCAGGCCGGTAGCCCACTCAAGCCCGGTTCTGGGCGGGTGGCCCACTCAAGCCCGGTTTTGGCTTGAGTGGGGATGCTCACATGTCACAGACTTACTCCGGCGAAGAAAGCTAGATTGTCCTCATGCCTTGAGGACTGATGTGTTTTCACGGCTAAAGGGAGCGTTTCATCTGGCGACCCCATAATCGGCAGCTAGTTTAGAAGCGATTCCCAGTTTGCTGGCACCCTTCCTGCTGGTCCAGGAGCGGGCTGATTTTTTGGATGCGAATGCGGCGGAAGCAACTCCACACCCTTGATCGTCCCCTGCTTCTCGTAATCCTGCTTTTCGTAATTGAAGAACCAATCCTCACCCGGCTCGAAGCTGGCAATGATCGGATGCCCGGTTGCCGCCGCATGCTTGGACGCATGCTGACTCGGAGAACTGTCACAGCATCCGATGTGGCCACACTCCGCACACCGGCGGAGGTGAAGCCACCAACCTTTCGGTGACGCCAGGCACTCCACACACCCATCGCCGCTCGGCTTCGAAGCGGGGTTGATTCCGCGCCGACCCTTCTTCATTTCCGATTTTCCTTTCGTGTCCTCTGCTCGCAAAATAATGTCAAGCCACCAGCAAGACCTTCCCGATACCACCCTTTTCTGCTGCTGCTTGAGCCTCGGCCGCTTCACTGAGTGGCAGTTTCTGGCTGATCGGGATTATCAGTTTGCCATCGCGGACGGCCTCGGCCATGAACTGAAGAGTCTTCACATCAGGTTTCACGTACACCGGTATCACCTTCACGGTCGGATATTTCTCGGCATTTCGTGGTGCCCCGAGAACCGAGGCAAAGACTCCTCCCGGCTTGACCTTGGCAATCAATTTTTCAGCGGTCTTGCCGTTGACCGTATCAGCTACGACGTCGAGCATCGGAAGCTTCGCAATCGCATTGTCGTCATCGGTTGCGACCACCTGATCTGCGCCGATGGTCTTCGCTTCATCCATCTGGCTCTTCAGCACCCCTGCAATCACGACTGCTCCCAGTTGCTTCGCGGTGAATGCCGCCGAACGCCCGACATTTCCACCAGCACCTGCGACGAGAACCGTCTGGCCCGCTTTGATCCCGGTTGCGGAAGCGAGTTGGTTGCCGGTCGTCGTCACCAGCGGCAACGCCGCCGCTTGGATCAAATCGAGCCCCTTGGGAACTTTTGCCAGAATCGCGGCTTTCACAACGCAAAGTTCGGCGTATGTGTCCGCCGCCATGGCAAACACCTGGTCGCCTCGGGAAAAGCCTTCCACTCCGGGCCCAACCGTCACGACTGTCCCCGCAATGTCCACTCCCATCAGTCCCGGAAAGTTGATGGGACTAAAGTCTTTCATCAACCCGGCACGTCGTTTGTAATCGATCGGATTCACACTCGTGGCAGCGACCCGCACCAGTACTTCGCCGGGACCCGCCACCGGATCAGGGTATTCCTCGAACTTGAGTACTTCAGGACCGCCGTATTGGTGGACAACAACTGCTTTCATATTTCATCTCCTTGTACGGTGCGCTAAAGTCACTGACAGAGCTTAGATGAGCGAAGTTAGAATTGGTCGCCGACCCGATGGAGTCCCGAGATTCGAAGGGGGCTGGCCCATCTTTAATGTTTCCAGCCCGCACCTCCGCGAAAGAGGCTACCCCAGCTTTGCTGGTTTTGCAAAGCTGGGCACCACGGACGCCGATCTCGGCGATCGCACCACGCGATCTTCCAGACATTAAGCGACCACCCGCGCCTCATTCTCCAGCACGATGCCGCGGCAACTCGCCCTTAATGACGATGAAATGCAATCTGATAAATCAAGAAAGCGATGAAAGCAATGGTGCCCAGGAGAACAATCGCGAAAATAATTGCGGGAGGCCAGAAAGCCCAGGACCACGATCGTCTTTTTCTGATGTTCTGAACGGCGTTGTGCAATGAAAAAGCCGTAGCTATTGTGCCAAGTGGAGCAAGAAAGAAGGCGGGCATAAAGGCATCGCCTTCACCCGGCCCCCTGCATCCATGATGCTGGAAGCAGTAAATAGAGGGCAGCAGAATCAACAGGATGTAAATGACTGCGATGAGATACGAAATCGTGAGGCCTAGTTTGCGCAACATACTATCCTCGATCATAATTCTCGCGGGGAGTTGGCCAGTCTTTAATGTTTCTGGAATGTTTCCGGCCCGCACCTACGGATTGAAATAGGGATTGTTCGCCATGCGGATGAACGACGCTTCCGAAGCGGGAGACGAACCGATGCGCCAATCAGCCTCTTTGTTGATGTCGAACCAGACGACACCCTTGATGAGCGGGAAGCTGGTGCGCAGCGTGGGAATGATGTCGTCGATCCATTTCGCTTTGTCTCCACCAGCTTCAGCGGACGCCATCTCTCCAATCAGGATCGGCTTTTTCTTCGCTGCCAGCAGCGGGTAGATGTCCTGGAACACTTGCCGGAAGCTCTGCCAGCCACCGTTGGTCGTACCCCAGTTGTAGCCATCGACCCCGGTCCAATCGACGTAGGCATCGCCGGGGTAGTAGTCCATCGTAGTGCGATTGCCGCCGGGGGTATCGGTAACGTTCGGGCACCACGCCCAAACCACATTGTTCGCACCTGCCGCGACGAAGAGGTCGTGAATGTGTCGATAGGCGGAAACGTACAGGGGGGCGTTGTTGCCGCTCCACGCCTCGTCGCCGTTCATCTCGGCGGCAAAGTCGAGAAAAAACTTCTTGCCGAGCGCTTTGGAACCCTTCGCACGCGCAATGATCGTCGCATCGAGGCTCCCATCGGCGATCCTGGCGAAGTCGATGTGGTGAGGTTCCCAACTGATGAGAGGAATGCGTCCCGCAGCGAGGTCGGCCTGGGTGACGCTCCCGGTCCAATCCGCGTCCCACGCGTAGTAGGTGAGATGAATGACAGGGGTGCGGCCGAGCTTCCGCGTCGTCTGGTCGATGCTGCCGGCGCCATAGAATTGCCCGAGCAACGCACCCGACGCGGGCTCGAGAATGGATGATCGAATAGATGATCCGCGCGACTCCTGGCTCGCGGCATTGGTAAAGACTCCGCTCAACGCCAGTACGACAAGGCCTGCGGAAGCGGCTCTGCTAAACATTTCTCTCATCGCAGCGACCTGTCATTCACCCACTTTTTAATCGGCAGGCGGATGGCCCACTCAAGCCGGTTTTGGCTTGAGTGGGGATGTTCACCTGTCACAGACTGCTTACTTGCCCACTTCCTGGATGCACTCTTCCAACACGTCCATGGCGACGTCGGCTTCTTCTTTGGTCACAACCAGCGGGGGGCACAGGCGGATCGAGCTTGGGCCGCAGCCGAGGAACAGGAGGCCGTGTTCGAAGGCCTTTTCGACGATCAGGTCGCGCTCGGCGGCGGCGTACTCCTTGGTGGACTTGTCTTTGACGATGTCGACGCCGATCATCAGGCCGCGGCCGCGGACGTCGCCTACCAGCTTCAGTTTTGCGGGCCAGCTGGACATGCGCTTCAGCATGTGCGCGCCTACTTCGGCGGAGTGTTCGAGCAGATGTTCTTTCTCGATCACGTCGAGCGTTGCGAGCGCTGCCGCGATACACACGGGATTGCCGCCGAAGGTTGAGGCGTGGGAACCTGGCACCCAGTCCATGATTTCGGAGCGCGTCATCACGATGCCGAGCGGCATGCCCGAGGCGACGCCCTTTGCGATGCAGACCATATCCGGTTCCACGCCGGTGTGCTCGACCGCCCACCACTTGCCGGTACGGGCGACACCGCTCTGCACTTCGTCCAGCACAAGGAGGATGCCGTGACGATCGCAGATGCGGCGCAGCTCCTGCATGAAGATGGTGGGAGCGACCACGTATCCGCCCTCACCCTGCACGGCCTCGACGAAGATGGCGGCCACTTCCTCGGGTGGCAGCGTGGTCTTGAACAGCTTCTCTTCGATGAAGCGAGCGCAGCCAAGCGCGAACGCGTCAGGATCTTGCGTTGGATCTTTGCGTCCGCGATAAAGATCGGGATAGGGCACGTGCGTCACGCCGCCAAGA
>Ga0210388_10004221_pt1 | contig 11254 bp, 9 predicted proteins | sample IncBWC19OmetaG_FD_155485 | JGI IMG/M metagenome (GOLD analysis project Ga0210388, IMG submission 155485) | Forest soil microbial communities from Barre Woods Harvard Forest LTER site, Petersham, Massachusetts, United States - Inc-BW-C-19-O ...
GCGAGATCCGCTCCGACTGGGATCTGAGGGCTCCGGGACTCCGCGAGGCCTGGAACGCGGGCGACTTGTCGGCCTTCCATGGATGGAACAAGGGTGCGAAAGCGGTTTAGGGCGCCTCAGGCCGATTGCCCTCGTCCGAGCCCCAACTTGGCGGCCATGTTCACCAAATCGGCAAGAGAATCGGCCTTCATCTTCTGCATCACACGTCCGCGATGCGCCTTAACTGTAATTTCGCTGATTCCCAACTCGCCGGCCACTTGTTTGTTGAGCATCCCCGTGATTACCAAGGCCATCACCTGCTGCTCCCGCGGGGACAGCGATGCGAAGTTGTCGCGTACCGTCTGCGTCTCTCTTTCACGGCCCAGCGTCTCGCGACTTCGCTCGATCGCCTGGCGGATCGCACCCAGAAGAGCCTCGTCCGTAAAAGGCTTCGTCAGGAATTCGACGGCTCCCGCCTTCATCGCCTCGACTGTCATCGGTATATCCCCGTGACCCGTGATAAAGATGATCGGCATGTCGGCGCGATCGTTCGCGACGCGCCTCTGCAGCTCCAGGCCGCTCAGTCCCGGCATCGAAACGTCGAGCACCAGGCAACTTGGAACGGAAGGTCGAGGTCGAGGCGACGCAAGAAACTCGGAGGCGGACGCGAAAAGCTCCGGATACCAGCCTTCGGAGCTAATCAGCAGTTCAAGAGATTCGCGAACTGACACGTCGTCGTCGACAACGAATACTACCGACGTAGGCTCCGTCGTTGAGGGCATGCCACGATTTTATCGTTCCCGACGAAACACTTCAAAGCGGAGTCAGCACCGAACGCAGAGCCTCCAGGAGAGCCGTGTCGCTAAACGGTTTAGTCAGGCAAGCTGCTGCGCCCAGCTCGATGACTCGCGCCCGAACCGCTTCGTCCCGCGTTGCTGTGATGAAGATGATGGGAATCCGCTTATCCTGGCGCTTCAATTCAGCTTGCAGCTCGATGCCCGTCATAACGGGCATCGAGAAGTCGAGGAGCAGGCACCTCGTCTGGTCCAACGCTTCCGATGCGAGGAACTCCAATGCAGATGAAAACGTCCGCACCGAATAGCCAAATTCGTTGAGCAAATCGGGGAGCGACTCGCGAACGGATTCGTCGTCGTCAACCACAGACACAAGCGGACGCTCGTCAATCATCTTTCCTTTTTCCTTACGCTTTCCTGCGAATGCTTTGGCGTGATCCGTTACGACATCGCCGATTGAACACACCCCTAAGCCGATTGGAGCAGAGACCCGGACATTAGTCGATTAGACGAAAGTATCGGTTCAAAAAGCCGCTGCCAACGTAGCGGACGCGCCAGTGCCTGCGAACGCCGGCCCAAGCGGTACCGACCGGCGCCGCTGCGGCCGTCGAGCTTCGATACCGAGTTTGCGCATCTTATAAATCAAGGTAGTACGCGGCAGCCCGAGCCGCTCGGCTGCCCCGTCGCGGCCGCCGATCATCCAACGGCTCTGTTCCAGCACTTCGAGAATATGATCGCGGGAGGCCTCGGCAAAAGTCTGTGCTGCGGCGCCTGTGGCCTGTTTCGTCATCTGACGCAACTCCGGCAATGTAGGACGCAGTACCGTCCCCTGTGAAAGGACCACGGCGCGTTCGATGAAGTTCTGCAACTCGCGAATGTTGCCCGGCCAATCGTGGAACTTAAGCGCTTCCATTACTTCTTCGGGAATCGTGTCGATCTCCTTGTTGAGACGGGCTGTGTACTTTCGGACGAAGTGTTCGACTAACCTCGGAATGTCATCCTGGCGCTCGCGCAGCGGAGGAAGAAAGATCGGGATGACATTCAGGCGATAGTACAAATCGGCTCGAAACTGCCGCGCTGACACCAATTGAGCCAGATCCTGGTTGGTCGCCGCCACGACGCGCACGTTCACGCGTATGGTCCGCCCGCAACCCAGCCGTTCGAACTCCTGTTCCTGCAGAGCGCGCAAAAGTTTCGGCTGCAACTCCAGCGGAAGGTCGCCGATCTCGTCCAGGAACAAGGTCCCGCCATCCGCCTGCTGGAACCGGCCCATGGTTTGCGCGACTGCGCCGGTGAAGGCCCCTCGTTCGTGGCCGAAGAGTTCGCTCTCCAGCAGCGAACTTGGAATTGCGGCGCAGTTCAGTTTTACAAACGGTCCGCGGCTCCGCAGACTCTGATTGTGAATGGCCTGGGCGATGACCTCCTTGCCCGTGCCGGTTTCGCCCTGGATCAGCGTGACCGAATCGCTCTTAGCGATGATACCAACCTGATTCAGGACGTATTGAAATGCCGGACTGTGGCCGACAATCTCCTGCTCAAACTCAGTGACAGCCGCTGATTTGCTATACATTACGCTGATTCTCCTTGTTAAAATATTTTTCGTCGCGGTGTTAGGCGGCGCGGCTCGAAACTTCCCACGCACGTACGCTTTCGACTTCACGGCCAAACAGCAGGCCTGCTGAAGCGCCTTCGTGACTCACGCGGATGCTGTCGCCGTAGCGGATCTGGTTGCTCGCCATCAGGTTCGACAGCGGTTGCACCAGAAGGCGCTCGATGGCGCGCTTCAAGTGCCGCGCGCCATATCTGAAATCGGTGCCCTCCGCGAGCAAAAACTTCTTCGCGCTGTCGGTGACCTCCACCGAGAACGGATTACTTCCGGCGGCCGCGTGAATGCGCTGTTGCACCAGTTCCAGCTCTATATCCACGATCCGGCTCAGTTCCTCAGCCCCCAGGGATTTGAAGACTACGATTTTGTCCAAACGATTGACGAATTCCGGAGTGAACTTTCGGCGGGCGGCCGCGATGCCGGCGTCGGAAATCCGGGCGCTAAGCTTGGGATTGCAACCCGGATTGCAACCGGCGTCCTCAAACGAGGGAGCGTGGAAGCCCAGCCGTGGGGCCACCAGAGCGTTCATTTCGGCCGCGCCCAGGTTGCTGGTGAGGAAAACCATCGTCGCCGAGAAATCCACCTTACGGTTGTCCCCCAACGTCAGCGTCGCTTTGTCGAGGATGCCCAGGAGCAGATTCCACAACGCGTCGGAGGCTTTTTCGATCTCATCGAACAGCAGGAAACTCAGCTTGACCTTTTCCGTCTGATGCTTATTCAGCGCTTCCTGCGACAGCAGCGCATGAGTTTCGCGGTGCCCGAGGTATCCCGGAGGCGACCCGATCAGCTTCGCGATCTCATGGCTGTGTTGAAACTCCGCGCAATCGATTTTGATGATGGCACGAGAATCTCCCAACAGCGCCTCGGCGGTGGCCTCGACAACCCGCGTCTTTCCGGAGCCGGTAGGCCCCAGGAAAAGAAAATTCCCGATTGGCCGCCCAACCGGAGACAGCCCGGCCAGGTGCGTTTGATAGGCCCTCACAATCTGGTGAATGGCTTCGTCTTGTCCAACGATAAGGTCGCGGAGAGTGCTCTCCAGATTCTCGGCCTGCCTTCCCGTCTTATTAGTATCCAGCGATGCGAACGTTGTCATTGTGGCTCTCCTTTCTTCATGCAGCTCGGGCGAGGATCTCGCGAACCGGCATCTCGAACACCTCGGCCGCCTCGGAGTTGCTATCGATACCTTCCTGGCAGTGGATGCAAAAGGCCGCCCACGGCACTGCCGCGAGGCGCTTCGGATGGATGTCCTCATCGCACCGCTGACATATCCCGAAGCTGCCATCCTGAATCCGCCCGAGCGCCGCGCGGGCGTTCCGCAGTTGGCTGCAATTACGGTCCAGATTGCCGACCGCGAGCGCGCGTTCCGAGGCCCACACCACTTCTTCCAACATGTCCGCGCTTCTCTCGATCGTGATCCCGTCGCGTTGGCGGGTGATCCGCTCCAGTTCGGCAACTCTTGCCGTTAGAACCCTTCGAAATCCCTGCACTTGATTCATGGTCATTGTTTAGCTCCTTTTCTGCCGTGATGTGTTGAAACGCGGCTCCTGTATCCAATTAAGCCAGAGGTTCCTGGACTGAACAATTGGACGAACGTATCGGAGATACTTTGGTATTACTCTGCGCTGTACCCGCGCGCCCGGCCGTGTCGAACGAATCCGTCACGGCCTTAACGAAAGCTCCAGGTTCCCGCTCGGCCGAGGCCATCAGATCGGCGATATTCTCTTCACGACCTGAGTTCGACGGCGTCATCACATTTGCAATTAGGCCACGACGCACGAGGAAACCCAATTGGACGAAGGTATCGATGCCAATCGGTCCGGCACTCGGAAACCGCAGACCACTCCCCGTGGTCGCGGCTCAGAAACCAATTCCGAGCCGTGACCGCAGGGAGCGGATGCGCAAGTACATTTGAAGTTTCCGCGGCTGAAAGCTTAGAATTTAATAAAGAGACGTTTCCTCCGCGCCGCGTCGGATGAAACAGCGGCTCATTTGGGCCCCCGGCTGTACACCGGACCGGTCGCCATTCCCACGTTTTTGATGGCCCCATGAGGTGGAGGAGAAAAGGTGCCTGAACCCGAACTGGAAAAGGACTTCTCGCTCGAGGGTTCGATGCCGGAGGGCGCGGCCCCTCTCGAATCGATCGTCTGTACAGAGGAACTGCATCGCCGCCCCTCGCGTCCGCCAGACTTCGAAAAGGAGAATCGCGCGCTTGTGGCTCTGGTCACCGCCCTGAGCGACTCGGCGTCCACTATTTTTCAAACCCTGGCCGAGACGATCCTGAACGTTACCAAGTGCGATTCCGCGGGGTTGAGTCTTCTCACGCCGGATGGCGGGAAAAGGTATTATTGGCCGGCCATCGCCGGCATGTTGGCGCCGCACCTCGGGGGCGGAACTTTGATGCCGGTGGTCCCCGCGGCGGAAGAGTGCCTGCTGGTTCCGTTTTACGTCGACGGCAAAGCCGTCGGAACCATATGGGGGATCATGCACAGTGATCGCCGCCGGTTCGATTCGGAAGATGAGCGGATCCTGAACTCATTGGGGCAGTTCGCTTCCGTGGCGTACCGCACTGTGGCATCTGTCGACAATCTCAAGGTCCAGATCGCCGCTCGCGAAACGGCGGAAGCAGAGTTGCGGGAACGGGCGACGGGGCTCGAAGCCAGGGTCCGGCGCCTGATCGACGCAAATCTCATGGGGATCTTCACGTGGAATCTTGAGGGCCGGATTGTCGAAGCCAATGAAACATTTCTCAAAATGGTGCAGTGGGGCCGCGAAGACGTCGGCTCGGCCGGTATGCGTTGGACGGATCTGACACCCGAGCAATGGCGCGCCCGCGACGAACTGGCGGTGGCGGACCTCAAGGCGGCTGGGGCCATGCAACCGTACCGGAAGGAATATTTCCGCAAAGACGGTAGTCGGGTGCCGGTGCTGGTCGGTGCGACGCTGTTCGAAGAAGGTGGGAACGACGGTGTCGCCTTCGCGCTCGATTTAAGCGAACAAGAACGCGCCGAAGAGGCCTTCCGCAGAGTTGAGGAGCAAGCCCGGGCGATTGTCGATTCGGCCCTGGACGCCGTCGTCGCCATGGATGCGGAAGGAATCATCACGGATTGGAACAAGCAGGCGGAAGAGACCTTTGGGTGGACGCGGCCGGAAGCGCTGGGCCGGCGGATGTCGGACACCATCATCCCCGCGCAATATCGTTTGTCGCATGAACGAGGACTGAAGCACTTTTTCAAGACGGGTGAAGGCCCGGTTCTGAACCGGAGAATCGAAATTACCGCTCTCCGTCGCGATGGCACGGAGTTTCCGGTGGAGCTGGCTATCACGCCGCTGAAATCCGGCGATACCTGGACGTTCAGCTCTTTCATCCGCGACATCACCGCGCCGAGGCAGGCTCAGGAAGACCTGCGCAAGGCTCAAGCTGAACTCGCGCACGTGAATCGCGTGATGACGATGGGTGAGTTGACGGCATCGATCGCTCACGAAGTGAACCAGCCGCTCGCCGCGATCCTCGCCAGTGGTGACAGTTGTACGGCGTGGCTGGGGAACGAACCGCCCAACCTTGACAGAGCGCGCGCCGCTCTTGGCCGAATTACTCAAGCCGCTACGCAAGCCAGCGAGATCGTTCAGCGTCTTCGTGCCCTGTTCAGGAAGACCACTTCGCTAACGACGTCAGTAGACGTGAATGCCGTAATCGAAGACACGATTTCCCTGGTGCACCATGAGACGCAACGGCACAATATTTTCCTGCGAACCGAACTGACCCGGGGCGCTCCTTCAGTGAGCGGGGACCGGGTTCAATTGCAGCAAGTGATTCTCAACCTCGCGATGAATGGCATTGAGTCCGTTGCTGGTCTGGATAATGAACCGAAGCGGCTCATGATTCGATCCACCCTTTCGAATCCGGGTGAGCTTCTCGTGTCCGTTGAAGATACCGGAGTGGGAATCGATGCGGAGCATGCGGATCGGCTGTTTGCTCCTTTCTTCACCACCAAACCTCAGGGAATCGGAATGGGCCTGCCGATCTGCCGATCCATCATAGAGGCGCACGGCGGCCGGCTCTGGGCTGCGAAGAACGAGCCCCGTGGTGCTGCGTTCCATTTCATCCTGCCCGCCAGAGCCGAATGAGCGATCCGAAATCCATCGTGTTCGTGGTTGACGACGATCCATTGCTTCGCGATTCCGTCGCAGACCTGCTCGGCGCGGCCGGCTGGACGGTACAAACGTTCGGATCGGCGACGCAGTTCATTCAGAGCCCACGTCCCGACGTCTCGGCCTGCCTGGTCCTCGACGTTGAACTCCCCGATCTCAGCGGCCTCGATCTGCAAATCGAGCTGGCGAAATCCGGCGCCGGGATGCCCATCGTATTTCTCACCGGACGCGGCGACATTCCGATGAGTGTGCGGGCGATGAAAGCGGGCGCCGTGGGTTTCCTGACGAAACCTTTCCGCAAAGAGGAACTGTTCGACGCGATCCACGAGGCTCTGCTCCGCGATGTCGAGGTGCGCAAGGAAAGGTTGGAGAGCGAGGAACTCCGAAAGCGACTCGGAACACTCACGCCGCGAGAGCGACAGGTCCTGGCGCTGGTTGTTACTGGCCTCTTGAACAAGCAGATCGCAGGCGAGCTTGGGACCACCGAGGAGACGATCAAAGTGCACCGCGGCCGCGTAATGAGCAAAATGGGCGCCGGGTCGCTGGCCGAACTGGTTCGGATGGCCGAGAAGCTCAAAGTCTCTTCCTGACCGGTCATTCTACTAAGGTGTAATAGACCTCGGTCCGCACCGCTGTTAGCATTCAAGCAGCGGGAGCATTAACCCGCAACGTCAACGGCCAGTTGGGCTTAGGTGAGCAAAGTATTGAACGGTAGCATCGCGATCATCGATGATGACGTACTTGTGCGGCAATCGCTGGGAGACTGCATGGAATCAGCAGGATATGTCGTTGAGAGCTTCGATTCGGCCGAGGAGTTTCTGGCTTCCCGATCTGCGCAGAAAGCTGCCTGCCTGATCGTCGACGTACAGTTGCCGGGCATCACTGGCCTCGAACTGCAGGACAGACTTGCCGGTGCGGACAATCGGGTGCCGATCGTATTTGTCAGCGCACAGGGAACTCAGGCGAATCGTGAACAAGCGATGAGCAGGGGCGCGACTGGATTTCTCTCCAAGCCGTTCCGGCGGGACGACTTGGTGAGACTTGTAGAAGCTGCGACCCGACGTTAATACGCCGCTCGCAGGTGCTGCGTCTGCCGCTGGACTTGAAGCAGACGGTGAAACAGAGATCGGAGAGCGCTTCACGCACGCTTGCCGACGCCGATGGAGAGCATATCGTGGAAACATTGAAGCAACCAACTGGCTGATCGGAGGGCAGGAGGGAGCGGCCAATCGGCTTGGATTGCCACGTACTACGCTGATTTACAAGATGCGAAAGCTTGGAATTGAAACACGCCGGCCCCAGAGGGCGCGCCCCATTCGGCGGTTGGCGGATAAACAGTGTCATAGCGCCGCGAGCTGTTGAGGAGATGCCGGCCTATCCGGGGCTTAGACCGTTTGTCAGGGATTGGGGGAGCCATGAAGAAACACGAAACCGAGTTGATCGAAAGGCGGACCCAAGTCACGAACAACTGTGTTGGAGCGCCTCTAGGCGCGAAACGCGCATCGTACCGGCCTTGCATCATGTCGGCAGCGTTGGCGGCGCTCTTTTCAGTCGGGGCGTGGTCGCAAACCCAGCTTGCGACTGTCTCCGGCACCATCACCGACCCAACTGGCGCCGTTGTCCCCGACGTCAGCGTTACGATTGTCAGCCAGGGCACCGGATTGAAACGGAGCGCTCTTACTGACTCGTCGGGCGAATATCGTTTCGCCGGTTTGCCAACCGGGAACTATTCGCTTCGCATGGAGAAAACAGGATTCCAATCGCAGGTTCGCGAAGGAGTCGAGCTCAATTCGGCTGTCGAAGTGACGATCAATTTGCAACTCGCCTTAGGCGAAATTTCGCAGCAAACTACGGTCAGTGCGAACGCTACCGGGATCGATAGCACGACTTCGACCAGCGCTGGGTTACTTCCGGAGCGGAGCCTGGCGGAACTGCCTCTCGACAACCGCGATCTTTTTAGTGCAGTTATGTTGGAGCCTGGAGTCGCTCCTAACCCCAGCAGTTCTCCTTCGTTGCTTTCTGCCGGCAAGGCCGGGCAGGTGGCAATTAATGGTATACGCCCGAGCATGACGAACTTCCTGATCGACGGTATGGATGCGACCGATCCGGTCTGGGGCAACTCGCCCGCGGGTGCTTCCGGATTTTTCCTCGGTCTGAATGAGTTGGCGGAGGTCCGTGTCTTGACCCAAACCTTCAACGCGGAGTACGGCGGGCATGGCGGAGCCGTTATCGAGATGATAACCAAGTCGGGCAGCAATCAGTTTCACGGGTCTTTATGGGAATTGTATCGGGGCGCGTCACTCGACGCGAAGAACTACTTCGATTTGGGCGCCAGTCCGATCCCGCAGTTCGTCCGCAATCAGTTCGGTGCTGGACTTGGAGGGCCGCTGAAGCGTAATCGAACTTTCTTCTTTGCCAACTATGAGGGATTCCATCAGGTACAGGCATCCACGGCAATCGCCACGGTACCGGATGCGCTCGCCCATCAAGGACTGCTGCCATCCGCCAGCAATCCGTCCGCCTGCACTAGCGCCACCCCCAGCGGGTGCGTCGCCATTCCGATCAATCCTCTGATACAACCGTTTCTCAATCTGATGCCTTCTTCAAACGGACCAAACAATGAGGATGGAACCGGCGAACTGATCACCGCTAATAAAGGCACAACTCGAGAGGACCACGGTATGGTTCGCATCGACCACAACTTTTCGAACACCCATTCGCTATTCGCGCGTTACACCATAGCTGACAGTTCCGCCTTGGTTCCATATGTCGGGACGCCGCCGGGCACCGACGCGCCGGGGTTCCCGGCATTTCACTCGGCGCGGAATCAGTATGGCACGGTTCAGGACCGCACGACATTCGGACAAGGATGGATCAACGAATTACGATTTGGCATCAACCGCACCACCGCGTCCACATCGATTGATGATACCCATCCGGGGCTGTCTACTTCTTTGATTCCTGGCCAGCCGTTCGGAATGATTGATATCACGGGAATGAGTCTCATAGGAAACAGCCCCGCATTTCCTCTGGGCGATTTTTCGACCGTTTATCAGGTTCAAGACCAACTGTCACGTACGTTTGGCCGTCACACCTTGAAATTCGGCGTGGAGTTTCGACGGCTCCAGGAGAATGGGTCGCTGGATTTCGGTGTTAATGGATTGTACGAGTTCGAGGATCTGACTCCCTACGGGCTGCCGGCATCCAGCAACAACCCTGCACTTGAATTCTTTCTTGAGGGCTTGCCTCTGGCGTACGTGGGTGTCAATCCCTCCAACTCCAATTCTGACCGCGGATACCGTGAAACCATGGCGTCTGGTTTTGCCCAGGACTTCGTGCGCGTGAACCGCCGCCTGACCGTGAATGTCGGATTACGCTACGATTTCTATTCCAATCCGACCGAGGCATTTGGGCGCGAGTCGGATTTTCCAAACCCGGCGACGGATTCCGCGCCAGTCGTCGGCAAGCTATTTGCCGGGACCCCGAAGGATCTTCTGTCGCCCCAGGCAGGCTTTGCATGGAACGTGTTCGGCGACGGAAAAACCGTGGTGCGGAGCGGATTCGGCATCTATCGCGATCAGCTCTCGTCAATCGTGTTCGGTATCGAGCGGTTGCTTCCGCCTTTCTTCGGCGTGGAGGAATTCATTTTCCCTCAATTTCTAAACCCACAAAATGCTGCCCAGACCCAGTCGCTCGACGCCTCCGTGGTCACCTATAACCCGAAGTTCCCATACGCGATGGAATACAACCTCAACGTGGAACGGGAAATCGCGCAGGGCATAATCCTTAGCGCGGGATACTTTGGCGCGCGCGGCAATCACCTCACCCGGGAAGCCGAGGAAAACCCTTTTGAACCGGCGTTGGGCCATCGCTACAATCCGAACCTGGCATCGCCTCTGGCAGCGGATTTGACTGACGGGCAATCCTTCTACAATTCCTTTCAGGTGTCCGTTTCGAAGCGCTATGCACACAGCCTTTCGTGGCAGCTCGCCTACACGCTAGCCCATTCCGTCGATGATGCTTCGGTGGATTCGTCTGTGGAGTCGGTGAACGATCCTCAAACATCTCAGAATATCTTCGATCGCAAGGGGAGCCGCGGCCCCTCAGATTTTGACATTCGGGATAATTTCGTGGCGAATGTCGTTTACGATCTGCCTGGACGGGGCCGTATGCTGGGCGGCTGGCAGGTCTCCTCTGTTGCCAGCATTCACAGCGGCCTGCCGTTCACCCCGGTACTCGCCTTCGACAATGCCGACATACAATCGCTGGATACTTCAGAGCGTCCGGACCTCGTCGGCAATCCCTACGCGGGTATCTGTCCGAACGGCACCAGAGTGGGCACTCCATCGTGTTGGTTTAACCCGAGCGCATTTGCGGTACCGCCTGCCGGTCAGTTCGGCAATGCCGGACGAAATATCCTGCGGGGGCCGGCGTTTGCGCAGTTTGATGCATCGCTGCACAAAGACTTTGCGATCACGGAACGACGGAAGATTACGGTTGGAGTGGAAGCTTATAACCTCTTCAACCATCCGAATTTTGGCGTTCCCAGTAATACACAAAGTCCGCTTTCCCTGGGAGGCAACGGGGATGCCGTCTTCAGGGATGCGGCGGGCAATTTCGCCGCTAACGCAGGCCAAATCCTAACCACCGCTGGTACCCCGCGCCAGATTCAACTGGCCGGACGGTTTACCTTCTGAAGGGCGGCGGGTGAATCGGGATGTGCGTG
>Ga0210388_10004223_pt1 | contig 11252 bp, 9 predicted proteins | sample IncBWC19OmetaG_FD_155485 | JGI IMG/M metagenome (GOLD analysis project Ga0210388, IMG submission 155485) | Forest soil microbial communities from Barre Woods Harvard Forest LTER site, Petersham, Massachusetts, United States - Inc-BW-C-19-O ...
GTTTCTAGGAGTTTCTCCTTAAACTTCGTCAGTCATGCACCGCTGTCCGCGCGATTCGTGGTCGGTTCCTCCCAAGCCTTTGCCTGTGTTCTAATTCAAAGTTCGTCACGTAGGGGGACGACAACCCGGCCGACGCAGATCACGCGAGAAATTTCTATGAACAGTTGCTATAGCGAGAATTACGCGCAAGCCCGCGAGAAATTCATCGGCACCTCGCGTGACGCGGGCGCGGCTCTCGATTCGTTTCCGCTTGGAATTCGAGGCCCCGACGGCGGTGAGCTCGCTACCGACGTGGCGTGGCTGGGCGCGGCTGACGCACCACGAGTACTGGCAACGGTTTCTGGTGTGCACGGTGTCGAAGGCTTCTTTGGTTCGGCGACGCAGATAGAGTGGCTGCGACGCGCGAAGGCGGCGCCCTTGCCGAAAGACACCGCGGTACTGCACATCCACGCGGTCAATCCCTATGGATTTGCCTATTTGCGCCGAACCAACGAGGAGAACATCGACATCAATCGAAATTGGATCGATTTCGATCGGGTGCTGCCTAAAAATCCACAATATGAAGAATTGTCCGCCGATCTTTGCCCCGCGGACTGGTCCGCGGAGACTCAAAGTGCCACGGGTTCACGCCTCAACGCCTGGATCGGGAGCCACGGCTTTGCGGCATTTCAACAAGCGGTATCCGGGGGGCAATGGTTACATCCGCAAGGGCTGTTCTTCGGCGGCCTCGCACCGAGTTGGTCGCGAAAAACCCTGACCCACATTATCGAGTCCAAACTTGGGTCTGCGGCGCGCGTGTGCGTCATCGACTTTCACACGGGATTGGGGCCCTATGGCTACGCGGAGCCCATTATTGGACGGCCGGTTACAGACCCGGCCTTTGCGCGCACACGCGCTTGGATTGGAGCTGCCGCGAAGTCGCTCTATGGCGATGGGTCGGCGTCGGCGGAAATCAAAGGCGACAGCATGAGTGTAGTGCCCGCCCTCTTGCCGCATGCAATGGTCGATGTGGTGGCTCTTGAATGTGGTATTCGCCCCATCCCTGAGGTGGCGTTGGCGCTCAGGGCCGATGCCTGGCTGCATGCTCACGGCAATCTCGATTCACCCGATGCAAAGCCAATTAAATCGATGATCCGCGCGGCATTTCACTCGGACGATCCGCTGTGGCAGGGCATGGCGCTCGGTCAAGGCTTGGCGGCATGCCAGGCAGCCCTCGCGGGAATGGCGAGCTTGAAGTTAGCCGCGGTGTGAACCCGAAGAATCATGCCACCGCAGATATGGATACATTTGAAATCCAGACGGTCGAGGAGGGCGGCATCCTTCGCTTTACGTTGAAGGGGCCCGGTTCGTACAAGAACTTGCTTCAGGCGGCGGCGACGATCATCGCGGAAACAAAGCGTCGAGCCATTTGGCACGTGCTGTGCGATGCGACGGCGATGCCTGCGCCCATGGGCGCATTTGAGAAATTCGAAGCAGGCGTTGAGCTTGCACGCGGCGCCGATCCGCGCATGAAGATGGCGGTCGTGGCTCGGGTCGAGGTAATAGACTACATTTTCGAGAACGTGGCGCGTAGCCGCGGTGTTGCCGTCGCGGTGTTCAGGCATGAAGGCGCGGCTCTGCAGTGGTTGCGCAGTGGAAAAATGGGATAGTGGAGACTCCCGGCGCGAATCAAATGAGAAAACAAAGAGGGACGCCCGCGGGGAAAAGTCGCCTCTCCGTCATTCTTGGTGTTCTTCTCTTAACGATCATGTGCGGTGCGTGGTTTGCACCTTACATTGACGGGGAGCTGACGAGATGGTTGGAGCCTCATTCAATTATTGATCCGGCGGCGGAGAAGATCGCCAAGGGTGAGATGGTGGATGACTATTTCGCGGTTCAGGATCTGGGGGAGGGTACGTTTGCGATTGGTGAGCCGCGCTACTACCAGCAAAATTACTCTTATCTGATCATTGGCATGACTCGAGCATTGCTGTTTGATGCGGGCTCGGGTACCCGGGATATCAGTGGCGTTGTGGCGCACTTAACGACATTACCGGTCACCGTCGTCGTCTCGCACCTGCACTTTGACCATTTTGGTGGGATTAGTCCCTTCGAACACGTGGCGATGATTGATTTGCCGCAGACCCGCGCGGATGTTTCCGGAGGAGTTTTTCGGCCAAAGCGCTACGAATACATGGGGTTGGTTGACGGCCTTGCAGCGCCGTCGGTTCGGGTGGGTGAATGGCTGAAGCCCAAGTCGATCATCGATCTGGGCGGTCGATCGCTCGAGGTTTTGTCAACCCCTGGACATACACCGACGTCAGTGGCGCTATTCGATGCGCAAAATAAGCGGCTGTTCATCGGCGATTTTATTTACCCGACCACCCTGTATGCGTTTCTGCCGGGTGCGAGTTTGTCGGCATACCAAGCGACGGCAAGGACGTTGCTTTCGCTGCTCCCGGCGGATACCGTTTTGTGGACGGCGCATTGTTGCCGTAAGAACGAAGGTGTGTCGGCGCCGTGGCTTTCGATGAAGGACCTTAAAGATTTAGACGGGACGCTGACCGAGGTCAGGGCCGGTCAAGGACACGCGAGAGGCTTTTACCCGCGGGTCTATCCCGTGAATGAGGAAATGACGCTGGCGACGGGATTTCTCTGGAATAATCGGTGAGAGCTATGAATCGATATCCCGGAGAGATGTGGTGAAGTCTGTCGGTTTTTTTGTCACTGCGTGGACGGCGGCGAGCTTCGGCGCCGGGTCTGCTGCGGCAGCGGAGCCGGCAGATGTGCTCATTCAGGGCGGCATGGTTTACAGTGGCGCGGCCGCGCCGCCTTCACGAGTCGATGTGGTCATCGTCGGCGACAAGATCGTTTATGTTGGGCCCGATGGCGCCAAGCGCTACGAGGCACGAGAAATCGTCAATGCGGGGAACAAAATCGTCGCGCCGGGCTTTATTGACGTTCACACTCATCCTGAAACGTATATCCGATCCGAGGACTCCAAACAGCGATTAAATGCGCCTTGGCTGTTCCAGGGTGTCACGACGGTCTTTATCGGCGTTGACGGGTACGGAAGCCCGGCTGTGGCCCAGGAGCGCACCGTGTTCGAGCGGCAGGGCGTTGGCACAAATCTCGTGCCCTATGTGGGCTTCGGGGCGATACGTAAACAGGTGCTGCACGAGGACGATCGAGTTCCCACCAGCCTCGAACTCAACCAGATGCGCAAGCTCGTGGCCAAGGGCATGTGCGAGGGGGCAATCGGGTTTTCGACCGGCCTGTTCTACGCGCCACAAAGCTTCGCGAAAACCGATGAAGTGATTGCGCTCGCCAAAGAAGCTGCAATGCGCGGCGGTATCTACGACACACATCAACGCGATGAGTCGTCTTACAACATCGGGTTACTGAATTCGGTGAGTGAGGCCATCCAGATCGGCCGCGAGGCCGGCATGCCGGTGCACTTTGCGCACATCAAGGCACTGGGCGTCGACGTTCAGGGACAAGCGCCCCAAGTGATTGCGGCGATCGAAGCCGCCCGCAGAGCGGGGCAAGAGGTGACTGCCGACCAGTATCCTTGGAATGCCTCCGGCTCGAACCTCGAATCCTCGCTTCTGCCCAGATGGGCGGTCGACGGTGGGCGTTCGGCGCTATTGAAGCGCCTCGACAGCGCCGAGCAGCGGGAGAAAATCCGCACGGAAATGCACGAGAACCTGCGTCGTCGTGGCGGTCCCGAATCCCTGCTGATGACCAGCGCAGATACCCCGTGGACCGGTAAGACTTTGAGCCAAATGGCGCAGAGTTGGAAGATCGAACCGGTCGATGCGGCGCTACGCATCATTCGTACCGGCGAGCGAACCGCAGTCGCATCGTTCAACATGAGCGAAAACGACATCCAATTGTTCATGCGCCAGCCCTGGGTAGTCACGTCGTCCGATGGTTCCGACGGGCACCCGCGTCAGTACGCGACGTTCCCGACGAAGTACGCCAACTACGTTCAAAAAGAAAGAGTCATCAGTTTGGATGAATTCATCCGCAGCTCGACCGGCCGAAGCGCCGATATGTTCAGGCTCGACCGCCGCGGCTATCTCAAAGACGGCTACTTCGCCGACGTCGTAGTTTTCGATCCCGCCCGCTACGCACCCAAAGCCGACTATCTACATCCACGGGTGTTATCCGAAGGAGTGGAGGAGTTATGGGTCAACGGCCTGTCTGCCATCCACGCGGGGAAAATGACCGGCCAGGCGAACGGCCGTGTTCTGCTGCACACGCCGCCGGCCGGCAGTTGTCCGTGAATCTAGATGGTGGCCGGGGTTCAGCCTGTGCGAAAGAGGCGTCCGCGGAAGCGAAACAGTCGCTCGAGAGGAAGGGGGACTACCGCTCGTAAAAGGAGCAGCCTCGCGCTCCGCGGCGCCCGCAAGCACTCTATTCTTTTACGGCGGTAGTGGCTAGATCATTTGGTACATTCGCCGCGTCCATTGGCTGGGTTGAGATGGCAGCCGAGCTCGCCGCGGATCAATGTGACGCGTTTCACCCTCTTATCCAGAAAACCTAAAGCAAGTTCGCGTTGTTGCGAGTCAACCGACAGATCCACCACAATATTCTGGTAGAAATATAGTCACTAATTGGCCTGTCTCGCGCAGACGGGAGGTTAAAACAACAATGGTGGTTCAATGTTTCGACGACAACAAACTCACGCGATGCCGATTGGCTCCAGCGTCAAACGCGTCACCGCGCTAGGCAGGGTAGGGACGAGCACCAATAGCGCCCGGCCCGCGAACATCCCGAAGAAATGGCATGCGATCAGCGTAGAGGCAAAGGCCTTAAGCTGCATGGTTGCGCAAGACTTACGCCGGAAGCGATTTTTATCGAAAGAGGCCCCCATTCTTCCGCTGGAAGGGTGTACAAAACGCGCGACTTGCCCCTGTACATACCGGCACCACGACGATCGGCGCAGTAAAGCAACACGGCGGGACGGTGGATCGGGCATCTCGGCCAGCGCGAGCAAGCACACTACCGAGCGCCGCACCTCTCGTGGGCGGCGAAGCGACGACTAGCGGGTCAGCCGCTTTACGGGTCGCGGTGGATTGCTGGCGGATAACCCCTACAGTATCGGAAGCACTTTGATACTGTGCGAGATATCGGGACTCTAGGGGCAACATTCGATGCGGATTAATTTTAGAGCGCGGCGCGCGTTCACGCTGGGGTGCGCTTGCTGGATGGGTTCAATGACCCTCGTGTCGCACGACGCCGCCGCGGCTGCCTCAGCGGATCTGGCTTATCGCAATGGTCATGTCTACACCGTCGATGCCAAGGATAGCGTGCAGCAGGCGCTGGCCATTCTGGATGGGCGTATCGTTTATGTCGGCAGCGACGCGGGCCTCGATGCGTACATCGGTCCACGGACGCAGGTAGTAGACCTGCGCGGGCGAATGGTGATGCCGGGTCTTGTTGACGGTCATATGCATCCCATGATGGGCGGCGCGAGCTTGCTCAAATGCAATCTCCAGTACGAGCGGCTCACCATCGAGCAAATGCAAGCTCGAATACAGGCCTGTCTCGATCAAAGTCGCGATCGCGAGCCCGACGGCTGGCTTGAGGTGGTGAACTGGTTCCAAGAGGCGATGCTCCCGCCGGGCACGGTGACCACGCGTGCGGCGTTGGATGCTCTTAAAAGCAGCCGGCCCATTTTCGTGAGGTCGTCTTTTGGGCATACGGGACTCATCAACAGCCGGGCAATTCAATTGGCGGGAATCGGCACAGGGACAGCCGACCCACCGCACGGCCACATTGGTCGTGATTCGGCGGGCGTACCCACCGGCCTATTGGATGATGCGGCACAGCGGTTGGCGGATCACCTCATCCCGCCCGCATTGCCCGCGGACAACGTGCGGTCGGTCAAGGCGGCGCTCGAGGCCGCGCGCAAGCAGGGTATCACCAGCTTCTTGGACGCGAAGGCGGCCGATGCGACATTGGCCGCGTTTGCAACAGTCGCGCATCAAGGCGGATTGACTGCGCGCGCGCACTTTGCGGTGCTCGTTGAGCCGGCGGAAGGTGCCGATCCTCAAACGGTGGTCTCGCGCTTGATAACGCTGCGGCAGCGATATGACCAGGGCCCCGTTGCGGTCAGGCCGGCGATGACCGTGCGCAATATGAAACTGTTTCTCGATGGTGTCATCAGCGCACCGGCGCTGAGCGGCGCCATGTTGGAGCCTTATTGGCTGCCGTCGGATACAACGCCCAACGCCGTCTGGAAGCCGAGTCAGAACCGCGGTCCTGCGGTTTATTTCGCGGCTCCGGCACTGAAGTCGTTGCTCATTGCCGTGTCGCGGGCCGGCTTCGAAGTTCACATGCATGCGGACGGAGATCGCGCGGTGCGCGAAGGGCTCGACGCCGTGGCAGCGCTTCGCAGCGAATTGCCGGGTCGCGACATTCGCATTGGCATCGCGCACGACGAGATTGTGGATCCTGCTGATTTTTCGCGCTTTAAGCAGCTCAATGTCATTCCGGTCTTGTCATTTCAGTGGGAGAAGCGGGCGCCCGATACCGTGGATAACTTGGAGCAGTATTTGGGACCTGATCGGTACAAACTGGTCGAACCGGCCGGATTTCTCGCGGATGCCGGTGCGCGTATTGCGTATGGCAGCGATTGGCCGGTCGACCCTCTGGATGAATGGTTGGCCTTGAAGGTGGGCATCACCCGAACTGACGTCCCTACAGCGGCCGCGGCCTATCGCGAGCGGCTGGGCAAGGATAAGGGTTTGAGCCGCCGGCAGGCATTGCGAGCGATCACCCTGAACTCATCGTATGAACTGCACCAAGACGCCGAGACCGGCTCCCTCGAGACCGGCAAATTAGCGGACCTCATTGTTCTCGATCGCAATGTGCTGGAGATTCCGGAAGATCAGATCGCCAATACAAAGGTGATGCAAACTGTCGTGGGTGGTCGCATCGTTTATTCTGCTGATTGAGTCCTGCGCTGGATCTTCATCTCCTGCTCGAGAGCCGCGTAAGCTTTTTGCTGCTCACCGGTGAGGAGTGCTCGGGGGTGGCCTCGCCAGTTCAACCTGGCTATACTGTTTTTGTCGAAAAGGACCTGGACGGGCATTTCGGTCAGCCCCGTTCCTTCCCTTCGGGAAGCTCCGTATCGCCCTTGGCGAACCCACGGCAAGCAAGCGGCGCGACAGCGTCGGCGGCTTGACGTGCCCCGGACTTCCGGATGCGTTGATCTGTCGGCGTTGTTTCGCCTCAACCTAAGAGGAATGAGAAATGCCAAGCATCAAGGCCAATGTCGGTATCGTCACACAAATCAATGTATTCACCGTTCCGGAGGGAGGCCAGCCGGCGCTGATCGAGCTTCTGAAGCAGGCCGCGCAATTTGCGAGTTCAACACCGGGTTGGATTTCGGCAAGCGTGCACCGGAGTCGCGACGGGACCCGGGTCGTTAATTATGCGCAGACTGAAAGCCTTGAAAGTGCGCAGCGCGTCATCGACCGCCTCCGAGAAGGCGGTTGGTTGGAGCGCAATCAGTCATTGGGTGAAGCGCACCCCGGATTGTATGACGTCGTATTCACCCTGGAGAAATAGAGCGAAGGGAGGCCGGCTCGGTCCTCGAGGATCGAGCCGGTGTTGGCGGCGCGCTTCGTCGCGCGCTGACGAACATCATTTGATGCCGCCTGTCGTAAAGCTCAAGGTATCGCGGCCGGCCAGACGAAGAATAGTGTTGGTGTATCATCAGTAGAGTATCGAGAGAACTCGGACACCGGATGGGTCACGAGCTTCCCGGGAGAGGGCAAGGAATGTCACGTTGAAGAGCGCTCGACCGTCTGGGGCTGGTCCGGAACACACGCCGGGCAACGGCAAGGCTGCGAAAGCACGTTCCGCCGCAGGAGGCGTGCAGCCCGATGCCAACATAGCCGGACGTCTGCGCTTCGAATCGTTTCTCCTTGAGCTATCGGCTTTCTTCGCCAAAGCGCCCACAGACTGCGTCGAGCGAGGTGTCGACCAGTGGCTGGAAAAGCTGGCGCTATTCATCGGCGTCGATCGGATCAGCCTCTGGGAGTGCGATATCGCCGGCGGCCAGTTGCACCTGCGGCATGCCTACTCAGTTCCCGAATTCCCTAAAGTCTCAACCACCGTGGCGACCGCCACGCTTCCGTGGCTCATCGATGAATTTCGACGCGGCCGCATCGTCAGGTGCGAGAGAATCCGCGAAGACATGCCGGCCGTCGCGACCGCGGAGCGCGATTATTTGGCGCGTCTCGGCGTTAAATCCGCGCTCGGCATTCCCGTGGAGGCAGGGGCGACGATCTACGTCGTGACGTTTATGTGCATACGCGGGCAGCGCAAGTGGCCCGAGAATCTGGTTCGTAGACTACATCTCGTTGCGGAGATCTTCGCGAGTGCACTGGGAAGGCTGCGTGCCGAGCGTTCGTTGTCGGTCAGCGAATCGGGAACAAGGGCAATTCTTAGAGCGTTCCCCGACCTCATATTCGTTCTGGACCGTGATGGGGTATTCATCGAGAGCCACTGCGAGAGTTACAACGATTTGTTGATGTCACCCGAGGAGTTCACGGGGCGCGCGATGGAGGACGTCCTACCCGCCGAGATGGCGAGATTATTCCGAGCGGCATTCGAGCGAGCGGCAAGGACTCGAGATGTGGTCGAGCTGGATTATGTGCTGCCGGTCAAAGGCGAGCAGCGTTATTTCGAAGCGCGCTTGGTTCAGCGCGATGACGGTGCGATGGTCACGGTCGTGCGCAACGTGAGCGAACGGCACCGAGCGGCGAATAAGTTGCGGGATAGCGAGCAGCAGTTTCGAGTCGCCTTCACTCATTCCGCGATCGGCATGGCGCTGGTCTCGTTGGAGGGGGACCTTCTGCAGGTCAACGGTGCATTGTGCCAGATGCTCGGCTATCCGGAGACTGAGCTTCTCTCGATGAAGCTTCCGCTGCTGACCGTTCCCGAAGATCTCGCATTGGACCTGGCTTATGTACGTAGGGCGATCGCAGGCGAGATTTCGCACTACGAGATCGAAAGGCGATACTTGCACAAAGACGGTCGGATTGTTTGGGCTCTGCTGACGACCGCGCTCGTGCGAGATGCCGCCGACAAGCCGCTCTATTTCGTCTCCCAGGTGCACGACATCAGCGAGCGTCGGCGCGCGCAAATAGACATCGAGCGTGCACGCCTGGAATTGGCGCACATGAGCAGAGTGTCGCTCGTGGGCCAATTGACGGCCTCATTGGCCCACGAACTCATGCAACCCATTACGGCCATCACCATTAACGCGGCCGCCGGTGTGCAGGCTGGCGAACTCGAGGCAGCGCCGGAGACGCAAGCGCTATTTCAAGATATTTATGACAGCGGCCGCCGCGCGGGCAACGTCGTGAAAAATGTAATGGGTATGCTGAAAAAGGAGAATCCGCCGCACACGAAGCTCGATTTGAATGGACTCATTCAGGAAATGGTGCACGTCATGCGCTCCGATTTGCTCGGGCATCATGTACACCTGACGATGAATCTTGCCTCGGCCAACACCGAGATCAACGGCAATCCGGTCGAACTGCAGCAGGTGCTGCTCAATCTCATGCTCAACGCAACGGAGGCGATGGCCTCGATTCCCGTGATCGAGCGTAGATTGGTGATCTCAACTGCGGTACGGTCGGATGCCGTCGAGATCACTGTGCAAGACAGCGGAGCGGGCACGCCGCCCGATGTTTTGAGTCGTATTTTCGAACCATTTGTCACAACCAAGGCCAAGGGTGTTGGCGTCGGTTTATCCATTTGCGCGCAGATCGTCAACGCGCACGGGGGAAAGTTAGTGGCAGAGAACAACCCTGAGCGGGGTATGACATTCCGCTGTATCTTGCCGCGATAATTCGCGCAATCGACCTAGCGGCTGCGCGTGTACCCAGGGTCGCGCCGGTCAGTCGTGACCGGATCCGCGAGCAGCCATCGCTGCCGCAATCGTGACGATGAGATGATCCTGCAGATCAGATTTGGCGATACAAGCGAGCGCGCCCCGGCGAAGGCATTGCTCTTTCATGGCCGGATGATCGTAAGCGGTCATGATGATGACCGGCAATGGGATCTCGGCAAGCGACAGGAGGCACTGGACATCGCCTCCGGTGAGCCCCGGCATTTGAAAATCCAATATCACGCAGTCCGGTCGACGTGCGCGTAGGGAGTTGAGGAAATCTTGGCCGCAGCTGAAGGTCAAAACGTCGAATTTGTAACCGCGCAAGAGGCGCGCTAGTGCGCGTCGGACCGACTCGTCATCATCAACAATGGCAATTAAGTGCGCTTCGGCCAACGATAGCACCTCAGGCTTAGTGCTCGCGTGCCGATTTCGGTGCCCTGTGGTTTTACGCGTTCGCCAGTCATGGCTCAGTTTATCGATTTGTCGCGATCCATGGAACGGAGGGAGACAAGAAGGCGCCGATCCGAGCCGATTTGGCGACTCAGAGAGCCACTATGTCGAGTGCTATATGAGGCAGGCTCAGGGAATCTCGTCCTCTCGCCGCCTGCGATGAAGAGCGGCCTTCATTTGAAAGGTGAGAAGGTTTGCGGGCGGCTGTCGTGCGGGTTGCGTTCGGTGAGAATCAAAAGGCGGCGGGTGCCATTGCGGGTAAGAAAGACGAAGCCAAATCGCGGCGCGCTTTCAGGATGCCAACCTTCACCGACGAATCGTTGCAACGCTGTGGCCATGGACGTTGCCAGGTCGACGGAAGGTTCGAGGCGCGTGCATTCGATGACTTTCCATTGCAAGTCGAAGAGAACCAGGTATCGCGCGGTGTTGGCGCTCGCGTAGACATTGTGGTGGTAGCGGGCCATTACGGCAGTTTCGCCAATGATGGATACCGCGTCCATTCAGTAGTCGGCAGGGGTGAATACTGTATGGGCGGTTCAATCCCGCATGAGCGATATTGGAGTCGGCTCACACAAGGCCGAACGGTTGAGATGTTATAAATGCGCATGGAACCCCGTGCATGCCCGCAAGTGGACCGATGGATCGGAGCTGGGAAGAAGCCACTTCTGGGGGAATGGGCGTGAGATTCGTTCCCCTGGTGTGGGCAGGATTGTGGCGAAGGCCCGCTCGGAGCATCCTGACCGGCCTGTGCATCGTGATCGCGTTTCTGTTGCTCGGTTTGCTTGACGGCGTTAACGCGGGATTTACCAAGGCCATCGCGGATGCGCACCGTGACTTGCTCATGACCAATACGCGCGTTCGGGGCGGCGGTCTCATGCCCATCTCGGCCATGGCGACCATTCAAACC
>Ga0210388_10004225_pt1 | contig 11250 bp, 9 predicted proteins | sample IncBWC19OmetaG_FD_155485 | JGI IMG/M metagenome (GOLD analysis project Ga0210388, IMG submission 155485) | Forest soil microbial communities from Barre Woods Harvard Forest LTER site, Petersham, Massachusetts, United States - Inc-BW-C-19-O ...
ACCTGGCAGCGGCGCTGAACTGCGGCCGAACAGACAACGGGCTCTTTGGCGCAAGGATCATGTGGGGGACCATGGGCTACCTCGCCCGGAATCTGGCGCAGCTCTATCCAGATGTCGGCGGCGCCGAGGCAGCACTTCTGCATCAAGCCTTCGACCGGACACGTTTCGTCTATCTGCACCGAGGGGACACGCTGGCGCAAGCCGTCTCGTGGCTTCGAGCCGAGCAGACCAACGTATGGTTCGAAACCCCGCTAGGCGAGCCAGGGCGCCCCGAGCGCGAACCCCGCTTCGACCGCGACCAGATCGGCGACTTGATCCAGACCATCGCCGAGCACAACGCGGCGTGGCAGGAGTGGTTCGCATCAGCTGGCGTCCGGCCGCTCTCGCTGGCCTATGAGGAACTGGACGGCGACGCAGTCGGGACAACCCGAGCCGTTCTCGACTTCCTCGGGCTCGAGCCGCCACCCGGCCTGGAGATCGTCCCCCAGCACCGGCGTCTGGCAGACAGCCTCAATGAGCAGTGGGCGGACAGGTATCGCCGGGGTCAACCTTCGTAGCCGGCTTGCGCCAGTAGTCGCCGGATGTCAACCACCATCTGCGTGTCGATGTCCTTATGCGGCGGGGGATCGAAGAACTCGGTTTCCGACCCGATGGTTACGGCAACCTTGCCGTCGTGCTGGTCCACCACTGAGCCGACAGCCGCCAGCAGAGACACGACCGCGTGCCACTCAATGTTGTGGCTCACGGGATGCTGGAACAGCTGACGGAGGGTGGTGCGGTGGTGGTTGGTCAGGTGCTCTGGCTCCGAGCTCGATGACATAGGTGCTCCTTCCAAGGGGCCACGATAGCCCGGGGCGGTGAGGACGGACCGATACGATGGCTGTCCTGCGTCCGCGTCAGGCGCTGGGCTCTGGGGAGGTGCCGACCCTGCTGATCTCGGAGAGCGATCGTGCCCGCTGACTATGACAAGATCCGGGCGGAGAATGTTGCCCGCTACGGCTGGGACACGGCCGTGCTCGAGCTCCTCGGTCAGCTCTATAGCGAGCGCACGCACTTTATCTTCGAGCTGATCCAGAATGCCGAGGATGCCGGTGCGACTGCCCTGACGTTCGCCCTCTTCGCCGATCGGCTGGAGGTCAGGCATGACGGGCGCGACTTCACGGTTGCCGACGTCCGCGCCATCTGCGGCGTGGGTCAGGGTACTAAGGCGGATGACCTGACCCAGATCGGCCAGTTCGGCATCGGCTTCAAAGCTGTCTATGCGTACACCGACAGCCCCCGGATTTACAGTGGCGACGAGAATTTCCGGATCGAGAAATACGTCCGGCCCTGCGCCGTGGATCCGCTCGCCCAACCCGAAGCCGGGACAGTGTTCGTATTGCCCTTCGACCGTCCCGAAGTCCCCGCGGCCGTCGCGGTCCGGGAGATCTCCGAGGCGCTTGGCAACATTGGCGTCGAGACGCTGCTCTTCTTGCGGAATATCGAGCGGTTGCGGTGCTGCGGGCTGCTGACCGCGGACGTCGTGCTGGCACGGACCTCGGCCGCACGCGCCCAGTCCGGCCGACGAGTCTCGCTCTCCAGCGGGCGGGCGCTCGGCCGTGGCGACGAGGAATGGTTCGTCTGGGAACGGCCGCTGGACGGCCTCGGTCATCCGGCCCAGCGGGTCGAGATCGCCTTCATGGTGCGCCCCGATATTGACTCTTACCGGCTGATCAGACGAGAGTCATCACCGCTCGTCGTGTTCTTCCCGACGCAAAAGGAGACGTTCCTCGGATTTGTTCTCCAGGGCCCGTACCGGACGACGCCGGCGCGCGACAACGTTCCCGAGCATGACGACTGGAACCAGGCCCTGGTCCGCGAGACGGCCCGCCTGCTCGCTGACGTGCTGGCGGAACTTCGGGACGACGGGCTTCTTACCGTCGAGGTGCTGCAGGCACTGCCACTGGACGCCGCTCGTTTCGGGCCAGAGACGATGTTCCGTGCACTGTTCGAGTCTGTGCGCGCGGCCCTCGGTCAGGACGAGATGATCCCCGCCGCTGACGGTGGGTATCGCCACGCCGGGCAGCTGAAGCTGGCCAGCGGAGCTGGCCTGCGCGAGTTGCTGACGCCAGATCTGCTGGGCGAGCTATGGGGTGCGGAAGGCGCGCTCTCCTTCGTCTCTGATGCGATCTCGGAGATCGCGACGCCTGTCCTCTGGCAGTACTTGCGCGAGGTAGCAGGCATGGAGGACGTGACGCCGGAAACCGTCGTGACCGGCCTCAGCGCCGAGTTTCTCTCGGCCCGGTCTGATCAGTGGCTCGTCAGTTTCTACTGGTTCCTCTACCAGCACCCGACGTTGTGGCAGGCGCCGAGGCATCGAGGCGATCCGGCCGGGCCAGCTCGCTCCAAGCCGATCATCCGGCTCGAAGACGGGGCACAGGTAGCGCCTTTCGATGCGGGCGGCAGGCCAGCCGCCTATCTTCCGGGGCCCGCCGATACGGGGTCCGCATCGGTCCGGAGGGCCATCGCAGCCCAACCTGACGCGCGGCAGTTCCTCACCGCGCTCGGCTTCGACGAGCCCGACGTCGTGGCTGAGGTACTGGACTACGTGCTGCCCCGGTATCACGACGCAGATGTCGCGAAGCTGGATGCAGCCCAGCACGACGCCGACCTCGAACTAGTCGCGCGCGCGCTTGACGGTGCTTCTCAGGCCAACCGGGAGCGGCTCCTTGAGAAGCTGCGGGAGACCACCTTCCTCGTGGGGGAGAGCGCGGCGACTGGCGCGCAGCGGCTTATGCGGCCAGGCGATCTGTACCAGCGGACGAAGGCGATGGAGTCGTATCTCGACGGCAATCCTGACGCCTGGTTCGCGGCGGATGTCTACGGTCCGTGGCTGCCTCAGCTGCGCGGAATGGGGATCCGGGAGACGGTGCGGCCGGACGCGCGCGCAGCCGACGAACTCGGCTACGTGACCATTGCCGACGATTTCGCCTGGCACGAACGCGGCGTGGCGGGGTTCGATCCGTCGGCAACGATTGACGGGCTGGACTACGCGCTCGGCAACCCGAATCATGCTCGCTCGGAATTCATCTGGAACGCGCTGCTTGTTCCCGGCCGTCACCTCATCGCGGGCGTCGTTGAGAAGTCCCACCGCGTGGAGTTCGCCGACGCCCGCCGCGAGCACATGCTGTCACCCATCGGCGAGGCAGCCAGGGACGCAGCGTGGCTTCCGGCCCCGGACGGGACGTTCCGTCGCCCGGCTGATCTCGACATGGCCGATCTACCTCAGTCCTACGAGCGAGACGAGGTGCTGGCCCAGGCGCTCGAGATGACGCGACCGGTGCTCGAGGAAGCGGGCCGCCAGCTAGGGCTTCCGGCTGACTTCCTGCGCAGGCTGAGCAGGCATCCCGACCTCGTCGCGTCGATCGAGCAGGAGCTCAAAGCCCGCGACGATCGCCCATAGCCCGCGCAGACCCTGGCCACGGTGTGGCACACCTTCCCGCACTGGGTATGCCAGCCCGGACGGACGACCGGCGGGGGGCAGGATGGCAGAGTCCGGCAGAAAGCACCGCGTAGTGATCGTGGGGGCGGGTTTCGCCGGCTTCAATGCCGCCCGCGAACTGGCCCGGCGAGCTGGCGCCACGACCGAGATCGTGGTGATCAACTCGAGCGATTACTTCCTGTACCTTCCGCTGATGCCGCAGGTCGCGGGTGGCGTTCTCGAGCCGCGGCACATTACGGTGTCGCTGCCGCGACGGCTGCGGCATATCCGGTTCATCCTCGGCACCGTGCAGCACGTCGATCCGGCAAAAAAGGTAGTGCGCTGGGCCAGCCCCGACGGCGGATCCGGCGAATGCGGTTACGACCGGGTAATCCTGACTGCAGGCAGCGTCAACAAGCTGCTGCCCATCCCCGGAGTGGCCGAGTACGCACACGGCTTCCGCACCATCGCCGAGGCTAGCTATCTGCGCGACAATGTCACCCGCCAGCTCGAACTGGCACAGGCCGCTACCGACCCGGCCGAGCGCGAAGCCCGCTGTACGTTCGTGGTCGTTGGCGCTGGCTATACCGGAACTGAGGTCACCGCGTACGGCCAGCTGCTGACAGCCCGCCTGGCCCGCCAGATGCCGGGCCTGGCCGGCCAGCCCATCCGGTGGATGCTGCTGGATACCGCGCCACGGCTGCTGCCCGAACTCGATCCGCGGCTGTCCCGGACGGCCGACAGGGTGCTGCGGCGTCGCGGTGTCGAGGTTCGCACCGGGCAGTCGGTCACCGAGGCCATGACCGATTCGGTACACCTGTCTACCGGTGAGAATGTGCCCACCCGGTCGCTGATCTGGTGCGTGGGCGTCCGCGGCGACCCGATGGTGGACGATCTGGACCTGGAAACCAGCAAGGGTCGGCTGGTGGTCGATGAGTACATGGCGGTACCCGGAGCCCCCGATATCTATGCCTGCGGCGACTGCGCGGCGGTGCCCGACGTGACCCGCCCCGGCCAGGTTTGCGGTATGACGGCCCAGCACGCGCAGCGGCAGGGACGTCAGGTTGCCAGGAACGTCGCAGCCTCCCTCGGGGCCGGTACCGCTGCCCCGTACAAGCACAGCGACCTAGGTTTCCTGGTGGACCTGGGCGGGCTGGCCGCGGCGGCGAACCCGCTGCACGTGCCGTTGTCCGGGCCTCCGGCCAGCGCTATCACCCACGGCTACCACCTGTGGAGCATGTCAGGGAACCGGATGCGGGTGCTGACCGATTGGGCACTGAACGCCGTCACGCCCGACGAAATCACCTCCTTCGGACTGATCAGCGCCAAGTCGGTCCCGCTCGACACCGAGCATCCGCGTGCCTAACGGGACCGATCGGGCTAAGGATGGTGACGCCATGCCGGAGGTTCGCGCGCGTCGTGTGTACGAGCCGGCTGAGCAGTCCGATGGCAGCCGCGTGCTGGTGGACCGGCTCTGGCCTCGCGGCCTGTCCAAGGACAAGGCCCACCTGGATGAGTGGCTCAAGGCAGTGGCGCCGTCAGACGAGCTGCGTCGCTGGTACGACCACGACCCTGGCAAGTTCACCGAGTTCAAGCGACGTTACGAGGCCGAGCTGAAAGAGCCCGAACGGTCCGAGGCACTGCGTCACCTGCGTGAAGAAGCCAGGTCCCGGCCGGTGACATTGCTGACCGCAACCAGGGATCTCAAGCACAGCGAGGCCGAAGTCCTAGCGCAGCTGCTGCATTCCGCGCCGGGCACGCCGACATAACGCCCAGCGGGTCGCACGCTCCTTGATGCGACTGATCCTGCAGATACGCAAGACTAAGCCTGATGCGCGGAGACCTGCCGTGACAATGCCGGCTTCACCAGCTTCCGTGCTCGGGCACGAGTCGGTGGAATTGCGCGCACGCCGCCTGGCTGCGGCGCGTCGGCGGGCGACCGCCTTGCTTGCCGCGGTAACGGTCGTGTTCGTGGTCGTCACGGTGGCCGGGGCCCACGGGACTCTACTTGGCTACGTGCAGGCAGGCGCCGAGGCGGCCATGGTCGGAGGCGTGGCGGACTGGTTCGCGGTGACGGCTCTGTTTCGCCGGCCACTAGGCCTGCCGATACCCCATACCGCACTGCTCGTCGAGCGCAAGGACCAGTTCGCGGCCACTCTCGGCCAGTTTGTGCAAGAGAACTTCCTCAACGCCGATGTTCTTGCCGAACGGATTCGCTCGTCCCAGCTCGTCCCCCGGCTCTCTTCCTGGCTGGCCGGCGATGCCAACGCGGCCAGCTTTGCTGGTCATGCTGCGGATCTGGTCGTCACGCTGGCCGAGGCCCTCGGGGATGAGGATGCTCAGCGGATGCTCACCGCCGAACTGACGCGCGCGGCCGCGAACGTCGAGGTAGCGCCCCTGGCTGGGCGAGCCCTGCGGGTCATCATCGCCGGAGGTCACCACGAAGGGCTGTTCACTGCCATCGCGTCGAGCGCCGATCGGTACCTGGCTGATCACTACGCGGAACTTCGCCTGATGTTCGAGACCGAATCGCCCCGCTGGGTGCCCGAGGCGGTTTACCGGCGAGTGTTCGACCGCCTGTACGAGCGCCTGCGTCATCGGCTCGCGGCAATGACGGCCGACCCGGGCGACGAGACCAGGCGTCAGTTCGACGAATGGATCGCTAGCCTCCCGGACCGCCTCGAGACATCGCCTGAGCTGCGTGAGCGCGGGGAGCGCTTCAAGCACGACGTGCTGGCTAGTGCTGAGCTGCGTGACTGGTCCTCGTCGTTGTGGAGCCAGGCCAAGAACACGCTGCGCAACCAGGCTGCCGATCCGGAGTCTCAGCTGCGCCGCGGCCTGGTCGACGCCCTCGCGGCAGCCGGCCGGCGGCTCGGATCGGACAGTGGCCTCCAGGAGAGCCTGCTGCGCATCGTCGAGTCGGGAGTCCGGGCACTCGCCGATCAGTTCCACGACGAGCTCGCTGGCCTTATTACCGGAACCATTGAGCGGTGGGACGCGGCTCAGACGTCAAGTCAGCTGGAACTGCTGCTGGGACGCGATCTTCAGTACATCCGCATTAACGGCACCGTGGTCGGAGCCGCCGTCGGCCTGGCTTTGCACGCCATCGCCATAGGCCTGGCCTAGGGTTCCGGAAGACTGCCGCTAGCGGCGAAGGTGAGGCAGCGTGACGCAACCGGAGGATCAGGCGACACGCGGCGGAGCAGTCGCGCTAGGCCTCATCTGCGCCGCGCAGTTCGTGCTGCAGCTCGACGCCAGCAACGGCAGCCTGGCGTCGCGGTCGGCACAGCTGCCGAGGCGCAACTCCGCAAGTGCTAGCCCACGAGAGAATCCGCAGGACCAGGCCGGTCCGGCAGGACGCACACCTGGCCGGCGCTGAAGCCGGCTGAGCCGATCCCGAACGCGGCGTTGAAGCGATCCACGTTGACCAGCGTCAGCAGTGCGGTGATCTCGACGATTTGCTTGTCGCTGAAGTGCTCCTTCAGCCGGGCGAATACCTCGTCGCTGACGTCGACGGGCGTGCGCATCACCCCGGTCGTATAGTCCAGCGCCGCCTTTTCGCGATCGGTGAACAGATCGCTGGACCGGTAGCGCGGCAGGGCGAGGAGTTCCTCGTCAGACAGGCCGGAGTTGCGGCATATCTGCGAGCCGAGGTCGACACAGAACTCGCATCCGATCATCTGCGCGCCCTTCAGCTCGACCAGGTTCCTGATCCGCTCGCTCACGCTCTTGCCGCTGCGGATGGCCTGGTTGAACCTGCCCATGCCCGTCATCATCTTCGGCTGGTGCGCCCAGATCTCAATAGGTTCCATCCCGTTGCCGGCCTGCGGCTCGCGGCCCGTCAGCTTCTTCATCGCGCGGGGACCGAAGGTGTAGACGAGTTTGACCACCAGGCCGGCCTGCGACTTAGTGACACCGTCGATGCGTGCCATCGGGGTCCACCTCCTGCTCAGGGTCAGTTGATTACCGAGCCTGTCTACATGACACCAGGCGGCGGACAGATGTGACACGGACGGACTGGCTCGTGGCAGTACTACGCATCGCGCCGTGGCGGCTCCGAAACAGCAGTACCGGTGGCCTGAAGGCGTTCATAGACGAGCCGCACGGCCATCGAGCCCTCCCCGATGGCGGTCGCCGCTCGTTTGACAGAGCCGCTGCGGACGTCGCCGATCGCGAAGATTCCTGGCCTACTGGTCTCCAGGAACAGCGGCAGCTGGGTGGCGTCGTCGAGCTGGGCTTGCGGGACGTTGCTGCCAGTCAGCAGGAACCCGTGATCGTCTTCAGCGAGCTGGCCACCCAGCCACTTGGTGCTCGGCTGCGCGCCGATGAATACGAACAGACCCCGTACTGCCAGCGTTGACGTCTCGCCCTGGCTATCGGCCAGCGCTACCGCGTCGAGCTGATCGTGACCGAGGAGGGCAGTGACCCGGGTACCAGGCGTGACGGTGATGCGCGGGTCGCGATCGATCTGGTCGATGAGGTAACGCGACATGGACGCCGCGAGCGCCTCGCCCCGGATGATGACATGGACGCGGGCGCATTTGCGGCTCAGGAACAGCGCAGCCTGCCCGGCGGAATTGCCGCCGCCTACGATGGCGACCGGGCCGGTGCTGCAGGCCTGAGCCTCCATCTGGGTGGCGGCGTAGTACACCCCGACGCCTTCGAACTGAGCCAGGCGGTCGAGCGGGAGCCGGTTATAGCGAGCGCCGGTGGCGAGGATGACTGACTTGGCGATGACCACGTCGCCGTCGTCGAAGCTGACCTGGTGCACGCCTGAGCCGGATGACAGCGAGGCCGCCCTGGCCGCCAGCTTGAAGCGGACACCGAACTTCTGCGCTTGCAGCGCCGCCCGGGCTGCCAACTCCTCCCCGGACAGGCCCGCGGGGAAGCCCAGGAGGTTCTCGATCCGCGATGACGTGCCCGCCTGCCCGCCGAGCGCAGTGTCCTCGGCCAGCATCGTCGCCATCCCTTCGGACGCGCCGTACACTGCGGCCGCCAGGCCGCCAGGACCGCCGCCAACCACCAGCAGATCCCACACGCCGGGCACGCTGGAGTCGTCCTGGCCGGCCAGCCCCAGCGCGTCGAGCAACTCGCGGCTGCCGGGATTGCGCAGCAACGGAAGGCCCGGCACGACAACGATCGGCAGGTCGCTGACTGGCACGTCCAGCTCCCTGAGCAAAGCCTCGGCTTCTGGCGATCCCTCAAGCTCCAGCCATCTGGACACCAGCCGGTTGCGGGCCAGGACTTCCAGCAGCCGCCGGGTGCCAGGATCGAAGCGGGACCCGACGAGGGTCAGGCCCGCGCCCAGGCCAGTCAGGATCGAGTGCCGGAGCAAGAACGTACGCATGATCAGTTCGCTGAGGCCCGGCTCCTGGGCCATGATCACTCGCGCCTGCACGGTAGGCACTCGCAGCACTCGCCCAGCGGTGGTGGCCACGGCGCTCAGATAGGCCCGCTGGCCGGTCAGCAACCCGATCTCGCCCAGGAACTGCGCCCGGCCATAAGTCGCGATGACCGTCTCACCCGGCTGACCGCGGCTCTCGACGATCTCGACCTGCCCGTCAAGCACCACAATCAGGTCATAAGCCACGTCGCCGTCTGCGAACAGCACATCTCCGGCCGCAACATCTTGTTCGCTGCCGTACCTGTGCAGTACCTCAAGTTGGGCAGGATCCAGCACCGGAGCACGCCCCGCCTGCACCTGCGCCGAATCCCCGCCGCCGCTGTCCATCGACGTTGGCCACCTCCTGACCACCCACGGAATGTGCAGTCCACAACCGGATACCCACGTAACCATGACCCGTCCACGCTAACGGGGGGTAGTAATCCTGTCTGGCGCCTGAGCTCTACGACGAGGAGAACAGCAGTGGCCGTTCAGTACTCGCAGCTTCCTAACAAACTGGTCAGTGCCGCGAACGGCATCGACTACGCGTATCGGGACGCAGGCGATGGCGGAGTGCCGCTGGTCCTGCTTCAGCATTTCCGCGGAAATCTCGACAACTGGGATCCTGCGCTTATTGACGCGCTGGCATCGACACGGCGGGTTGTGACCTTCGACAACGTCGGAGTCGGCGGTTCGTCCGGAGCCACGCCTAGCCACATCCAGCAGATGGCACGAGATGCCATCACGTTTATCGCCGCCATGGACCTCGGCGAGGTCGACATCCTAGGATTCTCGATCGGCAGCTTCCTGGCCCAGGAAATCGCGCTGACCAGGCCGGCCATGGTCCGACGACTGATACTGGCGTCCTCGGCGCCCCAGGGCGCCACTGGTATGCACGGCTGGGCCCCGGACGTCATCGGAGCGATCGGCACGCCCAAGACCAGCCCTGACGAATACCTCAGCGTGTTCTTCGCATCGTCACCGTCAAGCCAGCAAGCCGGCCGGGAAGCGCTGCAGCGCATGTACGCCAGGACCGAGGAGCGTGACGCGGCAACAACGTGGGCCACGCGGGAGGCGCAGTATGACGCGGTCTGTAGCTGGGGCGTCCCTGATCATTCCCTGCTACAGCGACTGAGCTGCCTGGACCTGCCAGTATTCGTCGCGAACGGCGACAGCGATCGGATGATCTTGCCGCACTATTCGCACCTGGTAGCTGGGCTGATTCCACAAGCCCGCGTCAAGATCTACCCCGATGCGGCCCACGGCTTCTTGTTCCAGCATCACGCCGAGTTCGCCGGTGACGTGGACGCATTCCTTGCCGGGCTAGCCTGACCCGAGGAGGTGGTCGGCGTGCGGTATCGGCTGGACGTCCGGCTGACGCCCGGCGATGTCGGTCAGCGGGTCGTGATCCGCTGGCGCCGGCCGGCACCAGGCGACGGCGAGGAGGTCGCCGACGTCCTCGGCATCCTCGAGGAGGCAGACGCCGAGTCTTTCACGGTCCGCACTGCTGCCGGGAAGCTGGTCGTGGTCCCCGTCGGGCGCGCGCTCGCCGCGAAGGTCGTGCCACCGCGCCCAGCTCGTCAGCGCAGAGGCGGCGCGGCGCCTCGCTGACTGTCCCGTTCGTCTTCGACCCTCAACCAGGCTGGTCGCAGGCTGTCTGGGTCACCCCGTCAGGGTGATGCCGGCTGCATGCTCATGGGGAATTCTTTCTGTTGCAGCGCCAGTACCTGGCTGCGGTGACGCGAGCGGGCGGTAGAACCACGTCGATGGGGGAGTAAAGGGATGAGCGAGCCGTTCAAGGGAACGATCAACGTCGACATCAGGGACTCAGCGCCGGACTGGGCGCCGTTTGAGCCGCCGACGGCGCCGGACGGGTCGCCTAACGTCGTGTACATCGTGCTGGACGACGTCGGGTTCTCGGCGATGTCCTGCTACGGCGGTCCGATCAAAACCCCGAACATCGACCGAATCGCCGCGGACGGTGTCCGCTACACCCAATGGCACACGACGGCGCTGTGTTCGCCCACCCGTTCATGCCTGCTGACCGGACGCAACCACACGCGCAATTCGATGGCCTGCATCACCGAGGCCGCGATCGGGTTCCCGAACGCCAGCGGGACAATCCCGCCGGAGAACGGCATGGTCTCGCAGATTCTGAGCGAGCGGGGCTGGAACACCTACCACGTAGGCAAGTGGCACCTGTGCCCGACGATCGAGATGAACGTGGCATCGACGAGGCGGAACTGGCCAACGGGGCGCGGGTTCGAGCGGTTCTACGGGTTTCTCGGGGCCGAGACCAATCAGTGGTATCCGGACCTGGTGTACGACAACCACCCGGTCGACCAGCCGAAGACCCCCGAGCAGGGGTACCACCTCACCGAAGAGCTAACCGACAAGGCGCTGGAGT
>Ga0210388_10004226_pt1 | contig 11249 bp, 9 predicted proteins | sample IncBWC19OmetaG_FD_155485 | JGI IMG/M metagenome (GOLD analysis project Ga0210388, IMG submission 155485) | Forest soil microbial communities from Barre Woods Harvard Forest LTER site, Petersham, Massachusetts, United States - Inc-BW-C-19-O ...
CCGGTGCTGGGCAGCCTCAGGTTTGCGCTTCTGAAAGGGGTGACCTCGGCGCCCAACGGAGACTACGCGCCCTGGGTGTCCCAGAACGTCTACGCGATGTACCAGCTGATGTTCGCGATCATCACGCCCGCCCTCATCGTTGGCGCGATCGCCGAACGGATGAAATACAGCGCGGTGATCGGCTTCATCGTGACCTGGATGTTCGTGGTCTATTTCCCCCTCGCCCACATGGTTTGGGGCGTCGATGGGCTCATGAACGGCGTCTGGAACCCGAACGCCGCCATCAAGGCCGTCGATTTCGCGGGCGGAACCGTGGTTCACATGTCGTCGGGTTGGTCCGCCCTGGTCCTCTGCCTGATTCTCGGAAAGCGGACCGGGTTCGGGAAGCGGGCCTTCCTGCCGCACAGCCTGGTTCTGACCATGGTCGGCACCGGGATGCTGTGGGTCGGTTGGTATGGCTTCAACGCCGGAAGCGCCGTCGCCGCGGATGGGATCGCCGCCAACGCCTTCATGACGACCACCTTGGCCGCCGCGGTGGCTGCCACGGTCTGGCCTGCGCTCGAATGGCTCACCAAGCGGAAACCGACGGTCCTCGGTTTCTGTTCGGGCGCGGTCGCCGGTCTGGTGGTGATCACGCCGGCCTCGGGGTTCGTCGGCCCGACGAGCGCGGTCCTCATCGGGGTGCTGGCGGGAGTGGTTCCCTTCCTTGCTTGCAACAAGCTGAAGGCCTTCTTCGGCTACGATGACGCCCTGGACACCTTCGGGGTCCACGGGGTCGGCGGCACTCTGGGCGCCCTGGTGACCGGAATCTTCGCCACGCCCGAGGTGAACACCAACCTGAAGACCAACCTGGCCGGCCTGGTCAGCAGGACCCTGTGGGTCGAGCAACTCAAGGCGATGGCCCTGACGGTCAGCCTCTCGGTGCTGGCCACCACGGTGCTCGCCTTCGCCATCAAGTACACGCTGGGGCTTCGTCCCAGCCCCGAGGCCGAGGAGCAGGGGCTCGACGGAAGCGACCACGGAGAGGCTGGCTACCACCCCGAGGAGGGCGGGTCCCATGGCGAAGAAGCAGGGGCAGGTGCCCCCGCCTCCGCGCCGGCATTGGCCAAGACCAGCGTCTGATTGAGTGGCGCAGGCCCCGGGGCGGGCCGCGTCGGTGCCGAGGCGCGCAGCCGGTACCCCAGTCCAATCTCGTTGACCAGATATTGAGGTCGCGCCGGATCTTCCTCGATCTTCTGCCGCAGGGAATGGATGTAGACGCGAATGTAGCCTTCGCGATGCCGGTAGGCTGCGCCCCACGACTCCTTCAAGAGGGTATCGGGATCGACGATCCCGCCGGCGTGGCGGGCGAGCGTCGCCAGGAGCCTGAACTCCGTGGGAGAAAGGCGAACGGGCCGTCCCTTCCGAGTCAGCCGCCGCCTCTCGATGTCGAGCGTGCATTCTCCGAAGACGACGCTGGTGGCATCCGAGCCTTCCACGTGAGCGCGGCCGCGCAAACCGGCGCGAATGCGCGCCATGAGCTCGGGCGTCGAAAATGGCTTGGTGAGGTAATCGTTCGCGCCGGCGTCGAGCGCCTTGACCTTGTCCCGTTCCAGATGATCGGCCGAGACGACGATGATCGGGGAAGGCGTGAGGACGCGGAGGTCGGCCAACAAAGAAAGGCCCTCGACGTCGGGCAATCCAAGGTCCAGGAGAATCAGATCCGGGTTGCGGGTCCGAACCTCCGGGATGGCGCGCTGTCCGGTCGAAGCTTCGACGACACGATAGCCCTCTGTCTCCAGGGTGAGCGCCAACATCTGCGCGATGTTCTTGTCGTCCTCGACCGCCAGGACCAGGGCACCATCTGTGCCTGGATGCTCATGATGATCTCTTCCCGTCAGGGTACGCATCGGGACCACCAGCCTCGGTAAGCGTCATTGCAGAGACGATGCCAGCCAGATCAGCCACTCTGGAAGCCGGCGCGACCGGTTCGGAATCGCTGGCTTCTCGCATCGTGCATCCCTCGATGCTCAGCGGCATCGCACCTTGCAAGGGACCGCGGAGCGCGAGCGCCGCTTTCGCGGCAGGGGGCACCGGGACCGGCCAAGTGGCTTGCTTCGCCATGTCACGTGCTTAGCTAGACGACATCATGAAGGACCTGGTTCTCGTCGGCGTGAGCGTGGGGTTCTTCGTCGTGGCCTGGATGTACGCCAAGGCATTCGACCGCCTCTAAAAGGAGCAGGTCATGGGTCTCGACTACGGCCTTGGTGCGGTGCTCGCCCTCTTCATCGGCGTCTATCTCGTCTACGCCCTCGTTCGCGCGGAGAGGTTCTGAGCATGACCGCCATCGGTTGGCTACAAGTCGCGGTCTTCTTTGCGACGATCATTGCGGTCACGCGGCCGCTGGGCGTCTACATGTTCCGCGTGTTCGAGGGCGCACGGCCGCCGTTTCCCCGCCTCCTGGGCGGCTTCGAAGGTGTCCTCCACCGCCTGTCGGGAGTCGATCCGAAGAAGGAACAGGACTGGAAGGAATACACGTTCGCGCTCCTCGCCTTCAGCCTCTCCAGCATGCTGGTGACCTACCTCATCCTGCGGGTGCAACACTTGCTCCCGCTCAACCCTCAGCACTTCGGCGGGGTCGAGCACGCCTTGGCCTTCAACACGGCCGCCAGTTTCAACACGAACACCAACTGGCAGTCGTACTCGGGCGAGTCGACGATGAGCTACCTCACCCAGATGGCGGGTCTGGCCTGGCACAACTTCACCTCTGCGGCGGCGGGGATCTGCGTGGCGCTGGCGCTCGGCCGGGGTTTCACCCGGCGGCCCGGGCCGACCGGAACCAAGACCCTGGGCAACTTCTGGGTCGATCTGATCCGCGGCATCGTCTACCTGTTCTTGCCGCTCAGCCTCGTCTTCGGGTTGGTGCTGGTCTGGCAGGGCGCGATCCAAAACTTCTCGCCCTATCTCGACGTGACGACGGTCGAGGGCGCCAAGCAGACCATCGCGCTCGGGCCGGTGGCCTCCCAGGAGGCGATCAAGCAGCTCGGCACCAACGGCGGCGGCTTCTTCAACGCGAACGCCGCGCATCCGTTCGAGAACCCCACGCCGTTCGCGAACTTCCTCTCCATGTTCATGATCTTCGCGATTCCGTCGGCGCTCACCTACACCTACGGACGAATGGCGCGCGACCAGAAGCACGGTTGGGCAGTCTGGGGCGCGATGGCGATTCTGTTCGCGGCCGGCGTGGCGGTGGCTTACCCGGCTGAGGCGCAGGGAAACCCGGCGCTGGCCGGGCTCTCGGTCGACCAGACCATCGGAAACATGGAGGGGAAAGAGGCCCGCTTTGGCGTCGCCGGGTCGGCGCTCTACGCGACCGTCACCACGGACGCCTCGTGCGGCGCGGTCAATGCGATGCACGACAGCTTCACGCCGATCGGCGGGCTGGTCCCGCTGGCGAACATCCAGCTCAGCGAGGTCGTCTTCGGTGGCACGGGCGCCGGCCTCTACGGGATGTTGATCTACGTGGTGATGACCGTGTTCATCGCGGGCCTGATGGTGGGACGGACGCCGGAGTACCTGGGGAAGAAGATCGAATCCAAAGAGATGAAGCTGGCGATGCTCTACGTGCTCATCTTCCCGCTGGTCGTCCTCGGCTTCGCGGCCTGGAGCGCGGTGAAGCCCTACGGCGTCTCGTCTCTCAACAACAACGGTCCCCACGGGCTGATGGAGATCCTCTACGCCTATTCGAGCGCCGCCGGCAACAACGGCTCGGCATACGCCGGGCTCAACGCCAACACGCCCTGGTACAACGTCACGCTGGCGATCACCATGCTGGCCGGTCGCTTCCTCATGATCTTGCCGGCTCTGGGCATCGCCGGCTCGATGGTGGGCAAAAAGGTGGTGCCGCCCTCCTCCGGGACGTTCCCCACCAACGGGAAGACCTTCGCCGTCCTGCTCGTGGCGGTCATCTTGATCGTGGGCGCGCTGACGTTCTTCCCGGCGCTTTCACTCGGCAACATCGTCGAGCACTTCGCCGCGCTGCAAGGAAAGGTCTACTAGCCATGTCCGGTCCCAAGGCCAAGGCCCTGTCGCTGTTCGATCGCGAAATCGTCCGCCGGGCGGCGGTCGATTCCTTTCGCAAGCTCGCGCCTCAGCACGTGGCGAGGAACCCGGTGATGTTCGTGGTGGAGATCGGCAGCGCCCTGACGACGCTGGTCCTCGTTCGCGACCTCTTGCATCGGTCGAGCGCCACCTCGCCCCTCTGGTTCACCGGATTCGTGACGATCTGGCTCTGGGTCACGGTCGTCTTCGCCAACTTCGCAGAGGCGGTGGCCGAGGGGCGCGGCAAGGCGCAGGCGGATTCGTTGCGCAAGATGCGCAAGGAGACGACGGCGCGGCGATTGGTCAAAGGCGTAGAGACGATCGTCTCCTCCTCATCGCTCCGAAAAGGCGACCTGGTGGTGGTGGAGGCGGGTGAGATCGTCCCCGGCGACGGCGAGATCACCGAGGGGATCGCCTCGGTCGACGAGTCCGCGATCACCGGGGAGTCGGCGCCCGTCATCCGGGAAAGCGGCGGCGACCGCTCGGCGGTCACCGGTGGGACCCGCGTGCTCTCGGACCGGATCGTCGTCCGCGTCATGGCGGACCCCGGTGAGTCGTTCCTCGATCGGATGATCGCGCTGGTGGAAGGGGCCGCCCGCCAGAAGACCCCCAACGAGATCGCGCTCCACATTCTGCTGGTGGGACTGACGCTGGTGTTCCTGTTCGCCTGCGTTACCCTGGTCCCTTTGGCGCACTACTCGAGCATTGCGCTCTCGGCCACCGCGATCGTCGCTCTCTTGGTCTGCCTCATCCCGACCACGATTGGCGGACTGCTCTCCGCCATCGGCATCGCCGGCATGGATCGGCTGCTCCAGAAGAACGTGATCGCCATGAGCGGGCGCGCCGTCGAAGCCGCGGGCGACGTCGACACGCTCCTGCTCGACAAGACCGGCACCGTCACGCACGGCAACCGAATGGCGACCGAGCTCATCCCGTTGACCGATGTTTCCTTCGAGAAGCTGGCCGCCGCGGCCCAGCTGGCCAGCCTGGCCGACGAGACCCCGGAAGGACGTTCGATCGCCACCCTGGTGGTGGGCAAGCTCGGGCTCCCCCTGGTGGGCGAGCACGACGGCGTCTCGGTCCCCTTCACCGCCCAAACCCGCATGAGCGGAGTCGATTTCCCCGGACGCTCGGTCCGCAAGGGCGCCGTCGACTCCGTCTCCGCCTACGTGCGCGCGGCGGGAGGTCAGGTTCCCGCCGAGCTCCGGACCATCGCCGACCGGATCGGCGACGGCGGCGGGACGCCCTTGGCGGTGTCGGACGGACCCCGGGTGCTGGGAATCATTCATCTGAAGGACGTCGTGAAGAGCGGGATCGCCGAGCGCTTCGCGCGCTTCCGAACCATGGGGATCCGAACCGTCATGATCACCGGCGACAACCCGCGCACGGCGGCCGCCATCGCCAAGGAGGCGGGTGTCGACGATTTCCTGGCCGAGGCGACCCCTGAGACGAAGATGCGGCTCATCAAGGACGAACAGGCCAAGGGCAAGCTGGTGGCGATGACCGGAGACGGGACCAACGACGCGCCCGCCCTGGCTCAGGCCGACGTGGGGGTGGCGATGAACACCGGGACTCAGGCGGCGAAAGAGGCCGGCAACATGATCGACCTCGACTCGAACCCCACCAAGCTGCTGGAGGTGGTGGAGGTCGGCAAACAGCTCCTCATGACGCGCGGGACCCTGACCACGTTCTCCATCGCCAACGACGTCGCCAAGTACTTCGCGATCCTGCCCGCCATGTTCATGGGCGTGTTCCCCGAGATCGCGCCCCTCAACATCATGCATCTCGCCTCACCGTTCAGCGCCATTCTGTCAGCCGTCATCTTCAACGCCGTCATCATCGTGCTTCTCATTCCCCTGGCGCTGCGCGGGGTGAAGTACCGACCGCTCGGCGCCGACGCAATCCTGCGGCGGTCGCTGGTCATCTATGGCGTCGGCGGAATCATCGCGCCGTTCCTGGGGATCAAGATCATCGACCTGGCGCTGGCAGCGTTTCATCTGGTCTAGGGAGAGAACCATGCGTTCTGAAGCAATCACCGCGCTCCGGGTCACCGCCGTTACGCTGATTCTGACCGGCCTGGTCTATCCGTTCGCGATGACCGGCCTGGCGCAGGCGCTCTTTCACAACCGGGCCAATGGAAGTCTCCTCCGCGACGAGACTGGAACGGTGGTTGGCTCGGAGCTGATCGGGCAGGCCTTTACCAAGCCGGCTTATCTTCAGGGTCGGCCTTCCGCCGCAGGGAACAACGGCTACGACGCCGCCTCCTCCTCAGGCTCGAACTTCGGGCCCACCTCGAAGAAGCTGCGTGACCGGGTGACGGCCGACGTCGCCAGACTGCACAAGGAGAACCCGGAGGCGCCGCTGCCGGTCCCGACGGATCTCGTCACCACGTCGGCCAGCGGGCTCGACCCCGATCTCTCTCCGCAGGCGGCCCGGTGGCAGGTGCCGCGCATCGCCCGCGCCCGGCAAATCTCGCCCGATCGTGTCCAGTCGGTCCTCGAACGCGCCATTCAGTCGCGCGACCTCGGCCTGTTCGGCGAGCCACGCGTCAATGTGCTCGCCGCGAACCTCGCCCTCGACCAGCAGTTCGGAAAGCCAGCTTCGCCCATGGCTCCGGCCGCGTCGAACAAGTGACTGGGAGCGCGACGCCGGGGCAAGTCGACGTCGGGCCGCATTGCGGCCTGCACGCCAGCCGGGAGCGAAACGCAACAGCGTCGAGCCGCGATGGCCCGACCCGCGTTCAAAGGTGGCGTCTCGAGCGGCCTTCGCGGCGCCTCCCCTGGTCTTCTCCTTGCACAGACAAGAGAACATGAAAAAGATCGAGGCAATCATCAAGCCACACCGTCTCGACGAGGTGATGGATCGCTTGCGTCAGGCCGGCGTCGCCGGCATGACCGTCTCTGACGTCAAGGGGTTCGGCCGCACGGCGGGACACCGCGAGGTGTTCCGCGGCTCCGCCTACGTCGTCGAGTTCGTTCCCAAGGTTCGGATCGAGATCCTCGTCAAGGACCGGATTCTGCGCGACGTCGTGGGGCTCATCGCGGATACGGCGCGAACGGGCAAGATCGGGGACGGAAAGATCTTCGTCTCGACCGTCGACGACGCGATCAGAATCAGGACCAACGAGCACGGCGACGACGCGATCTGATCACCTGAGAACGAGCGGCCGCGCTCGCCTTGCGGCGGCGCCGGCGCTCGAGCGGAACCGCCTTGGTCGCGTGACGGGTTCTGGGTCGCCTTGGCCAGCTCGGCCTCGTCCTTTTCCCCGGTCCGGACCGCTGATCCTTGGCCTCTTGGAGACGCCAAATCAGACGACGGAACACTGACAACGCGGATCCTCGGTCCCACTGTTACATCACAGGGAGGCCTCGCATGGCTCACGTCGGCTTGTTCGATGGAATTTGGCGCGATCTCACCGGCAGGGGCATGTTCGGGGGGAAGTTTCAGATTCGCCTGATCGCCCAGCCGCTGGTCGCCTTGCTGCTTGGCGTTCGCTTGGGGCTGCGAGATGCCAAGCAGGGGAAGGAGCCCTTCTTCATGACCTTGGTCGACCCCAAGCACGACCGTCGGTCCAACCTCAAACAAGGGCTACGCGATGCGGTCGTCCCGCTCTGCGTGGCCTTCGTCTTGGACGGGATCCTGCAACGAATAATCCTCGGCCACGTTCGATTGCTCGGCGCCGTGGTGGTCGGCGCGTTGCTGGTCTTCCTGCCCTTCCTGATCGGGCGCGGCCTCTCCAACCGGATCTGGACCCACGGCCATCACATGCGCCAGATCCCGCACGCTCCCTGACGCCGGGTCAGCGGACGAGGCGGTCTCCGACCAGGGCGCGGGAAAGGGGGCGCCGCGCCAGACAGGCGAGCGGGCGCCACCCTCCTCCCCGTACGGCCTCACAGACAGGCCGGCAGCGTGATGGTCTTGCCGTCGAGCATCGCCGACCCGCAGGTCGAGGTGAACGTCCAGGTGTGCGATCCGGGGTGGATCCCTCCGGTCCGCGAGACGGCCAAGCTGCCGCCCGTCGGTTTGCAGCAACTGGTGTCGCGCGCAAGGTCGGTCCCGGTCAAGGTCGCGGTGCCGCCGGCTTTGTCGGTGACGTTCAACGGGCCGCTGACGGTGTAGGACTGGTTGGCCAGCGAGATCGACGAGAACGTGTACATCCCGTTGAAGGTCCGGTCGGACGTCATTGATCCGCCGCTGGCAAAACGCTGCACCTCGCCGTTGGTCGTGAGGCCGACGGTGGCCGGCATCTGTCCGGTCGGGAAGTTGAGCGTCCCCGTGGTCATCTCATTCGGAATCACGATCTTCGCCCCACCCGTTCCCGTGTAGGTCAGGTTGGTGAGGGTCGAGGTGTATCCGAGGGTGATGGTGGTGGCGGCGTTGCAGTTCGTGTCGGAGGCCGAGCGCGTGATCTGGACGTTCGCCGTTCCATCGACCGTGCCACCACCGGAGAGCACACATCCGTTGAAGACGATGTTGACGCCTGCCGCCGACACGCCGCAGACGGAGCTGCCGGTTTGCGGGGTCACCGTGACCTGACCCGGACAGAGGTCGCCGCCCAAGGCCGCGTCCCGGATGGCCTGACCGACCGCCCCGCGGACGGTGGTGGCGCCGGTGCCCGTTCTGCCGCCGGCGTCGGCGGAGCGACCGGCGTCGATGGTGATATGGCCGGCGTCGATGCTGATGTGACCGCCGTCGACGCTGATATGACCGCCGTCGAACAGGGTGGCGGGCAGCGCTTCGCTGGCGCCCGTTCCTGCCGGCGTGATCGCATAGAATCCGTAGCCCGCAAAACCGCCTGCGTAGACGCCCGCGTAGGCCACGTCGGCGGGGTAGTAGTAGTCGCCGGCGTAGTCGTCTTCGTAGGCGACGTCACTCGAGGTGGTGCTCGATCCGCACCCCGCGCTCCCGACGGCCAGCAGCAGACCTGCGGCGATAGAACTGTTGAAGATCCCTTTGGTCGCGTTCTTCATGGTGGCTCTCTCCTTAGCCCCGCAAGCTAGTGAGCAGGAGGAGGTTGAACAGGCGCCCGCGGGCATGAGCGTGCAGGATGCGGGATCGGATGATCACCGTCGGTGAGCGCTGAGCTCGAAGACGTGGTGCCCCCAGGCGGGCAGATCGAGGTAGAGGCCGTTTCCCGCCAGCCCGTCGCCTTCGCGTTGGTAGACGACGTCGCTCAGAAGATCGCGGAGCTGGAAGCTTTGCCCGGCGAGCCCCGGCATGCTCAGGGTGACGTAGCACTGGCCTTGGGCGCCGCCGTAGTTCACGACCGCCAGCAGTCGGCGCTCGCCCGCCTGCCAGGAAGAGACGATGAACTGTTGGTTCGTGGAATTGCCCGCCCAGGCCGGCCGGCAGCGCTCCAGGCGCCACTCGCCCCCGTGCACTTCTGGTCGCCGGAGACACCCGAGAAAGAGCAGATAGAAGGCCTGCAGGTCTTGATCGACAGGCTCCGCAGGACGTCGCCCGAGGTGCATCGAGACGTGAACCTTGCGTCCCTCGAGCTGCCCTTCGTAGACGAAGCGGAGCCCGCGCGCGAGCAGCGCGACGACCGCCGCCGCCTTGTGCACCGGCGGCGGGAAGGTCGCCGCCGCCCGCGGCTCGTCGTGGTTCTCGAGGAACCGCATCGAGTGGTCTTGAAACGCCGGGGCGGCCATCAGGTGCTCGCGCACCGGCGTGGCCACCTGGGCCACCAGCCGATCGTAGAGCCGCTTGTCGTAGGTGTAGTCGAAGCCGGCCTGCTGAAGCTCGAACTCCATGTCCCAGTAGACCTCGGCCACGAACTTGAAGTCGCCGTGACGCCGCTTGATGGCGGCGATGGCTTCCGGCCAGAACGGATTGTCCTTGGGCGGCGAGCCGTCCGGCGGTCGTGAGCGGTCGCCCCAGGTCTTCTCGATGATCTCCGGCTGCAGCAGCATCGCCATGTCGCAGCGGACGCCGTCGCAGCGCTCCGCGATCGACCCCAGCTCGGCGATCCGCGCCTCTCGAAATCCGGCGTGGCGATAGTTGAGCTGGAAGGTGTCGGGCCAGCCGTCGAAGTAGGGATCGCGGCCGTAGGCGAGGACCATCGTCTTGCCGGCGATCCCCGCTTGCTTCACCCGGGCGTAGTTCTGCGGCTGCCGCGCCAGATCGTCCTCGTTCCCCTGGATGTAGTACTCCGGATGCGTCTGCACCCACGGGTGATCGGGCGCGGTGTGGTTGGGGACGAAGTCGAGCAGGAGCTTGAGATTTCGCTCGGCGAGGCGCTTGCGAAGGTGAGCGAGGGCCTTGTCCCCTCCGAAGTCGCGGTGGGTCTCATAGGCGACGATCGCGAACGGGGACCCGCAGATGTCCTCCGTCTTGAGATCGGGGAGGACTCGACGACACTCCTCGAGGAGCTTGGGGTTCGAGCGGGAGATGGCCCGTCCCGCCGGCCCCGTCTGCCAGACCCCCAGGAACCAGACCCACTGGAATCCCTTGCCGGCGATGTCGTCGAGGAAGCGATCCTCCAGATCGTCGAGCGTGGCGGGGTGCCCGAGGGCCACCCCCCGCTCTTGCAGCAGGACCCGGGTGTTGATCTGATAGATCGACGGATTGTTCACGGCGGCACCTCCCTCTCAATCCCAGAAAAGCGCGCAGGCCGGTTTTTGGCCAGCCTGCGCGCGACCAAACGACCCGTCGTGGCTAAGGGTGAGCTCCGGGCGCCTCCATATCCGTGCGCTTTTCGAGCCCGCTGAGGATGCCGTGCTCGGCGAGCACCATCTGCGGCGTGAGCCTCCCGAACAGGGTCATGAGGCCCGGGATGACGGCGGTCCAGCCGGTCTGATGGCTGGCGCCGAGGCCGGCGCCGTTGTCACCCTGGAAATACTCGTAGAAGAGAATCAGATCCTTCCAGTGCGGGTCCTCCTGGAACTTCTTCAGCCCGCCGTACACCGGGCGGTGCCCCTGGTGGTCGCGGAGGAACATGCCCGCCATCCGGTTGGAGAGCTCCTGACCGACCTCATACAGGTTCATGTACTGGCCGGATCCCGTCGGACACTCGACCTTGAAGTCGTCGCCGTAGAACGAGTACATCTGGATGCAGGCCCGAACGAGGAGCGCATTGATGGGCGCCCAGATCGGCCCCCGCCAGTTCGAGTTGCCGCCGAACATTCCGGTGTCCGATTCGGCCGGGAGGTAACCGACCCGATATTCCC
>Ga0210388_10004228_pt1 | contig 11246 bp, 9 predicted proteins | sample IncBWC19OmetaG_FD_155485 | JGI IMG/M metagenome (GOLD analysis project Ga0210388, IMG submission 155485) | Forest soil microbial communities from Barre Woods Harvard Forest LTER site, Petersham, Massachusetts, United States - Inc-BW-C-19-O ...
GGATGCTGGATGACGTGAAACGTTTCGAAAAAAATCGACATGGGGTGCGGCGGATTCGCCAGCCTTCCGTGAGCGAACGTGTCCGCCGCGAGCAGGTAGCTGAATTCGTCGTGTACTTTGGGTTGGGGAACGTGGAGCCACGGCAAGAGCGCCAGCCGAGCAAGAATCGTGGCCGCCCCGATGGCCAAAATGGCGAGCCTTTTATTTTGCGCAAACTCAGAAAACTTTTGCTCGATCCAGGCGAAGACCGCCTCGCCCAATCCCGGCATAGGCAAGATAAGGAGCAGGCAAACCGCGGGAAGAATCCACACTAGTTTAGACACAAGAATTCGCCGTCCCCATGAGCGATGGGTTATCTCTTAAAGGCCACGTTGGCCCGTTTCAAACCACAACCGGCAGATCCCCTTGTTATCATGAAAATTATGGCAAGCTTGCTTCCAGCTGAACAGCTAGTCGTGTCTGCCGACTCCCCGATTGCGGATTCGGCCGGAATCAAGCATGGGGTTTCGCTCCCGCCTCCATCGGATTCCGGGAGTCCCTGGAATATCTCCACCATCACGGGACTGTTGCTCCTCGTCCTGCTCTGGGCTGTGAAACTGTACACGACCTGGGGCGCGTGGGGAAATCTGAGCATCGATTCGGGGCACGAGATGTATGTACCCTTGATGCTGGCAGAAGGTAAGGAGCTCTACCGCGATGTATGGTTCATGTACGGCCCCGCGGCGCCCTATTTCTCAAGCTACCTGTTTCGCATATTTGGCGTTCATTTAAATGTCCTGTATTGGGCCGGGGCGATTTCGGCGTTGGGATGCGCAACGTTCCTTTATCTGACTGGAATGCGGATATCCTCACCGCTTATTGGTTTCGCGGCCGCTGCCGTCGTCCTCATGGAGGGCTTTCAACCTTCGATTTTCAGTTTTCCGATGCCCTATGCTTCCGCTGCGGTATATGCATGTTTCGTTGGGTGCCTCTTTCTCTGGCTCGCAGTCAACGCCTGCTTCTCCAAAAGCTGGGTCTGGGTTTTCGGAGCGGGAACCGCGGCGGCGTTTGCGCTCTTGCTCAAACCCGAGTTTGGAATGGCATGCTACGGCACTTTGGCTCTCCTGATCGTGATTCGCGGATTGAACTGGCGTTCCTGGAATGTATTCGCGAAAGACGTCGGATCGACTTTGCCCGGCGTCGTTTTTTGCGCGCTCGTAATTCGCTGGATGGTTTCCATTGCCGGAGCCGCGTTCATCACGCAGGAAAACATCATGAGCTGGCCCACAGCCTATTTCATGAAGGCTTATGGAAAGATGTGGCTGGAGCGGACTGGATTCACGGTTTCGGGTTCGGCATTCCTGGGCGTGCTCGATCGAACATTCCCCGTTGCGGCGTTCATGTTGGTCTCGTACTTCCTCCTCAGGTGGAAGGGTTCCGATACCCGCACGCTGCTGCTGAAGACGCTCATTGTCCTCGCCCTTGCCACATACTTCATTAAAAATAATTATTTTATTTTATCCATGAAGCAGTCGGTGGCGCTGTTCTTATCCACGATCTTTTTTCCTCAGGATATGGTTCTCTACGTCATCGTCGCGGCCGTCTTCGCCTGGGGCATTTACTGGTGGAAGCCAGCCGCCGTTCGTAATTCCGCGATTCCCATTGTGCTGACCTTCTCAAGCTTGCTCGCGTTTCGGATCCTGATGAGAATGGTCTCCTCGGGATACGCCATTTTTTATAACGGTCCCGTTGTCTTCTCATTTCTGCTGATTTTGTTCCTGATCGTTCCCCGATCCAACCGTTCGCGACGGTTCGTGCTCCTCGGAGAATCGATCCTGTGTCTGGCGTGTTTCACGCCTGTGGCATTCCACAGCATGACGCTTGAATCCAGTGCGAGAGATTACGTTCCTTTGACGACCGAGCGAGGGACCATCCGCGTATCGAAACATCTGGCGGACAGTTACCAAGCGGCGATCCGATTCATGCAGGAAAAGGCTGCTCTCGGACAATCCGTACTCGTCGTTCCCGAAGATACTAGCTTGTACTTTTTTTCAGAGACGTACGCCCCTACCCGCGTCTACCTATTCACTCCTGGAGCCCTGGCCCCGGGGAAGATGGTCCATGAAACGATTGAGCAGATTGAAAAAATACAGGTCAGCTACCTCCTTTGGGTCAACCGCAGTTTTCCGGAATACGGAGTTCCGGTCTTTGGGCAGGATTTCGACCAGGAACTGGGTGCCTACTTGAAATCCCACTATAAGCCCGTCGGACCATTGGTGCCGGCGACCGGCACGGAAGCCGCGAAAGATAACAAGTGGGCTGCGGTTGTATGGGAAAGAATATCTGAAGGTCCACGTTAATGATCACTGCCGAACACGAACAAGAGACTCTCGCCGCGCACAGTTCCGGGCCGCCCGCCCTGGATCAAATGCGCGAGGCCAGGCGAAAGCACCAGGACGCCGTCGCTAACCGCCGGGATGAATGGATCCGTTCCAACCGGTATTTTTACGATCGAATCAAGCGGCTCCTCCGGTTCATCGTCGAGCCACAGAGCAGGGTTCTCGATCTGCGGTGCGAAACGGGCCATTTGCTCGCCTCGGTTTCGCCTTCGCGGGGCGTAGGCGTTGAAATCAGCGAAACGATGGTCGCTTGCGCGCGCGAGGAGCACCCCGACTTACAATTTGTCCAGAGCGATCCGGAAGATTTCCAACTGAATGAAACATTTGACTACATCCTTTTCAACCACATCTTCGATACGGTAGACATCCTGCGCGCTTTCGAGCATATCCGCCAGCATTGCACCGGGGATACTCAGCTGGTGATCATCAATTACAATCATCTCTGGCAACCCCTCCTGGATCTCGCCAGCAAGATTGGACTGCGCTCGCGTTTTGTGGAGCCCAACTGGGTCAGCGAAAACGACGTCCGCAATTTCCTGAAGCTGGCCGGATTCCAACCTGTTCACAAGCACCGGCTCATGCTTTTTCCGAAACGGATCCCATTTCTTTCCACCTTCCTGAATGATTTCCTTGGGCGACTGCCTGGCTTGCAGCGGCTTTGCCTGATGCAGGTCATCGTCGCGCGCCCTGTCCTGAGGCCGCAGCGTGAGGAGGATGTGTCCGTATCGGTCGTGGTTCCTTGCCGCAATGAAATCGGCAATGTCCAGGCGGCAGTAGAACGTATTCCAGTCATGGGGAAACACACGGAGATTGTTTTCTGTGACGATAAGTCCACGGACGGCACGGCGGACGAAGTAAAACGCATGCAAGGTTTATATCCTGAGAAGGACATTCGGTTGGTGAATGGCCCTGGAATTTGCAAAGCGGAGAACGTCTGGACCGGCTTTCGAGAAGCTCGGGGCGATGTGCTCATGATTCTCGACGCCGATTTGACCGTAATGCCCGAGGAGCTCCCCATATTTTTCCGCGCCCTGGTGAATTCGCCTGCCAGCTTCGTCAACGGCTGCCGCCTGGTCTACCCCATGAGGGAAGGGGCGATGAAGTTTGCGAATATGCTGGGGAATAAGGTGTTTGGCCTAGTCTTTTCCTTTCTGCTGGATCAGCGCATCAAAGATACGCTTTGCGGGACAAAAGTATTGTGGCGCAGGGATTGGAATCGCATGGAGCGGACCCTTGGGACCTGGGGGATTCAGGATCACTGGGGCGATTATGAATTGCTGTTCGGCGCAAGCAAGCTTCACCTAGAAATCGTCGAAGCGCCCGTCCACTATCAGGAGAGAATCCACGGAGTCACCAAAATGACTCGCGTGTTTTTCAATGGCTTGCGCATGCTGCGCATCTGCTGGCATGCCTGGCGCAGGCTGGAAGGATAGCAAGTTTTTCCCCGCGCTTTCCGCGCTTTAAGATCCAAACAAATTTCTTTTACGCGAGGATTCGCCGCGAACACAGCAGGTCTACGTAACCCGCTTTTTCCACTTCCCGCTGAAGGGCCGCGTCATCCGGCGCGAGGGTGATTGAGGATCGCGTCAGGATGTGAATGTGGCATCCATTTGTCCTGAAGTAGTTCAGGAGCTCGACCGGATCAAATCCGAGTTCGGCCATCCCTTCGGGGGAATACTCACAACAGACGGCAAGATCGGGAAATGCCGCCAAAGTTTTGCGCATGCCTTCGCAAACGGCTAATTCATACCCCTGAACGTCAATTTTTATGAATGAGATCTTCCGAAGGTTCCGGGCCGCGGCAAAGCTGTCCACGCTGACGATGGGGACCGTTGCAACCTGGCTGGAATCGGAAAGCTGATCCTTGAAATGTTCCGTCACCACCCGATGGTCGCCGGAATGATTCTCGTTGTGCCAAATTCTCACGGAACCATCAGCGCTGCCCACCGCGTAATGCAATGCTACGATCCGGTCCGGCAGATTCTTCCGCCGGATCACATCCGATAGCATTTGAAAATTGGCCTGGTCGGGCTCGAAGGAATAAACCTTTGATCCTGACTCAACTGCCTGCGCAAATAAGCAGGACGTGTAGCCGATGTTTGCGCCGATATCGAGAATATCGCCGCCCCCGAAGAGTCGCGGCTCGCGGCGAATCAGGTTTAGGAAGGGATCTTCCCAAAATTTCTTGTAGAAAAAATACGAGGAGACAAACGCCCTCTTGGCCCACGGATTATCGAGCAGCCTCGCGGAACGGGCAAGGCTGTAAGCGCCGGTGAAAATGCGAAACGAATTCTTGGTTCGCATGAGCGAATGGGTGGAATGACGTGTGCCCCGTAGCCTTGACCCGAATCGGCGAACAAGGCAAGTTTCATGCTGCCGGCACTGCCAGGTATTGCAGCACGCCGGTTCGGCGAAAGAAAGCGGCGGCGCGCGGCACTGTGTTCAGGGAGTGAATCTGACCAGGGTGGAATTTTCGCCTTGATAGCAATCCGGCGCCCGTGGAAGCACTGACTCCTTTAACAGGTTCCATCTTCAAGCCACTCGACATTTCTTATGGTGATCTCCTTGGGATTAGGCTACACTTGTGGATTGTGCTTGAAGTGCTGACCCCGCCTGAGTGGGTCTGCCGGGAATCTTAGCCATGAATCGCGTAATCGAAAAGTTTCAAGATGCACAGGTGCGCAAGGACTTCCCTTCGCTGCGTCCCGGCGATACCGTGCGCGTACACGTCCGCTTGAAGGAAGGCGAGGGGGACAAGGAACGTATCCAGCCGTTCGAAGGCGTGATCATCAAGAAGCGCGGGAAATCGACGGGCGCGAGTTTTACCGTTCGGCGCGTGAGCTTCGGAGTTGGGATCGAGCGCATCTTCCCGGCCAATTCGCCGTCGATCAGTTCGATCGAGGTGTTGCGCCAGGGACGCGTCCGCCGCGCGAAGCTGTACTACCTGCGCGGGCTGAAGGGCAAGGCGGCGCGGTTGCAGCGCGTCGAGCGTGTGGAAACACCCGAAACTGTCGCGCCTGCGGAAAAAGAATCTTAGGATTCGAAAAGCTTCGTCCGGTTTTCAAGCCCAGAGGAATTTTCTCTGGGCTTTTTGCTTTTAAAACGTGTTGCGTCCCCTGTAGCGGTAGGGTATGCCGCTCACAGAGACCGTTCGCGGTGAACCGTGTCCCTGCGGGATGGCGCCGACCAATTACCCTATGGCTTGTGAAAAAATTAGAATTAATCTACGACTCGTCGTGAATTGAAGTGATAAAATTCGCGACGATGGGAAAGCAATGTTCCGGACGATTTGAACGCGAGGCACGCAAATGCGGCTGGCAAAGGATTGCGGGCCTGGACGAAGTGGGGCGAGGCTCTCTTTTCGGCCAAGTGGTCGCCGCGGCGGTCATACTGGATCCCAAGAGACGGATTGTCGGCCTCGATGATTCCAAAAAATTGCCCGCCGAGCGCCGCGAAGTTCTGGCGTTGCGCATTCGCGAACACGCGCTGGCTTGGGCCATCGCGGAAGTCGATGCGCGGCGCATTGACGCCTGGAATATCTATCAGGCCAGCCGCCAGGCGATGGCCGAAGCCCTGCAGCAACTGAAAATCTCTCCCGACTATTTGCTCCTTGACGCCATGCAGCTCGACGTTTTGATCGAGCAGAAATCGCTCATTCACGGGGATGCGCTTTCGATTTCGATCGCGGCGGCCTCGATCATCGCCAAGGTCGAGCGCGACCGGCGAATGATCGAGTGGGACGAGGTTTACCCGCAATATGGGCTGGCGCAGCACAAAGGCTACGCGACGCCCGAACATCTCGCCGCCCTCCGCGCGCATGGGCCGACGCCGCATCACCGGTTCTCCTTTGCCCCGGTGCGCGAATCCAATTGCTGGGCCTCTGGCGCCAAGCAGGTTTCCCTGCCGTTGGACCGCGGGCCGGTTTGCTAGATTCGAATTTCTTTCGAGCTAGGGAACTTTGACGAGAGAAACGAATATCCCCACCCTCGCACGAACCGCAAGGATGGGGCGCCCAGAGCAACCCTCTGATCCGAATGCTCGCCCCCCTAAATCACCTCATTACTGCCACGTACGCTTTTGAATGGCTCGCGTTGACTTCGGATTTTGCGGCATGCTAGCGTGAAATCTAAGCCCGCTTCGATCGTTCTTTCGCGATCCAGCCGGGCCGGTTTGCTTATGAAGCCGCGGTGTGCCGGCCCGGAGTGGCTGGAACGGTGGCGGCTGTGAATCGACCATTGTCCGACTTCTTCCTTTCCAGCCCGGACGATGGAAAGAGCAACTGAAGATGGCCTATAACAAGACCAAGCACCTCAATGCGGCGCAGAAGTATCTTCAGCAAGGGAAGATGCCGCAGGCCATCCTTGAGTACCAGCAAATCCTGAAAAATGAGCCCAAGGATCAGGTCACGTTGATGACCCTCGGCGATCTGTTCGTCCGCCAGGGCGAAACTTTTCAGGCGCTGGAATATTTTGAGCGCCTGGCGAAGATTTTCCTGAACGACGGCTTCACCACCAAAGCGATCGCCATCTACAAAAAGGTGGCCAAGCTGGCTCCCGAAGAGAGCCGCCCGCTCGAACGATTGGCCGAACTTTACGTGCAGCAGGGAGTATTGAGCGAAGCGCGGCCCCTTTATTTGCAGCTGGCCGAAATGCAGTTGAAGGCGGGGCGCCAGCCGCAAGCCGCTGTCTTGTTGCGCAAGCTGCTGGAAGCCGAGCCGGAGAACCTGCGGGTGCAAGTGCGCCTGGCCGAGCTGCACCTTTCCATGGGGCAGCAAAAGGAAGCCATCGAAGCGTTTCACGGCGCCATGCAGAAAATTATGGAGCAAGGCGACCACGCCGAAGCGATTCGTCTTGCCGACCGGATCCTGCAACTCGATCCATCGCACCAGCCCACTTTCAAATTGAAGATTAAAGCGCTGACCGCCTCGGGCAAGGGTGCAGAAGCTGGAAAACTTCTCGAGACTCTTCCAGATCGCGAAGACGGCGGCGAGACGACGTCGATGCTGCTGAATTTGTATCTGGAAAGCGGGCAGGTGGCTAAAGCGGCGTCCTTCGCTGAAAAAGTATTCGCGCGCGATCCAAAACAATACGCTGTGCCTCACCGCATCGCGGGCATTTTGCTCGAGGCCGGGGATTTGGCGCGCGCGGAAGCCATGATCGACCTCATCCGCAATACGATGATTGACTCGGGAGAACACGAGGCGATCGCGCAGACAATCACGCACCTCGCGGAACGGAAACCGGGCCAGCTTTTGCCGCTCGAGTGGCTCGTGGATCTCTATGGGCGGGCCAGCGATTCGTTCCGCCTGCCGGACGCCCTGGCTCAACTCGCGGGCGCGTATGAAGCGGCGGGGGATAACACGCGGGCGGTGGCCACCTACGAAAAGTTGCTGGAACGCACTCCCGAGGATGAAACTACCCGCCGCAAATACATGAAACTGCGCTCGAAGACGGGGATGGAACCTATCTCCGGAGAAATTGCGCCGGCGGTGAAAATCGCTCCGACGGAAGAGGCGGCCAAACCCGCGGCTCCCGCACCTTCCGAACCTTCGCTCGATGATGAAACGCAGCGATACGTCACGCAGGCCTTAACCGATGTCGATTTGTTTTCCAGCTATGGCTTGACGCAAAAAGCGATTGATTTGCTCGAATCCGTGCTCGAGCGCGCGCCGGATCACGTTCCCGTACTCGAACGGCTGCTCGATCTTTCTGTGGGTTCGGGCAATGACATCCGCACGGCGGAGCTCGCCGCGACACTCGAAAAAATTGCCACGGAGCGGAACGACCGGGCCGGCATCGAGCGGTTTGCCGAATTGCGGCGCCGCTTCCAGCGCGCTGCCGGAATTGCTCCGGCGGATGAATCGCCGAAATCGGCTCAGCCCGCCGCTCCTCCACAGGAATTCGCGGTTCCGGTGATTCAGGCGGAACTGGATGAGCCCATTTTGGAAGCGACGCCGGAACCAGTGCCGGAAGCAGCCGCTCCCGCTCCTCCTCCCCCCGCGCCCGTGCCCGCTGAACCCATGGGCATTCCGATGCCGGTTGAATCGGTGGTACACGAGGTTGATCTTTCAGATGAGTGGGCGGCACTGTCCCAGCAGCTGGAAACCGCGATGCAGGATGAGACGCCCGCCCCACTCCAGGAGGCCGAACCTCCACATCAAGAGGCTGATGTACCTGCGCCTGTTTTAATTCCGGAAGAGGCGGCGCATTCGGAGGCCGAAACCGTCGCGGAAGTGCCGACTTTCGACCTTGAGCTTCAGGCAGTGGAACCTGTTGAAGTTGCACAGAGTGAAACCCAGGCGGCGGACGAACTGATCGCTGACCTCACCGGCGAATTGGATTCCATCACATCGTCACTGGGAATCTCAGCGGAATCCGCGCCCGCGATCCCTGCCCACGTGCCAATTTCAAAACCAGCGCCCGTTGCGGCAAGCGCACCTCCGGCTCATGCCGCTTCCGGAAACGGAACTCCCGCCGCATCACCTTCAGCCTCAGGCACCGGATCGCTCAGCGGCCCGCTGGGCGACCTTTTCGAGGAATTCCGTTCTGAGTTGGGTGAAACGAAAGACGATGAGGATCTCGAAACTCACTACAACCTGGGAATCGCCTACCGCGAAATGGGCTTGCTCGAAGAAGCCATCAGTGAATTCCAGAAAGTAGCCAGCTCGCAGGATAAAGGGCCCGCTTTCCGTTATGCCATGCAATGTAGTACGCTGCTTGGTCTGGCATTCATGGAGAAAGGGCAGCCGGCGATCGCGGCAATCTGGTACGAACGGGCCCTAAAGACGCCGGGACTCGATCAGGAATCGATTCTTGCATTGCGCTACGATTTGGGAGTCGCCCAGGAGTTGGCGGGAGACAAACACGCTGCATTCACCAGTTTTTCGCAGGTCTACGCAATGAATATCGATTACCGTGACGTGTCCGAGCGGATTGCCCTTCTCGGGAAGGCGCGTTAGACACACCCCGAATGAAATCTTTCCTGCACGTGCTGCTTAGCCTCGATGTATTTCTGCTCGGAGTGTTGCTCACCCTGATTCCCTGGCTCGGCTACTGGGATCATAATTTTTTCCTCGACAAGTACCCCGGCCTCGTACCTTTTCTCCTCCATCCATCGATGCGCGGGGCCGTGACCGCCCTGGGCACGCTGGACATCATGCTCTCCCTGAACATGCTGCGGGAACGGACGGGCTCCGTTGCTACCCGCACGTAAGCCGATCCTCTGCTACGTCACGGACCTGCGCGGGCTCGAAGCCGCGCCTATTTCTTCGCACGCTCAGTCAGGCTTTTCGGCTGCGGCCGGTACTCGCTCGCTTCGCGATTCCATCCGGCTGGCGGCCGCCGCCGGAGCCACCTGGATTCAAATTCGCGAAAAGGACCTTGAGGGCGGCGCACTTACAGAGCTTGCGCGATTTGCGGTTTCCGTGACTATCGGGACTTCGACGAGCATTCTCGTTAATGACAGGCTCGATGTCGCACTGGCTGCGGGCGCGGCCGGAATTCACCTCGGCGAAAAATCTTTGCCGCTCGAAGTGGTGACCGATTGGCGCCGCGCTTCCGGAAGAACGGATTTTCTGATTGGCGTTTCCTGCCATTCGCTGGAATCCGCGCGAGCGGCCGGGACGGGGGGTGCGAACTATATTTTCTTCGGCCCGGTGTTCACGACGCCGTCGAAAGCGGAATTTGGAGCGCCGCAGGGAATCGAAAGATTGCGCGAAGTCTGCACTTCGGTTCGTATTCCAGTCCTTGCGATTGGCGGCGTGAATGCGGAGACCGCTCGCGCCTGCATTGAAGCGGGTGCGGCAGGCATCGCGGCGATCCGATTATTTCAAGATGCAGAAAACGTGACTGACATCGTCGGGCGGTTAAGAGCATGCGGCGCTCGCCTTTAGGCGGGCCTGGGCAACGTCGCTAAACCCACTCCACTCCTAAATTCTTGAGCTTTTCGCGAAGGCCGTACATGTCCAGGCCCAGTTCGCCTGCTTTCAGCCGCTCGCGATTTTTCGCTTCCTTGGCGAGGCGCGCTTCGCAGGCGGTAACGACCTCTGCGGCGTTTTGGCGAGGGACCACGACGATGCCGTCAACGTCGCCGACAATGATGTCGCCAGGATGTACGAGCGCCCCCGCGCAAACAATGTCGATATTCACGTATCCCGCGGTCTCCTTCACGGTCCCCTGTGCCGAAATCGCCCGCGAAAATGCGGGGAATTGCATGGCGGTGAGGTCGGCGACGTCGCGCACGCCCGCGTGAATTACGAGGCCCTTGATCCCGTGCGCCTGGCAGGAAGTGGCCAGCAATTCGCCAAAAAATCCATCCGTGGAATCGGAATGCGTGGTCACGACGAGGACGTCTCCCGGCTTGCACACTTCGATCGCGGCATGAAACATCAGGTTGTCGCCGGGGTGGCAGAGCACCGTGACGGCGGGGCTCGCGATACGCGCGGCGGGATAAATCGGCCGCATGTAGGGAAGCATCAGGCCCGTGCGGCCCTGCGCTTCGTGTACGGTCGCGGTGCCGTATTCCCCGAGTTTGCGGACGAGTTCCGCGTCCGGGCGGTCGATGTTGCGGACGATTCGTGGCTTCATAAGAAAATCTCCGTAGTTTGGTGAATCCCCGGTAGCACAGGCTTCAGCATGTGGGGTTCCATCAGTGCAAGCAAGGACGAATGAACCCCCACAGGCTAAAGCCTGTGCTACAAATTTCTGCTACTGAACGAGCGCTGTTGGATTCGTGACCGTCATTCGGCGAATTTCTTCGACGCCGAATCCGCCATCGAGCATCTTCTGCGCGAACATAGCAAAGCCTTCCGCGACGGGCGGATTGATTGTTTGCCCCAAGTCCGTTGAGAGCACGCAGCGTTCCGGGCCA
>Ga0210388_10004229_pt1 | contig 11244 bp, 16 predicted proteins | sample IncBWC19OmetaG_FD_155485 | JGI IMG/M metagenome (GOLD analysis project Ga0210388, IMG submission 155485) | Forest soil microbial communities from Barre Woods Harvard Forest LTER site, Petersham, Massachusetts, United States - Inc-BW-C-19-O ...
GAGTCCAAGACGGCCTTCCGTGAATAGCTGGTCAAGGTTCGCGTTCTTCTTCTAATGTTGTGCGGTGACTAACTCTAGCTTAGTGAACTATCAATTCGCGATGGCATTGATCGCCATTCTCACTCCTATGGATCTCTCGCACGCGGGGATTAAGCTGAAGCCGGATAGCTCTGTTGCAAATTTTCTCTGATCTGTTTTGCCCTGTTGTGAAGCGATCGATACTACGAAATCGGAGCCAGCGCATGCGTCGCCCAAACAGGGCCGTGCTTAGAGGGTGGGGCGACTGCGGGAACTTAAGTGTCGTTGGTCGCTTGCAAGTCTCTTATGCCCTCACGCCAGAAGACCCAGAAGACAAGGGGACATACCCCGGGAATGCCTCCCGGCAGAGAGCAAGAGGTTCGCTTCAGCCTCCCTCGTTTGATAATTCTGACTTTTTTACATCTCATTCAGAACGGCAATGCCAAAGAGACCAGACCGTATGGGTTTCGGCAGTCGACATTGATTGCCCGCTCCGCTGAGCCGGGTCAACTCAATCCCACTCAAAACCGTCCCAATTCTCGCTCCCAAAACGCAGTAGACAAAAATTCTCACACCCAAAACGCAGTAGACAAAACAACGAAGGACTTCGTCAAGGAGGTCGCTCAACAACTACAAGAAAAAGATGGGGATTCAGCGCCTAGTATGCCACCAGTTTCAAAGAGCAAAAATATGAGTAGCAGCGACAACTCGGTGAATGCTGGCAGTATGTACCTCCCCTTTCACGAGACCCTTACTCACCGTAAGAAAGCAATTGGGCTAGGAAATCCTTCCACTACAGGAGATGTAGAAATGGTGCGGACTGCGAGTGGAGGAATCAAGCGGAACAGAGAGGGCGTGAATGATGTTGACGACACCGCTCCGTAAGTACTATCCTAACATCCCTTTGATGTATCTGAAATCTGTATACCAGGGCTCGAAAGCATATGCGCTCTGTGTCTCGCACTGGTTCCGACGAAGAAACTAATTCCTTGCGACAGTCAGTCAGCGGTACCAACATCAGCTGGCACGCTAATCGTATTTCAAGCCCATCTCAATCTCAAGAGCCAGAAGGCGACCATCCACGTGAAGATTCTGATAGTAAGACCCCGCACTAACTTCAGTTACCACTGATTGATGAAGTTATGGTTCATGAAGCTGAAGAAGATAGTGCATCTTCAGAATTGGATGCAGACGGCTACGCGAGCGACGGCGGTACCCCAAACCACGGAGTCGTGATCAAACCCAAGGGAGGCTTCCCGGCAGCAGCGAAGGTAATTCTGTCGTTTCCTCTCACAAGGTAAGCTTACGTTTTTTAATGCAGACTCAGAGAGGTGCAAATAAGCCTCGTCAGTCGAATCATCATTCGCGAAATGATGCTTCGGCTACAGAACACTCTCCCTCTAATCCCGAGGCTGCGGTCCATGACAGCCGTCAGCCTGCCCCCGCTGCTCCCGAGTCTTCACAAGGCACATCAGCTGCAATGCGTATGATTTCCACTTCACTGCTAGAAGCACTCAATTAATACTTACCCATGTTTACAGGAATCCGAGGTGGTGGCCCACCGCAACGACCGGTAGGCTATTATGGCCGATCTGCAAGGGCTAAACGGCGGCAAGAACAAAGGGCTCGGAGTCAAGTGAGTTATGTGTTTCCCACATATATCTTTACTCATTCGGTCGTGACCCAACAGCCAAATCGCCCGTCCGGCGATGAGACTGGACGTTCAGGTGGAAATAAGACACATTGGACAATTAACGACCTTCCACCGGACACTGATCTCCATAAGTGGAATGTTTTCGTTGTCCCCCGCTTCCTTAAACATTTCGCGTGTTACGGCGAACCTTGGGATGCAAACGCTTATCTCGAGATCGCTCAAGCTTTGTGGAAAGACGTTTTTCCAAGGTCTAAGCATGTTCCCGCACAAAAGGATGATGCGGTATATCCGCTCGTCTGTCATTTCCCCTTTTTTTCACATTCTTTAGATTCATTTCGCTATATTTTAGCTGCGCCAACACATATATGACTTCCGCAGTGGCATGGCTGATCGTGCAGAGCGCGCCGTGGAAGACTTTTTCGGTCACTATTCCCTGTTTGGTTCTGCAGAAGCAATTCATAAGTATGTTAACTGGGCGGCGCCTCCAGCTCGAGCCATAACCGATAGCACGGGACGGAGACTCTTGGTGGAGGACCACGTATTCCCTTACATGTATAGGTACAACAACAAGGATCCGATGCCAGAATCCATTGGGGTGGGTGACCTTCTCTTTACATGATCACTACCAATAACATACACTTATTGCAGAACCTCAGAGGCGCATTCCAGCATGAATGCATTCTCAACACGCTTGCGCACTATATAGAAGCCATCGTACATTTACCAGATGAGCTGAGCGCAGACGAACCGCCACGCGCTGCGTTGACCCTGGCCACAGTAGCTGTATGTATCATTTTTTCTGGCTTGTACAATTCTCCAAGTTATTGACTTTCCTGCTGAAAGGTTGAGAGGGCGCTCAAACAATGGTCAACAGGGGTGTATGTAGCATATCCAATCCATTTCTCCGCATCGGAATGGGGCGCAGAGACACAAGACTTACAGCTAGCTGTCTTCAGACTTACTGAAGCCAAGTGGGAGAAGATCCTCGAGAGCTCCCTCAAGTCCGTTGGAAAATACAAGCCAATTTCGGCATTTAAAGGAAACTATGCGCACAAAGCACTCAATGGACGGCGTTCAGGACGTGCTAATATTATTATATCCGATGACGAGGAAGGTTTAGATGGTACCATCCCAGCCGCGTAGATTGGTATTACAGCGAGTCAATACTAGTAGGAACCATGAACTTAATACTATGCTATTTGTTTTTGTCTGGCGCCCAATTAAACAATCGGACGGGTGCTAGTATGTATTATATAATGCCCAGTTGAAGCTGGCACAAACTCTCGCTACATTCTATCATTCTCATTATCGCGTCTTTCCCACGTGGTGCTCCGACCTTCTCAAATTCGTCTTACTCAAGATCTTTGCCACTTTTACCCCATCCGCCCAACCACTTGGTTCGTTTTTTTTTCGCCACTCTCAGTGACGGTCGCTTACTAACTCGCCTTCAAGCAAAGCACTTGACTCGCAATCAATGACGGATGCTGTTTCTCGCCAAGTGAATGGGAAATATCGCCTGGATCGGAAGGCCGGTTCGTCGTTTGGCGCGTTCTCTCGATCTCCGCTTCTGACATCCCATCTTACTAGATTTCTACCTCGGGAGAGGAAGTTGCTGACTATGAATGACGTCATCGAGCATCGTGGGTTAGGGTTCCGCCTACTACATTCATATCTGAACGCACCGCTCTTTGGCTTGTCAAAGTTGGCCGGCAGACAAATGCGAAGACCCCCGGGCCCCCATCATCCCATAATAAACGCAAGACAAGAATTATTATATCTAGATTACCTTTTTTGCACCAATCTTTCAGTCTACGACAACCGTAGCAAAAAACAGCCTAACACCCCTTTTCGATGTACCATGCGCACCATCGGGGCCACCCACAAAGCATCCTGCTTCCCAGACGACGCGATAAACTACCTCGCCACCTCCGAGTCCATGATCGCCGCAGCCCAACACCGCGCCTCCACCCACTGATTCGACCGCCCCGCCTCTTTATACACCGACAACCAACCAAAGTTGTCTATCTCCATCTGTTCAGACGTCGCAAAATAGCTTGCGCTGATCGAAAAAGCTGAAAGGAAGGAAGAAACGAGAACGGAAGGAATGAGCCGAGTTTGCTGCTGGCATAAAACAATAACGCGGAGCTGGATCCTCAGCGGGCAACGCTCCGCAAACGAGAGCAAGCATCGCGCTCGGGGATTCTGAGTGGAAAGACAGGGATCAATCTCCTTCAGCCAACCCATGCCAAACCCTAACATACTCCATCCCGTCGATCCTTTTAGTTTTTCCCTGCCAAGTCTCCAAGAAAGGCCCGTTTTCGGGGATATCTCATCGGCAACGTTTTCATTTAGCGTCGACGATACCCCTTCCTTCATGCATCACCGAACTAAAAAAAAACCAAGACACGGGCGCGGAACTACAAAATTTGGCAAGTCCGCTGGGTGAAATCCAAGATCCGTTGGTCGGCGCTCTGGTAAGGCTCAGGTCTGAGATTTAATCCGCGAATTCTATGTTGACGCGAGCGTGTTTAGCCGCAGAATATACTTCCTCCACATTACACACTCCGTCCGTCCGTCCACCTCAGGCACCACAGCCGCAACATCCGTTTCCTCCCACCGGCCCAATCCCAACCTGCTGTCCCATCAGAAACATTATGATTGGAGACCCACACCCGGCTGCAGGACACTCAAACTTGGCTCGCTTCCCACCCACGTCAATAAGATCCGGGCCTTGGAGGAGCAGGAGACACTTAAGCGAGAGATGTGTGTCCTGCCACGCGATATGATGGTATCTCGCTTCTTGCTATCGCACAGCGTGCAGAGGAGGCAGACAGGGAGAAAAACGATCATGCTTCGAGGATGCTTCGAGGATGCCACGAAGCAACTTTGACGCTCGAGCGTGGCGACCGTTACTGTTAGGGAACTCGAGCGTATTGATGGGGAGGATGAAAACCGTCTGGAGCAGAAGAACCAGTATGATCCCGAGGAGATCCGGGACCAGGATGTTAAAACTGAAGAGAAGCTTCGACGCCGAGAACGCCCGAACTGAGTCCCCCCACTCCCCATCCAACTCAGAGAGGCGAACCATGAAGGGAATAGACGCGATGCTTGCCAGTGACGACAATCATCCCCTTACTACTGCAATACGCATGTCCGCGAACGTGAGGAGCAGAAGTTGGCAGCATTGTTGAAGCAGGTGGGCGTGAAAGAGGAAGGTGATAATGACGACGAGCGGATGGTGGCCCTCGCTGGGGAGATCAAGGAATACATCCCTATGATCAACCCGAAAAGTCATTGACAGAGTCCCGACTTACACATCAAATTCTCGTTGCGACTTCCTTCTCGCGTCAAGACTGACCCGGTTGACTTGCGTCACCATAATCATTCACCCAATTCTCCTTATTTCAACAATCCTTCCCCTTTCCAATCTTCTCGTTCATCAAGTTTGTCTCGGTCTTCTCAGCAGCCATCCCCATCATGCACCAAGCACAAATGGCCATTGCCCTAGAGAAGAGAGCACAGGTCTGGCCATGTCAATGCACTCGCCGGACAACCTCCCAAAAACAGTTAAGAGGGCAAGTTGGCGACGATCCTAAGGGAAGCGACGATTGAACTGCCTGCTCCGAGTCGGTCAGTACCCGTCTTCTTCTAACCAAATCGTGTCTTACTTAGAATCTCACTTATTTGGACCAGCGCCATCAACCATTACCCCCGCGAGCAATGGAGTCATGAGAGCGTATCTATCAAGAACGCCGCCCTTCCCAGGCGCGCAAGATCGTTCCACCTGCTGGCGGGGAACCTGAGTGTCCCAACCATTGGGGTCGCAGCCGTTCACGCTCCAGCAGGAGCTCGTTGTCTATCGACCTCGAAATCGCGTCGTCGCCATGACGGCATCATGCCACGTGCAGACCATCCAGACACACGTCTTTGCGCCCGTTGTCACCAGAGCTCCGCAGAAGACGAATAAGTTTTCTGCTATGGTAACATCGGCAACTTGGCCACAACGGGAACTGGTATGTTCTTTTTTAACCACTCGGCCCGTCTCACCGTAATTTCCCTCAGCATATCTACCTGCCAGTCGAAGGAAAATCTGTCGAGAAATGGGGTGTCCTGCATGGCCGAACGTTATCTCTGATGAGGTATGTGTTAGAAGTTGCCGCAAAAAAGTGAAACGCGTTGAACGGAGACGAGTTGCGCAACTTTGAGCCTCAAATTCACTTAGCAGTATCAGGGCTATCCATACAAGTACGCCCCACAGGTTCGCAGGCCTCGTTCTTTAACAAAGGCGCGATCTCTGTCTGTGAAGGGATCGTCGGGTCACAGACCTATTTTTCGGCCTACTTGATCGCATCGAAGGTGATATGAACTTGATTCCATGGCTTTCTGGAGGTGAGCCATCAAACTTGTCTCCATTGCGTTCACTATAACTTGTTCCCCATACTAGGTAGCCCTCTAGCCCACAGTGCAACAGCCTGTCACTCCACAGCTGCAAAAAGATCCATTTTACGGTCACGAATCTGCTATCGCCCATCATAGCGTGGACTTCATTACTGTATTCCCCTTCATACCTGTCCCAAGCATCCACCTTCCTCACACACTCAACAGCAGAAGCTACCCCAAGGGTCAATTCATCGTAGACGCGAATGGTCTAAGCGAGAGAATACACCTCGTAAAGACCATCGCTGAAGATCGGATTTTATCGATTACGGGTCGTGTAGCCCTTTGGCCAGTGAGCGTGGACGCTCGTTTCACAGCGTACAAGTCTCATCGTCAAAGCACGGGCGGTGATAACGAGCCAAGCACCTTTGCCCTCCAACTCTTCACTGGCATCCCCTCCATAATCGTTACCCACATCGTCAGAACCTACAAACTCGTCAACCGCGCAGCCTCTTATTCATCATCATGTCCAATCAACGCTACTTGCTGCGCTGCCTTGTCATAAGTCGTAATCGAACCGTCCAAGACTTTCTGCTCAACTCGCCTTGTGGAACGTGAGGAACGAAGTACCATTCCACGCCGAGCATCCGCTAACACTATCATAGCTCTCCATCTCGCGACGATTTGTGGAATGTGAAGAACGAAGTACCATTTCACGCCAAGCATCCGCTACTAATCATGTTATGCTCTCCATCTCAAGACGAACTCCACCGTAAGTTTCTTGATTGTTTTTCCCGTTTTCTCGCTGACTGAACATTTCCCATAGCTTTGTCTTATGTACGGACAACGAGAAGATTGCAGGGCACATCCTTCTTCACCAATGGCTCAATAGCCATTTGAATTTGGCTTAGGAAGACTGGGGAGCGCTGGGAGTAGCGAGAAATAGACGGAGAAGAGGGTGGACTGTGTGAAGGCAGTCCCAGGACACTGCATGAGTGTCCAATCTCTTCCGTCTCAGCTTTACTAACAGCATTGTGTAGGTACTGTCATTCTCTCATACGTGCACTGTGCACAAGTCGAGAAGACGCATAAGGTCTCGACTCCCTGAACGCTCTAGCGAGCGGACTTCCACGTGCTGCCACCTCACCGTCGCGTCTCGCCTCCTTCAAGTATGGCCCCGAATGAGGCGTACTTGCTGCCGCTGCAACTGTCACCTCCACATATGACGCAGCAGTTTGTACCCTCCACCCTGCATCCAATGTTACAGGCCAGGCACGATTTCTGTCCACAAAGGGATTGTCAGGTAACAGATGATTTATTTCGGCTTACATGATTGCCCTAAATGTCGACAGCGATACCATGATGGCGCCCTTCAAACGTGCTGTGAAGGACTTCTTTCAGCAGAACTTGGTAAGTTCTCGAATTCATGAGCCATTTGACTCACCTGACTCTGATTCACAATCCAAATAGCCAGTGAGTCGCCGTGCATTCCAGATTGTTCCTGATCTGCCCAAGTGACCCTTTCTCAATGCTCGTGTATGTGCTGAGATCCTTGTGGCATCTCAAGTCTGCCACATATTATTTGTGTCCATAAGTACTAAATGATAAATTCCTATCTAATTATCCTGTAATGTCATAGTACACACAAATTGAATCTATCTAATATTTGTTGCCAGTGGGATTTTCTCATGAGTGATCATGCATGATCATCAATCATCATAGCTTGCTGTCCAATTTCATGGAGCAAACAAAATATGGTAACTTATAAGCTGTGTTAAGGAATTGTAATAAGCCTGATCATCATATCACTGCACCAGATCACTGGCATCACCATGATCATGTACCGTGGGAACACCTCCTTTCCTTGTACTTAAATAGTGTCTGTTTTGATGAAACTGTTTGTTCTCCCCCCAATCTCCTCCACTGTTCACACCAGTGCCCATCCTCAGGCTGTTTCCCCAGGCTACTAGTACAAGTCTGAAAAGGTTCATTTAGCTTCTTTACTCAAGACAGATGGCAACTCCTACTAGTACAACAACTCAGCAAATTCCCAGCAGGTATTATTGCTCCAATCCAGTCACTGATGCATGCAGGCTTGGTTTTGGCAGTCTGTCTGCATATAGTAAGCACAAAAAGATTGTGCACACTGCTCCAAAGCAACTGGGCAGGTCTAAACAAGATCTTCAAGGTGCATACTTCCAAAAGCATCCTGTGATAGATGGTGTGGCATAGAGTATTACTATATGATTCACTATTTACAGTAATTTATTACTTACAGGCTCCCCTTGTCCACCCCCACCTTCTGGTGCCAGTCATGCAAACTCACAAAGTTCAAGTTGGGCACCTTTTGAAAATAGGGCTCAATTTGAATTAGCAGAATTTCTTTACAAGCACAACCAAATGTCTGGTGGTAATATTGACAAGCTCATGCAGATATGGGCTGCCATACACCCAAATAATGGAAGCCCATTTAACTCACATGATGGGTTATATGAAATGATAGATTCCATTAAAGATGGTGGTGCACGTTGGAAATCTTTTGCTATGCATCATCCTGATGTTGATGATGCCAATGATCTTGAATATGATGATCTACCCTCTTGGAAGAGGCAGGAGTATGAAGTTTGGTATAGAGACCCTAAAATGATCCTGCAAGCTCAACTGTCAAATCCAAAATTCAAAGATGGGATTGACTATGCACCAAAGTTGGTATATAATGGAAAGAATGAGAGGGTATGGAAGGATTTTATGTCAGGGAATTGGGCATGGAACCAATGTGTAAGCTGATGCATATTAACTTGTTTCTTACAGTGGTAGTGATCACATTTGCCTCAGAATATCCTGTCTGCAGACCCAAAGTGTCATGGGGCAATGTTTGTCCCAATCATTCTTGGCAGTGATAAAACAACAGTTTCTGTTGCCACAGGACAACATGATTACTACCCAATCTACATCTCAAGTGGAAATGTTCACAATAACATACGCTGTCAACACAATGGTGCTGTCAGCTTGCTAGGCTTTCTCCCTGTGCCAAAAGGTGTGTATGAGAGAATTATCTCTAGGTCAGCATTGGTGTAAAATTACAATAAGGAACTCGTGAAGATCAGAAGTCTCAGGAATTCCGCACATTCCGCCGAAAGCTTCTTCATTCAGCAATAGCAGAAATATTCAAACATCTTAAATCTGCTATGGAGGAGCCAGAGGTAATTAAATGTGCAGATGGCAAATACAGACGTGCTGTCTATGGCTTTGGTCCATATATTGCTGACTATCCGGAGCAGTGCATTGTAGCCTGCAATGTTCAAGGATGGTGTCCTATGTATGTAATATATTCAGTTTAATTTATGTGTTCACTTTTTGGTTGACATGCATTACAGTTGCTTGGCAAATAGAGATGATTTAGATGGAGAAGGAAAAGAGCTTTCAAGGTCTGAGAAACTCAATGACTGGTGCAGGCAAGAACTTTCCAACAGAAAGGCATGGGAAGATTGGGGTATGGTTAATGATGTACTGGTATGGCAATGTCCAAATCATTGAACATGCTGATCAGCATTATTGATACCACTACATCTACTAGCCTTTCACATCTGTATTCCCAAGAGCAGATATACATGAGCTTATAGCACCTGATTTGCTCCATCAAGTTATCAAAGGCACTTTCAAAGATCATCTTGTGACTTGGGTTGAAAAGTATCTTACACAAAAATATGGTGCTACATATGGGAAAGTTATGATGGATGAAATTGATCGACGGTGATACTACCAGTTTTATCAAGGGAAATTTTATTGTGCTAACTTTCATTTTAAATATTTGTGGGAATACTAGGATTGCTGTAGTGCCATCCTTTGTTGGCCTGAGAAAATTTTCTCAAGGGAGAAACTTTAAGCAGTGGACAGGTAATGATACAAAGGCTCTGATGAAGGTCAATTTGTTCTTGAACTTAATAACTATTAACATACTATGAAGCTAATCAAATCTTAAAAAGGTATTTTTACCAGCTATTGTTGGTCTGGTCCCAGAGGAAATGGTCAAAGCAATTTCAGCATTCTTGGATTTTTGTTATATTGTTAGGCAGCCCTCTTTGAATGAGGCAGACCTCAGAGCCCTTGATGATGCTTTGGAAAGGTTTTGCAGGCACCGTGATATATTTGTCACAACTGGCATCTGCCCAGATGGGATATCTTTGCCTAGGCAACATTCACTTCAGCATTACCATAGGCACATTGTGCAATTTGGTGCCCCTGAAGGACTATCTACATCAATAACTGAATCAAAACATATTGATGCTGTCAAGAAACCTTGGAGGCGTACCAATCACTTTGAAGAGCTTAAACAAATGCTTCTTATAAATCAACGAATGGACAAGCTTGCTGCCTTTCGTGCAAGGCTCTTTGGAGAGGGCTTATTGAATGTACCCCTTGTACCAGAGGGGACTGAAGCCATAGCAATGGACTCAGATTCAGACACTGGTGGGCTGGCACTGGACAGTGATAACTCAGCTTCTGAATCAGAGGATGGCAGTGGCACTGCTCAAGAATCAGATGTGCATCTTCAACTTGACAACTCAGGCACAGATGAAACTTATATTGAAGCAATTTTAATTCTTCCAGGGAAGCCAGGTTAGTGTAGAAGCTTGATGGAATCAATGATTAGTACCAACTCATACATCAATAGTAGCAAATAGTGGGAGATATGCTAATAATATTGCCAAGGACCTCTCTATTCCAAGGTTTCCTGATTTAGTAAAAGAATTCCTCTATCAGCAAGATGAGGATGCACTTGGAACTGATCATGATCTGGAAGTTTCCTCCCTCAAGTTGGATGGTCCACTTTACAGAAAAATACATGTGTACTCTTCTGGAACATGTGTATACAATGCACAGCATGACTCAAGTGGCAGAGTTGTGAGCTTGTCACAACCCATGCTCAACTCCGGACTTCTCGCGCTACTCCGGACTTCCCGCGCACTACTCCGGACTTCCCGCGCACTACTCCGGACTTCCCACACTACTCCGGACTTCCCGCACCCTACTCCGGACTTCCCATGCAACTCCGGACTTCCCGCACTACTCCGGACTTCCCGCACTACTCCGGACTTCCCGCGCCCAACTCCGGACCCTTTCGGAACTCCATTGGACCCTATACTCGTTAAGTCCTTCTTCTACATACTTTCTATATGACATATCACTCGTTA
>Ga0210388_10004230_pt1 | contig 11242 bp, 14 predicted proteins | sample IncBWC19OmetaG_FD_155485 | JGI IMG/M metagenome (GOLD analysis project Ga0210388, IMG submission 155485) | Forest soil microbial communities from Barre Woods Harvard Forest LTER site, Petersham, Massachusetts, United States - Inc-BW-C-19-O ...
CGGACGGCTGGGACCGGCTCCGCCAGGATCCGTCCCTGGTCCCGGCGGCGATTGAGGAGATGCTGCGCTACGACAGCCCGGTCCAGCTGACCTCCCGCATCGCCACCGAGGAGGTCGAGGTCGGCGGCCGCGTGATCCCGGCCGGCCGGACCGTCCTGGTGGCGATCGGCGGCGCCAACCGCGACCCGAAGGTGTTCGAGCGGCCGGACGAGTTCCGAATTGACCGGCCCGATCCCGGCCGGCACCTGTCCTTCTCGCTCGGCCTGCATCACTGCCTCGGCGCCGCGCTGGCCCGGTTGGAGGGCCGCATCGCCATCGAGGAGGTGACCCGGCGGTACCCGGCGCTCGAGCTGACCGCCCGGCCGACCCGGCGCTCGCAACTGGTGCTGCGCGGCTTCGAGAGCGTTCCCGTCCGCGCCCGCCTTACGAGGAGTGCCGGGTGAGGAAGCTCATCGTCTTCGCGTTGAACTCCGCGACGTTCTCGTAGATCGGCGCGTGCGCGCAGTCCTCGAAGATGACGAGTTCCGAGTCCTTGATCCCCTCGGTCAGAGGCCCGGCGAACCGAGTGGACGTCACCGCGTCGCGCTCACCGAAGGTGATCTGGCACGGCGCCTGGATGCGCTCGAGCACGCCGGACGCGTCGTGTGCCAGCACCGCACCCGACTGGCGCAGGAAGGCATCCACCGGCGGCATCGGGCGGCTGCGGACGAAGTCGGCCAGGGAGTCGATGTACTCCGGTTTCGCCGCGTACAGCTCCGGGGTGAAACACCAGGGGAAGACGCCCTGGATCACCATGTCGGTGGTGCTGTCCAGCCCCTTCGCGATGGTCTGCCAGCCCTGCACGACGGCCTTGAGGTAAGGATCTGTCGCGGTCCAGGCGCTGTGCAGGGAGAGTGACTTCACCAGCGACGGGTGCTTCGCCGCCAGCCACATTCCGGTGGCGGCGCCGAGGGAAAGCCCGGAGACGTGGGCGCTCGAGATCCCCACCGCCTGCATGAACGCGGCGACGTCATCGGCCAGCAACTCCGTCGTGTACTCGCCGTCGGGCTTGCCGGACAGCCCCGCACCGCGAAGGTCTACCGTGTAGCAGGTGAACGCGGTGGCGTAGTCCGCCACCTGAAACGCGTAGCATGCCTGGTCAGCGGCCAGGTAAGGAATGAGCACGAGCGGTTCGCCCTCGCCCTGGACCTCGTAGTAGACCTCGACATCGTTCGCCTGAACGTGCGGCACCGTCGCCTCCCTGCCCGGCGGCACCGGCTCCGCCGACTACTCTGGGACGATCCTCCTCCCGGCGACCGCCGAGCGCCATAGAGGGACGAGTCGGCACTTGCGCGCTGTGAGGCCCGGTAGTCTCCCCGGGCCTCACAGCGTCCGACGTTCAGGATCCAGTGACGGCGATCAGCACGTCGTCGGCGGTGGCCGAGATGCGGGTGGCGCCTGAGGCGACCTTCACCGGGGTGAGGCTGCCCTTGGTGGTCCCGTTGCCGATCTGGCCTTCGCCGCCACCGCCCCAGGCGTAGACCGCTCCCGTCGTGGAGATGCCGTACGAGGTGCCGCCGCTCGTGGCCAGTCCCCGGTAGGTGACCCCGGACGGCGGGGTGATCAGCGTCGGCGAGGACTGCGTCGCCGTCTTCCCGTCCCCGAGCTGCCCATTCCGGTCAGCGCCCCAGGCGTACAGGCGGCCGTTGGCGAGGAGCGCCAGCGTCTGCCCGTTGCCAGGCGCCGACCCGCCCTGGCTGACCTGCCGCACCCTGGCGGGCAAAGACACCGCGACCGGCACGTCGGATGGCCTGTTCTGCGTGCCGATGCCGAGCTGCCCCTCGCCGTTGGTGCCCCAGTCCCGGTACTTTCCGTCGGCCAGCAGGGCGCCGGAGTTGGCGAACGCGGCCGCCAGGAACACCACGTGGGCGGCGGGGCCGAGGCCTTTCACCTTGACCGGCACCGAGCTGGGCTTGGTGCTCCCGTCGCCGAGCTCTCCGAGGCTGTTGAGGCCGCACGCCCAGACCTGGCCGCTCGCGTCGTAGAGCGCGTGGTCGAACGCGCCGGCGACGGCGGTCACGTGCGAGAACGGCAGCCTGGCAGGCGTGAGGTGCTCGTTGTGGTTACCCAGGCACAGCTCTCCACCCTGGTTGTCTCCCCAGCCCCAGACGTGGCCTTTGGTATCGACGGCCAGGCCGGTGTCGAAGGGCATCACGTCACTGGGCAGGGAGGCGATCTTCACCCCCGCTGGGAAGCGCACCTTCACCGGCTTCGCGAAGGAGTTCCCGGTCGCGCCGTCGCCCAGCTGGCCCGCGTTGCCCAGCCCCCACGCGTAGACGCTGCCGTTGGTCAGCAGGGCGTACTGACTCGAGTTCGACGTGGCCACCTCCGCGACCGAACCTGGCAGGCTCAGCGACGCCGGGGAGGTAGTCATGTCCTCGGGCGTAAATGTGCTGGCCCCCCCGAAGAACGTGCCCCAGTGCCGGACGTTCCCGGTCGTGACGGCGGGCGTCGCACGCGACTGCGCGGCCGCCGGGATTTCCTGGAAGGCGAGCAGAAGGATCGTCGCGCTCAGGCCCGCAGCGGCCCACCTGGCAATCCAGCGTTCGCTGCTATGTGTGCTTGGTGTGCGGTTCATTGGGTTCTCCCCCGGTAGTGTCTGAACAGCGCCACGACTGCGCCGGCTCATCAGCCTCGCGGTCGTGAGCCCCGAATCCGCCGCGTTCATCCCCGTGCTGACTCGCGACAGACCCATAACTATGGCGCGGCGACAACGCCGGGCCACGCTCGCCACGCCGACGCCCGCATAGGCATTGAGCTGGCGAAACTCTCGTGGAAGAACCCAGTACTTAGGCATGCGTACGCCGACTGCCCCTGAACGATGTGAGGCTGCGGACGTCCTCAGCCCTTTGGCTGCTGCCCGGCGTGCAGGCCGGCGACGGATCCAGCCCGGGCGCCCCGCCCGCCGCGGAATGGCCGTGCTGGCGGTGGCGCGTTCTCACCCTGAACCAGGTGGCTGTGGCTGAGGGTCGCGACGCCGGCGACGACGAGCGCGAGCCCCGCCGCCTCGGCGGTCAGGTCAAGCGTCCCCGCCCGCATGTGCTCGCCGAACAGGAACATCCCCAGCAGGCTGGCCGCCAGAGGGTCGAGGATCGTGAACCCGGGCTGTGACGCCGCGAGCGGGCCCGAGGCCAGCGCGTGGGAGGCGAGCAGGAGGCTGGCTGCCCCCGTGCCGATGAGGGCGTAGACCGGCCAGCTGGAGAAGATCGCGCCGACCCCGGCCCCGAGCTGAGAGCTGAATTCCTTGATCACCGCGGCCACGAATCCCCAGCAGAGCCCCGTGGCCGCCCCCAGCACTGCCGCGCGGCGGGACCCCTGTGCGCCGCCGCCCCGGCCCAGCCCGAAGGCCACGGCCAGGCCGGCAAGTACGACGCCCGCAGTTGTCAGTCCCGCTAGCCACCACGATGAACCCGGCGCGTGCGGCCGCCCACCGGACGGCGCGGCGGCCAGCAGGAACAGGGCAAGCCCAGCGGACATGCCGCACGCGGCAAGCCAGTCACGCAGCTGTACCCGCCGCGAGCCCAGGACGGCCATGTAAGCGAAGACGAACAGCAACTCCAGCGCGAGGATCGGCTGGACCAGCGCCAGGGCGCCGAAGTGCAAGGCGCTGACCTGAAAACCGAACCCGAGGATCATGCAGCCTATCCCCGCGAGCCAGACCGGGCGGCGAGCCAGACGCACGATGAGCAGCAGGCCGAAGCCGTCCGCCGGGGTCCTGCTGGCACCCAGACGCTGGCATACCGAGGACGTGGCAGTGCACAGGCCTGCGGCCACGGCCAGCAGTATCGCCTTGTCCATCTACCTGCGCCCAGTTCGCGGGCGCAGTAGCCGGGCCGGAAGCGGATCAGAGAACGATGCGCATGGCGAGCGGCGGCGGGCAGCCACGGCGCACCAGTCCGGCGATCTTGTGCCAGTCGACGCGATCCGCGTCCGCCTCCGCGAGCGGCGCGGGGACGCCGAGACGTTTGAGCTGGGCCACGCGCCATTCATGCACGGACTGCGTTTCATGATCGATGGCTTCATGGGGAGCCGCCGGGGCTGGTTTCATCGCTTACTCCTCCAGGCAGGTTCGGCGCTTCACGGTGTGGAGAGACGATCACGATCACAGCCGTCGCGGTGTCGGCCGGATCGTCGCCGGCCATGCCCGTCTCTAGGCGGGGGCGCGGTGCCCAGCGGTGCATGGCGTGACCTCCTCGGACGGTCAGCGGGTTGGTTCTTCGGTCGCGGCGGGGCCCTGGGGGCCGGCGGCCCGCCCCTCGTTGTCGAGCTCATGCAGGTGACGCAGTGCCGGGGCGGCCGCGAGCAGGGCTGCGACCTCGTCGGGCGGGAGCTTGCCGATCAACCGGGCGAGGGCCTCGGTACCGGCCAGCCTGCGGGAGCGCAGGTAATCCGCCCCCGCCGTGGTCAGCGCTACCAGCACCACCCGCTGATCTCCCGGATCCGCCCGCCGCTCGACCAGACCTGCCCTCTCCAGGACTGTCACGAGCGCCGTCATCGACGGCTGGGTGACCCCCTCGGTGATCGCAAGGTCGGTGATGCGCCGTGGCCCGGTCCGCTCGACCGTGGCCAGCGTCGACCCCGCAGTCAGGCTGATATCCCTGGGCTGATGCCGTACCGCGGCCGTCAGCAGCGGGTAAATCGCCCCGGCGGCTGTACGTTCGCCGGAGTCTTCGGCTCTCCGCGCGCTCATGGGACAAGTATAGCTTATTTATATAGATCTGCTATACAGAGATCGGCGGTACGCCGTGCGCGGTGCGCTCGGCTCGCGAGGCCCTATCCGTTCGTTTGTCCAGCCGCGTACGGCAAGTTGACCGTGTCGACATGGCCGGACCAGCGGAGCGTGAACTGCCAGCATCCTGCCGTCGGCATGTCAATCGCGGATGGGCCGGGTCCGCCGAGGACGGTCCGCCTTTGTACGGCGCCGACTGCAGTGCCGCCGATCAGCTGACGCGCGGTGATCTCAAGGGAGGACCCAACAGAAACCGGAAGCTTCGACACCCAGAGGATCTTGTTGGCGCGGTTCGGCGGCGTGGGCGTGACAAGCGGGTCGTGTTGCGCCCAGAGCACGGCGACGATGTCACCGCGCGAGCCGAGGACGTGCGGCATGGCCAGGCTCGGCGGAGAGAACCCCGAGCGTGCCCATGTCGGGAGCGATCCGTAGACGACGGCCGAGGCGCATGAACTCGCCCCGACCGGCTGCGAAGCAGTGGTGTTCGCTGCGCGCGGGGCGCCGGCCGGGAGCTTGAGCAGAACCCAGGTCGTCATGCCGACGGCTACAAGCAGGACGGCCCCTATCCCCCGGGACCAGCGGCGACGGCGCCGCCGGCGCGCCTCTTTGATCAGCGCCTCGGGTTCCAGGGCAGGGGCCCGCGCGGCCACGTCGGTCTTCATGGTGCTAGTAAGAATAGATCTATTAGGCCTTCCTGGGAAGGCTCGAACCGACAGGCCATCGGATGCCACCCGCGATGCGCTTCCCAAGCTCGGCGACCTGCTCGCATAACCCGTTGCCGCCCTTTGCTGCTGTGCCAAGATCAAAAAGGCCAGTTCCAAAATCGGAACTGGCCTTTGACCTGCGGTGGAGCTAAGGGGATTTGAACCCCTGACCCCCTCGATGCGAACGAGGTGCGCTACCGGACTGCGCTATAGCCCCAAGAACGAAAGCCAGCGTAGCAAACTTTGCCTCCTGCTCGCGCCACCTATGTCCTGGGCCCTGGTTGCCGACGGCGCCTGCCCGACGATGACCATGGTGAAGACTCCCATTGAGATCGACGAAGAGGCGCTGCGCACGGCGGCCGAGGTCCTCGGAACCAAGACAAAGAAGGACATGGTGAACGCCGCCCTCCGCGAGGTCGGGCAGCGTCTGACGCGTCTGAGCGCGATCGCCAGACTTGGCAAGATGGCCGACCGGGGAGACTTCGACGAGTTCCTCGGCAATAAGCAGGCGTACCGTCGGTGAGCCCGGCGCTCTACCTGATCGACACTTCGGGGCTGTTCCGCATCTTGCAGGGGCAGCACCGGGAGGTGTGGATGGATCAGATGACCGCCGGCGTCATCGCGACCTGCCCGCTGGTGGAGCTTGAGTTCCTCTACTCAGCTCGGTCGCGCGCCGACCGGACGGAGAAGCGTCGCATGCTTGAGGCGGTCTTCGGCCGGGTTCCCATGAGCGATGGCGCCTGGGAACGCGCCGACGAGGTCCAGCAGGCGCTCACCGAGCGAGGGCAGCATCGCTCGGCAGGCCCGGTGGACCTGCTCATCGCGGCGACCGCTGAACATCAGCGTCTCATCCTGCTGACCGACGACAAGGACTTCGAGGTCGTCGCGACGATCACCGGCCAGCCAGTCCGACGAGTAGTGGACGCGCCGTCGTCGGCGGGCACCGAGCCGACTTGGCCGATCCGCGAGGCGGACGACGAAGACGGCTAGCTAGTCGCCGACCGCGCGCAGCCGCGGGACCTCGTAGACGTAGTCCTCGGCGGCCGGCTCGGAGTCGGCGTTCGAGGTGGTGTACTTGCCCGCCAGGCCAGGCGCGAAGTCCCGGCCGGAGTCCTCGTAGTCGGCCGGGACCGGGGCGGCGGCGAACTTGGCGGCGAGGGCAGCGGCCGTCGCCGGCTCGAGGGCCGTGCCGTCGACGGGCGTGGCCTCGGCCGGCGTGCTGCGCTGCGCCGCCCGGCCCCGCGCTCGGGCCGCCTTGGCGCGGGCCCGCTCCCGCGTGTGCGCTGCCGCCTCGGCCTCGCGTTGCGCCCGCTCGGCGTCGGCGTGCGCCGCCTCGCGGAGCAGCAGCAGGTAGCCGACGAGCATGATCGTGGGCGGAATGATCACCCACATGGCCGCCAGGCCGACAACTGCCAGCGCGATCGCCGCGATCTCGAGCAGGATCAGCATGCCCAGCAGCCGGCGACGTCCGGTCAGAATCCGCCGCCGCGCTTCCTCGGCGCTCAGCGGCGGCGCCGGCACCGCCGGGGTCGGCGGGGGAGCCGCGACGCCGGGTTCGGCAACCCGCGGCCCGCCGTCATCCGCGATGTCCGTTTCGTCGCCGTCGGCCGCTGTCGTAGCCGGGGTCTCGCCCGGGGCGGCCGTGTCCGGGGCGATGACCGCGCCGCGGGCGGAGTCGCGCTTCAGCCACCGGGGGATGAGCACGCAGAGCCAGATCGCGATGATCGCCAGGTAAAGGATTGCGCTGCTCATCTGGCTCGTCCCTCCCCTCGGTCGTTTCGGCACCTGGCATGTAACGCAGCGTAAAGGGGTCGGCCGCTCGATAACGAATACCTGCGCGGCGTGTCGCGAAGATCAACGGCAAAGATCCGTTATGCGGGACCGCTTCGCGCCCCTCCCGGCTTCCCCGAAGGTCCGATCAAGGCTTCCCTGAAGCCTATTACGCGCCGGAGCGTGAGGCCGCGAGCGAGCTTCGCCACCGGGTCAGCATCCCCGTCGGCACTTCCTCGGCCGTGATCGCGTAGCAGATGTGGTCACGCCAGGTGCCGTTGATGTGCAGCTGCCTGACCCGGACGCCCTCGTCGCGGAACCCGAGCTTCTCCACCACGCGACGGGACGCGGCGTTCTCCGGCCGGATTGACGCCTCGAGCCGGTGCATGCCCATCACCCGGAAACAGTGGTCGACCGCCATCGCCAGCGCGGTGGGGATGATCCCCTTGCCCGCGAACGACTCGTCGATCCAGTAGCCGATCTGGCCGGACCGCGACGATCCCCAGACCACCGATCCGACCGTGAGCTGCCCGGCGAAATGCCCGCCGTAGCAGACCACCCAGGGAAGCGCGATTCCCTGCCTGGCCTCCCGCCGCATCGTGCGCACCATCGAGACGTACGGCCCGATCGACGAGCGGGTCAACGGGGTCTCCGGGTTAGACGGCTCCCACGGGCGCAGCCACGAGGCGTTTCGCACCCGGATCTCGCGCCAGGTGCGCGCGTCGGAGACCCGCACCGGGCGCAGCACGACCGGTGCATCGAGCAGGTCTGGCTCGTTTAGGGTGGCCGGCCACCCTTGGATGCGTCCCACGGCGTCAATCATTCCCTTGAGAGGCGCTTTACGCCATCTGATCTAGCGTAGGCGCAACCTTATGCGGTGTCGGCGATCTGGGCCGTCCCGGAGGCCGTGTCAGCCCGCGGATGATCACCGCCGCGGATCTGATCGACCGCGTGCACCAGGATCGGGCGCAGCACGCTCATCCCGTCCCGAACGCCGCCCGATGACCCCGGCAGGTTGACGATCAGCGTCCGCCCGGCCACGCCCGCGAGCCCGCGGGAGAGGATCGCCGACGGGATCCCGGCGGCCGCGCCGGCGGCGCGCAGTGCCTCCGCAATGCCGGGAATCTCCCGGTCGAGCACTCGCCTGGTCATCTCGGGGGTCAGGTCGGTCGGCGTGAGGCCGGTACCGCCGGTGGTGACGGCCACGTCGTAGCCGGCCGTGACCGAGTCGCGGAGAACCTGCTCCACGGCCTCGCCGTCGGGGATCACCAGCGGCCCGTCGACCACGTCGCACCCGGCCGAGCGGAGCAGCTCGATCAGCACCGGGCCGGAACGGTCCGGGTAGACCCCGGCCGCCGCCCGGTTGGACACGGTGATCGCGAGTCCCTTGATCATGGCCGCCGCCAGGCGCCCGACCGGCCGCCGTCCTTGGCTTCCAGCCGGACGTCGGTGATCACCGCGCTCTTGTCGACCGCCTTGATCATGTCGATCAGCGTCAGCGCGGCGATCGACACCGAGGTCAGCGCCTCCATCTCGACGCCCGTCCGGTCGGCCGTCCGGACCTGCGCGGTGATCTCCACCCCGGCGTCCGACACGGCCAGGTCGACGGTGACGCCGTGGATCGCGAGCGGGTGGCAGAGCGGGATCAGGTCCGGCGTCCGCTTGGCGCCGGCGATGCCGGCGATCCGGGCGACCGCGAGGGCGTCGCCCTTGGGCACCGTGCCGTCGCGCAGCGCCGCGACGGCCTCGGCCGACAGCAGCACCCGCCCGGATGCCGTGGCGGTTCGCACGGTCACGTCCTTGGCCGAAACGTCGACCATCCGCGCGCGACCCGCCTCGTCCAGGTGGGTCAGCCTCAGCGGAGCAGCATCGCTCATACGAGCAGCGTAGCCCCCGCGAGGGAACGAGCAGAAAATCAACACCAATTCAAAATCAGTTTGTCGACTCCCGCGAGCCAAAGGGCGCGCCGCTGGCGGCGGACCGAGGCAGGAGGGAGCGCAGCGACTGACTGACGAGGGAGCAGGCAGTGGCCTAGAGCGCCCGGAGGCGAGCGGGAAAACAACGGACCGAGGCGACTCTCAGGGCAGCACGAGGACGTCGACCGTGTCGCCGGCCGGGAGCCGGGTCTCCCACTCGGGGACGATGACGAGCGCGTTGGCCCGGCCGAGATGGGCGATCTGGTGCGAGCCCTGACCGGACAGCGGCGTCACCTTGCTGCCGTCGAGGACCCCCCGCAGGTAGGACCGCCGTCCGGACGGCGACCGGACCGGCTCGCTCAGCGTCGCCTGGACGCGGGTGAGATCCAGGTCGGACGCGCCCTGCAGGGCGGCGATCGCGGGCCTGACGAAGAGCTGGAATGACACGTAGGCGCTGACCGGGTTGCCGGGCAGGGTGAAGATCGGCACCCGGTCCTCGCCGATCACGCCGAAACCCTGAGGCATCCCCGGCTGCATCGCTACCTTGCGGAATGTCACCGTGCCGAGCTCGCGGAGCGCCGCCTTGACCACGTCGTGCTCGCCGCCCATGCTGACCCCGCCGGTGGTGATCAGCAGGTCGGCCCGGACGAGCTGCTCTTCGAGGGCGGGCAGCACGCCGGACGGGTCGTCGGGGACGACGGCGCGCCGGTAGGCCAGGGCGCCCGCCTCCCTGGCGGCCGCGTGAAGCATGTAGCTGTTGGAGTCCCAGATGCGACCGGGCACCAGCGGGGTGCCCGGCTCGGTCAGCTCGTCCCCGGTCGAGAACACCACCACCCGGGGCCTCGGGCGGACCGTGACCAGCCTGCGTCCGGCCGACGCGGCCACCGCGACGTGCATGGGCCGCATCCGGGTACCGGCCGTCAGCAGGGTCTCGCCCGCGACCGCGTCGCCGCCGGCGTACCGTACATTGGCGCCCGCCGAGGCGGGGCGGTAGATCTGGACCGCGGCGACGCCGCCGTCGGTCCACTCGACCGGGACGACGGCGTCCGCCCCGGCCGGCAGCTGCGCCCCGGTCATGATCCTGATGGCGGTGCCGGGCACCAGCCGGTAGACGCCGACGTCGCCGGCCGCGATCTCGCCGGTGACCCGGAGAGCGGACGGCGCTTCCTCGGTCGCCCGCTCGACGTCGGCGGCGACCACCGCGTACCCGTCCATGCTCGAGTTGTCGAACGAGGGAAGCGATACGGCCGCCGTCACGTCCTCCGCGAGCACGCAGCCCGCGGCGTCGGCCAGCTCAAGGCCGGTCGGGGCGAGCGGCGTGATGGCGGACAGGATCGCCGACTGGTAGGCCTCGACCGTGCTGTGCGAGCTGTCCACCACCGGATGGGCCGGTATCGGGCCCGACGTCACCGCAGCCCTTCGAGGTACTTGCGCAGCCAGGGAATGAACTCCTCGGCCAGGTCGGGGCGCTCGCCCGCGAACATCACCATGGTCCGAAGGTAGTCCAGCTTGTTACCGGTGTCGAAGCGACGCCCGCCGAACAGCACCCCGCGCAGCTCGCCCTTGGCGGCGAGCACCTTGAGCGCGTCGGTGAGCTGGATCTCGCCGTTCCGCCCGGGCTGGGTCTCGCGCAGCACGTCGAAGACCTCGGGGTCGCACACGTACCGCCCGATGATGATCCAGCGGCTCGGCGCGGTGCCCGGGGCCGGCTTCTCCACCAAGTCTGTGATCATGACCACATCGTCTTCGCCGGTTCGCTCGATCGCGGCGCAGCCGTACAGGTAGACCTCTTCAGGGTCGACCTCCATGAGGGCCACGACGCTGCCGCCGAACTGGTTCCTGACGTCGATCATCCGCGTCAGCAGCGGGTCCCTGGGGTCGATGAGGTCGTCGCCCAGCAGGACCGCGAACGGCTCGTGTCCCACGTGCTGCGCCGCTTGCAGGACCGCGTGACCGAGCCCCCGGGGGTCGCCCTGGCGCACGTAGTGCATGGTCGCAAGGTCGCTCGACTCGCGCACGAGGGCGAGCTTGTCCCAGTCTTCCTTAGCGGTGAGGGCTTCCTCGAGCTCGTAGTTCCGGTCAAA
>Ga0210388_10004231_pt1 | contig 11240 bp, 8 predicted proteins | sample IncBWC19OmetaG_FD_155485 | JGI IMG/M metagenome (GOLD analysis project Ga0210388, IMG submission 155485) | Forest soil microbial communities from Barre Woods Harvard Forest LTER site, Petersham, Massachusetts, United States - Inc-BW-C-19-O ...
GATCCTCACGCAGCAGGAAGCCCTTCTGAATCTTCTGCGAATCGACCAGAGCTTCCGATGCCAGCATTCTTCTGAGCAGCGACTCCTTGCTCATTTCCAGCGAGAAGACGGCAACGGTGTGTGCGCCCCGCACTGCGGCATTCTGCGCGATGTTGATGGCCCATGCGGTTTTGCCCATCGACGGGCGAGCGGCGATGATGGTGAGCTCCGACTTTTGCAGGCCGCTCGTCATGCGATCGAACTCGTCAAAGTGGGTTGCCAGGCCGGTGACCTCGCGGCCTTCTTTGTACAGGTTGTCGATCGTTCCGAAAGAATCGCGAACGATCTCCGGTATGCCCGCGAAGCCGCGCGTGATGCCCTTCTCCGTAACTTCGAGCATCGAGGTTTCAGCGGCATTGATGACCTCGAGCGCCTCTTCGCTCTGGTCGGCGGCGCGCGTGATCGCCGTGGAGCAGATGTTGATGAGCTGCCGCAGCAGCGACTTGTCCTTGACGATGCGAACGTATTCTTCAATCGAGAGACGGCGCGGCAGACCCTCGGTCAGCGATGCGAGATACGCAACTCCGCCGATCGATTCAACTTCTTTCCTCTTCGCCAGTTCTTCGGCGAGCGTCACAATGTCGACGGCGCGTCCTGCGTCGATCAGCTCGGCCATCCGGGCAAAGATGCGCTGGTGTGAGTCAAGCGCGAAGTCGTCAGCCCGCAGCCTCTCCGCGGCTTCGTTATAAGCGTGATTATCCAGAAGGATAGCGCCGAGAATCGATCGCTCGGCATCGATGGAGGCGGGCAGCCCGCGCTCAAAGGTCATGTCAGCAGTGGCAGCCATTCTTTTCAGGCTAGGCTCGGAGAACGCAGAACACAATCTGCGACGAATCATCCCGGTAAATAATCTGTGTATGAGTTGTGGAAAGTTCGGATAAAGCGGGCCGGAACGCCAAATCGGGCGTCAAACCGTTATCATGGAGGGAGAGATTTCGCTTTGCGTATAAAACAAGTTTTCATTTCCCTGGCAGCCTGCACCGTGGTTTTAGTCGGAACAGCTCGTGGCCAGCAGCCTGCACCATCCTTGTCGGGACAGCCTCCCGAGATAGCGCAGTTCCAGAAGCTGGAAGACCAGTGGAGCAACGCCCTGGTAAAGCAGGACCAGTACACGCTGGAAAATCTGATGTCGCCGGTCTATGTCGACATCTCTTCGGGCGGAGACATCACCACCCGCAACCAGCAGATTGCATTGCTTTACGAGAAGTCGGGGCCGCAGCCGATCAGTATGGAGCAACGCGTGGTGAACGTCCGTACGATTGAGGACGTTACCGTCGTCGACGGCACCTACATCCAGAAGTGGAAGGTAAACGGGGTCGTCCACGAGGAGCGCGGCATCTTCACCCACGTCTACCAACATGCCCGTCAGAACTGGGTGTGCGTCCATTCGCAGCGTACGGCTGTAGTCGAAAGAGGAGACGAAAAGACGACCAAGCAGGCGAAGAAGAGCAACGCCGACTTGCCCTTTCACATTCCCCTCCTTTTCAAGGGTAAAGATTCTTCTCAGGCTCCGCCGGCTTCCGGCAGCGACGCGGCTCCTCAGCCCTAGGCGCGCCTGAAGATGCTGAATCGTCCCGTCTGGGCGGAGATCTCGATCGATCGCCTGATTGACAACTATCGTCTGCTCCGCTCGGCCGCTGGCGATGCCGGGCTCATCGCCGTCATCAAGGCAAATGCTTATGGTCACGGAGCGCTCGCCTGCGCGGCCGCGCTTTCTGCTGCGGGAGCGCCGTGGCTCGGCGTCACCAGCGCCGAAGAGGGCGCGAGCGTGCGAGAAGCCTGTCCTGACGCCCGCATTCTGGTGATGGCCGGTCTCTGGGAGCGCGAAGCCGACACAGCGATCGAACAGCGGTTGACTCCGGTAGTGTGGGAGCTTGCTCATCTCGAATGGCTTGAGGCGGCGGCGCAGCTTCGCGGCCTTCCCGCTCAGGCCATCGCCGTCCATCTCGAAATCGATACTGGGATGGCGCGTCAGGGAGTTCGCCTCACCGAGCTCCCCGTCTTGCTGGAAAGATTTCGCGCCGCAAAGTCGCTCTCGATCGAAGGAGTGATGACGCACTTTCATTCACCCGAGTTTCTGGATGACAAAGCAACGGCAGCTCAGTTAGAGCAGTTCGATTCGGCGATGGAGATCATTGCATCCCACGGATTTCGCCCCATCGTCATTCATGCTGGGAATTCGGCAACGCTCCTCGCAGGTGAAGGCGCAGAGCGCCTGGTTGCGCTGGCGGAAAAACACGGCGCCTCCTCAATGCTGCGTCCGGGCCTTGCGCTCTACGGCTATGCTCCCCGCTTCACCGGAGAGCTCTCGTCCGCCGTTGCGGAAAAACTGAAGCCGGTGCTGGCGTGGAAGACGCGTATCGTCTCCCTGCGAACAATTGAACCGCGTGAAAGTGCAGGTTACTGCGCCACATTTCATGCTCGCCGCCGCAGCCGCCTCGCGCTGCTACCGGTAGGTTATGCCGATGGATTCAATCGGCTTTTGTCGAATCGCGGAGAGGTTCTGGTGCGCGGACGAAAAGTTCCGATTGTGGGCCGCATCTCGATGGATCTCACCATCGTCGACGTGACCGATGTGGAAACTGTGGAATTGGGCGACGAGGTCGTCCTGATCGGCGAGCAGGGTGCGGAACAGATCACCGCATACCATCACTCCGATCTGGCTCAGACCATTCCATATGAAACTCTGTGTGATATCAACGCCCGGGTTCCCCGCATAACCGTGGATTCAAGGAAAGACCATGCTTAGAAACTGGTATGCGCGCCGCATGTATGCCTGGGAGACCGCACTCACCACGCGCGATGAAAATCGCATTGTCCGCCCGGTAGACTGGGGCTTCGAATGGCTTGAGGATTTCGTTCAGTCAGCAGGATTACGCGAACAGATCTTCGGTTCGAGGAGTCCCGTGAAACTGAATCAATTCGAAGCGGAAGATGCGTTGGCCGCGCTGAATGCAGCAATCGTCCAGCACAGCGAAGACTTCTACAGTTATCGCCGTCCCACGGACTTCCAGCTGGAAACTCGTCATCCGCAGCTCTTTCCAACCAACGTTCGACCCGAGACCCTGAAGCAGGATGCGGAGTTGAAGCAGAAGGCCGCGGAAGGGAAACTGCCTGCTGCGCAGTTTTTGCGCTTCACCTCGCCCGTCCGCACGCCCTATCCCGAGAACGACCTGGTAAATGCCCGATGGTATCCGGCGCCCGCGGAGAAGATGCAGGGCAAGCCGAAGCAGGCCATCATCGTCATGCCGCAGTGGAACGCCGATGCCTTCAGCCACAATGCGCTTTGCTCGCTCTTCAACCGCTTCGGCGTCTCCGCGCTGCGGTTGAGCAAGCCTTACCATGACATCCGCCGGCCCGCGGAGCTCGAACGCTCCGACTACGCCGTCAGCTCGAACATCGGTCGCAATGTCGCCGCCTGCCGCCAGGCGGTAGTCGATATCCGCTGTTGCCTCGACTGGCTGGAAGATCAGGGATACGAGCACTTCGGCGTTCTCGGCACCAGCCTCGGCTCCTGCTACGCCTTCATCGCCTCCGCGCATGACGCGCGCCTTCGCGTCAACGCCTTCAATCACGCCTCCACGTCTTTCGGCGACGTCGTCTGGACCGGCCAGAGCACGCGCCACATCCGCCAGGCATTCGAGGACGCCGGTCTCACACAGGAGCGCCTGCGGCTTCTCTTCGGCGCGACCAGTCCCGTGAACTACATGCAGCGCTTCGCCGCGCAGCCCAAGAAGGTGCTGGTGGTCCACGCGAAGTATGACCTCACGTTTCTGGAGAAATATTCTCTGGAAGTATTGCGAGCCTTCTCTGAGTTGGGGATCGATTACGTTTCGAAGGTTCTGCCGTGCGGCCACTACACAACTGGCGAAACTCCGTACAAGTTCATCGACGGATGGTATCTCGGCTCGTTCGTATACTCGGCGTTCAAGGCCTTGGCGGAAAATACACCGGCGATGCGGCAGCAAGATCAAAGACTGGCCGCGCACTCCGCCGAATAGCGGCCTGTCCTCCGTGCACGATGCGGTATAAGCTGAAGCATTCCGAAAACCAGCGGAAAAGACCTCTTCTGTACCGGAGAAGCCCTGCATGTTTCTGCCCGACCACCTTCGTACGAACGTGCCCTCCATCTTCCTGATCAGCCTTAGCTTTTTCATTGCAGGGACAGGTTTATCGCTCGCTCAGACCGCCGCGTCTGACAAGTATCCGAACTATCCCAGCGAATCACCCACCGAGTTCAAGATGCCCTCCAAAGGCTTCGATTACGAGCGGCGCGATGTGATGATTCCCATGCGTGACGGCGTGAAGCTGCATACCGTCATTTTGATGCCGAAGGGCACGAGCCACTCCGCGTTGCTCCTTACTCGCACCCCCTACGATGCAACTGCTCTCACCAGCTATGGGCCCAGCTCTCATCTCGGCCCGAGTCTGGACGGGTATGACAATGCGACCGATGTGATCGTCGAAGACGGATATATCCGTGTAGTCCAGGACATCCGCGGCAAGTACGGCTCGGAGGGCGACAATGTGATGAACCGCCCGCTGCACGGTCCGCAGAATCCGACGCCAGTGGACGAATCGACCGACACGTACGACACCATCGATTGGCTAATAAAGAATGTTCCCGAGAGCAACGGCAAGGTCGGCATTCTCGGCATTTCCTACGACGGATTTCTCCCGCTCATGGCCCTCGTCCATCCGCATCCGGCGCTGAAGGTCGCCGTTCCCATGAACCCCATGGTCGATGGCTGGATGGGCGACGACTGGTTCCACTACGGAGCTTTCCGCCAGCAGAACATGCCGTACATTCTCGAGCAGGATGGCACCCGCGCGAACACCGTGAAGTGGTGGACCAGCGACTTCGACGACTACGACATGTTCATGAAAGCCGGTTCGGCCGGAGACCTGGGCAAAGATCGTGGCCTGGAGCAAGTCGGTTTCTGGCGAAAAATTCTCGCGCATCCGAGCTACGACTCTTTCTGGAGCGATCAGGCCGTTGACAAGCTTCTGGCGAATGAGCCTCTGAAGGTGCCCACCATGCTGGTCGCCAGCCTGTGGGACCAGGAAGATATTTACGGCGCAATCGCTGTCTACAAGGCCATCAAGCCAAAAGACACGAACAACGACATGGTCTACCTGGCCATCGGCCCGTGGCATCACGGGCAGGAGATCGAAGATGCAAGCAGCCTCGGACCGATCAAGTTTGACAGCGACACCGGTCTCTTCTTTCGTCAGCACATCTTGCGGCAGTTCCTTGCACGTTATCTAAGGGATGACGCACCCAAAATGGATACCCCGCCCGTGTGGGCCTTTGAAACAGGAAGGAATGAGTGGGAGAAGCTGCCGTCGTGGCCCGCGGGCTGTGCCGAGGGTTGTCCAGTCAAACCCACGCCGCTCTATCTGGAGCATGGACTGAAGCTGGGGTTCACCGCGCCGACAGCTTCCGCCCAGACCGGCGCCGAATTCGACGCGTATGTTTCCGATCCAGGGAAGCCGGTACCCTTCCGCAAGCGCCCGATCCAGCCGGTCGGCTACGACAACGGCCTCACCTGGCCCGACTGGCTCGTCGACGACCAGCGCGAGGCTTCCGGCCGCACCGACGTGCTTGTCTATACGTCCGATGTGTTGACCGAGCCGGTAAAAATCAGCGGACAGCCGGTGTCGCATTTGGTAGCTTCGACCAGCGGAACCGATTCGGACTGGGTCGTCAAGCTGATCGATGTCTATCCCGGCGAAGTTGCCGGCGAAAAGAATCTCGGAGGCTATCAGCTCATGATCTCAGCCGACATCTTTCGCGGACGCTATCGCGAAAGCTTCTCCGCACCCAAAGCCATTCCGCCGAACGAGCCCCTCTCCTATCAGTTCCTGCTGCCGACAGCGAACCACGTCTTCCTGCCCGGTCACCGCATCATGGTGCAGGTGCAATCGAGCTGGTTCCCCCTCTACGACCGCAATCCGCAAACCTTTGTGCCGAATATCTTCTGGGCGAAGCCAGAAGACTACAAAAAAGCTGAGCAGCGAATCTGGCACGCTCCGGGACACGAAAGCTACGTCGAGCTGCCGCTGGTGAAGGCCGAATAGGAGAGGCAGAGTTTTAGTGTCGGTAGAGGAGGAGCGCCGTTCGAGAATGCTTGATCGCGATTTTGAAGCTCTCCGCCTGCGCTATCGTCCCAGGCAAATCCAAGTTCTCTTCGTAGCCGAGTCCCGCCCCGCCGGCGGTACTTTCTTTTATGCCGCAAACTCCCACCTCGTTCGATATACAGAAGCTGCATTCCGCCATGTCTACGGCTTTGCACCCATGCCGCTAACCGATTTCCTTGATGCCTTCAAGGCAGCAGGATGTTACCTCGAAGACCTTTGCCCCGAACCTGTAAATCAAATTAAGACCCACGCGCTCCGCCGGGCTGCATGGAAAAAAGGAACCGCGCATCTGGCGAAACGTCTCGAAGGCATTTCACCTCTGGCCATCATTCCTATTCACAAAGGGAGCGAGCCGTACGTCAGGGAAACAGTTGAAAAAGCGGGACTCTTGAACGTGCTGAAGCCTGCCATTCCATTTCCGAGCATGGGAAATCATCCGCGTTATCGAAAAGAACTATCGCTTCTGATCCGCGAGCTTAGCGAAGCATCGATCCTGCCTGCGCGTTTTCCGCCTGAGGGGCTACAATTTTCTTCATGACCGACCGCATGTCCCTGCCGCTTGCCCAGGCCGATCCCGAGATCGCCGCTGCCATCGAACACGAAGTTTTTCGCCAGCACGAGGGACTGGAGATGATCGCCTCCGAAAACTTCGTGAGCGAAGCCGTGCTCGAAGCTGCAGGTTCGGTCTTCACCAATAAATATGCCGAGGGATATCCGGGGCGCCGCTACTACGGCGGCTGCGAGTTTGCGGACATCGTCGAGAATCTGGCCCGTGACCGCGCCAAAGAGCTCTTTGGTGCCGAGTACGCCAATGTGCAGCCACACTCCGGTTCGCAGGCCAACGCGGCCGCCTATATGTCCGTGCTCCAGCCCGGCGACACCATCCTCGGGCTTGATCTCGCCCATGGCGGACACCTCACCCACGGCCATAAGCTCAATTTCTCGGGCAAGCTGTACAAGGTCGCTTCCTATACCGTTCGCAAAGACACCGAACAGCTCGATTACGACGAACTCGAGTCAATTGCCCTGCGAGAAAAGCCCAAGGTAATCATCGGCGGAGGCAGTGCGTACCCTCGCACCTTTGATTTCGCTCGCATGCGCGAGATAGCCGACAAGGCCGGCGCATTGTTGATCGTGGACATGGCGCACTTCGCTGGGCTGGTCGCCGGCGGAGCGCATCCTTCCCCTGTGCCACATGCGCACATCACAACCACGACAACCCACAAGACTCTCCGCGGACCCCGCTCCGGCCTGATCCTTTCGCAGCAATCGCTCGCAGCCGCCATCGACAAGAGTGTCTTTCCCGGCCAGCAGGGCGGACCGCTGGTGCACATCGTCGCCGCCAAGGCCGTCGCATTCCGCGAGGCGCTGCAGCCGGACTTCAAGGTCTACGCGAAGCAGATCGTCGTGAATGCAAGGGCGCTGGCAGAAGCGCTCCAGGCCGAAGGTCTGCGCATTATCTCCGGCGGAACGGATACGCACCTGATGCTGGTCGATGTATTCCAGAGGGGCATTCTGGGCAGCGAAGCCGAAGCCGCGCTGGGTGCTGCCGGAATTACCGTGAACAAGAATGCAATCCCCTACGACACCAACCCTCCATTGAAGCCGAGCGGCATTCGCGTCGGCACACCCGCGCTCACCACCCGCGGCATGAAGGAAACGGAGATGCGCACCATCGCTAAATGGATCATGGAGGCGCTAAACGAGCGCAACAACGCTCAGGCGCTGAAGCGGATTCAAGGCCAGGTGCTGGAGTTGGCCGAGCAGTTCCCGCTCTACGGATGGCTGCGCGAGCCTTCTACCGTAACCGCGAAATAGCGAAATGGGATTTGCGCAATCCCTGCAGGACGGTGACAATTCCATCATGCTTCGGCTCATTGTTCGCATTGGTCTGCCCTTTTGCCTTGCCCTCAGTACCATTGCATCTGCACAGCAACCGCCCTCGGCGCTAAGCGTCGATCCGCCGCAGGATGCAAAGTACCCGGACTCCATGGTCTCGCTGGCCGACGTGCCGAGCCACGGCGAGAATCTGTTGGGTGCCTTCTATCTAGCTTCGGGAGCCGGACCTCATCCGACGGTCGTTCTGATGCACGGCTTTCCCGGTTATGAGCAGAATCTCGACCTTGCTCAGGCCATTCGTCGGGCGGGATGGAATGTGCTGGCTGTCCACTATCGAGGATCCTGGGGAGTGAAGGGAGCATTTTCCTTTCAGCACGCAATGGAAGATGCGGACGCCGAAGTTGCCTTCGTGATTGATCCGGCAAACGCCAAGAAGTATCGCGTTGACGCGAGCAGGATCGTGCTGATCGGGCACAGCATGGGCGGATTTATGGTCGCGTCCGCCGCCGCCCACGACCGCAAGGTGGCCGGCATTGCCATGATTTCCGCCTGGAACATCGGAGCCAGCTTCCCCCCGGCAAGCAACGGGACTAGCCAGCACGCCGAAGACGAAGGCGCACGAAATGCTTTGATCGAAAGTTTCACGCGGGACAACGATGCCGCTCCGCTCGCAGGCTGCACCGTGGAATCGCTGGTGAACGAAGCCTATGAGCATCGCGGAGCCTGGAACTTCAACGACTTTGCGGCCACACTCGCCTCGCGTCCGGTGATGGTCGTCTCCTCCGACGATGGTCTGGCTCCAGCCGACCAGACCTTTGCAACCGCCTTGCAGAAGGCAGGAAATACGCGTGTGACCGAGGCGCATTTCCCGACAGATCACGCGTACTCAGACCATCGCGTCGCGCTCACGACGGCCCTTCTGAACTGGCTCGCCACCCTTCAATAGCCTCGCCTAAGCAGGCGCGGCTGTTCCGATGGCGGTGAACTCAATCCGATTCCGGCCGTTCTGCTTCGCCCGGTAGAGGGCGTTATCCGCTGCGTCGAGCAAATGAGTGAAGGAAGCCCCTTCCGGAAATTCGTAGGTTGCCACGCCTACGCTGATGGTCGTGAAATGGCTTTCCGTTGGATCGCACAGAATATTGAGTTCGTGCACAGCCTCTCTCATCCTGTCCGCCACACGTTCTGCGCCCGCGCGTCCGGTGGCAGGCAGAATGACAGCGAACTCTTCGCCTCCATAGCGGGCAAGCAGATCGCCGGCGCGCGGCAGGCATAACTGGAGAGCCTGTGCGATCTGGACGAGGCACTCGTCGCCTGCCCGGTGCCCATATCTGTCGTTCAGGCGCTTGAAGTAGTCGACGTCGAGCATAAGCAGCGACAACGGCTGGTTCATGCGTGTAGCCCGGCCCCACTCGAGTTCAAGCGAGGAGTCAAACCGGCGCCGGTTGGCAATGCCTGTAAGCGCATCTTGCAGTGACAACGCCTCCAGGGTATCCCGCGCCTTTTGCAGGGCCTGTTGCGACTCTGCATAGCGGCTCTGCAGCAGGGTCGCGCGCAGGCCATAAAGTAGAAGGGCAAGCGCAATCGCCGAAAGCCCTATGGTGAAGTGCGTCTTCATGACGGATGCGCCCAGGGCAAGCAGCGCAAAGGTGAAGAAAACGGCGCTTCCGTTCTCGATGAAAATTGCCAGCGAGCTCTTGTGGACCTCCGACGCCGGTTCTCCACGTGTTCGCGCGCTCTGTACCAGAACCATTCCCGCCAGAGCGAGAAAGGGTAAGTCCACGAGCAGGTCACGTGCACCAAACGTGTTCAATGAGGATAGATCGAGATAGTTGTAAGCTCCCGCGCAAATAGCGTAAAGCCAGAGAAAGATGGAAAGCAGCCCATAGAACCTTCGCGCCTCCGTCTTCGGCGGGCAGGATAACAGGCGCAGACTCACCGCACAGGCCAGTACAAGATTCTCGATGTTATAAGTGCGGATAAGAAGAGAGACCGAAATTGGCTCTGAAATGCCGCTGGCGAAGGGTATGACGGAAAATATCTCGATATAAGCGAGGATGCCGGCAATGATCGCCTGTAGGCCATCGATCCACGCAAAAGGCCACGAGCGCCGATCCTCGGGAGCAAGTGAAATCGCGAACAGAATCGGCACGCCATAGAAGAAGTAAACGAAATCCGAGGCGAACGCGACATTAGGATTTGCGTGCTCGACCAGATCTGCCCACGCCGAGATCACCATCCCAATCGTCCACAGCGAAAGCCCTGCGACAATCAGGAGCCAGTTCGTACGAAGCCGGCCCGCAAACCGGAATGCATACCGGCCGCACGCCAGAAGCGCGCAAATCGGAGCGAGCGTAAGGAATACGTAGGACATCAAAGTCGAGACGCGGGGAAAGAGAAGTGTGTCAGCCGCATGCAGGCAAAGGAACGCGACCGCAAAGGGAACGGTATATCGCAGTCCTGACCAGCGATCTGACACGTGAAACTCCCGCTAAGGATTGTTTATCGGCATAGTTACACAACTTCGCCAGATTCCCTATCCTTCTTTTGTGTCAGTTTGTGGCCGTCTAAATTAGAAGGGCTTACCGCGAAAGAGATAGATCAGTTCGATAACCAGGATGATAACCACCGTCAGCTCCAGAAAAAACGCGCGGCTCTGATTGAACTGGTCCACCATGAACCGATATAACTCCTCTGCCGTGTGCACTTTCTGAGTTACAAGGTCTTTGTAATCCGGCACGCCCACCTTCAAGGCGGCCAGCTTATAGAGACGCGCAGAGAACATATCGCTTAGAAACTTGATGGCATTATCAGCATGTTCCGTTAGCTCCGCAACATCCAGCAGCACGGTGTGAAGTCGCGTTGCCGAGCGCGCAAGCCTCCAGCGGGCAAGGATTCCGGTGCCTTCATCCAGCAGGGTATAAACGCGCTCCAGCTCCTCGGTCAGCAGATCGTCGTAGTGGCGGAATTCAAGCAGCTGCGAATTGGCGTACTCCAGCAACTGAATCGCAGTCTCCGCCCCGGAAGCGCTGTCATACACGAAGGCCGCGTTCCAGCCGATGACCGCAAGGTCATTTGCGTAATATGAGATCCGCGATTGCAGCACCTCGTTGCATTCGCTCTCTGCCAGTTGCCCGGTGTCTCCGCGGACTACCTGCGCTATGCGGGATCCATGTTGTTGGATAAGTTCGGAGACCGATGGGGATCCTCCGATATCCCCACCT
>Ga0210388_10004233_pt1 | contig 11238 bp, 9 predicted proteins | sample IncBWC19OmetaG_FD_155485 | JGI IMG/M metagenome (GOLD analysis project Ga0210388, IMG submission 155485) | Forest soil microbial communities from Barre Woods Harvard Forest LTER site, Petersham, Massachusetts, United States - Inc-BW-C-19-O ...
CTCGTCGAGGTCCAGACAAATCCTGGCATCCTGCTCTATCCCGACAGGAGCTGATCGACGCGGTTCACGACAATCTTAAGAATCTCGGGCTTGACCATCTCGATGTCGTCAATCTTCGCGTTGGTGGAATCGAGGAACCGGGCGAGGAATCGATCGAAGAACCGCTGACCGTGCTGGTGAAGCTCAAGCGTGAGGGACTCATCCGTCACATCGGCCTGAGCAACATCTCTCCGAGGCAGTTAGCGGAAGCGCAAGCCATCACAGAAATCGTATGCGTGCAGAACTTCTACAACGTGGCGCAGAGGAATGACGACGCCTTCATCGACCACCTGGCGGCTCAAGGGATTGCCTATGTTCCGTTTTTCCCGCTCGGAGGCTTCACTCCCTTGCAGTCGTCTGCGCTCGATGCAGCTGCGGCATCGCTGCATGCCACACCGATGCAGGTTGCTCTGGCCTGGCTTCTGCAGCGCTCGCCGAATATCCTTCTGATCCCCGGAACATCTTCCCTCGCGCATCTTCGCGAGAACCTTAAGGCGTCATCGCTCCAGATTCCCTCTGCAGTGATCGCCGATCTCAACTCAATCGGTAGACCGCAACATCAATAACCGGGCGAAACAGGCATTGTTCGCCGGACAATGGACAACGCTCAATGTTCAATCGGGCAAAAATCTCAAAGGAGTGATTTATGAAAGTCTTTGTTACAGGAGCTACTGGCTTTATCGGTTCAGCGATCGTTCCGGAGTTGATCAACGCGGGACATCACGTGATTGGCATGGCGCGGTCAGAGGCAGGCGCCAAGTCGCTTCTCGCCGCGGGTGCGGAGGTGCATCGCGGCGATCTGGAAGATCTGGAAAGCCTTCGCAGTGGAGCGGCCGCCTCGGATGGCGTGATTCACACCGCCTTTATCCACGACTTTTCGAAGTATGAGGCGAATTGCGAAATCGACAAGCGCGCCATCGAGACACTCGGTGCAACGCTCGCGGGCTCGGACCGCCCCTTGATCGTGACCTCCGCGACCGGGGTCACCGCCACGCCGGGCCGGCTGACGACCGAAGACGATGCGCCCAATTCTCGGATTCCCCGCGTAGCTTCGGAAAAGGCGGCAGCTTCTGTGGCGGCCAAGGGCGTGCGCGTTTCGGTGATCCGCCTTCCTCAGGTTCACGATCCCGTCAAACAAGGCCTCGTCACCTACCTGGTTGCTTTGGCGCGCGAGAAGGGCGTCTCAGCGTATGTGGGAGACGGGCTTAACCGTTGGCCGGCGGGGCACCTGCTCGATGCAGCCCGGCTTTACAAGCTGGCGTTCGAGAAAGCGGCAGAAAAAGATGCAGTGGGAGCCTGCTATAACGCAGTGGGTGAGGAGGGCGTGCCGCTGCGAGAGATCGCCGAGGCAATCGGCCGTGGCCTGAAGGTGCCGGTCGTCTCCAAGTCTCAGGAGCAAGCCGCCGAGCACTTTGGCTGGCTGGGGCTATTCGTGGGTCATGACATTCCAGCCTCGAGTGCGCTGACGCAGAAACGCCTGGGCTGGCGACCAACAGGTCCGGGGCTGATTGCCGATCTGAACGCGATGAAGTATTTCGAGCCCGCTGAGGAGTCGGTGGTTTTGCATGGCTAAAGCGTGGCGAGGGGGAGTCAGAGGACGGCAGCAGATTACGCTGCCGGAGGCTAGGCAGCCCGCTTCGCCCGCCGCTCGCGGACTTCGCGCAGGAACTCCTCGGGCGGCACAAAGAACGGGTTCTGCTGAAGAGTACCGCCGATGATGATCAGTGGATGCGTACGCATGATGTCGATCACCGTGTCTCCTCCAAACTTTCCCAGATGGTAGGTGCAGATGACGGCATCGTCGTGGCGCGTCCACACATCATTCACCCTTGATTCGAACTCGATCAGATCGTCGATGTACGATTGATCGTCCACCGCCCAGTCCATCCGGCAGCAGATACGACTGAGGGGAAATCCACTGTTGGCGCTGCCGCTGGCCATCTGCTCAAACGCCTCAAGCATCCGATCCGGATCGAAGCGGCCGTCGCGAAGGTACGCCTCGGTGTTGGTCCGAAGCTCGAATTGCCCACTCTGTTGCGCAGCCGCTGTATCGATGCCCGCCGCGGCCAACCGCTGCAGATGGTCATGATGTTGATTCGGATTGACGACGTGAACCGCTTTGTCGCCGCGCTCGAATCCGTCTTTAATGAACGGAAGCAGCACCCGATATTCCTCCTCGTCGCTGTTGAAAAACGCGCAGACATGACGTACATCGCCGAGTTGGGAGCCCGCCAGGGAAATTGGTGCAGTGGTCTTCTTCATGTGTTGCGCTCTAATCTAGAACAAGCCGAGAAGATGAACAAGGGCGGATCGACTGACCTGACGCCGAATTTGTGATGGCGGATGCTTGCCGGTTCTTGAGGTCTTCCCTGTTGCCGGTTCTGTCCGCTTCGCTGATCAATACCAAAGTATCGCCAATACCATCGTCTAATTGTTTCGGGTCAAGGCGTTTGATCTGATGGAACAGTCGACGGGGCGGAGCTAGGGGGGAGCCTTCCGAGGAGATATCATAATGAAGCGCACAGAACAAACTGGACTATCACGTCGTCGACTGTTGGCAATGGCCAGCGTTTCGGCGGGGGCGCTGCTGGCCCAAGGCCCACTCTTCGCGGACTCACGCGGGGTGCCGGCGGTTGCCAATGCGACGGGCAATCCTAAGAACACATCGTTCGGCCCACTGAAGCAGATCGACGCCGGCCTTCTGAATGTTGGCTACGCGGAGGCTGGCCCTGCGAATGGCGCTCCAGTCATTCTTCTGCACGGCTGGCCCTATGACATTTACAGCTTCGTCGACGTCGCCCCGTTGTTGGCGGCGGCGGGGTACCGAGTGATCGTTCCGTATCTGCGAGGTTATGGCACGACGCACTTTCTTTCCAATGACACGTTCCGCAATGGCCAGCCGTCGGCAGTCGCGACAGACACCATCACTTTGATGGACGCTCTCAAGATCGGGAAGGCAATACTCGCGGGCTTCGACTGGGGAGCGCGCACAGCGGATGACATCGCCGTTCTCTGGCCCGACCGATGCAAGGCGCTGGTCTCGGTGAGCGGTTATCTGATCGGAAGCCAGGCATCTGGCAAGGTACCGTTGCCTCCGAAAGCTGAGCTCCAGTGGTGGTATCAATTTTACTTTGCTACCGATCATGGCCGGGACGGCTACGAGAAATACCGGCATGATTTTGCCAAGCTCATCTGGCAGCTCGCCTCGCCAAAGTGGAACTTCGATGACGCCACGTTCGACCGCAGTGCAGCGTCGTTTGAAAATCCGGATCATGTCGCCATCGTGATCCATAACTATCGCTGGCGGCTCGGCGTGGCCCCCGGCGAGGCGAAATATGATGACCTGGAGAAGCGGCTTGCCGAAGCCCCGGCGATCGCCGTACCCACGATAACGATGGAAGGCGATGCGAACGGAGCGCCACACCTGGACCCGAGCGCCTATGCAAAGAAGTTCTCCGGCAAATATGAGCATCGGACCATTCCCGGCGGCATCGGGCACAATCTGCCGCAAGAGGCTCCGGAAGCTTTCGCCAAGGCGGTTGTCGATGTGGACCATTTTTGATCGAGGTTGAGAGAGCAGTGTTCAACGATTTCAACCAGCGTCGGCGCGATCGTCATCGATTGCTCGGGATTGCGGCGATAGCCCTCGCATCCGGATTCCCCGGCGTAACCCTCTCGGCGCGAACGACGGACCTGGGAGCGATCAGAGTGCAAGCACTGGCGTCCACGGAAATTCGACTACCTGTAGCAGGCAAGTTGCCTTCACTCGGCAATGCCACTGCTTGGCTGAATTCAGCTCCGCTAACGGCGGCCTGGCGAGCCGTCACAATCGCCGCCTCGGCTCGGCTGGCGGATCGGCTTAACGGCACAGCGAAGCAGCGAGTGCCCAGCGCATCGTCTGATACCAAGGTATCGCCAATACCATCGTCCAATTGTTTCTGCTCCGTCCTTCTGGTGTGATGCGTTTGTGGCATGAACGGAGTCATGGAATGCGCCTTTTGAAATCCTTCCGTCGCATAGGATCGTTGCAGGTTGTCCGAATGGCACGGCTAGCTCTCGTAATGCTCGCATCGTTGCAATTGTTCGCCCAAGCCCACGGAAAGGAACATCTTGTGAAATATCCGACTTTTTATCGCACGACACAGATCGACGAGCTCTCCATCTTTTACCGAGAGGCCGGTCCGAAGGATGCGCCGACGATTCTCCTGCTGCACGGACTTCCCTCTTCGTCGCGGATGTTCGAGCCCCTCTTCGCCCGGCTTTCCGATCGGTACCACCTGGTCGCGCCTGACTACCCCGGCTTCGGACACAGCGATTGGCCGGACCCAAAGCAATTCGCGTACACGTTCGATCACTACGCTGAAGTCATGATTCACTTCACCGAGGCCCTGGGGCTCTCGCGCTACACACTTTACATGCAGGATTATGGCGGGCCAGTCGGCTTTCGGATGGCGTTGGCCCATCCGGAGCGGGTCGAGGCGCTGATCGTCCAGGATGCGGTGTCGCACAACGAAGGTCTGGGCGCGAATTGGAAAACACGCCGCGCCTTTTGGGCCGATCGAGCCTCCAACGAAACTGCGTTGCGCACCAATCTGCTCGCACTGGCTGCGACCCGTACTCGCCACGTGGGAAACGACCCGAACGTGGAACGCTACGACCCCGATCTCTGGGGTGATGAATTCGCTTTTCTCAGCCAGCCAGCCCAGGCCCAAATTCAGAGCGATCTGTTTTATGACTATCGAACGAATGTTGACGCCTACCCGAAGTGGCAAGCGTGGATGCGCGAGAAGCAGCCACGGCTGCTGGTGATCTGGGGTAAGTACGACCTCTCCTTTGATCCCGGTGAGCCGGAACGATACCGGGCGGACGTGCCGAAAGCGCAAATTCACGTTCTCGACGCGGGTCACTTTGCATTGGACACAGCTGCAGATGAGATCGCCGCATTGGTGCAAGATTTTGTCAGTTCACATCGAGATCTCGCGGCGCGGCGCACCGGCTAGAGATCTTGTGGAGCACAGGCGGGCAGCATATCGATCGCGAACTTGTATCGCGCCCAAACTAAGAAGGTAGGGTTCCATGCCCAACAAGAAGAGCGCAGTCATGACGCAATCACATCCAGAAACTTCTCGAACTCATCAGCCAGGCCAGGCCGTTTTCAAATCCGTCCTTCCCGACGACATCGACTGGAAGCCGTTCGCGGCGTTCCCGCCTTCAGTTCGCCTGGCCGTCATCGTCGGTCAGCCCTCGGAGCCCGGACCGTACACAATCCGGGTCAAGGTGCCCCACGGCGTGAAGTTGATGCCGCACAAGCATCCGGAGGATCGGGTCTACACCGTGATGTCGGGTGTTTTCTACATCGGCCTGGGCGACCAATTCAACCCCGATCAATTGCAGGCGTTTCCGCCTGGAAGCGTCGTCGTTCTGCCCGGCAATACGTCCCATTTTCACTGGGCGAAAACCAGTGAGTACGTCACACAAGTGAGCGCGATCGGACCGCTCGGCCTTGATTACGTCAGCCCGAACGACGATCCCCGAAACAACTCATCCAAGGGACCGCAGGTCGCGCCCGCTGATTCCGATCCGCGGTAGTAGAAAAATGCGGCCTGAAGACAATCAATTTGGGGGCTAGTCAAACTGTCTTGATCCCGTTCATACTGCTGACCATCGCCAAGATGTCCAATGGGAAAGGAGAGTTTGTATGTTCCAGAGCGCAGTCAAAGTCGGCATTGTCTAGATGACGTTGCTGGCCACGCTATCTTTGGGAACCGTCCAGGCGCAAAACCGTCCGGTGAAAAATGTCCCGAAATTTATGGACCCAGACAGTCTTGCGATCCAGTCCGGCCCGCTCCGCGATCTCCTTCGCGGTCCGCAGGAAGTGACCCTCAACCAGACCATGCTTCGTCGGGAACACGAGTGTTGCGTCCGGGTTCTTCTTGTGCCAAGCCGCCAGCCTATCGGCAAGGCCGCGCTCCAGCGGGATTGTGCGAGACTTCCGAGTCTTGGTGCGGAAGTTCTCCCGTGACTTGTAGGCCACGGACGGCTTCGCTCCCAACTCCAGATGCGACCACTCCAGATTCGCCAACTCCGGCTCACGCGGCCCGGTCTTCAAGAAGAGTTCAAAGGCCGACATCTCGCGCTCGTCGGTAATCGCGAAGAAGAACTTCGTCATCTCGTCCTTGGAGAAAGCCTCCGGCGTCTCATTGATGGGTGTAGGCCGCTCGTCCTGGTTCAGCAGCTTCTTGTGGTCTACCCCGCAGAATGACAAGAACGCTTTGACCTCATCGTAGATGTTGCAGACGGTCCAGTGGGCGTAGGTGTACGGTTTCCTGTGGTTGAACGAATGTAGACGCTGACTCTTGGCATTTGGCTCTCCTAAGGAGCCAATACTGAGATCAGAGAGGATTTCAGCTATTCGGTAACCGGGTCCGGGTAGCCGGACTCTCCAACTTCCTGGAGTGCTCTATTTACGAGGGTGCCAGAAAATTGGCGGGGACGACGGGACTCGAACCCGCGGCCTCTGCCGTGACAGGGCAACAATGAGATGTAACTGATTGATATCAAACGGTGTCGGCGGACGTCGTTTGATATGCGAGGGAGCCGTAAGGCACTTCTTATCGTCCCCTTATTGTCCCCAGAATTGACGCGCTCAAATTTCAATCAGCATGCCGACAAGAAGCTATGGCCAGTGTAGCTATGCAGCTAGTTTCTTGATGACCCTAATTTCGCCCCGGTCGATCAAGATTACGCAGAGCCCGAGTTGATAAGATACCGCTTCAGCCGACGGCCGCACTTCGTGCTCACTCGCCGACTTTAGCGGCCTGCGTCTCAAAACTTATAGCCTGCCCACAAGGCCCAGTAGTTGAGATTGCGGCCGGGTAGTGTCTCCTTCACGAAGCGTCCTGCATAAAAGATCCCGTAGTCAGCCTGAAACCAGAGGTGACGGTTCGCCTGCCATTGAACCTCTGTGCCAGGCCTGTCTCCAACGAATCGCGCGCGGCTCCCGTCCGCGGCCGTGATCAGAAATCCCGGTATGGCATACAAACCATCCTCGAGACTCTCTCGCCACTGAAAAATCCAATCGGCAAAGATTGACACGCCATGCGAGGCCTCAAGCTGAACTTTTGGGTGGATGTCCATAAAATTCAAGGGTCCAGGACCAGTGGACGCGAAGACGCCAAAGTAATGTCCGCTTGGGTACAGGGGATTGAATGTTCCGAGCGTATTGCCGCCCGGGTGATCTCCACTTGCAATGTCTGCATTCACGCTGAACCTCGGCTTAAGTGGTACTGTCGGGAACCGATATCCAGTATTGGAAGCAAGTGTCCATGCTTCGATGCCTGCCGTACCGAAGGTGCCGAATTGCCAGACGCCCTCAAAGTCAAAGTCCAATCCGGGCCGTTCGGTGGCGGCGGGGTGGAAAATCCTCGCACCCACGGAGTGGCGCACCTCTTGAGCTGTGCCTCGTTCGAATGTCACCTCCTTACTGTTCAGCCCCAGGTAATACACGTCCAACATTTGTTTGTGTGGCAAGGTTCGTGCGGCGTAGACGCCCCAAAAACCAATGGCATGGTTTGGGTAATTATCGAAGAAGCCAAAATTGTCGAGGTCCGGTCGCATGGCGAACGCGTCAATACTCCACGCGTCCGCTTTAGCCTTGATCTCAAATCCATCGAAGCTTAGACGGCTGTTTGGGCCTTCGCGCACGTCGATCAAGCGGCCGGAGCCGTAGTACAGTTCCTGTCTGCCCACTCGGAGCTTGATATATTTCCGATCTCCCGAAGTGCCGAGTTCCAAGAACGCCGCCTGAAAGTCCATCTTCTTTTCATCGATGGGTCGCGGACCCCCTATCCGAAATGCATTCAATGCACTTTTTAATTCCACGAACGTCCGAACGTGTTTGCCGAAGTGAGCGTCGAAGTGGAGCATGTATCTTTGATTGAAATATCCGTTCATGTAGGGCTGTTGGCCCCAGTTGTCGTTGCCGATCTGCTCCCAAACCTCTCGAGCCTCTCCTCCGATCGTGAGATACCATCCGGCCCGCCCGCCCAATGGGACGTACTTGATTGGATCCCAGAGATCCTGACGGAGGGTTGGGTCCTTGAGGAAGCTCCAATCCTCGTCCTCGCTAAGCAACTTGTAACTGCGATCCGGTGTCGGCGGGTCGAAAGCTTGGCCTGACTGAGCAAGCCCGGGCTGCACGCCAACGAGGAATGCCAGCGCCAAGATTGAGAGGATTCGCATCGATTCTGTCGCCTCAACCATCTACTTCCACTGAATCACGCTCATGGCCTCATTCAATCTTGTCGAAAGTATCGTCGCCGAATAGCGGCTTGGAGGCGCCGAGTGACCGAGCCTCTTCGCTTCCGGCAAAATCTATTTGTCGGCCGATGAGTGGATCTCGGCGATATAGCCACCGGGGAATTGTACGAGGGCCGCATTCCGCTGGTCGGCGGAATAGGTAGCGACCAGAATCGCGACTCCGGCTGCTTTGGCCTTGGCGAGAGTATCCGCGAGGTTCGCGACTTCATAGCCGGTCGTCTCCCGTCCGTAGGGATACGGAAGATGGCCATCCGTCACGAGCACGGTCATCTTGCCGAAGTTCGATTGGATCCGAATTCGCCGATAGGTGTCAGCCGGCCGCCCGATCTCTATGCCGGGCGCATGTGCTTCATCGGAGATGACTTTGCCACGAGAGAAGGCAAGAAAACTCCGAATGAACCCGGCCACCCGACCGGCAGACACATAGACGCGGTTTTCTGGAATAGTCTGGAGCGGTGCGGCGGACGCCGGGGTCTTATGCCAATAGAGTTGCATAATCACGCCGCCGGGCCATTGGATGATCACATCGCGCCCGATCGGATCGTTAAACGGACTAACCAGTACGTCCGCGCCATCAGCGCGCGCGGCTCGGACCGCCGCGTCCATGTCCGTCACCATATAGCCGGTCCTTTCCGCGCCGAACGGATACGGGACCGGCGTCTGGAAACCGAACACTGAAAAGATCCCGACGGGGGTAGACACCGCCTGCCACATGGTGCTGCTCGGAGTTGGCGTTACTGTAATGACGGCCGGCTTGGAGGAACTGCCGCCGAAAGTGGCCAGAAGAGCGGCGACGAAGTGGTCGAAATCTTTCGGTTCGACGTAGACGTGGGCCGTACCGTATTGCGGCGCTACAGCAAAGTCTGAGCTGGCCGCAGTCTCTTGGATCGCTGCCAATGCCACACGAGAAAACGGAGACAGGCGGAAAATTCCGGCTGTCAGATAAATCGTGATAACAATAAGGCCAAGCGCTCTGATCTTACGCATTGGGATCTCCTTGTCGCGACGGGTTAGCAACAAGCCATGCCTAGAGCACTGCTCGTCTACCCTTTTTATCAATCCGGATCTTGCTGGGCGGATACTACAGATTGCACATCTGACTGATGGTCCCAACGCTTACCCACAAGACAGACCGAAGCAGCATGCGTCAGGCTGACCTTCTTCGTTAGTATCCAGCCCCCAAACTGTTCCGCGAGCACCATGCCCAGAAGGCCGAGTAGGGCCACGATCGGCGGGGCCGGGCTCTTCACGCGAATTACTCCATAAAAAACGCCGACAAACAAACCCACGACAAATGAAACGAGCAATATTTTCATCTCTTGCTTTCTCTTCTTCCCCCTTAGGCCAATGTTCAGTTTCGTTCGTGCTCTAAAATGCGAAACAGTCGCAGCCCAGTTCCCACAGGCCGAGCTCACCCAACACCGGGAGATGCCATCTCTTTTCGCCGTCTGCCTGCCGCGTCGCATGCGAACACGAGGCAGAGTGTGACGCACCCAAGACTTGGTTCGTCCTCTTTGCGTAACCTCCGTACTCCTTAATAGGTGACCAGTTCGGGCTTACGGGAAGTGCCGGAGGGGCAAGTTTTGAGAACTCGTCTGTTGCGTAAACGATCTTGCCGCCGACAATCGTAAGCACCGATTCAAGCTGTCTGATTTCCTCCTCCGGAACCGAAAAATAATCCGCCGACAAAACGGCCAAGTCCGCCAGTTGCCCAGGAGCGAGCGCTCCCTTCTTCCCGTCTTCCGTCGAAAACCAACTGCTTCCAATTGTGTAAAGTTTCAGCGCTTCCGCGCGGTCCATGCGGTTTTCTTTCGGGTAGAGGCTTCGGCCGCCAATCGTCTTGCCAGTAATCAGCCAGTGGAGCGAAACGAAAGGATTGTAACTGGACACTCTGGTGGCGTCCGTACCGGCTCCAACTGGAATGCCCATCTCAAGCATCCGCCGGATCGGCGGAGTGCGCTTGGCCTGCTGCGCGCCGTATCGTTCGACGAAGTATTCTCCCTGGAAAGCCATTCGGTCCTGCACGGCGATGCCGCCGCCTAACTTCTTGATGCGCTCCAGGTTGTTGTCTGTAATCGTCTCGCAGTGATCGAAAAACCAATGGAGGCCTTCGAAGGGAATCTCGCGGTTCACCCGCTCATATACGTCCAGCGCCCGGCAAATCGTTTCGTTGTATGTAGCATGCATACGAAACGGCCATCGGTTCTCAGCCAGATATCGGATCACCGCCATCAATTCACTCTCCATTACAGGCCGCACGTCTGGCCGCGGCTGGAGCATATCCTCGAAATCCGACGCCGAAGCCACCAGCAGTTCTCCGCCGCCATTCACGCGATAAAAGTCATCGCCCTCGCCCGGTTTCGTCATCTTTGTCCACCGCTGAAAATCCGCGAGTTCTTGCCCTGGCTTCTGCGGATAAAGGTTCGCTGCAAGACGAAGCGTGAGCTGGTTCGCCTGGTGAAGTTCATTCACAACTTCGTAGTCATCGGGATAGTTCTGGAAGCCGCCACCCGCATCCACCACACTCGTGATGCCGAAACGATTCAATTCACGGAAAAATAGACGCGTGGAATTGAGCTGATCTTCCCGCGAAAGCTTTGGCCCCTTGAAGATGCTCGAGTAGAGAATGCAGGAGTTCGGTTTGGCAATGAGAATCCCGGTAGGATTGCCCTGCTTGTCCCGCTGGATTTCGCCGCCCTGTGGATCCGGCGTGTCTTTTGTATAGCCCACCGCGCGCAAAGCAGCCTCGTTCAGCAATGCACGGTCGTACAAGTGCAGCACAAAAACCGGCGTGTCGGGAGCCACGGCATTGATCTCATCGAGCGTCGGCATGCGTCGCTCGGCAAACTGAAACTCCGTCCATCCACCAATCACTCGGAC
>Ga0210388_10004234_pt1 | contig 11238 bp, 10 predicted proteins | sample IncBWC19OmetaG_FD_155485 | JGI IMG/M metagenome (GOLD analysis project Ga0210388, IMG submission 155485) | Forest soil microbial communities from Barre Woods Harvard Forest LTER site, Petersham, Massachusetts, United States - Inc-BW-C-19-O ...
CATGAGCCTTTTTTCGGATCCGAGTTGAGCACACAGGACGAACAAATCCGAAAAAAGGCTCATGAACTTTCCGAGAGAAGCATGAAATATTTGGCCTGTACGTTGCGCGACGCTGCCGCTGAAGGCACTCTGGAGACCGAGGATCCCGTTGAACTTGCACGCCAGGTTTTTTGCTACGCGGGCGGGTTGATGATGCAGGCGAAAATCGAGAATAACCCGGCCGTTTTGAAGTGTTTGAAAAAAGGCGTTTTCCGGCTGGTGGGCGCAAATCAAGTCGGATCTCTCGTGTGACGCGGATTTTGGTAAATTTTTTTGTCTCTAAATTAAACTGACTGGTCAGCTAAAATATTGTCTAGTTATGAACACCAAGTGGGTTCCTGTAAATCGTGAGTTAAGTTCGGTTCGGCCTGAATGCTCCGCTGCAGCTCTCTCTGAGCGACTGTTCGAAGGTCCATTGAGTTTTGCGGAAATCCTGGAGTTGTCAGAAAAGTGCGATCTTTGGGACATCGAAAAAGAGAGGAAGACTTTCAGTCGTTCGCTTACTTTCGTGGTTCCGGCTACCCAGCGCGTGGCCTCCTTTTCGCGAATTGTCGAGTAACAACGTTATCGAAAAGTAAGCACTTCAGCCTGGCCGCTAGCGTGCCCGGCGACGGCGTCGGTGGCGATCCCGATAAAAAGTCCATGTTCCACGACGCCAGGAATTTGGTTTAACTTTTGCCCAAGATTTTCGGGGTCCGGGATCACCTCCAGGTGACAATCCAAAAGGTAGTGGCCGCTGTCTGTGATCAGCGGTTTTTCCAAGCCGCCGCGCATCTCGATTTTAGGGTCTCCCAACCCGACATCCGCGAACAATTTTCGCATAAGCCGCTCGGTGCTGCGCCAGCCGAATGGGATCACTTCGACCGGAAGCGGGAATCGGCCGAGGCGCTCGACCAATTTCGACTCGTCCACGATGCAAACCATCCTGTTTGAAGCGCAGGCAACAATTTTTTCCCAGAGCAGATTTGCACCGCCTCCTTTAATCATCCGACCTTTGCCATCGATCTCATCCGCGCCGTCGATTGTCAGGTCTAATTGACCGACATCATTCAAATCTGCCAGCGACACGCCGACCTCCTCCGCAAGTTGCCCGGTCGACTTCGAACTCGGCACCCCGATGACACGGAGTCCCTTCGCTACGCGTTCGCCGAGGATGCGAACAAACCATCGGGAGGTTGTTCCTGATCCAAGCCCGATGGTCATTCCATCCTTGAGGAATCTCTCGATTGCTTGGGCGGCGGCGGTCCTTTTTGCCTCGTCCTGTGCGGAGGTTGGTTGCATATGATGTTCTAAGCGGTGTTGTTTTAAGGGGATTTTGCCGCGAATTATACTACGGCGTTCGATTCAAAGCGAATCGTGACTAAAGTGCGCAACCGACGAAATGAGAAATTGAAGCAGGTTCGTTGTCCAAGCCGCCTGACGTACAGCCCTGCTCCGGCGGAGAAACCGCTTTTCATCTATGACGGGGATTGTGATTTTTGTATCCGCTGGGTCCGGCGATGTCAGGAGACCACGCGCGAAAAGGTCGATGTCGCTCCGTTGCAGGCCGTCGGAGAGCGTTTTGCGCAAGACATACCGATCGAATCCTTTCGCTCCGCCGTCCACCTGGTCGAGACCGATGGGACGATCTATGACGGCGCCGAAGCGGTGTTTCGAATGCTCGGCTACGGGTCCCGTATCGGTAGCGGGCTCGGTCTCAGGTGTTACCGCCAAGTGCCCGGTTTTGCGGCGCTGGCGCGGGGTGGGTATCGGTTTGTTGCCGGTCACCGTTTGCTCGCTTCCAGTCTCACCAAGGCGCTGTGGGGAAAGGGTGAAGATGCGGTTTGCCGGCCTACCTACTACCACGCGCGTACCTGGTTTCTTCGGTTGCTCGGATTGGTTTACCTCATCGCTTTCTGGTCCTTTTGGAGCCAGATCGACGGGCTAGTTGGTCGCGAGGGCATTCTGCCCGTCGCGCCTTGGTTAGACGAACTGCGGAATCGGTTCGGAACGGAAGCGTACCGGTTGTTTCCCACGCTCTGTTGGCTCAACGCCAGCGATTCGTTCCTGCATTTCTTGTGTGCATCCGGAGTCGTCCTGAGTCTGCTGCTCATTTTGCAGATCGCACCACTTTTCTGTCTGCTTCTGTTGTGGAGCATTTATCTGTCGCTCAGTGTGGCGGGCCAGCTCTTCATGAACTTCCAATGGGATTACCTGCTTTTGGAAGTCGGCTTTCTCAGTATTTTCCTTGCGCCGCTCCGGCTTTTACCATCGCGACGTTATCAAAGTCCGCTCTCCCCCTGGGCGCATTTTCTCCTCCGCTGGCTCCTGTTCCGACTCATGTTCATGTCGGGCATGGTGAAGCTGACCAGCGGAGACGATTCCTGGTGGAAGCTGACTGCGCTCCGGTATCACTATGAAACGCAACCGTTGCCAACGCCTCTTTCCTGGTGGGCAAATCAATTTCCACCCTGGATTCAGGCAGTCTCGACAGTCGTCATGTTTGGCGTCGAGTTGGGTGCGCCATTCCTGCTGTTTGCCCCGCGACGACTACGGTTGATTGGAGTTCTCGCTTTATTGACGCTGCAGACACTGATCGCGCTGACGGGTAACTATTGCTTTTTCAACCTTTTGACCGCGGCGCTCTGCCTGCTTGCGGTGGACGACGCGGTTTGGTCGCGCATCGGGCGAAAGCCTTGGCCGAGCATGGCAGTTCGTGGCGCCGCCTGGCCTTCATGGATCCTGATCCCAGTGACGGTTGTTACCCTGGCTTTGAGCGGGCCTCTGCTTTGGAGCGCTGTATTTCCCGAAAGTGACTGGCCACCAGTATTCAGCGTTCCTTACCGCTTTCTCGAGCCGTTCCGTTCGCTTAACGGCTATGGGTTGTTCAGAGTCATGACGAAGACCCGTCCTGAAATCATCGTCGAGGGCAGCCAGGATGGTCTGACCTGGCTGCCGTACGAATTCAAATATAAAGTGGGTGACCTCCAGCGTGCGCCGCCCATCGTCGCCCCTCATCAACCGAGGCTGGATTGGCAAATGTGGTTTGCCGCTTTGGATGACGTCCAGGGTGAGCCATGGTTTATGAATTTTCTGGTGCGGTTGCTTCAGGGGTCTCCGTCCGTTCTACGGTTGATCAAAACGAATCCATTTCCAGAGTCTCCGCCGCGTTACGTCCGAGCGCGACTTTTTGAGTACCATTTGACGAGTGCGCTAGAAAAAAGGCAGACCGGAGCGTGGTGGAAACGAGAAGAGGAGGGCACCTATTGTCCACCTGGCAGCTTACGGGGAGATTAGTCGTGAGTGCACTGAGTGAGGTAAGCAGCGTCCCCCGTTAGGTCGGTCGGAAGAAGCAAACGGTGACGCTTTGCTTTGCAGTTTGGACATTTCAGCGTTTAACGCGGTGGCAGTGCTCATGTGTCCCGGAGGGACGGTACGATCGTAGCCTGGCACGAAGTGCCTGGGGAAAGCGTCCCTCAAAATCAAAAGAACCGTCCCGTAGGGTACGGTATGATCGGGCGGTATAGCCAATCCCAGAGGTATTTCTCGTCGAAATGTGCGCCGTGTTTCTTTAGCAAAGCCGAATTCTCTTTTTGAAAGGTTCGTGTCCGATGATATTCGAGCTGCTGCTCGATGTAAACGGACCGTTTTCTGGACCTGAGAAACACCAACGCTGATTTCAATCATCGAATCGATGCGCACACCCTCGCGAAATCACACCGTACCCTACGGGACGGCTCTTTCGGGGTGACGCTTTCCCAGGCACTTCGTGCCAGGCTACGATCGCACCGTCCCTCCGGGACAAAAGCCAGTTGGCCTATTGAAGCGGCTTCATAGAAGCGCCTATAAGCCAAACCCTGGGACTAGAACGGAATATCGTCCGGTTCGGCATCCAGATCCGGATCGCGCGGTTCGGGCCGGGCGGGAGGAGCAGACACCGTAGGGTTTCGGCGATATGGGGCGCTGGAGGAGGAGCCTTCGCCTTCCTGTCGGCTGCCCAGCAGTTGAAGATTTTCAGCAACCACGCGCATGCGGGACCGTTTCTGACCGGTCTGCTTGTCGTCCCAGGTGTCCAATTGGAGACGGCCTTCGATAAAGACCGGGCGCCCTTTTTTTAGATATTGCCCGGCAATTTCGGCTTGGCGCGCCCAAAGCGTCACGTCGACGAAGGTGGTCTCCTCTTTTTTTTCACCATCTTCTCCCGAGTAGATTCGATTGACGGCGAGACCGATTTCCGTCACCGCCGTGCCCTTGGGTGTGTAGCGCACCTCAGGATCGCGAGTCAGATTGCCGATTAATAGTACGCGGTTGAGATTTGCCATAAAGAAAAGTTTAGGCTTTGGAAATTCGCACAGGCACCCTAAGCGGTAAACGCTGGTAATGCTGCAGAAAAACGATGGGGTCGAGCTTAAATTTGCCGCGCAGCTTGGTGATCAAGTTTGGATCTGCTTCGAAAATAAAATTTACGTAGTAGGCGGAGTCGATGTGACGCGGGCTGTAGGCGAGCGGGCGCTTATCCATTTTCTGGACTTGTTCGACCGTGGCGCCCTCTTTCGCTAAATCCGCTTCCAGACGTTCAATAATTTCTTTCACGCTGTCTTCCTGGCCACGCGTATCGACGGCCAGCAAGCATTCATAACGATGTTTCATAATGTTTCAATATTATTCTGCTTTGTTGTAATTGTTCATCGCCGAAGCGATTCCATTCCGCGCCACGTGTTCGATCGCTTCCGCCGCACGTTCGATCGCCCGATCGATCGTCGCCTTCTCCGACCGATCGAATTCGCTCAGGACATGGTCGCTCAATCGTTCGGCGTCGCTCGAACCGCCGATCCCTATCCGTAACCGCATGAAGGTCTCGCCCAGAGGTACGATGATCGATTTCAACCCATTGTGGCCGCCGTCGCTCCCTGTCGGCCGTAACCGGAGCCGCCCAAGCGGAAGGGCCACGTCATCCACCACGACCAGGATCTCTTCCGACGGCACTTTAAAATAATGCGCGAACCGGCCAATAGCCTCTCCGGTTCGGTTCATGTAGGTCAACGGTTTTATCAAAAGGATGTCGCCCCATTTTCCCAATTCGGAACCCCAGGCAGCCGATCTTGACAATTTCACTCCCTTTTTTCCTGCCAGATAGTCGATCACCATGAAACCAATGTTATGCCGCGTACCGCCATACTGGAGCCCGGGATTTCCGAGGCCAGCCACGAGACGCAGATCGGCCATGGGCTAGGAAGACTGAGGAGTCTCCGTTTTGGCTTCGCCCTTCTTCTCGGTGATCACTTCGGGTGTCGCCGGGGTTTCGGCGGTCTCGACAACTTCTTCGCCCACCCGTGAGGCAACCACGCTGACCACGGTCAGGTCGCCGTCCGTCAGGGATTCCACCCCGGAGGGGAGTGGAATATCGCGGACATGCAGCGCCTCACCTATATTGAGGTTCGTTACATCGATGCGAACGATTTCCGGCAGGTCCTGCGGGAAACACTCCACTTCCAGCGTTCGTAACGAATATTCGAGCAGGCCACCGAACGTTCTGACTCCCAAGGCATCACCGACGGCTTCAATCGGAACTTCGGAGGTGATCTTCTCGGTGGCGGAAACGGCATGAAAATCGACATGCAACAATTCCCGCTTTAAGGGATGATGCTGAACTTCCTGGATCAGAGCCAATCGGCTGTTGCTTTGGCTCCCGTCCACGATCTCCAGTTCGACCAAGACGTGTTCGCTCAACGCGTGCGCCAGCACGCTTGTCAATGCGCGGGCCTCGACTTGAAGGGCCATCGGCTCCGCCTGAGAGCCGTAAATGACTCCGGGCACCAGACCCTCCTTTTTGATCTTTTTGATAGCATTCCGACCGATGACGGTCCGCTTTTGCGCTTTGAGTTTAACTTGTTGAGCCATGATTCTTAAGACTGTTTTGCGTTGATCTCGAAAAGCGAACTTACCGATTCGTTCGTGTAAATTCGGTGGATGCCCTCAGCGAGGACCTCTGCGATGGAAAGGACGGTGATGTTGCAATCCGGGTGGAGTCTCACCGGCGTGCTGTCGGTGGTGATCAATTCCTGGATTTCCGATTTGATCAATCTTTCGTGAGCGATATCGGTAAAAACAGCGTGAGAAACACCCGTGTAAATATCTTCGGCGCCATATTTTTTTAGCAGCGTCGCGGCATTCGTCAGGGTGCCGGCAGTTTCCGTAAGGTCATCCACCATGATGACATTTTTTCCGTCCACATCGCCGATCACCGTCAGCGCCTCTGTTTCGGTTGGACTGATCCTTCGTTTTGCCACGATTGCCAATGTTGCCCCCAAAGCCTCGGCATAGGCGGAAGCCAACTTCAGGCCGCCAACGTCCGGTGAGACAACCGCCAGGTTCTCGATTTTCTTCTGGCGGATATAGCGGATCAACACCGGCGCCGCGTACAAATGGTCGACCGGAATATCGAAAAATCCCTGGATCTGTTGGGCATGCAAATCGAGCGTCAGCACTCGGCTGGCACCAGCCGCTACGAGCAAATTGGCGACGAGCTTGGCGGTAATCGGTACCCGGGGCTGATCTTTTCGGTCTTGTCGCGCATAGCCAAAATAGGGAATGACCGCGGTGATCCGATACGCACTGGCTCTTCTGGCGGCATCGATCAGGATCAGGAGCTCCATTAGATTCTGATTCGTGGGCGGGCAGGTCGGTTGCACGATGTAAATATCGCGGCCCCGGATGTTTTCGTTGATTTTGACCCGCGTCTCGCCATCCGGAAAAGAGCTGACCACCGCGTCGCCGAGAGGAGCGCCGATCGACTGGCAAATTCTCAGGGCCAGGTCGCGATGCGCCGATCCTGAAAAGATCTTCATTTCTCGATTGAACGGGGTCATAGCCAGGCGAAAAGGAACCCAGACTGTAATGCCGAAATCCACTTTTGCAAGGGTTCACCGGCGCCCCAAGGCAGCCGGAGCAATCGTCTCCCCTTGACGCGCAACAGCGCAAAGTAACATCTGCTTACATCCTGTATCACGTCGGATGAGCGAAGCCCTCCAAAGTTACCTGCGACGGAGCAATAGCGTGGGTTTCGTCGCCTCGGACGACCTTCACCCCTCCTCAGACGAGCAACTCTGCCAGCTTTGCCCTGAAGGCCTCCTCATCTCGGACGGAATAATCTGAGTCGGCTCTCAACCGAATTTCTTGGCCGTCGGCCGACCGGAATCGAAGGTAGAGCGGTTGTATCCCCGGGAATTGCCGGACAAGGTCGCGGATGGCCATCAACCGTTCTTCATCGGCCTTTTCGAGAGGGATATCGATCGTTAGAGCCTTGACCGATTTCCGACCGGTCATTGGCCCGATTTCGTTTGCCACGATCCGGATGCTGTCTTCCCGCTTGTCCAGTTTGCCCGTGATAGCCACGATCTTACCTTTATCAATCTCTTTGGACGTTTTCGCGTAAACCTCGCCCCAAACCATGACCTCAACCGATCCGGTAAAGTCTTCCAGGGTCAGGATGGCGAACGGCTTTCCTTCCTTGCGGGTTAGCTTCTTGTCGAACGAAGAGATCGACCCGGCGATCTTGACGGTGCCTTTGTCGTCCTGATCGGCTAAATCGTTGATCTTCATGTAAAAGCCTCCCTCGATCAGTTCCCGATAGGCGTCCAACGGATGGCCTGTTACGTAAAAGCCGAGAAGGTCCTTTTCATGCCCGAGTTTTTCGACGGCCGACCAAGGCGTAAAATGCACCGCGTCACCGTTTGTTTTTGGAGCCGCCGCTATCTCCAAGTCGCCAAATAACGAGACTTGGCCGCTGCGCCTGTCTCGGTGCACCGAGGCGCCGGACGACAATGCTTGATCGATTCGCTCAAATTGTTCCGCACGATCTCTCCCGGTAAAATCGAATGCTCCGGCCCGAATCAGGTTTTCCAGAATCTTGCGATTCACCGACTTGGAATCCAGGCGGCCGCAATAATCCTCGACCGATTTGAACGGACCGTTCTTCTCTCGTTCGGCGATGGCTGACTCCATCGCGGCTTCGCCGATGTTTTTGATCGCTGCGAGTCCGTAGCGAATACCCCGCTGCTCGGCCTGGGTTTCAGGCACAAACTTGAGATGGCTCCGGTTGATGTCCGGCGGCAGAATCGATATGCCGAGCCGTTGGCATTCCGCGACGAATACGGCGATTTTACCCGTATTGTTGACTTCGTTACTGAGCAGCCCGGACATGAATTCAACCGGATAGTTCGCTTTCAGATAGGCGGTCCGATAACTAATCAAGCCATAGGCGGCACTGTGACTCTTATTGAATCCGTATCCGGCGAACTTTTCGAGGAGATCGAAGATGGCGTTCGCCTTCTTTTCGTCGATCCCATTCACGCGTTGGCATCCCGCGATGAAATTGACGCGCTCTTTGGCCATCTTTTCTTTGTCCTTTTTCCCCATCGCGCGTCGGAGCAGATCGGCCTGACCAAGGGTATATCCGGCCAGGACATTGGCCGCGCGTTGGACCTGCTCCTGATAGATCATGATCCCATAGGTGTTGGCACAGACCTCTTTAAGCAACGGATGCTCGTATTTGATTTTCGTCTGGCCCTTCTTGCGCTTGATGTAGTCAGGAATCAGTTCCATCGGGCCGGGGCGATAGAGCGCGATCAAGGCGATGATATCGTCGATGCTGTTGACATCGAACTGCTTGCACAGATTCACCATCCCGCCCGATTCCAATTGAAACACGCCAATCGTTTCGCCGCGATTCAGCAGATCAAACGTGGTCCGATCATCGAGTGGTAGCGTTTCGAGTGAAAAATCGGGCCGCCGATCTCGAATCAGCGCGGCTGCATCCTGCAGAACCGTGAGCGTTTTAAGCCCCAGAAAATCCATTTTTAACATGCCCAGCTCGGTGAGCGGGCCCATGGCATACTGGGTAACGACTTCGTTGTCGTTCCCGCGACAAAGCGGGATGTAATCGTCAAGCGGCCGGTCGCCGATCACCACGCCTGCAGCATGAATGCCGGTGTTCCGAGTCAGACCTTCCAGAACGGTCGCGTAATTCCAAAGCTGTTGAGTGTTCTCCTCGGTTTCTACGGCTTGTTTTAGTTCGGGGTTCTTTTCCAGCGCGCCGCTTAGCGTGATCCCGAGTTCGTTCGGGATCATCTTCGCAATGCGATCGGCATCGGAGTAACCCAGGCCCATCACCCGGCCAACGTCCCGAACGACGCTTTTGGCCCCAAGTGTACCGAAGGTGATGATCTGTGAAACCGCGCGCGATCCATACTTTCGTCGGACATACTCAATCACTTCACCCCGTCGGTTCTGGCAAAAATCAACGTCGATATCCGGCGGGCTCACGCGTTCCGGATTCAGAAACCGTTCGAAAATCAGCTCGAACCGCAGCGGATCCAGATCTGTGATACCGAGGACATAAGCCGCGAGTGAACCAGCTGCTGATCCGCGTCCGGGACCAACTGGAATACCCTGCTGTTTCGCATAATGAATGAAATCCCAAACAATCAGGAAATAGCTGACAAACCCGGCCTTCTCCAGGACGGAGAGCTCATATTCCAAGCGCTGCCGCAGCTCTTGATCGGTTTCGGCGCGTTCCCCGTAACGCTCTCTTAGCCCATGGAGGCAAAGTTCGTGGAGAAATGCCTCGCGGGTGTTCCCTTCGGGCGGCGTGTAAGCTGGGTATTTCGAAACGCCAAAATCAAGTTTGAGATCGCAGGCTTCGGCGACGCGAAGCGTGTTGGTCAGGGCTTCTGGGACTTCCGCAAAAATGGCCCGCATCTCTTCTGCAGATTTGAAATAAATCTCTGTCGGATAATGCATCCGTCGCTCGTCATGGACCATCGACCCGGTGCCGATACAGATCATCACGTCATGAGCCTCATGATGGGAGCGCTCCAGAAAATGGACGTCGTTCGCCGCGACGACGGGGATCACCAGCTTTTTGGAGATTTCCAGAAGCGCCCGATTACAGAGATGCTGCGCTTCAAGCCCGTGATCGTGGAGTTCGAGGTAAAAGTTTTCCGCCCCAAAGATGTCCACGAATTCGCCGGCCGTTTTATGGGCCTTGTTCAGGTCACCCGCCTGAATTGCCACATTGATTTCACCTTTGAGGCAGGCGCTCATGCCGATGAGGCCGGCGCTGTGTTTCGCCAGCAATTCCTTGTCGATGCGCGGCTTATAATGGAAACCTTCCAGGTGCGCAGCAGAAACGAGTTTCACGAGGTTGCTGTAACCGCGAAGGTCTTTTGCCAGCAGTGTGAAATGGAAGGCGGCGTCTCGGGCGGATGAAGCGCTTTTGTCGGTCATCGAGCCGGGCGCCAGGTAGACTTCACACCCGATAATGGGCTTCACGCCGGCCTTCACCGCGGCCTCATAGAACTCGATCGCACCGTACATGTTGCCGTGATCGGTCATGGCCACCGCCGGCATGGCGTAATCGACCGCCTTTTTCATGAGATCCGGAATCCGAATAGCGCCATCCAGGAGGGAGTATTCTGTGTGCAGATGCAGGTGGACGAAGGAATCAGTCGGCATGGCCCCTCAAGTTACCCGCTGAAGCCGCCTGCATCAACGACGCAGGATTGGCATTTTTGTATTTTGTGGCAAACTAGCTTCTCTCAAGCCGAGGTGGCGAAATTGGCAGACGCGCCAGACTTAGGATCTGGTGGAGCAATCCTTAGGGGTTCGAGTCCCCTCCTCGGCATAAGTCAAATAAAATCAATGAATTATGACTTCTAAGTATTTGGCAAAACAAAGCTTTCCGTATAGAAGCGTCGCCAATATATCGCCATAATTTTTTGAACGATGACGCCGATTCGAGACTGATCATGAAAACAATCTAGTGACCGCCACGATCACGCTCACCCCTGAAAACACCGAATCGATCGCCAAGATCGCCGCCTTAATCGGCTGGACGCCCGACGAGCTCGCCAACCATCTCTTAGCCGAAACCCTCGAAGAGTTCGCCAATCGGAACTCGGGCTCGCTCGAAGGGTTTCTTGGCGCGATCTATTACCCCGACCGGGCAAGCGCGCAGCGCGCACTGGATCGGGTGACACAAATGAACCGGGCGCAGACTAAACACCGGTCGGAAATTTGAAATGCGAAATCAGATGCGGTTGAATCCTTTTTCGAGATCAATTGTTCATCTTACGCTCTTCTTTAACGAAACGAAGTTAGCGACTGGAAGCGGCTTTTTGCGAAAGCGCGGAGCCGAATATTTTCTCGTTACCGCTTGGC
>Ga0210388_10004235_pt1 | contig 11237 bp, 8 predicted proteins | sample IncBWC19OmetaG_FD_155485 | JGI IMG/M metagenome (GOLD analysis project Ga0210388, IMG submission 155485) | Forest soil microbial communities from Barre Woods Harvard Forest LTER site, Petersham, Massachusetts, United States - Inc-BW-C-19-O ...
CACCAGAGGAAATCCCGCGCAAGCTCAGGGGTGCGCATGGAAAATCAAGCCTGAATCGATATTCAGATGCTGTCGGCTGATCCGGCAGGCGCTCGCCGCTTCGCGGCCATGCGCGCACAGCTCGCGCAGCTGGTACCCGCGGACGCCGCGCCTGTCTTGCGCGAGATGGCCAGCAGCGTCCGCCGTGACGACCTGCACATGGTCTACCGGGCCGGGCTCGGTCACCTCGGCGGCGACTTCTCGGTCGCGGACATCCTGGTGACCCTCTACGCAGCCGTACTTAACGTCGATCCGGTGCGCCCACTGCTCGCCGGGCGTGACCGGCTGGTCCTCAGCAAGGGCCACACGGCGGGAGCGCTGTACGCCACGCTGGCACACTGCGGCTTCTTCGCCCGGCACGAACTGGATACCTTCGCTGCGCCGCAATCCGCGCTCAACGGCCATCCGAACAGAACCAAGGTGCCAGGAGTAGAGACCAGCACGGGACCGCTGGGACATGGGTTCCCGGTGGCCGTCGGCATCGCGTTGTCCGCGCGGCTGCAGGCCTCGCTCCGCCGCACCTTCGTGGTGCTCGGAGACGGGGAGCTGCAGGAAGGCAGCAACTGGGAGGCCGCCATGACGGCCTCCCATTACGGCCTGTCTTCGTTGCTCGCCGTCGTCGACAGGAACCAGCTCCAACAAGGCGCCAGGACCGAGGAGACCAAGCAACTGGAGCCGCTGGCCGCCAAGTGGGCCAGCTTCGGCTGGGAGGTCCGCGAAGTCGATGGCCATGATCATGCGCAGCTGCTGGACACGTTCCGGCGACCAGGGACAACGCGCCCGGTCTGCGTGATCGCGCACACCGTGAAAGGCAAGGGAGTGTCCTTCATGGAGGATCGCGTCGAGTGGCACCACAAGGTGCCGAGCGCGGAGCAAATCGAGAGCGCCCTCCAGGAGCTGTCAGCATGAGCCAGGCGACGCAGACTGCCGCACTGCACGATTGCCGCCGGGCCTTCGCGGACACCCTCGTCGCGCTGGCCCGCGAAGACGAGCGGATCGTCGCCGTGTGCAACGACTCTGTGGGTTCAAGCAATCTCACCATGTTCAAGGCTGAGTTCCCGGACCGGATGATCAATGTCGGGATTGCCGAACAGGACCTGGTCGGCGTGGCTGCCGGGCTGGCCAACGGCGGCCTGATCCCCTTCGTCAGCGCCGCTGCGCCCTTCCTGACCGCCCGGGCGCTCGAGCAGATCAAGGTTGACGTCGCCTACAGTCAAGCACGCGTTGTCCTGTGCGGGCAGAGCCCCGGCATGGCCTATGGGGAACTGGGCCCCACGCATCACTCGATCGAAGATCTATCCTGGCTGCGCGCTGTTGCCGGCCTCCCGGTGGTCGTACCCGCGGACCCCGCCCAGACGGTTCAGGCTGTCCGCTGGGCCGCGGCTAACCTCGGTCCGAGCTATTTGCGCATCCCCAGGTTTCCGGTGCCCGACGTTACACCGCCCGGCTCGCCCTTCCTGCCTGGCCGGGCCATCCAGCTGACGGACGGGAACGACATCACGATCATCGCCGCGGGGACGATGGTCTCGCGTGCGCTGCAGGCGGCGGAACTGCTGCGCCCCGAAGACATCCAGGCACGTGTCCTCAACATCACCTTCGTCGAGCCGCTCGATACCGATGCCATCCTGACCGCGGCCGCCCAGACCGCCGGGATCGTCACCGCCGAGGAGGCCACCACCACAGGCGGTCTGGGCGCAGCGGTGGCGACGCTTACCGCGCAGCACCTGCCGACGCATCTGCGGATTCTCGGCGTACCGCGCTCTTTCGCGCCCACCGGGAGCACCGCATTTCTCCTTGAGTACTTCGGCCTGACCGCCGAACATATCGCCGCCGCGGCACGCGACATCATGGCTCATGCCTCACGCTGAACCGCTTGTCCTGGCCATCGATCAGGGCACGAGCGCGACGAAGACCGCACTGGTCAACCGAGCCGGCGATGTGGTCGCCCGAGGGGCAGCTGGCCTGCCCGCGCACCACCCTCGCCGCGGCTGGGTGGAGCAGTCCCCGGCCGAGATCTGGCACACCCTCCAGATATCGGTTCAGGCCTGCCTGGAGGGAGCAGACCCTCACCAGATCGTCGGTATCGGGCTGAGCACCCAGCGGGAATCCCTTCTGCTGTGGGACCGCCGGACCGGACAGACCCGATCCCCCTTGATCAGCTGGCAGGACCAGCGGACCGCGGGCCTGTGCCGCGAGTACGCCCCCGTTGCCGCTTCGGTTCGGCGCAGCAGCGGGCTGCCTCTGGATCCGATGTTCTCCGCGACGAAAGCTCGCTGGCTGCTCGACCATGTCGATCCTGACCGTGCTCAGGCTTCACGCGGCGACCTATGCCTGGGCACCGTGGACGCGTGGATCGTGCACCGGCTGACGGGCCGGCACCAGATCGAGGTCGGCAATGCCTCACGCACGCAGCTGATGGATATCGAGACGTGCCAGTGGTCTGCCGAGCTCCTCGACCTATTCGGTGTGCCAGCGCAGGCACTCCCGGACATCGTCAGCTCCGTCGGCCCCTTCGGTCCGCGTCGCGACGACGAGGCGCTGCTCCCGGCCAACGTGCCGATCCTGGCCGTCATGGGCGACTCACACGCCGCGCTGTTCGGCCACGCGGGCTGGCGCAACGGCCTGGTTAAGGCCACCTACGGGACGGGGTCGTCCGTCATGGCTGTTTCCGGAAGGCGAGCCGACCGGGCCTCTGGACTTTGTGAGACGATCGCCTGGCAGATCGGGTCGGAGCCCGTGCGAGCCGTCGAGGGCAATATCCGGGCCAGCGGAGCAACTCTGGCCTGGCTCGCGCAGCTGACATCGACCTCGCCCGCCCATCTCGCGTCGATCGCCGCGAATGCGAAGGCGGACGGAGTTCACCTCGTTCCAGGTTTCAACGGGCTGGGTGCCCCCTGGTGGGACTCAGACACCACGGGGCTCGTGACGGGCCTGACTCTGGGGACAAGGCTGGAGAACGTGGCCCGCGCCGCGCTTGAGTCCGTTGCCTTCCAGGTGAACGATCTCCTGATCGCGATACGTGGCGCCGAGGGCGAGGTCGACGTTCTTTCCGTCGACGGCGGGGCGGCGGCCAACTCGTCGCTGATGCAGTTGCAGGCAGACCTGAGTAGCACATCGGTGGTGCGCCCCAAGACGGCCGATCTTTCGGCGCTCGGTGCCGCCCATCTCGCCGGCCTCGCCGCTGGCTTGTGGAGCCCAGAGGACCTGGATGCACTCCCTCGACCGCGAGACGAGTTCACGCCAGCTACCAGCGCGGACTGGCGGGACAGTGAACTCGCCTCCTGGCATGCCGCGATTCGCCGCACGCGCTACCACCCCGAGCAAGAAGACCCGAAGGAGGATCCATGACTCAGGAGCCGCAGTACGGAGCCGGCCTCTGGCACTTCGCCCAATACGTCGACCGCTACGCCACCGATGGATACGGACCGCCGGTCACGACGTTGGAGGCGATCGACCTGGCCGGCAAGGTTGACGATCTGGCGGTCGTCGACATCACCTACCCGTTCAACCCGCCCGGCTTGCCGGTCAGCCAGGTCGCCGAGGCCCTTGAGCGCAACAACCTGAGGGCTATCGGCATCACCCCTGAGATCTACACCCGCGAGTTCTGCCGCGGCGCGTTCACCAACCCCGACCCCAAGGTACGCGCGCGGACCTTCGACCTGGTCAGCGCAGCCGTCGGCGTCGCGCGAGAGCTCGGGTGTGACTACGTCAAGCTCTGGCCCGGGCAGGACGGGCATGACTATCCCTTCCAGGTTGACCACGGCCAGGTCTGGTCCTACGCGGTAACCGGGCTCCGGGCCCTAGCCCAAGCCCATCCAGACATGAAGTTCGCCATCGAGTACAAGCCCCGCGAGCCGCGGGTATCGATGTTCTTCTCCTCAGCGGCCAAGACCTTGCTGGCGATCGGGGACATGGACGTGCCCAATGTCGGCATCCTTCTCGACTTCGGTCACTCCCTGTACGGAGGGGAATCGCCGGCCGAAGCCGCCCGCCTCATCCACTCGCGCGGCCTGCTCTACGGGATCGACGTCAACGACAACTTCCGAGGCTGGGACGACGACCTCGTTGTCGGATCGGTGCACCTCGTCGAGACGCTCGAGTTTTTCTACACGCTCCGCGAGTGCGGGTGGGATGGCGTCTGGCAGCTCGACCAGTTCCCCTTCAGGGAGGACTCTGTCGAGGCGGCCCGAGCGGGGATCGAAACGATGCGGAGCATCCACCGCGCGCTGGATCTGCTCGACGTCGCGGCCCTGCGCCAGGCCCAGGACCGCCAGGATGCACTGGCCGCAAACCGGATCGCGCGCCGGGCGATCATGAGCTGCCAGCTACCAGCCGGCGGGCTATAGTGCGCATATAAATGCAGTGGCGATCAGCCATGCAGATTCGATGGCGCGCGTGCGCAAAGGCGGGACAGACGGGAGGCGTTGCGACCAATGCCAGCGGCGCGCGACGGGTCGAGGACGAAGCGCCCTATTGAAATCGCCCAGCTCAGGCTCATCGCCAAGGTGGCACGCATGTATCACGAAGGGGGAGTCAGGCAGCCGCAGATCGCGACCGAGCTAAGCCTGTCTCAGGCACGCGTGTCACGGCTGCTGCGTCAGGCCAGCGAGATCGGTGTTGTCCGTACCATCGTCACCTTGCCGCCTGGCGTATACACCGACCTTGAGGAGCAACTGCAAGAGAAGTTCAACCTCCGGGACGCCGTCATTGTCGACGTAGATGGCGCTAAGGGTCAGGTGGTTCCGGCCCTCGGTGCGGCCACGGCGCAGTACCTCAACTCGACGCTCATGGGCGGAGAGGTCCTTGGCGTGTCGTCATGGAGCGCGACGCTGCTCGCTGCCGCGGAGGTCATGCCGGCCAGGAGCACTTCACCATTGGATCGAGTCGTGCAGATTGTCGGAGGTCACGGAGACCCGAGTGTGCAGGTGCAGGCGAACCGGCTTACCGGCGAACTGGCCGCTGTCACGGGCGCCCGGCCCGTGTTCTTGCCGGCACCAGGACTCGTCAGCAGCCCGGCCCTGCGCCGGGCCCTCGTTAAGGACGCTTCAATCGGCGACGTCATGAAGTCGTGGAAAGAACTTGACCTCGCCCTGGTCGGTATCGGCAGCCTGGCGCCATCACCCCTGTTGCGCCAAAGCGGTAACGCACTCACCGAAGCCGAACAGGACCAACTCCGGAACGCCGGAGCAGTCGGCGACGTTTGCCTCCGGTTCTTCGACGTTAATGGTGCCGCCGTAAAGACATCGCTCGACGAGCGCGTTATGAGTATTACTCCGGCCGACCTTATGCAGGTGCCTCGACGTGTCGGTGTGGCCGGCGGAGCCAGCAAGTGCCGGGCCATCCGGGCCGCGCTGCGCGGCGCTTGGGTCAACGTTCTCGTCACGGACCTCGACACCGCACGTGCTCTGGTAGAAGACACCGAGGCCAGACCCGCGGATCTCTTACCGGCCGAAGGATTCGGGTAGATATCCGAGTTCGATCGACTTACGTAGGTCCCACCCGTCAAGGTTCGAGCCGTCAACAAGCAGCTTGTAGCTCCAGAAGAACCAACCCACCGTGCCGTCCCATGCCGCGAGCTGAGCGTCAGCCAGACTGCGATAGAAATCGAGGCGCTCCTCCTGGGGCATAGCGGCGGCCTTGGCCGACATCGGTTCGAGGCACCACTCGCCAACCATAAGCGGGAACTCGGGTGACATCTCCCGCACCGTGGGGCCAAACTCGTTCCGGATGTGGCGGAGATACTCGTGCAGATCCCCATCCCCGGTTCTGAGCGTGTACTCCATCAGGTACAGGTGGGTATCGACGACGATCCGTTCGAACTCGGGGCTCGTGAAGAACCCCTCCCATTCCCGGATGCGGAACCCATCGTGGAAGACGATAGTAACGGCGTCGGACTGAGCTCGTATCCTTCGGTACGCAACGGTGTAGAAGTCCTTCAGGAAACCGGTCGGGACGGGTTCCGAGCCTCGCGCGTAGTCGGGGTCTCGGGGCGGGTACCGGTGCGGCAGGTCGATGGCGTCCCACAGCTGCTCAGAGATGGGCTCGTTCAAGACCTCGATGCCCCATAGCGCCGTGCGTGCCCGGTAACGGCTGGTGAGCTGCTCGAGCACAGTCAGCGCGAACTCGACGTGCGCCGGGTTTTTATGCCACTTGCAGACGCCGCACATGCCGCCGTTGTCGAAGCCGTTCTGCGAGTCCGGCACCGTGTGCAGATCGATCAGGATCTTGATCTCGTGCGTCTCGGCCCAGCCGAACGCCCGGTCCAGGTACTCCACGCAGCCGACGTAGGGCGGATAGTCCCCGAAGATGAAAAAGGGAACGGGGATCCTGACGGTGTCGATGCCGTGGCGCGCGAGATAGGCGAAGTCCCGTTCGGTGATGTAAGAGTCGCGGTGCGCTGTGAGCCGTTCGCGTTTGGCGGCGTCGGCGAGGTCGCAGGACAGCTGGGTTTCGTCCTCGGCTTCCGTGCCGGCGAACAGGCCCGGGCTCATCCATTTTTCCAAGACCAGCCAGTTGCCGAGGTTCACGCCTTTGATCACAAGGTCCTCCCATCGCGAACTGATGGCCCGCAGCTCAGTATGGCGCAGCGCCACGACAGCGACGCCGGCTCACTCGCGAACGAGTTTCAGTGCCAGCCTGGGCACGACAAAGGATGCGAGAAAGATCGGCAAGAGCCTCTTTCCGGTGCATCGGAAGGCAACGATCTCTTCGTCGGCGGCGTCGAAGGTTTGAGTGCTGCTCGAGTTTCGTCCATTGCGAACCTGCAGGGTGTGACGTCCGGGCTCGACTGGTATCTCGATCGTGTGGTTCATTTCGACCGACTCGGCCCGCTCACCGTCGACCACGACATCGTAGGCGCCACGACGGACCTCGGCTCCGATTGCCTTATGCGTCACCTTCAGCGTCGCCGGCATCTGCTGATCTCCTGTTGTTCCGCTGGCGGCACATCCTCGGGGCCGGGAACGCCCGTGTTGCGCCGGCCGCGAGAAGGGATCCGAGGCGGTGTCGCCTGTAGCCATCGTACGGCCGTACCCGCTTGCGGTCGTGGGTCTCGCTGCTAACGGGCGGCCCGGAGCAGGGATGCGGAAGATATGGATCGACTGGTCCTTTGCCCGGCACCGCTGATCCTGCCCTGGCTTGGCCTTATCCGAGACCATGACGAGCTGGTCTGGTGCGATCCAGGACACTCCCTCGACCGTCCCGTAGGCGATGCTGCCATCAGATGCCCTCGGGAGCGCGTAGCTGGTGCCTGGGCCAGTGATCTGCCAGCCGGACGGTGCGAGGCTGCCGAGCCAGAGGGCCGAGGAGACCTGGGATATGACCGCGATGCGGTCTCCAGTCACGGCAATACCGCTGTAGTCCTCAAACAGCACCGTTTCCGGCAGCTGGATCTTGCCGACGCGGTCCCAGTTACGGCGGCCGCGCTGGAATACGTGGATCCGGCCGCCTCCGGGGATGCGGCCTTCCACGCCGCCTTTGCACCTGTTGCCCTCACATAGCCCAAGCAGGTAGGTCTGCTCTTCGCGGCGTACGCAGGTCAGGCCTTCCAGGCCTTTGTTCGGCCGGTCGAGCGGGAAGTCGAGCCAGGCACTGTCGATATATCTGAAGTTGGCGTCGTATTCCTGGACGGCGGCCATGAACTTGGCGCGGCCGCGGGGAAGCGACTCGATCAGGATGTAGAAACGACCTGGCCATGGGTCATATGCAATGTCTTCGAAGCCGCGGCGATGTCCCTTCTCCTGGATAATCATGTGATTATTTCTGGCGGCCCAGGATAGTTCGGGGCCTACGCATGCAACGTGCGGCAGGTTGTCGAAGATGACGTAGAACAGCCCGTCCTTGGCGAGCACGCCGCTGGCTTCCAGCCTCGGGTCTAGCGAACCCTCGACGATGTCGAAGATCTTCGCTTCCTTGACCAATTCAAGCTGCTGCATTGGTACTTGTATGGCGACCACGGCCTAGCCTCCTGACTGCGTCCAGTCACGCCTGCGGCGGCAGCGGTTCCATCGTGGCTGGGAAGCTCGCGCCGTCGGTCGCACGCGGTGTTGTCTTCCGCAGCTGCTCCAATTGCTGGCGCGCACTGTCGCGCCGCATGCGGACATAATGAACGATGCCCTCGGCCTTTTCCTGCCAGTGCCTGAGCTCGTTCTGCTTGCAGCCGCTGAGGTAAACCTCATCGTTGGTGAACTGGCGGCCGGTGAATGGCTGGCAGTAGGGCGTCGCCGACTCCAGATAAGCGGCATGGCGTACGCGGTCCCAGAGCCCATCGTCGGAATCGGCCGCGATCCGCTGGCTGAACACTTCCGGATGGAAGTGAGTATCAAGGAGAAACTCAAGATAGTCCAGGTAATACTGCCGGTAGTCACGGTTATGCAGTAGGTTCTGCACCAGCGGTATGCGGGAGGTCGCGTTTCCCCGCCAGTAGTGCCTCGTGTTGCTGGGCCAATCGAGAATGTCGGTGTAATGCCACTTTGTGCCGAAGTAGTCGATACCCAGGCAGTTGTCGTAGTCCCACGGAATGAATGTGAAATAGGGGGAGTGCATGAAGTCGTCCTCAGCACCCAGCCGCCCGGAGTTGTATAGGTAGTAGTTGGACGGAGTTGCGTAGTAGTTATCCCAGCTGCCGAGCAGCAAGTTCACGCTCGCCCATCTGAGGAAGGCATGCGTGTTCATTATGCCGTCCACCGAGTCGCGGAATGCATCGGTGTCGAAACGCTCTTCACCGCCCGGAAGCCCCCTGCCGTTGATAATCCTGACGAATCTCGCCAGGTCATCGTAGGTGCCGGCGTCATGGTCGTCCTCGTTGCTCTTGAGCCGGTAGGTGCGCTGGTCGTCGGCCCTGAAGTATTGCCGTCCGCTGTCATCTCCGTCGGGGCCGACGCGGTGTTCCAAAGTCGCGCATCCGACGTCCCCGCAATAGGCCTTGTAGAGGTTACCGCGGTCATTCGCCCCGAAGTGATCCTTCAGGAATCTCTTGTCAACCTGCTCAATAACGGAGAACAGGCCATAGTAGGTAGCGTCGAAGGCGAGCTTCGCATAGGTATGCCGCGCCGATGGCAAGCCCGCATCGCGGAAAAGACGCCAGGCAAGAGCCTCCCGCATCTGCGAAGGGTCATTGTACATCGACTTGAGATTGACGCGCGTCATTCCGGCAACGTGATCGGCGCCACCGGCGGCATGCTCGAGGGTAATCTTCCACGACCTCTTCGGGGCGTGCAGGGTCCGGTTGCCGCTATTCGCCAGCGAGAAATTCGACGCACTGAACGCCACGCCTTCGTCGCCTGGGCCGGGAATATGGCGAGTGTCGGCCGGGTCGGTCCGCCACACATCTAGCCGTGCGCCTCGTGGCGCTCGCACCTGGCGCATCAGCACACCGGACTGCTCCGGGAAGCCCGTGACATGGAACATGTACATGCCGACAGAAAAGAACTCGTCCTTGACGCGCGCTGTGTTCGTTGCTCTGCTCGCTTCATCCATGCGTTCTCCTTGGATGACCTACTAGCCGTAAGTTGCAGCGGCACTCTCGGTGTCGCAGCCCCCTATATTGAGTCGGTGGGCAGCGGTCCACGTTCTGATACGCGCCCTGGCGGGCAGGCGCGCCGCGACCAGGTCGGAGACGAGGAACATTCACGCAATCACGGCACCGGCCTTCTCCTCATGCGTACGGCGGGTCGTTTGTATCGCGGTGGCGAGGAGGCCGGGTGTGCGGGTCGTGGAGCCTCGATGGAGGAAGCCTCAACGAGGCTCCACCGGCTGCCCGTCGTGTCTGAGCCGGCGCGCCGTCACAGCGAACGGACGCCTGCTGTATCTATCGTCGGCCGTCGGTCTCCGACGGTATGTCACGGACGCGCGTACTCCGCGAGCGCCAGTCTGCCCGAAACGCTGCTGGAAGCTGGAGACGCGCACGCCACAGGGGGAAGCTGGAAACGCGCACGCCACAGGGGGAAGTAATGTATGCGATTGTCGGCCGGGAGCGGTTCTGCGAAATGTTCAAGGGCCGGACGGTGATGGTGCCGGAGTTGCCCGCCGGGCGCAGCAGAGTCCTAGCCCATACGGCCAACCAGACGGCAGGCCCTGATGATGCATCACTGCGCACGAAGTCGGAGTACATGGCGCTGTTCGACCTGCTGATAGCGCATGTCCCACCGGCCACGCCCGCCGAGCTGAAGCTCCTCGATGAGGCGGGGCGACCAACCGCCGCTGCGCGGGTGATCGAGGACTACATTGCGGCATCGCGAGGGAAGCCGGAGTTCTTCGACGCCGACATGTACATGTTTCATGTCACGGGATTCCAACCGGGACACGGCGTGCTTACAGAGCCGGTGAGGCCTGGCCACGGCGCCAGGCTGGACGTGTGGCGAACCGATCCGGCCCACCACCGGCACATTCCAGATCCGCACCAGCAGGGAACGCTGTTCAGCACGCAGGCCTTCTCGCTGAAGAACAGCGGCAACCGTACGCTGCGTGCGCCTAAGCGGTCCTGGCGGATAATTCTCGAGGGCGCCGGATCCGACAACCGGCTGGCGGGGATGACCCGCATCAACCTCAAGGCGATGTATAACGACCCTTCCCAGATGCGCGAGGCGCTGGCCTGGCGCCTGTTCGGAATAGCCGACGTCGTGGCGCCCCGGCACACGTATGCGAAGCTGGCTTTCGGCGGAACCTACCGCGGCCTGTTCTCGGTCATCGAGCAGGTTGACAGGAGATTCCTGAAGGATCATTTCGGGGCGAACCACCACGGTAACCTCTACAAGGCCGGCTGCCGCGATATCGGGTGCGCGACTCTCGCCTACCGGACCGGGCCTGACGGCGATGACAGCGGGTGCCAGTACTTCCTCCCAGGATCTGCGGAGCGCACCTACCGGCTCCGGACCAACAAGAACTTCCCGGCGGCGAACACCTACGACGATCTCGCCTGCTTTATCCGGACGATCAACGGCATCGGGCTCCGGGGCGGCGAGGAGCGATTCGACACGGACGCCTTCCGGGAGTCGGTGGACGGCATCATGGACGCCAGTGCCTTCCTCCGGTGGGCGGCTGTCAACGTTCTGCTCGGGAGCTGGGACAACTATTACGCCACTCCGTCCAATTACTATCTCTACAACTCCGGGCATAAAGGAGCGGCGAAGGACTTCGCCAGCTCGCCTTATTTCCACTTCATCCCGTGGGATTACGACAACTGCCTGGGGATCGATTAT
>Ga0210388_10004237_pt1 | contig 11237 bp, 10 predicted proteins | sample IncBWC19OmetaG_FD_155485 | JGI IMG/M metagenome (GOLD analysis project Ga0210388, IMG submission 155485) | Forest soil microbial communities from Barre Woods Harvard Forest LTER site, Petersham, Massachusetts, United States - Inc-BW-C-19-O ...
ACGATCCAAGTCTTGAGGCAACACTATTGCGAATCGACGGGTGTGCAGTTGCGAGAACGACCGCTGACAATAAGCGGATATTCGCGGATAGATTCGGCGGCCCGGCGCATCGGCCTGGAGTTATAAACAGGCATTTTGATCGCGCAAAGATCAATGCGGCGCGATCCTCGGTTGCGCCGCTCGACACGTTGTTAAGGCTGCTTCGGTGCCCGTGAGACACATCGCAACACGCCAAGGAGGCACATGAATATCGCCGTGCGTCGAAAGGAACGTCGGTTCCGAACGGTCAACGAGATCTTTGATCGCTATATCGATGAGGTCCTGCCGGAACTCGCTGAATATACCAGGCGTGATTACCTACGTATCATAAAAATACTTCGAGGCTATTTCGGGACGAAGATAGCTAGTAGCTTGGTCCCGGCAGACTTTCAGGAGTTCATGAGTGTCTCCGCCGGCAAGGCGCGTCGCAACGACATGTTAAAGGTGCTTTCTTCAGTTTTCTCAAGAGCGGAGCGCGAGTGGCAGTGGCTAGATCACAACGTTTGTTACTCAGTTCGGCGACACAAAACCAAAAAACGCCAAAGTAGAAATGTTTCCGATGAGGACATCAGAGGAGTGCTCTCGATGGCGAGTGCGACCGTCCAGAATTTCCTAAAGTTGTCTCTAATGACCGGCCGGAAACAGGAAGACATCCTCGGCTTGAGGTGGTCGCAGGTGAATCCAAAGGAAATCTTATTCCGGGATCCCGGTAAGCGCCAGAAAGTCTCTGTGGCGATCACTCCGGAACTGCAGGCCGTTCTAGACAATTGCCGCGTGCGCTCCGGCAAGAGTGAGTATGTGATTACCACGGCTGCCCGGACCAAGCATGGCAAGCCCTACACGGGATACGGGATTCGCGCGCTCTGGCAGCGAACGATGCGTGAATGGGAGGCTTCTGGAAATAATCGGTTTACGTTTTTTGATGTACGGGCCAAAGCAAGCAAGCAACTTGCCCGTCCGCCAGTTCCGTTCGTGAGTGAAGGTGTCTTCATAAGTGCGGGGGCAGTGCTTGACGCCTATACGGCGATTGGCAAACTGTTGTCAACCGCAAAAGTAGACCTTCTAATAGTCGATCCGTACATGGATGAGAAGGCGGTTACGGAGTTTTCCCCTTTGGTGAATAGTGGCGTTTCTATCCGACTTCTCGCAGACGCGCAACACCGCAAGGCAACGCTGGCACCCGCCGCGATAAGATGGGCTGCTCAATACGGACCTGGGCATCCATTGGAAGTAAGGCTTGCACCAGCCCGAAGCCTCCATGACCGCCTGGTCGCAATTGATGACAAAGAAGTGTGGATTCTTACGCAATCGCTCAATGCGTTTGCGGCCCGTGCACCCGCTTCGATCGTTCGCGTCGATCCTGAAACGGCAGACTTAAAGCTCGCTGCCTACAAAGGACTCTGGCAGGGCGCGCAATTGATTTGAATTGGGCGTGCCGGCTCGCAAGTCCAGGGGACACGACGTGGATGACTCTTCGATGGGAAGAATATCTCTTCGATGCCACAAAACGGTCTGGTCCGCCGGAAGAGTCAGACGCCGTAAGCCGGGGTGCCGGCCACCGGCTCGGCGCTGCCGCGCCAAGAAAGGAGGGCCTCCAGGGTGGGCATCATTGACATGTCCACATTCGAGCTAAATTTGCGACAGGAGGTCGCAGCGGACTCGAAAGCGCTCGGGATGAGAGTCCGGAAGGCGAGTCGGGCTCACGCGCCTGACTCGCCGTGCCGGGCGAACACACGGATGTGTGAACGGCCCGGCCGACGAAGAACAGCCGGGGAATGCGTTGACGATCACGCTGGAGCACGAGCACATCACCGAGGTGTTTTCCGGATTTGGAGAGAAGGGTGTGTCGGCGGAGAGTGTGGCGAAGCGGGCGGTGGATGCTGCGCGCAGTTATTTATCGTCGGAGGCGGTGGTTGGACGGCATCTTGCGGATCAGCTTTTGCTGCCGATGGCGCTTGTTGGAGGGGGAGAGTTCACGACGCTGCCGGTGACGCACCATTTTGAAAGCCATGTGACGATCGCCAAGGCGTTTCTGAATACGAAGATTGCCACAGAGAGTACGGGCGACTTAGTGCGCGTTCGAGTTGGAGGTTGGCGACGCAACGTTTCACATTATTGCAACGCAGTTCGGTCTTCGCGTGCGGCATCGCCAGGGTCCTGGTTAGGTCCGCGAGCAAATCGCGCCCTGGCAACTGGGCCCGGCGAATCAGAGGCGCGTAGCACGGACGGACTCGCGGGTGCCCTACTCTGAGCGCTTGAACAAGCGACAGAGTTCCTCGAATAGAGTCAATGCCAACCTCGCGTATGTATTCTCCTTGCAGATGTCTTTGACACTGCCGGCAACTGTTGCTGCCCGCGACAGCCAGCGATTGCGGAAGCCCTTAGGAGATTCCTCTGTATCTTTCGTCGCCTTTGCGACCTCGATCGCTTTCGGGAACGCCTGAAGTTCAAGAAGAAGAGCATTCTCTATGTCAGGCTGATTTGCCAATGTTGACCTCCACTCGTTATCCAGGTCAACTAGGAATTTGTCTGCCTCGACGCCATCTAAAACGCTGTTTCGAAAATCAATGAACTGATCTAAGGGCCGATCGTCGGGCTGCACTTCGAACAAAACGTGAGTAGAGTTCGCGAATTCATTCCATGCGAACTGAACAGGCGTCATATTATCCATGTACATTTCTCCCGTCTTTCCATGAGTTAAGCGCGGCACTTTAGGAGTTGCCGACGCTTTTGGCTAGATCCAAGTGGAGCGATAGACAAGGGGGCGCGATAATGTCACCTGCCCAACCCGCTTTTTAGCGGCCATGACCACTCGCAAGCGTTTCCGGAGCGCGCGTCCGGGTACTTACACTCTTGAAATGCGAATTCAGCAACGACGACAAAGCACGCCTGACATCTGCGATGCAGATATACCAGGGATCAAGGCCGACATCGAACCACTTTGGTGCGGATAAGAACCGGGATTCGCGGCTCTTGGAGCACCGCACCAGGGCGCTAGCCGCGGCACTCACACTGCAACCATTCGACGGTCGCCCTAGATGTTGCAACGCGCGGAAGGCTTTAGATATCGGGCTATTGAATTCCTAGCGCAACTTGGCGCAGAGTAGTCACAGAGAGGCGTTGCGGCTCTCCCGCATATTCAAGGACGAAGGTTGTGGAATAAGAAGATGATCCGCGTGCTTCTCATCATCGAAGTGCCATTTTATCGCGAGGGCTTAGCTTCCTTGCTGAGCCAAAGTGCCAACGTGGTGATTGCAGGATCGGCATCGAATGCGGATTCCGCGGCGCAAATGCTTAGTGCTTGCAAGCCGGATGTTTTGCTACTGGACACGAGCGCGGCCGACGCACGGAGCCTATGCCGTTTGGAAAACGTGCCTCCTGTTGTGGCACTTGCGGTGGGCGAAACTCCGGAAAGTGTCGCTGCATGGGCTGCCGCCGGCGCAATCGGCTATGTTTCACGTAGCGCGGGGCTCGCTGACCTATTGCAGTGTCTCCAGTGCGCGGCGAGAGGTGAGGTGTATTGTTCGCCGCGCGTGACGTCTATACTCTTGAATCGTTATGCAGCTCAGTCGGCGTCCGCAAGGATGCCGCGAAGCAACGATCTCACTGCGCGCGAGCGCGAGATTCTCGAGCTCGTCGGCTACGGCTTGTGCAATAAGGTGATTGCGACGCGCTTGCACATTTCGCACGCCACCGCCAAAAATCACGTCCATCACATCCTCGACAAATTGCAGTTGCGCAGCCGCGCAGAGGTGGCCGCTTACCTTCACGCGCAGCCGGAGTCAGACCTGACGGCACTGAGGATTCGGACCTAACGACTCATGCGCCAGGCCGGTTCGGCCCCTAGAGTGAGCGCGAATTGAGTTTGGAGGTGTCGTGTTTCAAACCGCTCGCATTGCTTTTGCCGGCCTTTCGCCGCTGTGCGAGGACATCTTGCAGGCGGCACTTCGAGATCGACCTGACATCGAGTTCGTGCAACCGTGGACGCAGCTTCCCGCCCTGACTGGGTGCGCTCAGTCTGACATCCGTGAGCTGTTGTTCGTCGAACTGATAGGGGATGAGTTGCCGTCGTCGCTGCGCGTACTGTTGATCGCGGCGGAACCCTTAAAGATCGTGGGTCTGTCGCCCGATGCACGCTCGGCAACGATGTTTACGATCACCGAACAGCGCACTGTTCTGTCGGAATATTCGGCCGGCGAGTTGTGGGATTCAGTGGCAAACCCACCGCGCTCAGATTATGCGTAACAAAGAGGGTGCGGATCCTCGGTTCAAACCTCGAATGAGCCTTGGGATTCATGTGATGAGGTGCGCATGCGGAGCACGTTATCGGCCGAAGGTTGTTGCGTTGTATTGATTGATACGGGGAATGACGATGGCCCGAATGACTGTCGGTGAATCCGAATTTGAGAATTTGCGAGAAAACTTGAGCGAGGCCTACTCGGGATTTAGTGACTCGGAACTCCAAATAAAGATGGCCCGAGAGGGCGTGAACGCCGAGGCAATGGAAGGCTTTTTCGACGATTTGGGCAAGTTTGCTGCCAAGGCCGCTCCTGTAGTGTTGCCAATAGCCGGTCAGGTGGTGGGCAGCATTTATGGAGGTCCCGCCGGCGGCGCGATCGGCAAACAGTTGGGCTCCCTCGCCGGCGGAGCGATCAGCAATGTGGCCGGTGGCGCGAAGTCCGCGGCTGCCGCGGGCGGCCCTCCAACTGCGCCGGGAAACAACAGTGCCACACCCGCGGCGGGCCAGCTGCTCAACACCATCACGAGACCGGAGACATTACAGGCGCTCGCCTCGATGGCCATGGGCGCCATGGGCAAGTCGAATGTCAATGTTGGAGGCACTCCCGTACCCATCAGCGCATTCAGCAACCTGCTGAGCACACTAGCCGAACGTGCCGAGGCGGAATACAACACCGCTTTGGCGCAGGACCAGGGTTCGGTGCCCAAGTACCTCCAAGATCCGTCAGGCAGAGTCAAAGGCGATCCCGCCGTAGCCTCCGATCGCGCCGAGGCACTCTATGAGTTGCTCGGCGCAAGCGAAGCAGTCGGTGAGAGCTCGGAAACGAGTGAGTCTGCCGAATCTGGCGAGGCCTTAACTGAATGGGAGATGGAAGCGGACGCCGCTGAGGCGCTGGAAATGGCCGAAGCGTATGAGTCCGTGGAGATCTAGTCAGCCATGAGTTCTATCGCACTTCTCGACATGCTGAGCGCCCGGGCGGTCGCTGACAACAACACAGCACTCACTGACATGTTGGCGCGTATGCGAAATGGTTCGGAAGCAGGTTCGCAGCCCAACATGCAGGAGGTGATCGCGCAAATGGCGCAGGACAATCCCGTTCTGGGGCTTCTTGCGCAGCAGATGGCTGAACGAAGGAGCGTGGTAGCCGAAGTGGCGCCCGTTGAAGTCGAAACGGACGGCATCGAAATGGATGCGGGCACCCATGAGACGGAGGATGGGGCTCAGAACGTGTTTGCGACTGCATACGCGTCTGCGAACGCAGAGGTAGTGCAACTACGGGAGCGGCTCCAATGGGCACAGAATGAAGTCAGCGCACTGCGCGATCGCGAAGACATTCTGGCCGAGGCGCTGGGGGCATGTTGTCTGTGCTGGGGCGAAGACAATCAATGTCGCGCTTGCCGCGGTCGAGGCCGGCCAGGCTTTGCGATGCCGGACGAAGAAGCATTCGGGGAACTGGTTCTTCCCGCGGTGCGAATGTTCAGGGCCTGCCGAACCAAACGAGGGGTCATTGCGCCAATGACATCCATTATGAATTCTGCTCCTGGCGCTTCATCCGGGGCGTTACGTCACACCTAAGTGAAGAGGATATGTCATGGCATACGGCGAAGCATCTGAATGGATGGAAGCACTCGAGGGACTCGAGTCCGAAAGTGAAAGTGAGGCTGCCGAGGGGCGCGGTGGACGTGCGCCGAAGCGACCCTCAAGCCAACCGTCGTTTAAACCGCGTCAGCCACCGAGCGCAGCCAACTATGTAACGCAGACTCAACTGGAAGCTGCGCTAGCTCGATCGGATGGGAAAATCAAGACTGTGGCCGATGGTGTTTCCACCATCAATTCGCGACTGGCTTCCTTAGCGGTTGCCTCGAAAAAGGAAGCCGACGCGCGCAAGAAATCGGTCGATACGCAGAGCAAGGATCTGAATCAGAAGCTGCAAATGCTGGCGCTACTACCGCTATTGGTCTCACCGCCGGTTGCGAAAAAAGTCTATGTCAACAATCCGCCCGGCACAGCCGCGAACGCGACGAACATGGTTCTTTACGATGAATCTGGCAACGAAATCAAATCGATCACCAAGCCAGATAAAAGCACGCTCGATGCGCTGTTGCCGCTGCTGATGGTGTCAGGCATGGGCAGCCCCGGCGGGGGCATTGGACTCGGCGATGGCACGGGAGATAGCAGCATGATGATGCTGGCTCTCGTGCTAGCGATGTCGAACAAGAACGGTTGAGAACCGAAGCGGGTAGTCACATGAGCATTAGCATTCCAGTTTTGTTGATGGGAAAGGTGTTTGCAGCGGAAAACGATGACTCTCGTCGCGATACATTGCGCGCATCGCTGATACCGGCACTTCTCCCCAATCCGCTCATGGGATTGGTGATGTCCGCCGTTCTCGCGAAGCGTGGCGCACAGGAGCCGAAGGCAGTTGTGGCGCCTCCCGCGCAGGGGAACCAGCCGCCACCTGCGCAAGCGAACCAGCCACCTCCGCAGGGGAACCAGCCGCCACCTGCGCAAGCGAACCAGCCACCTCCGCAGGGGAACCAGCCGCCGCCTGCGCAAGCGAACCAGCCACCTCCGCAGCCGAACCAGCCACCTCCTCAGGCGAATCCTCCCTCGGCTTCCAGGTATTTGGCGCAGTTCGCTCCACCCTACTTTTTCCCGAGTTTCCTAGGTCTGTCATGGCGCCACGCGCTGAGGTTTGCGGAATTGGTGGGTGTAACTCCGCATTCGCACGATGAGTCAGACAGTCTTGTGGTGGTTCGACAAAGTCCACACCCGGGAGAGGACTGGCGCAACGGCATGAGGGATGTGCACCTACACTTCGGTCAGCGCAATCAAATAGGCTTGTAGGCGCATTGTAAAAGTCTTTGCGCGACATCACAGGATGAGGAAACCATGGGACCTGACCTGTGGGAGCTATTCGAGTACGGAGAGGCGGATGATGAGGTAGCGGCCATCATCCGTCTTGGCCATTTCGGCACCGTCCCGCAGGGCGTGCGGATCATTGCGCAATTTGAAGACATCATCACTGTTCGACTGAGTCGACGAGATATTCCGAAAATCAGCGGCGCACCCGAAGTCGCCGGTATGAGCGCCGGGGACACCTATCTCGGCCCCGATCTTGAGTTGAATGCGGCGGAAATCCTCGATGTAACCTCACCTATCCCGACAGACACACGGCGGCCCGAGGGGCTTGGCATGACCGGGCGGGGCATCGTCGTCGGTGTCGTCGACTGGGGTTTCGATTTCGCGCATCCGGACTTTCGAAAGGAGGACGGCAGTAGTCGTATCGTGGCGCTCTGGGATCAACGTGGCGGGAAGCGCGCCAATTCGCCGCTGCCATTCAGCTACGGAGTCGTACACACACGTGAAGACATCAATCTGGCACTGAAGCAAGCCGATCCCTACGCAGCTCTAAAGTATCACCCTGCAGACGCTGACACCGGTTTCGGCTGCCATGGGACACACGTCGCCAGCATTGCCGCCGGCAGCGGCGGCGAGTGCAGCCCAACAGGGATAGCCCCGGAGGCCGACCTCGTGCTGGTTCACAACGCGCCGTGGGACGGCTTGGAATCAGGAAAGCTCGGCGACTCGGTTACGCTGCTCGAGGGTATCGAGTTCATTTCGCAGACCGCCGCAGCAAAGCCTTGGGTTGTCAACTTGAGCATGGGTCGTCACGGCGAACAACACGACGGCTCCACGCTGGTGGAACTTGGATTGGACGCCGCCGTACGCTCCGTGCCTGGAAGAGCCGTGGTCTTGAGCACCGGCAATTACTTCAACAAGCATATTCACGCTTCCGGCCAACTGCGCCCGACTGAAGAACGCACCATCGCCTGGGTCATCAACGAGGGCACGCCGACCGACTACAACCAGTTGGAGGTTTGGTATTCGTGGCAAGATAAATTTGAAGTCTCGATACGCTCCCCGGACGGCACCATCACTGCGCAGGCGCGGCTAGGGGAGAAGGTGAAGTTGCTTTCCGGCGGCAAGGAAGTGGGCAATGTCTATCATCGGGCCCAAGAACCGAATACGCTGGATCATCACATAACGATATTCTTATATAAGACGGCGCCAGCCGGCGAATGGGATGTCACCATCTCTGGCACCGATGTCATCCACGGCGACTATCACGCCTGGATCGAGCGCGAAGTCAGCTGTCCAGCTTGTCAGTCGCACTTCAAGCCAGAGGATGCGGATCCTCGATCCACGACGGGTACGATTTGCAATGGCCGTCGAACGATCGCGGTCGGTGCGTACAATGCACACGACTCGCAGCATTCCATCGGACCTTTCAGCAGCGTCGGCCCGACTCGAGATGGACGGCTAAAGCCTGATTTGTGTGCGCCAGGCGTCTCAGTGTTGGCGGCCCGCTCGGCACCGAGAAAGGACGCCGACCAGGTTTCGAGATGCACGCGCATGACCGGGACGAGCATGGCCGCACCGCATGTGACGGGTACTGTCGCTCTCATGTTTCAGGCTGCGGTCAATCCGTTGCGTATCGAGGAGACCCACAACCTCCTGTTGGGCAACGCTGAACGCGTGATAGTCGCCGATGAGGATCCGGATCGGATCGGTATCGGCTTTCTCGATATCGAGGGCGCCGTGGAGGCGGCCGGCGGGGCTGATCGGTCGAACCGTACCTTCAAACCGGTACTCGCAAATCGCGCGCCCGCAAAATCTGCGTTCAAGGGTGCGAGCACCCACAAGAACGGAAAGCCGCGCGGTGAGGCCGCCGAAAATCTCGCGGAGCGCAATGATATCGGCCTGATGCTAGTCGCCGGCGCAGCAGGAGAAGTAGAGATGCCCAGCCACAACAGAAACCCGTCCGCCGTAACGTCGCCCGTGGAAATGTTCTCGGAGGCGATCGAAAGCGAATCGCTGCGGGGATCCTCGCGAACCGATGCGCGACCCAGCGTCGGCGAGTCTGAAGGTATGGGAGACCTTGCGGAATTGGCTGACCAACTCGTTGCTGGGAAAGCTAGCTATTCCAGTGCGCCCTCGGTGCTCCATGAGTCGCTAGCGAGTCAGGGGCGAAGCGAGGCATTGACGATGCCGGGTTCGCATAGGCCGGCAAGTCCCGCTGAAATTTTCGATGCACTCGTCTATGCGCCAGACCGCGAACTGGGCTGCTGGCTGGCAAAGCATTTTGAAATAGTCGGCGCCCCTGGAACGAGCCTTGATCGCGAGCTCCGAGCTGGGGATGTGCTGGTTCGCCGTGGGGATGGCGATTATGGTCACGTTGCGGTGATGGCATCACCGGCGCTGCGCACCGCGGACGCGGTTCTTGCAGCAGGCGGCACGTGTGAGAGGAATCGATCGGGTCACTATGTGCGGGTCATCGAAGGTGGCGCAATCCCGCACACAAGCGCGGACGACTTTTCGCGCCGGCTGGTCGATGATCGAGGCCAGATTCCCAAGGATCAACTGATTGTGCGCCCCCTATCAAGAGGAACGGAACAAGAGAGAATCGACGCCACAGGACTGCTTCTGGGAATGTCGCTGGCGAATGCCAGCCGCCCCGCCACGGCCGCCCCTCAGATCAACGTGTCCACCGGCGGTGGTAAGGATCCTGGTGGCGGCGAGGGCGAGAGCGAAGCGGATTCCCTCAGTACGATGGAAGCGCTCTGGCCCAGCTTTTCTCATCGCGGATTTGCAGCGGATACGGGTGAGGATTTCGCTCGATTCAAGGGCGCAGCGGCACCGGGCGAGTTTAACTCCCCAGAACACTTCACTCTGGGTCTCGCCTTACAGAGAATGGTCGACGGCTGGGCAAAGTCCGGGCTCATTTCCGGCGGGTGCTTCGTCTTGGATTCGGACGAGGACGGTATTACGCTACCGCTTAGTCAGTGGAGCTTTATCTTGCCGGATCGCAATCGTCCGGAAGACCCATACCCAATGCCTGCATTCCTCGATCCGCGTGCCTACGGAGGCGCACATTGGCACTGGATCGTACCGGACGCCCAACGCGATCCATCCTCAACATTCTGGACGCCGGCCTCTCTCGCCAACGCGGTCCGCACCGGCAAAGCGGCAACTTTGTCGATCGGGGATATCGTCATGATGTCCGGGGACCTCATCGGCGACTTCGCGGATTTCTCTGCCGCTGCGGGCTCCGATTGGCGGGCCCGACCCGTCAACCTTGCGAAGGGACTCGCAGCAAGCGAGCCTTTTGCCATGAGCGGCGCTCGGGTGATGCAATTCGGCCGCAAAGGCCGCGAGGCGGTCCACGATATCGAGCTTTTGATGCGCAGCACTTCCGACTACGCGGGGCTGCAGAAGGAGGTCGTCTCGTCGGACAAGATCTGGACGGCTGTGCGGTCAGTCATCGCCTTCTTGAGGAAGGTCCGCGGCCCTTCCGGTTGCTCCGAGCTAACGGTGCTCTCACGTCTCATGCGTCACGAAGACATTACGCTGAAAAACATTGCTCTGGTCGCGCCGTGGTTGACGCAACGAGACTACACCGATGTGATATCGAGCGTTCGCGAGGCAGGGTTCGACGATTTGTCGAAGCCCACCACGCCGATCAACTCCGACCTGTTTCAAATGGTGGTGAGCAACGGCTGGTACGCCGAACTCGCCATGAGCAATGAAAAGCATTTCTATCCGGACAATTGGAAAACCTTCGAGAAGGCACACGCACAAGCGCTCGCGATAATCGAGCAGCAAGCATCCCCCAGCGCCTTTCCCGCTCAAATAGCACCCATTCCGGCCGGCGCCATCGCGCAAACGGCGTACGGACTACATTTTCTGAGCGATGGCTTCGCCTCGGGGCATATGCGAACGCCGCGGGCCAAATTGTCGAAAAGCGGTTCGCTGCTGTCAGGCGTCATGCACGACTTCGACAATACCATCGGCTTGCTGGTTGAGAACGGATTTCATCAAATATGGCGAGCGTTTGGCGATGGTCACCTCGAAGTGCGGCTCGTTCCCTCCAACTCGCGGCTCAACATTAATCGCG